>Ga0181346_1001315_pt1 | contig 10906 bp, 11 predicted proteins | sample Su13VDMM15DN_FD_130100 | JGI IMG/M metagenome (GOLD analysis project Ga0181346, IMG submission 130100) | Freshwater viral communities from Lake Michigan, USA - Su13.VD.MM15.D.N | ecosystem: Environmental > Aquatic > Freshwater > Lake | place: USA: Michigan | collected 2013-07-15 | reverse complement strand
GATTTTATTTTGCAAGTTTACTTGTTCTAACAAACTTGCTGAAACCGCATTTAAATCTTGTTGGTTCAACGCCATTATATTAATTTATATCAATAATATTTTTTAATTTTGTGTTTTATAATCCAACACTTTTATTTTCACCTTAATACCAGATGTATCTTGTTTTCTCTGAGCATTAACTTCATAAATATCCCCGTTCAAATCTTTTAATATTTTATATGTGTTACCATCAGTATCTGTTAAAATTACAGTATTCTTCGACCTCTTAACCCTAACTACCTTATCACCAGCCACTATTTTTTCACCTTCGAAAAAGTTAACATCCGTTAATAATCTTATTTTAGATGAATAATTACTACTGAATTTATCAGAAAAATTACCAGATTTAATATCTTCCGATTGTGAACCATCGAAATCAAAACCAGCTTTACTCAATAATTCATAAGCTTTTGATAATCCTCTAACATCACCCACATTTATTAAACCCATAAGTGTAGGTGTTTTAGCGAATGCATTCATTAAAACTGGGTCAGATTGTATATATTTCAACAACATTTCCTTATCGACCTTTACCTCATCATCATTTTCTGGAGTAGCATTAATTTTAACAACATTTTTAATCGTTATATCGCCACCTGTATCAGCAATCGGTAATTTTATATCACTTGTTTTATTATCGTTAACTTTTATATAATCCCCATCAAAATTCATGACAAATCTACCTTTTCTGTATTTATTATATTCACTACTATCAGTCTCTATCAGTTTAATATTTGCAGTATTACCACTAATTGATAGTACATTGAAATTAATAACAGATAAAGAATCATCGTCTCTTAACGTGAACCTTACACCCTCACCAGCTTTAAATTGTTTAACCAACGCATCCAAATCAGACACATCCATATAATTGATATCTTCCGCATTTTTATTAAAGAAATCAGGGTTTACCTCTTTTTTCTTCTTATTATAAATAATTTCTACTTTTGGGTCGTCACCGAACTCTTTATTCACTATTACAAAGGCCTTTTCATGAGCCGAATCGGCATCTATATTTGGTTCAGCCTCTTTAATTTTACTTAAAGCTAGGTCATACGATTTTTCTATATCTTTAGGGTCAACATTATCACCTGCATTAGCTAACGATAGCGCATAATCACCGACTTTGGCCGACTTAACGTTCTTTAACGTTGCATTTTCTCTCTTACCTGTCTTATCTTTTTTAGATACTTTAACTAAAATTACCTTTGAATCATTAATAGCCTCATTCTTCTCGACATACCAATCAAATCCAACATTGACGCTACCACGATTTAAATTGGCCAACTTCCAAGTGTCACCCATATCTTCAACGACCCTGAACTTATAATCAAAACTATCTTTTGAAGTATCAACGCTCAACACCAATACATCATTAACCTTTAAATTCTTAAAAGAATTATTAAGGTCAACGGCTTCAACGATGCGCTTGAATTGGGACTCGGTTATAAAAATCTTCATGGCGAAAGAATAGGTTTATAGATAAATATGATGTAACCCACTTTTAAGTCACCTCACCTCGTTTTATCTTAGCCTTTAATTCATCGCCAGAAACTCTTTTGGTTCTGGTACCTGTTGATTTAGACCTGACGTCATCAATCTGTTCTTGATGGTGCTCGTCTCTGGCCTTATTCTCGTTCTTTAAAAGGTGTATCTGATAACGCCTACTATTAATAGACATACTCATCAAGTCTTCATAAGACCAGCCAATGTGTTTTCTACAAACAAATAACTCCTCCTCCCACCAAGCCCTATAATCAGATGTCAGGCCAAAAAAAGTTGACGTTAATGGGAAGAAATGTAGTAATGGACTCACCCCCCCTTGTCCGAATTTGCACTTGTAAGTCTATGCCCGACTCAATGTTAGTTACGTATTTTCTAAATACCTTAATGGCACCAACCCTCATATTATCAACGTATGTTTTAATATATTCAAAATCACTAATATCGTTAACTGAAATAATCTGCCTCTGCAATGTATAAGTTGACCTATTGTTAACCTCAGCACCATTATTAACATCAGCGTTCAACATACTCTCAATATCTTCTTCATCACCTATATTAATGAATTTGAACTTAATTACATCACTTGTGATTGGACATATATGTTCGAAATTGCCGTTCTCATCTGGATCAACCGTCAACTCAATAGTTTTCAAAGTTGACAAATCAAATTCAATATCTTCAACCTCACCTTTACTATTATAGATAGAAATAGGATACATGTGACCAAAAGCGGTGGACCTCAACCAAACCATAAGAGCATTTCTATCACCTGTATGCAACTTACGATAATCTAGATTGGCCTCCAAAAGATTTCTCCTAATCAACACCTCCAAGAACTTTCCACTCTTAAGAAGATTAGGTGACGTAAGAATATTCTCGTCAGAACCACTCATATAAGAAACTCTAACGACATCACGCATACCCTTATACAACTTACCCTTAGATGGTAAAGGAACCAAATCATAAGGAGCACCCCACTTAGGCTCAGCCAAAGGTGATATAACATCTTTAGGCTCCTCAATAACACTCACAGATGGTGTTGGTACATCAACTTTAGGTTTATTCATCTGCGCCAACTGCGCCTCAGTCCTTTTCCTCATTTCATCAACAGCCTTAGATTCAGCCTCAGTTGAAGCTGGAGTCACATAAATTTCTTTTTTATCTGAACCATCTTTTGACGGAAATACATTTGGTTTAATATCTGACATTTTTGTTTATTTTGCTTTATTATTATTCATGAACCTAACCATTTCCTCAAATAGAGCTTTTGGAATTTCAATCGTAGCCTCTTCGTTTATCTTATATTTGTTATCGACTTTAATATCGTCAACCAAAACATTTTTAGGCTGTTCACCACCAAACTCTTCAAATAAAGCTAGTGTCTCGACGTTTTTTACCCTAATAGGGTGCTTAGCCTCAGTATAGGCAATAAGTTTTCTGATATATTCAACATCAAAGTTCTCATATATCTGTTTTTTTGTTAAGTAGTGGTAATCGTTCATAATCAATGGTATATATCAATAAATAGCCTTAAACAAGGTTTTTTTAATGATATACTAAAACCATTAATTGTAAAGGTTAATCTGGAACCTCATATTACCACAATCGTAAATGCGATATCTCTTATTATCCGACATTATTTGTCGTTCACTTAACTCACCGCTAAAGCCATTTTTGATAAGCTCACTTTTTCTGTATTTGAAACGGTATTCCCTAGTATTGTTAATCACGTACCAATAATTTGGTATGCTATCATGTATGTGAACAAACCCAAGGACATTATATAGTTCACCTTGACTCCACCTTTTGTCAGCGTAACTTATAATAGTCTTAGGTTGGTGTTTATTAATAAAGCTTTTAAGAAGTTTGCTTGCCCCACCAACAACCGTTGTATTTAAACAGTTGGAAAACCTAACAAGTTCCCATTCGTTGACCTTACCACCCATAAGTACCCTACCGTGACCGAATGTCATCAAAGACACCAACTCACCGTTAAAATACAAACCCAATTTAATCTTTGATTTCGCAAATCCTTGTATATGATTAGCTTCCAAAAATAATCTAGCATCAGTAACTGAAACCTCTTTTATCTCACACTTTCTAGCATATATTTTAAGACTATTTACACCAAGAATATTATTTATTCTGGATTTAACAATATCTTGTTTGAATTGCCATTCGTCTTCAAATACATGTATGAGACGAATACCCTTATCCTCGCACATTTTCGTTTTATTCAAATGGTAATCATTCGATTTGTATAACTCAGAATGCCAATATAAACCATTGTATTCTATCGCTAAATTATGACTAGGTATGTAAATATCAAGCTCCATACCAGCCAATACTTCAGTGTCATTCTCAATCACATCGATACCCAAACCCCTAATATGCGCCACTATTTTTTTCTCAGCATCACTGACTGAATTAGAACCTATTGGATTGCATTCAGTACACAATAAGTAACCTTCACGATGCCTTTCATTGAGTAATACCCTACTTATTTCATATGCTAAACCACAACGGTCACATTCGCATTCAAGCATGTTTCCATCTACGCCCAAAATATAGGGGTGTCGCTCTTTAAGTTTAGCGATATAATTTCCTCTCAATTTAGATTTAACCGACTCAGCTTGAGTAGGGTAATCAACACCTAAATTTTTGTTATTTGTTAATTTTATTTTATTTTTCACCTTTTCAGATTGAAAAGGGTTAACATGTCCATAACGAGCGATACAAGTTTCAACAACCTTATCCCTAACGGTTTCAGATTTCATAGGATTGTCAACACCATATGTGGAAATAACAGTATCAACCAACTTCTTTTTAACCACATCTGACTTCATAGGGTTATCAACCCCATAATTCTTAATATACGATAATTTCTTCTTATCCTTAACAGACTCAAGTTGATTAGTACTCTCAATTCCGTACTTGTTAAATATAGAAGCCTTCTGAAGTTTAATCAAAATACCACTATCATTAGCACAACCCAAAGAACAGAATTTACCGTAACCCTTATTTAGCGTACCCTTAAATTTAACATCAGCTCCGCAATGATAACAAGATACCTTATCGGTCACTCCGTTCATGAAATACCATATCTTCTCCTTGAAATATAAATCTTTAAACCAGTTGGACTCAGAATGTGAAACGATATTTTTGTATATATCTGGATATGTTTCAGATAAATACGTTTCCTTGGTCTTAAGACCGTTGGCGTTATTTTGGGTGAAGAATTCCACGTAGTTCATAACCACAAATATAATAAAAAAAACGTAACGTTATCCAAATATGAATAACGTTACGTTTGAATCAAATTATTGTAAATATTACCAAAGGAGAATAGCTCTGTCAAATCTTAACGTGGCGTTGATTTCAGCGATGCCGTCATCATCCATGCTGAGGTCACCGAAAGACACCGTGGTCAACATTGTACCTTGTAAAACCCATTTCTCAATAACCACACCAGTTGGGTCAAGCATTTCCAATTCAACATCTTTCTTGTAACCTACCGCATACCCTTGTCTACCAGTTATAGATTCAGAACCCAATCTTACCCATTCCATAATAGCTTGTGTACTTGATGGTGCGATAGCATCTCTGAACGTAACATCGATTGTATCCCAAGTGAACCTACCTAAAACGAAAGTTGACGTATTTAAGAATTGTATCTCAACGTCAGATTGCGTAATTGTAGGTCTCGATGCTGACGCCAACCACCACTCTTGTATACCTAATTCCGATGGGAATCTAAGCAAAAATCGGTTTTTCCTTTTCGGTTCGTAAGGAAGTGGCATTTTTATAAGTAAGTCGCTCATTTTTTTATTTAGTTTATGATATTTATTATTACCTTTGTTAGTAAATATGTAGTAACGGAAAAAAAAACATGAAAAAAAATAAAACTGAAACTTTTATAGAAAAAGCTAAAAAAAACTATGCCGATAAATATGATTATAGCGGTATTCTTTATATAAATAGCACAACTGAAGCGTTCATAAATAAATCAAAATCGATACATCGGTGGTAGGTGGTGCGTCTAAATTATTAAAATTCTTCTATAACACATACGGTCAAATCAAGTTAATCAGTTACGCAGACAGGCGATGGAGCGAAGGGTCGATATACGATACATTAGGGTTCACCCAAACAAGGATAAATAAACCTAATTATTGGTATGTGGTTAATAATAAACGAGCACATAGATTTAATTACAGAAAATCTATGTTGAGAAAAGAAGGTTTTGATACCATAGATAAAACAGAACGCGAAATAATGCTATCTAGAGGTATCTATCGGATATATGACTGTGGAACAATCACATACGAAAAAAGCCCAGAATAGTCTGGGCTTTAATCTTTTTAAGAAATTAGTTTTCTTTAGATATTCTCGAATGATGCCCCAGTTGGGGTTACAACAAATTCTATGTTGATAAATTCAAGAGAGCGCGTTGGTTTAATAAATATTCTACCATTAAGCTCATTTCTATCAATTGATTCAGGTGTATCAACTAGAACCACTCTAAAGTCAGTAAGACCTCTTTCAGACCTAATATTATCTAGGATAGGATTAACTAAACTTAAGAACTGGTTTCTAACAACATCGTCATTCTGTTCGAACAGCAATCTTATAGCTACAGCAGAGATAAGTTTACGCGCTTGCAAAAGCAGACGTCTTACGTTAATTCTATCAAGAGCGGATTCTCTAACTTGAAGGGTTTTATTACCCCAAATTTTAATACCTTCTGAAGCGAAAGTAACAACAGGATTAACTCTACCAGCGTAAAGAATATCTCGTTCAGCTAGGGTAAGTTTTTTACGTGCTTTAACTGCGTCAACGTTACCTCTCTGTATACCAGCTACCGCGAACCATGGGAATGCGATATTATCGGTAAGAGCAGTGTTTCTAACAACATCTCTAGTAGGTGGTAACCAAATATAGACATTGTTTTCGGTATCATTCACTTGAATCCAAGGATAGTATGTTGACGTGTAGCTTGAATCATATAGACCATCCAACCTATCAACAATTTCATCTGCGGGTAAAATCTCACCAGAAGCGTTAATGTCAGGTGTTGTTACGATGTACCAAGAGTCAGCTCTATCTTGCTCAATCATTTCGATGGCCTCTTCTATGAGGTTGGTGTTGTCATCAGTATCAATGCCTGGTGTGGCGAACACGTTAATGTTTACCGCTTCAGGGTTATTGAATGTCCAAATAGCTTCAAGGTAAGCGTAGTAATCTGAGTTGATTCCTTCATCACCATTGCTCAATACTCGGTTTTTAAATGTTGCACTAGCACCACCAATCAGACCATCTTGGCCAGCGGTTCCGTTAATCACGTATGGGTCGGTATTGGTTCTATTATCTCTATAAACGTCCCAACCATCAAAACCTCCATAAGGTGCGAATGTGAATTTTCTTGCAAATATTTTTTCATAAGCCGTATCTCGTATACCAGCTTCTGTTTGGAATGGGCAGCAACCAGTATCGAATAAGAATATCGGAGAATACGTATCCCCTGAAGAGTTAATCACTATTTCAATACCATCAATGGTGGCGCCAGTTGCACTGATATCCATGTGGAAGCCTTTTGTAAGACCAGTCCACATATCAAGTCCATTAATATCTGGAACACCTTTATAATCAAAGAAGTCTTGGTCGATACCAACTATATTAGACAAACCTAAGAAAGCTTTGCGTTTATTTTCAAACGCACCGTATGTTTTCTTATATGCGATATTCGGGAATACCACGTTATTAGATACTTGGTTGTAGTCTCTTTGTGGGTAACCTATGAAACCAGCTGGGAAAGCGGTTGACGTGTCAGACGTGTCATCCATTTCAACAAGAATATACGTAGAATTAGAAGCGTACTCACCATCTAGAGTACCTATACGTCTTGCGATATAGTTATTTCCTATAGGATTCATAGAAAGTCTTGAGAAACGCTCCAATACAAATTTATTTGCATCAGTATCGCTAAATCTACGAATTTCAATATCAAATTCACGCTCACTAGGTTTAATATTAGTGATTGAAATCTTAATATCTTCGTTAGCGGTATTTCCGTCAGAAATTGTCCAAAGTCTGAATAGTCTAAGAAGGTTAGTACCCCTAAGTTCTGATACGACATATGGTGTAACGGCTGGAGAGAATTCTTGCAGATAATCATCGAAAGGTTTACCCAAAACACTAGAATAGTTCGTTAAACTAACTAAGTTTATTGCTCTTACTTTACCATCAGCTATATCATTGTCCAACATATTCTGATAAATCTCTTCAACAAATAAAGCTGTTTTACCGTCTTTTTCCGATCTACCCAACACTCTTGTGATATAGTTTTGTTTAGATGGGTCAAATGAACAATTATAATCAAAGTTGTCTAGGGTAAATGCATTACCAGATAACGCGAAATCACCGTATGGATCGCTACTCGCGCTAGTTGGGGTTGATGCGAACCTAACGAATGTTGCGTTAGAGGTAGAGCTACCAGTCACCTCAAATGTGATTTGTTGAGTTCCTAAGTATTCACCACGTGAACGTAGTAATGCTACTATTTTATTTTCAACATCGGTATAACCTGTACCCGTCAAACTAAGGGTAACGCCTGAAGTAAAACCAGTGTACGCTGTAGAGCCAGTAAAACCAGATGGAACTGTATTAGTTACAAATAGATTAAATGATGCTCCAGAGAATACGTTATTAGCTTGAGTAGATAAGTAGATAGCTGGGATATTTGCAGAATCACCTGCTGTAGCTGAAGCTAAGAATGACAATTGAGAAGTAAGAAGATTCTGGTTGATTAACGCTTGAACGGTAGGGTTAGCACTTTGATAAGTGAGTGTACCACCTGAACTTACTTGGAATGTGATAAGCGAGTTACCACTGAAACCAGAATAGCTTGTTGTGGATGCGGTTGTAACGGTTGATGGGTTCAATGCGGCATCCAAAGTTATACCCCAAGCTGGACCTGCGTCATAACCTGAAAATCCCAATACCCTAGTGACAAACAATTGGTTTGATTGGGTAAGGTATGATTTGGCTATATACGGTAATTCGTATTGAGGATAACCTGTGTCTTTAAATTTAGTTGGGTTCTGACCACCAAAGAACGCTTTAAACTCGTCATAGTTTGTTACGAACACGGGTTGGAAAGCGGGACCTTTAACGGTTTCACCTACTAAACCTAATGTGGTCACACCAATCTGTCGAGTAACGAAAGATAAGTCGGTTTCTGAGGTAAACACCCCTGGGCTTACAAATACACTGTTTGCTGGCATTTAGATATCGTTTTTTATTTTAATATTATTAGCTTTTTATATAAATATGCGAAACCGCCATAATGAACCTTGCAATAATAAAAAACTTAATAAATTGTTAATTCGGTCAACTGAGCGCCAGTAGTTTGAACTGTTAATCTATTTATAAGCCTATTGGTCACAGGATTTTTGGGGGTAACTATTTCGGTTACTGAACCAATGCTATTACATATGTGGGTTCATAGTTGGTTATTATTTCTTATGGTGTTATAGCAGCTAAAATAGCAGGTATTTGCAAATTACTTTGAGCTGTGGCTAATGTTTGTGCAAAGGCAGCATCCCAAGGTAATAGTGTACCAGTAAAGTTATTAGATGGTCCATAAACAGTACCATCAGCAACATCAGCTTCTACTGGATAACCTGTTAAAGCATTAGCTGAATAGAGTGTTTTATTAACTAACGCATTTTCAGTTTGCATTAACCAAGTAACGTTAGTTGTGCTACTTATTTTAAGGTTATGTGTACACACTGCGTTAGTTCCGCTAACATTTATTATTGAACCTGATATAAATATCAGTGTTGAGATTCCAGAGTTACCATTACCAAATTGCGTTAATATCGCTGGATATGAAGATGTCGATTGTACAATCCCTGTAACATTTAATGCACTGTTATTATTATTCCTAATAACGACAGCAGGTGTTAGCGTTGCCGAACCCGCATTTAGATTTCCAGTTATGTTAATAAGAACTATTCCAGCCGCAGAAGTAACTTCAATAGCAGCGTTAGCTGCACCTGCACCATCGTTACCACTACCCCCTGTATATGTACCAACTCCATTAAAAGTAGATACGCTAATGATTCTAATAGCTGGACAAGGTACGGCATATCCAGCTATGTTACTACCACCAGTTGCATTTCCAGTATGGTTAACAGTAGAGTTAGCCTCAATACTTATTGCGGCAGATGCAGACCCTGAATTGTTACCAGTATTTGTAACTGCGCCAATCAAATTCACAATACCTGTAGATTGTAAGCGCAGAAGTAAACCAGCCGAACCATTAGATTCAAGCCCACACGTCAATGTTCGAGTAGTGGCAGCCGTAATTACAAATGAGCCACCTGCAATTGCTGGACTACTTGCATCATTACGTAAACTAGTTACTGTTATATCTTGGTCTATGGTAACAGTGTTATTATTAGGACGGACTACATCACCAGCTTGTGGCAATGTACCACCATTCCAAGTAGCCGTGTTTGACCAGTTACCTGTTGCAACTGCGTATCTATTTGCCATTTTAGTTTCCGCTAATTTGTATTAGAGCAGACTCTGCCGCAGCAACTCCTTGCTCTTTAGTTAATCCGCTTCTAATGTCAGATGTTACCACTACGGTTTCACCATCTACCACTTGCGTAATTTGAAAAACAATTGAGAAGTTATTATCTTCTCCGTTTAGAATTAGTTGATATTTCATTTTTGATTGGTTTAGTTTTAAGTGTAAGTTGCTGTTAAATGATTATTCCAAGTAGCTGTAGCATATGCTGTTGTAATTACTCCTGTACTTGGATTTCTTATATTTCTTTTGATTGTTATTATATCAGTATCAATTGTAGTCGGAAAACCAAAACCAATATATTGCGTTTCAGTTGCTTCAATATAATCTGAACGAACTGCAAATGGGTCAGTAGTGAATGATAATGTATCAGCTGAAGCAATATAAGTACCACCAGATATCCCATTTAATAAAGCTATAAGATTAAAATTAGTTCCACTATTTAATACTTCAGATTGTACACCGTTAATCAATAAATTAACAGGACTAACAGGTGTACAAATAATCGTTTGACCATATTCACTTGAGCCCGTTACACCATTTGAGTTAACCCATACGTTATTTTGTATAGTATAATTTTGAACAGATGGTATTGTTTGTGTAAATCCTGAATTAGTTGAACGGATAATAACATTAGGTAATGATAAATTAACTGTAGCTGGCAATGATACCGAATATGTATTACCAGAATTTGAAATAGTTGAATTCTGTACAACATATTGTTCATTACAAGGTACGGTAGAAATAAAATTACCTATGGTATTC
>Ga0181346_1001306_pt1 | contig 10930 bp, 6 predicted proteins | sample Su13VDMM15DN_FD_130100 | JGI IMG/M metagenome (GOLD analysis project Ga0181346, IMG submission 130100) | Freshwater viral communities from Lake Michigan, USA - Su13.VD.MM15.D.N | ecosystem: Environmental > Aquatic > Freshwater > Lake | place: USA: Michigan | collected 2013-07-15 | reverse complement strand
GTTCAGTGGCAACTGGGTATGCCAAGAGTGGATGCAAGGCCTGATGGACTAAGAAGCTAACATGGCTTTAAAGTTATTTACCGCACCGTCATTACCGTTAGCGCCGAGTGCATATGATCCTGAGTATTTTAATCAGGTATTACGTTCATTAAATGTATATTTAAGCCAAATAGGTTCTACAACGCCTATTGTTATTGATAGTTTAACATTGTTAGCACTGCCGACCAGTGCATTAGATCAAAGAGTAGGAACGGTATATAACGATGGCGGCGTTTTAAAGATTGTTTTAGCAAACACCATTAGTGGAGTAGTAGGCGCAGTTAACTTAGTGGGTATTGCTCCTACTATAACAAACACAACAGTAACCGTAACACCCGCAGTACGCGCAGTTAACTTAGTGGGCATAGCGCCTACAATTACAGTAGCATAAGGCATTAGAAACATGATATTATTAGACAAAATTAAGGACTCTTCTTTATGAACTACCCACAACAATCAGCACAAGGTTTAGCATCATTAGGTCGTGGTAACGATTCAATGCTTGTTCACATGACTCCAAGAGAAGTTCAAGGACTTCAGGGCTTAGCTATGGCTCATGGAGGCTCTTTAACGATTAATCCTCAAACAGGGTTACCTGAAGCAGGGTTTTTAGATTTTGTTCTTCCAGTAGCTGGTAGTTTTTTAGGTTTGCCACCATGGCTTACCGCGTCTTTAATGGCGGGTAAAACTTTAATTGAAGGTGGTGATATAGGTGATGCGGCCCTGTCAGCATTCTCTTCCTACGGTGGTGCTAAACTAGGTGAAGGATTAAAAACTTTTGTAGATCCTATAAAACAGTCAACAACAGCAGCATTAAATACTGCAAATACTGCGGGATCTTTTGTAGGCCCGACAGGTGAAATGGGTTCTAAACTATTAAGCCAATCAGGTGGCGCTTCACAAATAGGTTCTAATCTTGGATCGGTAGCAAATGAATTTGGAGTAAATCGTCCGGTAGCAGATGTTTTTAAAGAATCTTTTAAACCAGATTTTGCTAAATCAAATTTTGTTCCAGGATTTGCCGACAATAATTTGCAAGGCTCATTTATGGGTAAAGATTTTTCACAAGCTGGAATGAACCAAGCTGGAGGTACAACTACAGGATACGCGTTTGATACTGCAGCAAAAGCAGCTCCTGAACCAAATATGTTTTCTGATATAACAGATCAAGCAAGTAAATTTCCTGATCAATTCAGCGCTGCAGTAAAAAACCCAGTAGACTTTGCAAGACATATTGGTGAGGGCGATGCTTTATATGGTGGAGCTAAAATTGGTATGTATGGAGCTTCTCCGTTTATGGGCGACATGTTAAAACCTGAAGAATATGCAGGATATCAAGATCCAGAAAAAGGTAAATACACAGGACCACAAGGCCAACTTAACTTAAGTGATAAATACTCAACAGGACTTAAATTACTTCCTAATTTAAATAACCCTATTCGTGCAGCTGAAGGTGGCTACATTGATGGCTATGCCACAGGTGGTTCAATTCAATCAGGTGGTATTAGAGATTTATATGGCACACCAGACAATCAACCTACTATATCTCCAGGACTTTCAGGTTTTGGTTTAGGAAGACTAAATAATTTAGCAAGTGAACAAGCTATGACACAAGCACAGACATTAGGTTATGCAGATGGTGGAGATGTTTCTAATTATAGACAAGACCAAAAAGTTTTAAATTTAAATGAGCTTCCTACACTTAATGTAGATACCGGTCAAAGTACTTATATGACTCCGGACGGAAATGGTCTATATGCAAGTAGATTCTTTAAAGATGCGTATAGAGAAGACCCTAATCCTCTATTTAGATTATTTAGTAATTTGCCTAATGATATGGTATTTAATAAACAAATGGCTAAAGGCGGATATTTAAATGGGCAAGGTGATGGTATGTCTGACTCAATCCCTGCTACAATAGAAGGTAAGCAACCCGCTCGTTTAGCTGATGGTGAATTTGTAATCCCTGCAGATGTAGTTTCTCATCTAGGTAATGGCTCTTCTAAAGCAGGATCAAAAAGATTATATGCAATGCTTGATAAAGTAAGACACGCACGTACAGGAAATAAAAAGCAAGGGAAACAAATTAACCCTGCTAAATACATGCCTAAAGTTGCATGAAACAAGTACAAATAGTAGCACCAGGTCATATCTTAGGCGTATGGGAAACCGTATGGCCGATGTTAAATATAGCCTTTATTAATTGTGAACATATTGATTACGACATAGAACAACTTAAAGTTCTATTAATAAAAGAGTTTCAAATATTATTTGTAGTTACAGAAAATAATAAAATTATAGGGGCCTTTACAGTAGAAATTAATAATCAACCTAACCACAAAATTGCACATACAACATGCATGGGGGGCAAAGGATTATTTGATGGGAATACAGTTAAGCAATATGAAGAGTGGTGTAAAGGTAATGGTATTACAAAAATTAGAGCCTATGCTCAAGATTCACAAGCAAAATTATTTAAAATTAAATTAGGACTTGAAAAAGTCACAAACGTAGTGGAGAAAACTTTATGATTAATTTGTTTAATTGGGTAAATGACCTTATAGGCTATTTCACTTTTAATGTTGGAGGCTCTAAAGGTGGTGGCGGCGGGGGTAATACTACGCAAACTTCTTACTCTACTAACTTGCCTGAGTATGCAAAGCCTTACTACGAAGAGCTTTTAAAACAATCTGGTCAACAAATTTATAAAACAGATCCTTCTGGCAATGTGACAGGCGTTAAAGAATTTACTCCATATACTGGTGCCCGCGTTGCAGATTTTACTCCTGAACAAAAAGCAGTTCAAGCACAGACTGCGGGACTCACTCAGCCAGGTCAATTTGGTGGAGCTACAGCAGGACTAGGTGCTGGCACTACAATGGGTTTTGGTGCAGGTATGACTGGATTAGGTCAAGCGTTTGGTTATAGCCCTATGGCTATTTCAGGTGGAACATTTGATGCTCCCGCAGCTTCATATTACATGTCCCCATATCAAACAGGTGTTACAGATATTGCAGTTCGTGAAGCTGAAAAACAAAGAGATTTAGCTAGAACAGGAAGAATGACAGGTGCTATTGGCCGAGGTACATTCGGTGGTGCTCGTCAAACATTAGCAGATGTAGAAGCAGAACGCGGCGCTGCTCAAAATATTGGGGACATTAGAACTCGTGGTCAGCAAGAAGCATTTATGAATGCTCAACAACAATTTGAACGTGATCAAGCACGTCGTATGCAAGCAGCACAACTTGGTCAACAAGCTCAACAGTACCAAGCAGGTATTGGCAAAGATATTGGATTAGCTGGACTTACTACGGGCTTACAAGGTTCTCAAGCATTAGGTGCATTAGGTGCACAACAACAACAAAGTGATATTGAAAGACTTAAAGCGCAGGCAGCGTCAGCAGGCGAATCACAAGCTATGCAACAAGAAAGACTTAATCAACAATATCAACAATTTATGGATCAACAAAATTATCAAAAAGCTCAACTTGATTATCTTAGTAATATTCTACGCGGTAACGCTGGTGCACTCGGTCAAACTCAAGTGCAATATGCTCCTGCACCAAGTATGGCTTCTCAATTAGGCGGTCTTGGCTTAGCGGGACTTGGTTTATATAATGTATTAGGCGGCGGAAAAGGATAACTATGAACATCGTCAAACTTCAGAATCAACTAAAATCAATTCCTGTTGAGACTTTAATCAAGTACGTACAAGGTTTAAACCCAGAAGTACCTAGTTACTTAGCATTAGCTGAGATTAAAAATCGTAAAGACATGGAAGCAAAATATGCTTCACAAAACCAACAAGCTCCTGAAAAAAGTGTGGCTGAAGATTTAACACAAGCTCCTGATCAAAGCGGCTTAGCGATGCTGGCTGGAAACCCTATGGGTAACCCGGCACCACAAGGTGCACCAACAGATGAAGGTGTTGCAGGACTTCCTATACCTGATCAAATGTTTAGTGGTCAAGGTATGGCATCTGGCGGTATTGTAGCGTTTGCTGATGGAGGTCTTACAGATAGAACCTTTGCATCAGATTTTGGTGTTATACAAAAATACCTTACTAGTCTTCCCCAGCATCTAATTAAACCTTTTATTGAATTAGCTAGTAAAACATCTGCAGAAAAAGCATATCAGACTGTAGCTAAAAACTACCCATCAATGCCTCAAACATTGTTAGATGAATCTCCTGTACCTAAAAAAACAAAGCTTGCTGAACCAGGTCTTGCTTCATTAGATACTGGACTAACTAATAAGTTTACTAGTGAAGATATTGCTACTATGGAGCCCTACAGAAAAGCAGCGATGCCTCGTGTAGAAACTCCACCTACTACTCAAGCTGTTACTCCTCCAGTTGATGTCACTGCACCTATGCAAGGACCGGCAGTTGCACCTAAAGAAGCAGGTATTAGTAGCTTATTAGAAGATACAGACGGATTAGCTGAAAAGAGAATGGCACGATATAAACAAATGGTTGGTGAAGATCCTGAACGTGCTAGATTAGAAGAACTTACTAGAAAGTATGAAACAGGTGCAGGTGAACAAGAACGTATGGCACCGTGGATGGCATTAGCTAAAGCAGGCTTTTCTATGGCTGGCGGTAAATCTCCGTTTGCAATACAAAACTTAGCTGAAGGTGCGCAAGCAGGTCTTGCTGACTATGTCCAAGCTAAAGATAAACTTGATAAACTTACTGAAAAACAAATTGATATTAGAACTAAAATGCAACAAGCTAGACGTGCAGAAGATATTGCAGGGGCAACTTATGGTCTTAATAGTGAAGCTGCGGTTGAAGCTCGTAATGCTCAAGTTAAACTTAAAGATATGGAAGAGAAGAACGCATTTACGCGTACTAAATATGCTGCCGATGTTTCAACTAAGAATGCTATGATTGCTGCGGCTAAGAAATCTGACTATGAAACATTTATGGATCTTGCTAAACAAGATGAAGATAACTATAAAACTGTTAAAGATAAAGATGGCACAGTTCGTAAAGTATTTGATGCTAACAAAGTGACTCAAGTTTGGAAATCATTTAGTGGATCAAGTGGTTTAGATGATGATAAATTATTTGCCGCATACCAACAAGAAAAAATGATGGACAAAAATTTTAACTTATCTTTTCAAGAATATAGGGATCGAATAAGGGGTCAATCAGGTTCGCCCATTTCTGCGATGCCTGCAGGCATTAAGGTAACAAGAACTCAATAAAATGCCTTCATATAAAATTGATATTCCGGGTCAAGGATCATTTAACGTTGACTCGCCTACGGAATTAACTGATGCACAAGCATATCAAGCAGTTCAAAATCAGTTACAATTAGAATCTCAACCTATTCAAACAGCAGGTCCCATAGAAGCTGCCATCGGTAGTACTAAGCGTTTAGCTTCTAGTGCGCTTACTGGACTTCAATTACCTTTTGGCGCAGATGAAGCGGCGATGCAAGGTATCTCTAGACAAAAAGATATTACAGAAAAACCAGCAGGAAGTTTAGAAGCTGTTAAACAAGCTTATGAACAAAAAGGTTTCTTGCCTGCAGCTAAAGAAGTTGTCACTCAAGCTCCTGGTGTTATAGCAGAACAAGCTCCATTAATTGGTTCTATGGCTCTTGGAGCTAGGCTTGGCGCTGTAGCGGGTCCTTGGGGTGCGCTTGCGGGTTCAATTTTAGGGCCTCTAATATCTTATGCGGGATCAAGTGCTGAAAGAAAAGCTGAAGAACAAATTGCTAAAGGTGAAAAAGTTGATGTAGATGCAGCAGGTGCGTTTGCTTCAGGCGCAGGTCAAGCGGCACTAGATAGATTATCATTAGGCTTGAGCGGACTTTCAAGAGTGTTTGGAATTAGTGCTAAAGACTTAGCTTCAGAAGCGGGTCAAAAAATAGCTAAAGAATCATTTGCCTCGGCACTTGCTAAAGGAACATTAAAAACAGAATTAGCTGAAATACCTACAGAAATTGCACAACAAGCTATTGAAAGATATTATGCAGGTTTACCTATTACTGGTGAAGAGGCTTTAAAAGAATATGGTGAAATAGCATATCAAACATCTCTTATGGGCCCCCTTGGTGGTGCTGGCCGTGTCTATGAACGTGGTGAACAACAAGGCATTATTAAAGGTCAAGAGCAACGTCAACAACGTGAATTAAATAGAATTGATGCTGAAAGAGCTCGCATAAATCAAATAGCAGAAGATGCAAAAACAGAGGCGGAAGTATTAAAAGCTAAAGAAGCCGCTGATGAATTAGCCAAAGCATCACTCAATGAATTAGGTAATAAAGCTCCAGAAAAATCTAAGATAGCTAAGTCTATTGCTGCTATGCAAGCTTCATTTGATAAGGCGGTAGAACAAAAAGATTTAGACGCACAAAAAGCTGCTATTGCAGAATTAACTAATGTGCCAACAAATATTGTATCTCTTGCACAAGAATATCAGGCTAAGCCTACTGATGTTATATCTCTCCAAACATTTAAAAATTTAGATATTGGTTCAACAGCTAAAGTAGGCCCTAAAGATAATAGAGTTAAACTCTATGATGAACTTACTGGATTAGATCCAAACGTACTTGAAGATAATACAAAGATTAGAAATACGTTTGAAAACTTCTTAAAAAATAAAGAAGATGACGCACCGCAATCATCAGCAATTAGAAACTATTTAAATTCAATACCTACTGTTAAGGAATTACAAAATGAAGCAGCTATCACAGAAGGATCTGGAGAAGGCGTTGAAATATCTGGACAACCCTTGGGAGGAGAAATTACCACCGGAACTGAAGGAGTTGACGGAACTGGACTGGGAAGTACTACAGATAATGTTCAACAACTTGCAGGACGAGAGGGCCCACGCCCAGCTCCATTAGCGCCTGAAACTACTGAAGTATTAAAGAGTGAGAAAAAATTAGCACCGGCTATGGGCATTCAAGCAGCGTTAAAACAAAGCGGTGGTATTAATACTGAACATTTATTTGATCTTACTGGAGAACGAAGTGTAAATAAGTCTGGCGCTACTGTAGGACTATTTACTAAAAATGGTAGAGGCTTAGATGATGCAGTTCAAGTTGCAGTTGATAAAGGCTATTTAAATGCTGATGTATTAAATGAGGTTGATGGCGGAGTAGGTGCATTATCAGACCTTCTTATAGATGAGATACAAGGTAAGAAAGCTGTACCACTAGACCAACAAGCCGATGCAGAATTAGAAGCGTACCTTGCTCGTGAAGAACAACGACGTGCTACGGAAGAAGTAGCCCCGACAGAAGAAGAACTTAATAAAGATGTGCAAGAGATAGCAGCCGAAGAAAAAGGCAGAAATGTATTATACGCAGCTCCAGCAGAATTAACTGAAGCCACGCCTATCTATAACAAAGTAACTAATGTAGACGAAGCATTAAAAGCTATTGTTAAAGAAGCGAATCAGCCTCAAAAATCTTTAATTAATCTATTACGAAGAGTTCCTAATATTGCAACTACTCGATTCACAACTACAAGAGAAGTTGAAAAAACAGGTAACGCACCTGGATATTATGATCCTAATACTAATCATGTATATGTTAATCCAAAAGCTGCTGATCATGTACAAATTACTTTGCATGAAATATATCACGCTGCCACAGAAGCTGCATTAGATAGACATGTTAAAGAAGTTAATGGTAGATCTGTAGGTACTTCACCTTTAGGTAAAAAGGCAGTTAGATTATTTGAAGCGTTTAATCAAGCTGCTGCTAAGAAAAATGTAGGGTTCTACGGACAAAAAGATATTAAAGAGTTTTTCTCTGAAGCTGAAACTAATCCTGAATTAAAACAATTCTTACAAAATCAAGAGAGTGTATTAAAACTAAAACCCGCCAGAGGTAAGATTGCAACACTATGGTCTGATTTTGTTAATCTAATTAAATCTATGTTTGGTATTCCAGATTCAGCACATAGTATGCTAGATGAAATCCTTTTATTAAGTCCTCAATTTATGACTGGACCTGAGGCAGTATCAACGCCTAAAGAAGTATTAGAAGCTAGACGTGCGCCTGAAGGTATGACTCGACCAGACGGCACTCCACTTAAATATGTGGAAGATACTAAAGAAGACATAATTCAAAAGTTTAGAAATGTATTTAATGATGATACTAATCAATGGCGTAAATGGATGGATCAACTCGGTAATAAGATTGTTGGCGGCCGTTATAGCGTCGAACGTAAAGCATTAGATGCTGATCTTCCTGCAGTTGATGCGTACAGAGAAGGTAAAATACGCGGGGATTTAATTAATTTACAAGCCTATAACTCAATGTCATTGGCACAAGCTGGATTATATTTAGGTAGATTATTGCGCCGTAAAAGCGGTTTAATTATTGCTGACGAAAGTACGGGTGCAGATAAAGTTAAAATGCTAGATATATCTAAAAACTGGAATGAATTAGTTGATCGTGCTGCACAAGATTTAGGGTCTAAAGAACTTGCTTATGATATGTTAGTCGCTGGATACTACGGCCCTCGTTATGCAGAACTAGCCGAGTTTAATAAAACAGCTTCTTCAGATGAAAAGATTAATATTGATGAATGGACTGAATCTGATAAAAAAACTGCCGCAGAAGCATATAGAAGATACGGGCCCGAATTAAAACGACTTCAAGATATGCGTAACGTACAACGTAAAGATCTATTAGATTTCATGGTTGATACAGGATTATACACAAGAGAAAAAGCAGATAGATTTTTAAAGAGAGCTGAATACGTAGCACTTTATCGTGTACCAGAAGAAGAGATTGATTCATTTGATAGACCTACTACTAAAGGTGCAGGCTTATTAGGTGCGGGCAAAGAATACAGGCTTGTAGGTTCTAAACGTGCAGCTGCTGATCCTATTGATAATTACATAGCTAATATGTCATGGATGATGCAACGGGGTATTAAAAACAACGCTGCAAAATCAACCGCTGATATGATGCAACAACTTGGCGTCGGTCAGTGGTACGATAGGCCTATGACTGATGTAGAGAAGAAAGCATATCATCATATTACAGTTCATGTTGATGGACTACCTAAAGACTTTAGAGTTTTAGATCCAAATGATATGGCAGCTTTCTCAGCTTCACCAATTATTTCAGGTGCTGTATGGGATATTATGAAGTACCCGGTAGCAGGTTTACGTCACGGTATTACAATGATGCCTCAGTTCGTATGGAACCAAGCATGGGAAGACCCTATTCGTGCAACATTTACGTCAGGTAATAAAGCAGGGTTCTTAAATAATATAATTAAAACTTGGACATCTATTGCCAACAATCAATTTAAAGCTGATCGTACGCCTAATGCAGCTATGCTTAATCGTTATGGTATTGTTGGGCAAAAGGACGTATTAGACAGTGCAGATATTATAAAGCTGTACAAAGGCAAAGATAAAAAGTTATGGGAAAAGTCTTTATTCTTCTTTGAACGTATGGCACAAGGTTCTGATTTAGGTGCCCGTGAAGCTATCTATGAAAACGCTATAAAAGAATTAGAAGCGGAAGGGTATGATAGAGAAACTGCGGAAGACTTAGCGGCGGTAAGATCACATCAATATATGCCATATCAACAAATGGGTATGTCTAGATCATTGGCTTATTTACGTCGTATGATGCCTTTCGTTAACCCACCTATTCAAGGTATGGCACGTGATATTGCTGCTGCTCGAGGTCGCATAAGTGGAGTGTCTAAAGCCGAAGGTAAAAAATTATTAGTTTATCGCTTAGCTAAATATTTAACGTTTACTGCTATGTATGCAGCGTTTATGAGTGGCGACGATGAGTATGAAAATCAAAGTGAAGAACAACAAAATAATAACTTCTTTATTGGTGGACTTCGTATGCCAGTACCTCAAGAATTAAGACCTTTAAAAGTTGCAGCCGAACGAGGTACTAGAGCTTGGGTATTAAATGCGCCTAAAGCTGACATAGAAGACATGGATGTTGCTGCTGCTGCACTTCGTAAGACATGGGAACTTATAGCAGGGTTTGCGCCTATACCTTCTGCTGTCAGACCTCTAGCTGAAAATTATACTAACTTTGATATATTTTCAGGTCTTCCTGTAGTAAGCGCGGGTCAACAAAGAAAAGAACCGTATCTACAGTACACAGAAAAAACTTCTGAAATAGCTAAACTAGTAGGTGCACAACTTAATTATTCTCCTATTAAGATTGACAAACTCCTAAAAGGATACTTTGGTTATTTAGGTCAAACACTAGGACAAGTATCTAATTACTTTGCGGGTGATAGACCTGCACCAACTGCTAATGATATTATTTTTGTAGGATCTATGTTAGAAAACCAAAGAGCTACGGGTAATCGTGGTGACTTCTATGATCTATATGATAAAGTAGTAACTGCTAAAGCGTCCGCAAATGCGCTATTACAAGAAGGCAGAGTAGACGAGTATAGAGATTACCTAGATAAGAATAAAGGTTATGTTGCAATTGAAAAGCCTATTAATAATTTACATAATCAACTTACAAAACTTAGAGATTATAAAAAACTTATTATGGCAAGTAATAGGACCGCGGAAGAAAAACGCGAAGCTTTAGATCGATTGACTGAGTCTGAAAATAATATGCTTAATAATATAAAAGATTTAAATCGACGTGCAGTAGAAATTAATAAGCAAGACTAAGCTAGACGCCAGCATCTCACACCCATACAACCATCTTTCATTGTAGTAAATGCTCTGATCTTGACGCCTGCTCGTTTTGCCCCCGATTCTATTGCGTAAATGAGTGGCGAAGTTTTAAGAGTAGGGATAAAAAAACTATCCCCGATCTCCATGCCCTCAAACGGAAACACCCATTCTATTTCATTATACAAGCTCAGGTTTGGCTCCTAATGCACGTTCTGATAGCTTAGTTGTATTAATAACATAAGT
>Ga0181346_1001303_pt1 | contig 10942 bp, 5 predicted proteins | sample Su13VDMM15DN_FD_130100 | JGI IMG/M metagenome (GOLD analysis project Ga0181346, IMG submission 130100) | Freshwater viral communities from Lake Michigan, USA - Su13.VD.MM15.D.N | ecosystem: Environmental > Aquatic > Freshwater > Lake | place: USA: Michigan | collected 2013-07-15 | reverse complement strand
TACGTGGTTTCGTCCGTAAACGAACTCCCAATCGCACCTAGCGGGGCCACTCCAATCGGAACGGAGACCACCGAAGCCGACGGTCACACGCTCTACCGCACGACCTACATCCAAGTTACCAACCCCGTCCTCCCGCCAGAGGCTACGTATCAGTTGAATAACAAGTTGGTGCTGACCACGTATCGCCAAATAAATCTAGCCCCATCAAGTCCTTCGGGAGTAGCGGCTAAAATTTCTTCGAGGGTAGACGAGGGACAGGGCTACAAAATTTATTCCGACACCTACGCCAGCGGAGAGGGCGAAATAAACGACGCCGAAATCAGGTATAAGTTTAACAACACCCTTACCGTCACCACCAAGCGTGCGTTGAACATAGCCCCTACCGCTCCGTCTGGCACTAACCTTTCGCTAATATCCACCGATACTGACGCTGGCAACGGCTACGTCTTATACACCTACACTTGGGTCAGTGGGAATGGATTTATTGACGACAAAACCGACAACAGGTCGGACGGCAGCGTCCTATACACCGTAACTTCTCTGAACGAGGCGGCGGGTGGATCGCCCCCAAGTGGTAGCACCCTGATAAATCAAGATGTAGAACAGGGAGAGGGTTACCGAATCTTTACGAGGCAGTTCTACAGTAAGCCCCCCGGCTACAGCGTGCCCATCAACGTAACCGTCAAAAAACCGGGCGTCCAATATGGAGGCGAAGAGGGAATTGAGCCGAATAGGCTCCCACAAGTTGTGTCGATTTCAGCTACCGCGGTCGTCACATTCGTAGACACGGTTCCATCGCTAGACCCAGTTACCCCCATAAACTCGGGAGTTATGGTCTACGAGTTTGCAGAATACAGCGACGGAAAGAGCCCCGCGTATCTATACGATTCAACTTACTTCCCTGACTACTATAGGCCGACTTTTGGAGTATCTCAAAATAATACTCCATATAAAGGTCGAGATGCTACTAAATTTAAAATAACTTTTTACGGCATGAACGACCAACAGGGACAAACTCTTACTTTATCTTCTGAAGCCGAAGTATACTTTAGGTCAGGGTCGTATACCGTATACAAAGTAACTAAAGTCACAGGCGTCCTATGAGTGAAATTACCGCTCCGGGAAATCCTAATCCCACTCTTAAGTTATTGCCCCAATCCGAGTTTACTCCGTGGCTTCAGACCACTCGCTGGGAGGAGGAAGTAGCCCCTGCCACAGGCTGCAAACTCAGCCTTACCAAGATAATGCCCGAGGGCTACGGGGGAGTTGACGGACCCACAAAGGGATGGGTCACTTGGGGCGTTGTCGGTAACACGGTCGTGAACAACATTACGGACTCGTTCACTCTTTCAGCGGGGTTAAAAGTTTGGGTGAGGGTGACGACGAACGGCACCCTGCCTTTTCGCGTGCTAACTGCCACCATCGGCACGGGGACGGGTAGCGTCCCCGACGACAGCGGAGGCAGTGCAACCGACCCACCTAGCACCATCTACTACCTCCTCGGACAGGTCTTGGGTGCAGGAACCGTTGAGAGTCCGTTCACCGTATCTTCAACCGGATGCGGAAGCCTTCGCGTGTCTCTGACTGCGTATGGCTACATCTGTGTGCTAGCCAGTTCAGGAAACCCGAGTGCCACCCCTCCAGAGCCAGCCACTCCCGGTGGCGTTAAGACATCGTATGTGATGCGTTGGGACCGCACATCGTAGTTTATTACCATGCCCGCTGTCCCGTTCACCCATACGCTTAGGTCGCTGGCCAACTGGGTCGGCCCAGTCAACGCTGGCAGCGGATGCCTGTCTTGTATCGCTGCGTCCGTGCGCGGGAAGGTGCTTCCCCCAAACGTCGTTGGGGGAGGAGGAGTGGGAGGAGGAATCTCTATTGAGTGTAGCTATGTAAGCGTGCAGGGTGCAAGCCTTATAGGGTTTGTCGATCCTGACGGCGACCCTTGCACTTACTTCTTAGAGCGCACCGTTCGCACGGAAAGTGCCCACACCAATAACTGCGTTACTGGTGATTATTTTGGCAGCGACTCGGGGTTCGCGCAAGTAACACAGCAACATAACCCCCAGACAGGGGAGATACAGTATAGCGGCAGCAGTGCCTACAACGCTAATTATACTATCTGCGGCGGGCTTTCTGGGTATACGGTAGACTGCACTTCTAACCTGTCTCCGGGGGCTTCGCAAGACAGGTGGACGGGCACATACCATTATGTAAGTTACGACGCGAACGGTGTTATAGATTACGAGTATTCAGAGCCTACTATCGGACCCTGTCCTTTTGTTGGCGGTGGGGTTGTGCAAACAATCACCTACGCCACCCCAGACACCATAGAGGACGCCATCGGAAGAGCCCCGAATGCAACGACCGGAACCGCGTCTGGATCTTGCTGCGCTTCCACGGGGGCGATAAACTGTTCAAGCATTGGGCCATCCACTTCGGTAACGCTTAAAATAACAGGCACAGGCACCCCCAACACTACTCAAGATTTCACGATTGTCTTTGCTACCAACTGTAACGCCGAAGAAGGGCAAGTCGCGCCGCCGACCAGTTACAGCACCTCGGAAGTTACACTGAGTTACGGCGAGAATGGAGAAGCACCCGAGCAAAGTTTAGATATGACAGCGGGTGCGAATTGCTCAACCTGTATAGCGTGTATCATCAGTAACGACTCTGCGCCATCCGTGCCCCCTGACCCAACTGATGCGACACAGTGGGGAGCGGACGAGGAAGCGCAGTTCCCACCCGCGTGGAACGAGGGATACTACCCAAATCAGTTTCTTGCTGACGCCCGATACGAAGGTTGGTCTGACATTCCTACCGCAATGACGGGCCTCATCGCCCACCCCAACGTGGGTCGTTTTCGATTGGCGGTCTCAGACACGTATTATCCGGGCCAAGCCTATGCCTTTTCTTGGGACGTAGTGACTCGATCCTTAGGCTACGGCATTAAGCGTAGCCAAACCGAGTGTGGAACCACCCAGACTACCAGCACCCGCACCTACACGCTGGAAGAACCACTTACGGCCCTTGAAGATTCAATCGGAAGTATTACACCGACCGACGGCTCGTGGGATGACCTCGACTCCGCCGTAGTCTCGGTGCCGCCCGCGCCGAGTGGCACGGGCAACTCGGCGACAGGGGGGTTTTTCGCCGCAGGCCCGTCGCGCCGCTCAAAGGTGCGCTTCGCCGTCCTCGTGCCCGGCTTCTTCACGTTTAAGATTCGCAGGGTTGACGTAGATACATCCGACCCAAACGCAACTCCCATTAGCAGTTCCTTCACTTTCTCAACTTCGGGCACCCTCGGAGATGATGGCACCAACTCCACGAGTGAAGTTTATTTTCAACCGCTACTTGTGGAAGGCCGGGAGACTTACCTTTTTATCACCTCGGTGCAGGATTCGCTCGGGAACTTTGTTTCCGATTGGCTGGCTTTTGCCAAGGTGCGCGACGGATACACCGGATTCTTTCGCCGCTTTGACGATCCCGATCCGCCCGTTACGCCGCTCTTTTACAAGCGGATGAAGTTTACACAAACAACCACGATCACAGCGACAGCGGGGGGCGAGGACTGCGACCCACCACCTGATCCGCCTGATCCGCCTGATCCGCCAGACCCAAACGCCGAGGAAAATCCATGCGCCACTGGGACTGGAACTGGAACTGGTGGCGAAGATGAACCTCCTCCCCTCCTGTCTTTCACCCAGACTCAAGTGTGGGTGCTGGAGCGGGGGTCTGGGTGGAAATTGCTGAGTTCGACTGGCTCCGGCGGCGGAGCTTCGTGGTCGAACGAAGTCACGCATTTCGATCCTCCCGATATGCTCAACTTCTACCCTTACCCAGACCTAGCCGACGACGACTGGACCGTGTCTGCAACTTCAGCGTCAAAGACCGATACTAGCGAAAGTGCTTCCGCTTTGAGAGCTGAGTTTGCGCGGGTGTTCCCTACCCCTAACGGTTACTTCGGTGGTAAGGTGCAAAGCATCAGCCGCTCGACCAGTTCAGACACGCTAAAAACGTATGGTGACGAAGACTACCGCGTGACTTCCACCATCGTTTTTGTAGAACCAGCAGAAGGAACCGCAATTCAACTCGCTACACCTTATGTCCGAGCAGGCTAATGTATTCAAACGAATGGAGGCACTGACTGCCCGAAAGCGAACGGCTAATAAAAGCCCGAGCCCGGAGATCGTGTCCGTCGCGCCCATGCGCGGCCTTGGAGACTTAGTCGCCAGTGTAGCCCAACCGATTGCCCGAGCCATAGACAAGGTGGCTGGAACGCAAGTTGCGTCTTGCGGTGGGTGTAAGGCGAGACAGGCTGCACTTAACCGAGCCCTGCCGTTTGCAATCGCCTCCCAAGACCCATCCGTAGAATCTCAAAAACAATGAGTATCCGAGTCGGCGACATCAAGGCCTCCATCCAAACGCTCCTCGGAGCGTGCGACGACGTGGCCATCTACGAGCGCCTCACTGAAGCGGTGGAGGTGCTTGCAAATAAGTCCAACTTCGATCCGCTCCTCGGCACCGTCGACCTCGTCACGACCGCGTCACGCTACGTCACGCTGCCCAACGACGTCGAGACCCCGCTGGCACTCAACATCGGCGGCCGTCCGACCTTTGCCCGAGACCGCTGGGCGTCCTACCACCTGAACGGGCGTGGGGACACCACGAATCAGGACGTGACGTGGGCCTACGACGACAAGGGCGACCACCCCACCTTCCGTGACCTCGACGGCCCTGCCCGACTCGTGGTCCAATACGACCTCATCGCTGACGCCACGGTTTCCTTCCGCGTCAACGGCATCGACCAGAACGACGAGAAGGTGTATTCCATCGTCACGGGCAACCCTCAGGAGGGCCTGCTCTACCTGCCGACGGCTTCGGCCGTAAACCCAGTGACGGGCCAGATTTTTAAGCGCATCACCTCGGTGCAGAAGGGCGAGTCCGACGGCTACCTGACGCTCTGGGCCTTCCCGACCGACGGGATTTCCGCCGTGTATGCGGTCGGCCGATACGAGCCGTTTGACCTCGTCCCCAAATACCGCCGACTAATCCTCTCGCGTTCGGCCGACTGGGTCCGACTCGAATACCGCAAGAAAACCTTCAAGGTGCGCTCCGACGAGGACCTCCTGCCCCTCCACAGCCGCATGGCCGTGCGCCTCATGTGCAAGGCCCTGAAGAAATACGACGAGGACAATTTCGACGACGGCCTGAAATACGAACAGAAGGCCATCCAGTTCCTAGTCGAGGAGCAAATCTCGCGTTCACCTCCCGCGTCGCCGAGCCTCCAGATCAACACTCTCAATGCCGTGGTCGATCCCTCCGACCGTATAGACTAATTTACCATGCCCTTTCAAGACTTTCAGCTCGACGTCCCCACCACTCCCTTTGGCGCAAACCTACGGGCCTCCGTCGTTTCACGTGGCCGTAAGCCCAGCGAGTTTGCCGACGAGCAGGAGGCCAGCAATTTTGTGCGGCTGTCTGCCCTCACTGAGAAGGGCGTAGCGGAGGGCCTCGCTCCCGAGGACATTGCGATGCAGGCCCAGCAGCTTGGCATCTCAACGGGGCCGCTGGCTGGCGAGACGGTTTCACCTGCCTACGACCCGACCGTCCCCGCCTATGCCCGTGGCTACGCCGAGTCGTTCAAGGCCCGCGAAGCTGACGCCGCCCGACGTGCGATTCCTGCCGGAGCCGCAGGTGGATGGGCCAGCAACTTGGTGAACGCCGCCGAGGCTGCACAGGCCGCCGAAGCGCAGGCGATGCAGGCCCCTGCCCCGCTCGCCAACGCAACGGTCGGACAGGCCCCTGAGGCCCCTGAGGTCGGCGTTCAAGTCGCATCCGACGCCCCCGGCGAATACACCCCTCCGCCCCCCAACCTCAAACAGTTCGGCATAGTGGCAGACCCGATCTACGCCAGCGCGACTAGCGGCGAGCCACGCCGTGAGGTGGCACAACGGCGAAAAGTTGAGATCGTGAGCCAGAAAACCCTCGAACAAATGCGTCGGAGTGGCTCTAGGATGATATCCGAAATCAAGGCACTTCAAATCGCGCGGGAAGCCGAGTTTGAGGCCGCCGAAGAGGTAGGATACAAGGTCAATCGGAACAATTTAGGGCAGGGCATAGACATAGACTTAAACACCCCAATCAAGAAGGGCGTGCGTCCTGTAATGTCCCCCGACGGCGATCAGTATGAGATTGACGTGCACGAAGACCCAGCGGGCCGAATCATCCGCACGGTTGGTTCTCGGCTGACGGTTCCGGGGCCAGCGACACGGGCGCAACGTGAGGTGGACAAGTTGGCAGCGAAGGAAGTGCAGGACTATACCGCTAATCGGCGTCCCGGCATGGAGGGCAACATTCGCAGCCTTGAACAGGCGCGCGCTATGCTCGAAGAGTCGAGCAAGGGGGGATCGTATGCGTCAGGACCGATTGTTGGCCCAATGGCCGACATACCAGTGATCGGACGTGCTATGTTTAGAACCAACAAAAACATCAAGGCAAGGATAGAGCAGGCGGGCATCGCGGGAATGCGCGCGGCGCTCGGCTCTGCGTTCACCGCGCAAGAGAATAAAGACTTCCTAGCCCGTAATTTTGACGACTACGCCACCGAAGATGAGAATCTCATCCGCCTAGATAACCTCAAGCAAGTCTTGCTGGAAGTTAAGGCGGCCAAGGACTCCCAAGCCGAGTGGTTCCTCAAGAATGGAACCATGAAGGGCTATAAGGGGCCCGTCCCCCCGTCGAGCGCCGACGAGATATACAGCGCGCGAGACGCCAAGGCTAAGGAAATGGGAGTAAAACCCATCACGGGCAAGGCTCCGGCTACTGAAGGGAGCACCGACATGGACCTGAAATCAGTCCAAGATTTCCTGAACGCTCCGACCTCGCGGTGACCGCCGTAGAATCAAGAGAGCATGGCTCTCGAAAACACTCCGTCACCAGAACAAGATTCACGGCTTAAAGAGATAGAGAGCTGGTCCTCTTCGAGCATTCCGCAGCTTAAGGCCCTGTATCAGGGGCACAAGGCGGGCGGAACCCTTACGCCCGAGCGCGGCGCAGCCATCGCGGCGGTAACGGCGAAAAAAGTGAACGAGCTGAAAAGCCAGCTCACGTCCATAGATTCCACTACGGCGCTCGCCAACGAGGCCGCTAAAATGAAGGTGGACGGAAACGTAGACGACGACACCCTTCGCGCCGCAGGGATCGACAAGCACTTCGACAAGCTGGCCAAGGCCAACTACAATGCTTCACGTCTTGGAGCCGTTGGCGATGTGGCGGGAGACGTCGCAATGGGCCTCGGGAAAGAAGTCCTATCCCTGACTCCCTATGCCCCCCTTGCCCGAGCTGTAACGGGCGACGACACGCTACTTAATTCCACCATCGTTGTCCCTTTTGTTAAGGGGGTAAGCGGAGCAGTTGCGGACTCCGTGGCCGCGCCCTTTTCTGAGGACGCTAGGAAGCGTGTCGTGGCTTCTGCTGAGGCAGGGGCTAGAGGTAGTGCAAACCTAATTTCTCAGGCCTTTACGCGTGGAATGTATGAGGACGCCGCCAAACGGGGCGACTTCGGTCCGCTGCTTTTCGCCGAGATGGCTCGATACGAGGACTACCAGAAGGCTGTTGCTGGACGTGGGGCACTAGCTGAATTTTCTGGGCAGTCCAGTGACTTGTCACCCAAGGATCGGGCCCGCGTAGAAGTGCAGTCGATGGCGTATGACCCGCTTAACGTCATACCGGGTGCCGCAGCGGCCAAGGTTGGAACACTTGCGGGCGGAGCAGCCCGAAATGCAGCCCTCGTGGCGGCACGAGGGGCTTCTGCGGTGCCTGCGGCCGCAGGCCTACTCCAAAAAGCCGCTGTGGTCGGAGAAAAGGTTGCAGGTGGGGTCGCAAAGGCCCTCGACACCACGCCTAAGTCCGTCGGGCTGGCGCGACCCCTTGAGACGCTAGAGCAGGCCGCTGCCGCAGCCTCCGCCAAGCCTTCCGTCGGCGTGTTCACCGCCCCGCAAGCCCTCGGTGAGCGCTTGGTTACGGTCGGCAAGGGCATGGTCGACAGGGCTACGGCGGCCCGCAACGCTTCTGGCGCTACGAGCATGTCAGGTTCGGCCATCGCCATCGGCGCGGCTATGGCTGGTGCCGACCTTGGCACCTCCTTAACGGCAGGCCTTGCCACCTCTATGTTTAGCAAGGCAGCTAAACGTCGTCTTGGGGTTGCCGCAGTCGGTAAGGCCACCGAACTAACGGGCAACCTCCTTATCGGGACCAAGGCCAGCCAAGCGGCATTCCGAATGCTCGACGACTACCGTCTAGCCAAGTCTGCGCTCGTAAGCGCGGGCGTGGGTGCCACAGCCAGTTTGCCGTTCGCACTCCTTTCTAACGACCCAGAGGAGCAGGCTCAAATTGTTGCTACGGGTGGAACGCTCGGCGGCCTTTTTGGCGTCGCTAACACTGGAAAGGCCCTTTTGAACGGGGTGGCGCTTAAGGCTGCGGGCTTAACCCCGGGCGCAAAGGCCGAACCCCGTGGCATAGCCTCCAAGCCCTACGGGCTCTTTCCCGAGGCAGACGCTTTGCACTCCAAGGCGGACACCATGCTGTCCAACGCGGGTGCCGACTACGTCGATTCCATGCGGACCCTCCTCGGGGACCGCGCCGAGTATTACGCCGCCTCATCGCCTGAAGACGCGGCAAGACTCGCAGCCTCGATGGGCTACAAGGTCGACGGCAACGCCCAAGGCTTCTTCTTTGTGCGTCCCTCCGACGGTAAGCGGGTTGCCGTCGCGATTGTCGGCTCAGAATCTAGCGGCCACGAGGCTACGCACGCCCTGCTCTCGGCACTGAAGGCCGACGAGAACGTCGCGCCCTTTATTGCTGAGGCCTATGCGGCGGCAAATTTAGCGCTCGGGGCCACTGACGCGCCTGCATTTACGACAACCAAGCGCGAGTATGAGACCTTGGCGGGCCGCACCATCGAACAAATCATCGGATCGAACGATCCCGTAAAGGTTCGCGATTACCTTGTAAATGAAGTGCTGGCCGAGCACGGATCGGTGCTGTTGGCTGGGCTTCCCGCTGGTAAACTCGGTGGAGACGCCACGGTCACGCAAAAACTAGCGCAGGGGTTCCTCAAGACCGCTGAGAACTTTGGCGGCCGTAACGTCATGTCAGGCGACCGCACCATAGGCACGTCGCGCACCCTGCGCTACAACCCTCAGTTTAATGTGCTTGACGCGCTGAAGAACGTCATGTCGGCGGTAAAGCTGGAGAACAGTCCAGATGTCGCCTACCTCGTTGACGAGGCCAAGAAGACTGTTCGGAACGAACCTGACGATCTCCGTTCAGAGGGCATCCTCAATCCGATTCCGCGCGATCTGTATTCGGACGCCAACTACGATCCCAACGCGCCCACGCTCGCCAAGACCGAGGGCAATGTGCCCTTTGGTGACGTAGACAATCCCCTTTCAGGTTACGACGCAGGCGCTCCGAGCGGCCGCGTAATCTTTCCGCGCCAAGAAGCTGCGCCAGAAGTAACGCCGCTGGCGGACGCCGTAGTGACGCCAGAAGTGGCACCGACTCCCGAGGTAGCGCCGTTGGCGGACGCCGCAGTCGCACCAGAGGTGGCTCCGACCGCTGAAACGGCCCCGCTGGCCCAACCTACCCCGCCTCCAGAGGCAAACGTAGTGACCGCCACCGACGGCACAATTCTGGGCACTAACGCCAAGCAAGTCGGCCCGATCCGCGCGTCACGCGACGGCAAGAATTTTGCCGAAGTCGAATACACGGGCCCTGACGGCACCCCAGCCCGTTCCTACGTCCCAGAGGAGAACTTTAGACGCGGAGACAACACCCAAGCCCCGTTCACGGGAGAGGTGATTGCCCCCGGCACGGTTCCTCAGATCAGGTCCACTCCCGAAGCCCGAGCCGCACTCGCTGGAGTTGGCTCGGCTCCCCGCACGTCCAACACGACGTCCGAAGAGGTTCGTTCGGTCGTGGAAAAGCAGGCCGCAGTGCCATACAGCGAACGCAAAGTGTTCCGCGCCGACTACGACTCAGCCGTGAAGCCGTCAGAGGGTGACCCAACCCGAGACGTGCGCGCCGAACAACTGGCAAACGCTTCCAAGCTCGACGCCCTCGGCCTCACCAACCCGCTACGGGCTTCAGCCGACAAGGCCTTTATTCCGACGACCGCAGGAAAGTCAAAGAACGCCTTTTTTGCCTACAACCTCGACAAGGTGGCCGCAAATCTCGACCGCATCGCCGTCTGGGGTTCGGAGAATCCAAAGTATTTCCAGAGCCTTAAGACGGGTTACGACAGCCCCACCTCGCCAAAAATCCTTGCGGACCTAAACACCTACCAAAAGAATCAGGCCAATGGCTACGCCGGAGATGGCCGCAAGTTGGCCACGGTCACCGTGGATAAAGGCGGCGCGGGTCCGATCCCCGTCAACCCTAACTACACGCCGACGATCCTTCCAAAAGAGCAGGCGCAGTTCCTGAACCTCCTGATGGGAACCTACGGCAAGGGACGGTCTGCAACCAAGAGTTTCCCCGACGTGTTCTCGACCCGACTTGCCGAGGCAATGGGCGTGGGCGTGCATTTAGCTGAGGGCGAGACTGCCACGGGCAAGCCTTCGCTCACCGTTGAGGCGAACGCGATGGCCAAGAAACTCGAGGAATTGGGCTTTGATCCTCGGGACCTTGAAACCGCGTTCGAGAACCTGCGCTACGACCGATTCCTCACGACCCCCGAGGAAATTAAAGGTGCAACGCTGGCACCTGCCTACGAGCAGGTGGTTCAGGCTGGCCTTATGCCCGCGCATAGCCCCGAAGGCGCACAATACACCGACTCTGTGCTCGCTAAGCTCAGGGCCGTCACGAGCGAGGGCAGCGACGGCGACACCTTCAATCAGGACGGCACACAATACACTGGCGGCGGCCTCGTGGTGCCTCT
>Ga0181346_1001302_pt1 | contig 10947 bp, 16 predicted proteins | sample Su13VDMM15DN_FD_130100 | JGI IMG/M metagenome (GOLD analysis project Ga0181346, IMG submission 130100) | Freshwater viral communities from Lake Michigan, USA - Su13.VD.MM15.D.N | ecosystem: Environmental > Aquatic > Freshwater > Lake | place: USA: Michigan | collected 2013-07-15 | reverse complement strand
TCAGCCTTTTTGTGGGCAAAGCTGACGGAACTCCACTCGCTATTGGTGGTTCTGGCACATTCGCTACCAAAACGTATGCTGACTCTGCTGTTTCGGCTGCAAACTCGACTCTTACTGCCGCTATCGCAGCAGAAGAAGCCGCTCGTATCAGTGCTGACAGCACCCTGACCAGCAATCTTTCTGCTGAACAGTCTGCTCGTATCGCCGCTGACAGCACATTGACATCGGCAGTTTCAGCAGAGGTTTCCCGCGCTACCGCCGCTGAAGGCGTAATCGCTAGCAATCTCTCTACTGAGACAAGCAACCGCACCAGTGCTGATTCGGCCCTCGACGGCAAAATCACAACTGAAAAAAACCGCATCGACGCAATCCTTTCTGCCGCAAGCGCAGACAGTGACACGTTTGCTGAAATCGTCTCCCTTATCAACAGTGTTGATACGGCAAATGATTCAGCTTTCGCTGGTTATGTAACGAGCAACAACGCTGCTTTGGCTTCCGAAATTTCGGCCCGTACATCGGCTGATTCGGCTCTCGATTCGCGTGTAACTGCACTCGAAACAACCATCGACGGCGGAACCTACTAATAGTCCTTAACCAAAAGTCCTTCAGAGGTTCAACCCCTCTGGAGGCAACCCCATTCTATAATGGCTAATCCAATCATAGTCCCTAAAAAAAGCACAATTGCTGCACGGGTTCCTGCAAACGGAGACCTTGCATCTGGCGAGATTTGCATAAATCACGCTGACAAAAAACTTTACGCCAAGCATCCATCTACGGGTGCAATCCAAGAAATTGGTGGTATGTCTGTGCATTCGCACGACGAAATTTATTCCCCTGATAGCAGTCAATTACTAGAACTGCAAAACAACGGAAACCTCACCATAACGGCGGGAGGTACTACAAAAACTTTCACTTTTCCTAGTGCGTCTGGCACACTAGCAACTCTATCAAATGTAAACGGTGGTTCGCAAAGCTATGAGGTGCGACACGTTTATTCCGATCCATATTCCTACACTGGAACTGCCGTGGATGGAACAAGCGAATCAGCATCAGGCTGGATAATAACTCGACTGCAAATTTCAAGCTCAGGAACAACAACCAAAACTAACGCCAGCGGTGCTTGGAGCAACCGCACCTCACTTTCCTACTCCTAACCTAATACCACCACCATGAACGCTACCAACCCCATCACCATCGACGGCAAAACCTATCCGAAATTCTCGCTCAACTTGGCCATCACCGGCAAGTATAACGGCGATGGTACTTCGGACGCCAATGTCGCCATGCGGCTTGTTCCGACTGCCATCGAAAACGGCGAGGTCATCACCGCCGACGAGGCCGCTATCGGCATCGCTCTCGGATCACTCGCCGGATCGGACGCAGCCACCCAGCAAGCTGTCGCCGCGATCCAAGCCGCCCTCCAAACCTACATCACCGCGAAAGGACTCTAAGTTATGGCACTTATTCTTTCGGCGGCAACAGGCAACTTTAACGCAACCGCGACATGGGTCGGCGGAATTGTGCCAGGGGCAGCGGACGAGGCTCGCGCCTCGACGGGCCACACCGTCACTATTAACCAAAGCGTAACAGTCACAACAATTAGCATTTCTGGAACTGGTATATTCCAACTTTCTAATGGAGTAACTCTGACAGGGAATATCAGTGCTTCTGGCACGGCAACAGCATCAGTTGCCTTTGGCTTAATATCGCCAGCAACAGCATCAATTATTGGTAATTTAAACGGGGGAATAGGCCAAAACTCGGTTTGCGTAGAAACAACAGGAGGCTCCAGCGGAACGCTAACTATAATAGGGAATTCCAACAACAAGACAATAATGCACCGAGGCTCTGGCAATTTGAATTTTAATGGAAACTTAACCCTTTCCTCAAGTTCTGGTTCGACCATAGGGATTCAAGTTACAGCAGCAGGAATTTTAAATTTTCAAAATGGAAATGTAACTGGGGGAATTTCAACAAATCAAGGCATTTTATTGTCTGCAAATGGCATTGTCAATATTAGTGGAAATGTAACGGGAGGGTCGGGAGCCGAAGGCGTTGGAAATTCATCCACCGGAACAGTAAATATTACTGGAAATGTCATTGCTGGAAATGTCGCTGCCGTTGCTTCTATACTTGGCGGGACATTACGAGTTTCCGGTTCAATCATCAATGCGGCCGATGGCAGGTTAGCAGTATATGCAACAAAAATGCTTTGCTCGCCACAACCAGCATTAGCCAAAACCCGATATGCGTTAAGTGGCAGCGGAACTTTTGTCGATATGTTCACCGCCGACAACAACCTCGGCCAAGCAGTCCCTAGCGATGTCCGCAGCGGCACGGTCTACGCGAGCGGAAATCTGACCGGCACTCTAGCCGTTCCAGCCGCAGGCTCGGTCGCGCTGGGAGTCCCCGTCGACGCGACCACTGGCACGGCAGTCCTCACCGCCGCCGCGATTCGCGCCGAGTTAGCCGTGGAGTTGACTCGTCTCGCGCAGTGTTCGACAGTGGCAACAACTGGAGATCAAATCGCCGCAGCATTTAATTCGCCATAATCGTCTTATGATTTTAACGGATTCCAGCGCAGCCAAAGTGGGTGGAAACAATGTAAGTGCAATAGCATCTTCGACGGGATTGTTCCGTCAATTCATGTGCTATTTAAGCACAACTATTTCCACTGCAATTACTGGCACAATAGGAATTGTAAAAAACGGAATTGGAGGATTGACATTTACGGGAGCTTGCACATACACAGGGCAGACACAAATAAACGGAGGACAAATAGTTATATCAGGAGCAGTGGCTTCAACACTAAACGGAGTAATAAGCGGGGCGGGAGTGCTAACAAAAACTGGATCGGGAACTCTTACTATTGGAGCAAATAACACTTACAGTGGTGGAACAGTTTATGCTCCGACTTCAGCCACGGGAACAATAACATATTCATCAAGCAATGCTTTTGGGACAGGCTTGTTTACCGCACAAGGCGTATGCCAAATTATCACGGGTGGAAATGTAACTCTTCCAAATAATTTCCAATTAAATAGTGGAACTACTTTGCAATTTCGTACCGCTGGAGCGAATACGATAACGGCTAGTGGAAACATTGCTGGGAGCGGAAGCGTAACCAAAACGGGCAATGGAACCTTGCGATTAGACGGAACGCTGACCTACACAGGATCAACGACAATTACCGCTGGATTCATAAGAGCGATTAAAACAACTGGAGCATCAACGGCAACCGCAACATTTCAATCCGCTGGACTCTCGTTGGTAGTTTCATTTAATGTTGCTCCTCCATCAGGGATAACGACTTTCCGATTTTTCCAAGGAACGACAACGCAAACTTACGCAGCTGTTACTTTGGTGGGGCTTCCTGTTGGATCAACAGCAGTTTATACGTCCGCAACATCAACACTTACTGTAATAGTACCATGATAATTCCTCCGAACGAAAATGGTTGGTCATACGATGACTCGACAGGAAACTGGAAACTGGTCTATGCGGACAAGGTAATTATATTTTACGAAGAAACCAACGTGTCAATTGCAACTCAAAGCGCATTGTTTGTCGGAACACATGAAGAGTGTGAAGAACAAATAGTGAAAGAAAACTTATCTTGGCCTATTGAGGTTGAGATAACCGCTTGACAAAAATGCAATTCAACGATTAATAATAAACTATGGCACTCACATTTAACCCATTTACTGGCAAGCTAGACTTTACTGGTTTAGGGGGAGGTAGCCCAACTGGTGCTGCTGGAGGTGATCTTGCTGGAACATACCCAAATCCAACTGTAGATGGTCTACAAGGCATACCAGTTAGCAACGCCACTCCAGTCAATGGACAAGTCTTACAATACAACGGGTCTAACTGGGTTCCGGGCAGTATCCCAAATATTGTTTTGTCTAATACAACGGGCCTAACAGGTGCAACACAACTGACCAATCTGGTAGAAATCACTCTAACTGGATACAATTTAATTGTGACTCCAGACCCAAACACACTGTATGTAATTGTTGGCCCATAATTAAAATGAACGATAACGCAACAAGTCACGGATTAATGGGTACAGTCATATCAACAACGGGATTTATAATTTCAATGTTACCAGAAATAGAAGCGTCAATTAGAATGACGGGTGGGTTAATCAGTATTGTTGCTGGTATCCTAACGTGCATATACATGGCAAAACAAATAAGCAAAAAATGAAACCAAAAAAAATAGCAGTAGCAATGATAGTATTATCATTTATCGGTTTGGGCATGGTATTCTTAACGGGATGTGCTGGGTTTAAAGCACCTAGTGTATGTTTCAAAACAGACTACGGCACACTATGTTATGAACTCCCAGAAATTAAAGGACTTAAAAAATGAAAAACCTATTAACTACATTACTCGAAAAGCTGAGTGAGAACTCAACATGGCGCGGACTTATCTTAATTGCTACGGCAGTTGGAGTTAACATGGACACAGACCTCCAAGAAGCAATCCTAGTCGCAGGATTAGGACTTGTTGGATTAATCAACGTCATCCGAAAAGGCTAATGGTTCCAAACTCCAGACCGCAACAAGCGAAAGAAAAGACTTTGGCTATGGTCATTAAGTCTGGAATCGTTGATCGTGTTGCTTTGGTTGGAATCAGAGGCTATTATCGTGATACTATGGGAGAGAAGGGAAAGAATGACCGGGGTATCTATGATGATGCGATTATACTTTTATCTCCTTCTGTTCATGCTACTTTCAATGCAAATACTGATCCTTCGGTACATAAAAAAGGTATCGCGGTTCTCAAGACGGGCATTCATAGGTTTCGCAAAGGGAATCATGGTATTAGTAAACCCGGAGGCGGCTACCCTGCGCTTCGACCTTCTAACCCAAAAGAAGAACTGCCAGTCACGCGAGACGGTATTGGGGATGATATGGGAATCGCTATTAACATCCATCGGGGAGGATACAACAGCACATCGTCACTGGGTTGCCAAACGATCTACCCGCCGCAATGGGACGGGTTCATCAATCTCGTCTACTCAGAAATGACTAGATACAACCAAAAGACAATTCCCTATTTATTAGTGGAAAACACTTGACTAAACCCAGACTATCGTTAACGATAAATATATTATGAGTTGCGGAAATTCCAGAAGTTCTAAATGCAATCCATGCGGCCCAAGTGAGGCAGCAATGAATGCGATTGCAGATCGTGCAGCTTACTACGCTCGTATCGCAGTTGAAGCCGCTGGAGGATCATCTGGCGGCAAAGCACCAACTGGTGGAAATACCTTCGGAGTATTCTACGAGAATGATTCAGTAATGATAACTGACTACACTATTACTTCTGGACGCAACGCAATGTCAGCAGGGCCAATCACAGTAAACCCCGGAGTTACATTAACAGTTCCATCAGGGAGCGTCTACACAATCGTATAATATTATGTCACTAATACTTGACGGAAATTCTGGAATTACACTAAACGATAAAGGTGTTAATTTGCCTACAAATATTGTAATCACATCTGGAACAGGTTCTCCAGAAAACATTGTTGCCGCACCTGTCGGAAGTATTTATACTAACATTTCTGGAGGAGCATTAACAACTTTGTATATTAAAACATCTGGAGCAGCAACAGCCACTGGATGGACAGCTAAATAATACTATGAGTCTCATTAAAGCAAATGCAGTCCAGATTGGACAATCTAACACAGCAACGCAGAACTTCACGCTGGCAGTGCCATCGTCACCAAACGGAACGATTAAGCTGGCAAGGGGCAATGCAGGTGCAACTACGCAGGATGTGCTTAATGTAAGCACCACTGGCGTTGTATCGTTTCCGCAAGGTTTTGCCACAAGCAGCATCACAGCTAACGTCACTGGAAATCTAACAGGAGATGTATTTGCGAGTAATGGCACAAGTAAAATTTTAGAGAACGGAACTAACGGAACTGACGCTACCTTTACAGGAAGTGTGAGTGGAGGAACACTGTCTGGCAACGCATCAAGTGCTACCGCTCTTGCAACTGGTAGCACTGCTGCTCGTTCGTTGGCTAACAGGTTTGGCGATGTGGTAAATGTGAAAGACTTTCTTTGCATTGATGGATTGCCTGTAGCTGGAGATGGAGTGCATGATGATACTACAGGGATTCAAGCGGCAATTGATACTAACAGTCAAGTGTATTTTCCTAAAGGTAAATATAGAATTACAAGTAGCCTTTTGATTGATCCTCAACGAAATCGAAACATTGCGTTAATTGGAATGACAACTCCAAGCAGGTATCCATATACGCAACAACCCGGAGGGCCAACATGGGATGGACTGCAAGAATCTATTATATTCTACGATGGCCCAATAGTTTCCAATACTGCTGTAATAACAATATCATCTGAACTTGTTGGTGTTGAACCGCCATCTACATTTGCAGCAACAATTTGGTCAACACAAATTTTAAATTTAACAATTGATGCAAATAGCAAAGCTGAATATGGGATTTTTACAGCAAGAGCGCAAAATTTAATTTTGGAAAAGCTCAATGTTCGTGGAGGAACAATTGCTGGCGTTTCAATTAATGGAACATATTCTGGAAGCATTAGGTCATTGCGGTGTTATTTAAATCCCGGAAGAGGGTTTGAACTTGGAGCAGCAGATCAAAGATATGGATGGACAACTAATGATAAAGTAAACGCTTTTTATATTTATGATATACACGCAGATGCAAATGGAAGTGATTCTACATTCCGACAAACTGATCCTATTTTAAGAAAAAATAATTGCGGTGTATATTTTGGCCCTAATAGAAGCGTTCATATTTATGGAATTGTTTCAGAAAACAATTTTGGAGCAAATATTGTGTTTGAACCATCAGACAGAGGAAACACAATAAATGGAATATACACAGAACTTGGTTGTAAATATGCTCCAACAGGCGCTGGTTCTGATGCAATCACTCTTGGATATGCAACTCAACAATTGGGTATAATTTTTGTTGGCTCCTCATCAGGCGGTTCTTTGGGCAATCAAGTTTCAGATGGTATATTGGCTTCTGATTATATTTGGCTTACGGGAACACAACCATCTTCTGGCAGGCCAGAAAACGCATTTGAAATTAGAAATATAACATTAAGTGACGGCCTGTTGTCTGATTGGGGAAATTATAGACTTGTTAATTGTCAAGATACATTAAGCACAAACATAACAGGAACACCGCCATCAGGATCGTTTTTAATGGATGGTGGAATTAAATTTTCAACCACTCAAGATGCACTTAATTATTATGATGTAGGAACATTTGCCCCTACAATTGAAGGAGCAACAATAGGTGGAACCGGGTGGGGTTATTCTTTGCAAGCTGGTTCTTATACACGAATAGGAAATAAAGTGTTTGTTGAGGGTCGAGTAACTTTATCTGCATTATCTGTTGATGCAACAGGACAAATTAAAATAGGTTCTTTACCATTCCCTATTCCAAACATCAATAATAACAGATCAGTTGCAAATGTTATAATTTCTACATTAACAACAAGTGTTGTAACAACTACAGGAACCGCACAAGTTGGATCAAATGGAATACTTTTGTTAATAAAAACAGCGGCTTCAGTAAGTTATTCCAGTTTAACACTTGCAAATTTAGCAAGCACAACAAGTTTTGATTTTTCTTTAACATACACAACCACATAAAAATATGGCACTACAACACAACATCACAACTGATTCTGGACTTAATGTGCAAAATGCATATTCACGAGTTGAAAGCATTTTATTGTTAAACAAAAGTAAGGTAAAATTTACTTTGTCTTCTTATGCAAACAAAGAAGAAGGCATTCCATTTAACAAGCAAACATATATGTGCGATTATGACATTGAATCATACAATCCAATAAAGCAAGCATACTTGTATCTGAAGACTCTTTCGGAATTTAGCAACACAACTGATGTTTAATGACAACTGAACAAGCTAAAGAAATCCTTGCAAAGAACAAGGTAACTAAAGAAGAATACGAGAAGGCTAAAAAAGAAGGTCGGATTACGAGATACTAATTATGAGCGCAAACATTAAAGCATCAGTAGACGGAACACAGGCAATCATCGGCGTAGGAGGCGTTGACCAGATGACGGTCAGCAACGCTGGTGTAGTGACGGCAAACAGCTTTGTAGGGTCAGCATCGAGTGCTACGGCTCTTGCAACGGGATCGACTACGGCAAGGACATTGGCAAATCGGTTCGCTGATGTGGTAAATGTGAAAGACTTTGGAGCGGTTTCAGATTATTATCTTCCTGATGGAAGCATCAATTCAACTCCTACTGATAATACTACAGCATTTCAAAACGCAGTAAATTATGCGGCTACAATAATAGGGTCTCCAACAGAATATAATTATCCAATTGTTAAATCTGCGGTGTATATCCCATCTGGAGCGTATTACATTGCATCTGGAAATAGCATTACTCTTAAAAAAGGAATTAGGATATTTGGTGAAAGCCGAAGCTCATCACTAATAATTCATGGTGGTGGAAATGTGCCATGTTTTACTACAGTTGATTACACTTCAAATCCTGATACAAATGTTCAAATTCAAATTGAAACATTATATATTTTAGGGGCAGGAGCAACAACAACATACGGAATAAAAATTTACGATTCCTATAGGAATTCTGATGTCAGAGAAGTAACTGTTAAGAATTGTAATGTTGGATTATATGCAAATGAATCATATACTTTATTTATAGATAGATGTGACTTTCAATTTGCTTCAACTAATAGTATTGAAATATACAATCCAACAGCAATTACAATTTTCAATACAAGAATAGACAATTCTGGTTTGCATGGAATTTATTTAAATGGAACCACAAACAATCAAGGTGTTCATGCTGTAATAAATAATTGTCAAATTCAAAGAAGTCAAAAATCTGGAATACAATCAATAGATGTTGCATCGTTAAATGTTAAAGATTGTTATTTTGAAGGAAACAATAGAGATAACAGTTCATCATCTGATATTGATTATTTAAATGGAACTGGAAATAGATGCGTTAATTGTATAGTAGATGGTGCTTTTGCTACTTGCGCTACAGGGGGTTTAAATAATAGATTTATCACATCTGATGCTACATTAACTTTGGTTGGCAGTAGAAACTTTGATTCGGTGAGTGATCCTGCTATTTATACGCATGGTGTATACTTGAATTCTGGTGTAGATAAATTTGTTTCTATAAATAATATTTTAGTAGGAACAACAGATAAAATTTTCAGAGCATCTACTAATACAGATATTTTTGATGACTCAAATGCGACTTGTTATATTCCAAATTCAAAATTTGGATTGAGAGAAATTGATGGTGGAATAGAATTAAAATTAACTTCACCAACTGGACAAGAATCTTCAATTGTTTTAGGTGATATATTTGATGAAGCGCAAGCAGGATTTTATTATGATCCAGCAACAAAAAGATTGACATTTAATGGATTTGATAATTCTGAAAGATTGCAACTTAAACAAGGAGGTCAATTAAAATTCTCAACATTAACAAGTGATCCAACTTTAGATGTTTCGGCAGGTGATGTATATTACAATACAACATCAAATAAACTTAAAGTTTATAATGGAACTATTTGGCAAGATTTAAACTAATATTATGAGCTACTGCACACCATGCCCACCATGCGACTCGGAATTTCCGTTGTTGTGTGAACCACTTGAAACAACTGCCAATGGAAAACGATTGGTAGTAGAAGACTCTGCTGCTTGCCAGAAGACCATCCAGACTCCAGCTTCCCAGCAAGTCTTAAAGACTGACGGTGCTAGTAATCTGACTTGGACTAACGGAGCTAACAATACTGTCCTAGCTAAATCATCTACTGGGATTGTAGAGTTCGATCAAGTGCAAACGGCCTACATTTCAGATAGCGCAGTTACTACAGCAAAGATAAATAATTCTGCTGTAACTACGGCAAAGATCGCTGACAATGCTATAACTACAGCAAAGATACTTGATGAAAATGTAACTACAGCTAAGATTGTTGATTCTGCTATCATAAATTCTAAAGTATCCGCTACAGCTGCCATTGCAGGAACAAAAATTGCACCCAATTTCGGGTCGCAAAATATCATTACTACGGGATTAGGATCATTTAATATGCCATCTAATCATTGGAATAATGATGATGGTCATCACATTGATGGGCTTGGTCAATTAAGCACTGAAGGTAGTTTTGAAATAAATCTAACTTCAAATGGGTATAGGGCATCTTCTCCTTCAGCGACATGGGTTAGTTATCTTGCAAATAGCCAAACAGGGGCAGCACAAATTAGCCTCAGTCCAGATGGTGAAATTGCATTAAGAACAGATGCAGTAAAATCTACTGGATCAGCTTCAAGTGTATCAACAAGACTGCTAATAGATAGCTCTGGAAATGTTGGTATTGGAACTACCGCTCCAGCAAAAAAACTTCATGTAAATGGAACAGTTCGCTTGCAGGGATTGCCGACAAGTGCTACTGGACTATCCGCTGGAGACATTTGGAATGACAGTGGAACTCTTAAAATAGTTTAATGCCAGCCGAAGGATCAGTCTTTGATGGTTTCACAAGTATCGTAGCGCAAGACGCAGATACTCACCCATCGTATTTGCCTCCATCAATGGTGGCAGAGTCGGTGAATAGAACATTCCGAGGCGGCATTAACAGGACAAGGCCGAGCATCCGTAACATCCCAATCGTAGTAGGGGAAGGCCAAGATGAGATTATCGTTAACGATATTCAGAATGGTAGCTTCCAAGGTTCATATCCCTATCGGGCAACGAACCTCAATACCAACGATGGGATACTTCTATCGGTATCTGGGGTGATCTACTTCCTAAAGGTAGTAAACAACATAGCCTACGCTTATAAGTTGATCGGAGGGAATGACCCCGGCATGATGCACACCTTCTTCGTGCAAGCTGAAGATCGAGTGT
>Ga0181346_1001300_pt1 | contig 10964 bp, 16 predicted proteins | sample Su13VDMM15DN_FD_130100 | JGI IMG/M metagenome (GOLD analysis project Ga0181346, IMG submission 130100) | Freshwater viral communities from Lake Michigan, USA - Su13.VD.MM15.D.N | ecosystem: Environmental > Aquatic > Freshwater > Lake | place: USA: Michigan | collected 2013-07-15 | reverse complement strand
TTTTTTATTTATTATTATTATCTTATTTATTATCTATATAACTCATCAAACCCATCATTATGATAACAATAGATATATAGTATATAGTAAATAAGACCATATACAGTAAGGATTTAAAATGATGGGATATTTAAAAGTTAATCATAAACCAATCATAACCAATCATAAATATTATAAAGGTGCGAAGCAGATAAGAGAGTTCTAATGGATTGACAAGAGACATAAAGATTTGAAAAATAATAAATTCGTATGATATAATGGATGAAGAAGAAGAAGATATGTATGCTGAACTTGACGGGGAAGATAGACAACAATTTAGGGAAGCGATTGAAGAAAATACCAGACTTTTGAATTTGTATAATGAAGCGTTGGATAGAGGTGACGCAACAGAAGCGGAACGGATAAAGGCTTTGGGGAAAGAAAGTCTGGACATCATTGAAGCAATTGCTAGAGGGAGACGATTAGTAAATCCATCATCAGGCGACGGTGAAAGAGAAACAGAAGAAGCAATGGCTTTGAGAATAATGAATGAGCAAAATGAGCGGAATGAGCGGAATCAAAATGCTTTACAACAGAGGGAGGTTTTGAGACAAATGAATGAGCAAAATGAGCGTAATCAAAATGCTATACGAAGAAGAAGAAAATAATTATTTAGTAAAGTTTTTCAAGGAGTGGCTTTGGACAGTTCCTAAAACAGTGCTACCACCCATAGAAATAGCTCTACCAATAGCTGATTTTTGTAAAATAGGTTTAGCTAATTTCAAAATATGCTGCGCGATACTTGGCTTGGTTTTTACATTATACTTTTTGACTCTTCCAATCATAGCAGATCCAACATTTTCACTAATTTTGTCACCTAAAATATGATGGTGAGTTGATTTAGCGGCTATGTCTTTGTATGCTTGACTTTTAGATGCTAATGGCTTACCACCAATGATACTTGATCCCGCATTAAAAGTATCAACCGTCTTGACATTATCACGAACGATTTTAGATTTAACAAGGGCGTGCTGTACAGTGCTTCCACCTAGCGAGTGTCCTGTCAAATGAATCGTATGGTCAGGATTGGATTCCTTAATAGATTTAACAATATCTTCAGTCTGTTTAGCTCTGTCTTTGTGTAACTTATCTCCACTTTTGTTACCGACCCCGATATTTAAGTCCGCTTTCAATTGCTTGCTAATCGTATTACTGTGAACGTCAGTGCCCCTGTGGGCTATGATGTGATGAGGATTAACTTTATGCTTGTAAACTGAAATGTCCGCAGTAGACAAATCGTTGTGTCTTTCGTATCCTTCAGGTGCTTCTTGAGAATATGATGCTTCACTAGCTCGGGCTAAATCTTTCATATCAGGTTCTGCCATTATAACATATTCAAATATATTATTCTGTTAATGTATAAAAATGAAAATTCAACAAAGCACACGCAAAGGTAAACGGTTTATGGTGAAGTTCAGCAATGGTGTCACAACCCATTTTGGTTCTGCGGGTTCACAGACGTATATAGATCACGGAGACAAAGCGAAGCGAGATGCTTATCTAAAGAGACACAAGGAGAGAGAAGATTGGAATGACCCGTATTCAGCGGGTGCTTTAGCAAGGTGGTTGCTTTGGGGTGACAGCGAAGATTTAGAAACGAATCATCAAACTTTTATGAAAAAATTCAAAGTATCTTAAATCAATCGTTCCAGATTTAGTAATATTTATTAATATAAAATTATCTTCTTTTGTAATTGTATAATGCCGAAGGTTCTTGATGAAGATTTAGAACTTGTGGAAGATAGCGAAGGAAAAGCCGATATTGAAATGCCCAAGAAAGCGAAGAGAGCCATCACGGACTACCAGCGAGCCAATCTTGAAAGGGGGAGGCAAGTGAGAAAAGAACGAGGTGAGGCGCAGCGCAAAGCCGATGAAACTTTGTTAGCATCAAAGGTCACAGAAAAGGAGAGCAAAAAACTAACCGATATTGATAGAAAAGCGGAAAGTATCGTACAGACCCGAACCCGCAGTGAGCCGAAGAAGAAGCGCAATAAGCAGGTGATTGTGTTTCAAAGCGATAGTGACAGCGAAGATGATACACCACAGATCATAATACGTAGAAGTAAAAAGAAGGAGAAAACTATTGAGAAGCCAGTTCCACAAGAAGAGTATTACGAACCCGAGCCAGAACCCGAGCCCGAACCAATCAGGCGAATGAGGCGAGTATAACGTAAATTACGTAAATTACGTAAAAAATTGAAAGGAAAAATCTTTTTAGCTAAAAAGAAAAATACTATGACTACAAAAGATGTTCATCAAGGCGGGCAAGTCCAATTAAGAGTATATGAATGTGGTAGGACAGTCACGTCTCACCCTACGCAAACGAAAATTCGTGACAGATTACACCATAAAACTTGTGTAGTGTGTAAGAACATTAAGATTGATACATCAATACCAGATAAAAGGTATACGAATAATTTAAATTTATCAATACAAACGGACTACAAAAAAAAATCTATTGATAATATATAATGCCCGAAAGGAAACTGATTGATAAGTATTCGGCAATTGAGGGACTCTACAAACAAGTGGCAAAAACGGGTTACAAGAAGTATGTTTATTTGAACGATAGATATTCTTATTTGAAACCCGCAAGTGAAGGATTAGTGAGTTGGAAGAGAAAGTATGAGAATTTAGATAATAATGAGCGAGTCAGCACAAAACGCACGTGTCAAAACAGCCGTAAACCGCTTATTGTTTAATTTATATGTATTATATATGACTGATATAATACATTCAGCGAGTAAGATTTTTTTACACAGTGACGCAGATAACGCATATACAAACGGATCATCTTCATCTTACACTTTCTTAATAGAGCCGTTGATAATAGGGAGTATGGATACGAGTCAGTTCATTTTAGGTCTGGAGGGAGCATCAATCCCTTTATCTTTTTACGCAATAAATGATACGAATAGAACTTTTGAAATAACTACACCAACACCAACAACAACAACTTATAATATGGTAAAAGGGAATTATTCATACACAACGCTTTTAACAATGTTGAATACCTTAACAGGGTTGGTCTGGAAATATAATTTGGATACTAATAAGTTATTCGTTACAACGGCAGTAGTATTTGGAACAACAGTAAACGCAGCAACTCAAGTATTGGGATATAATGAAGGAGATTCGTATATAGCAAACGAGGACTTTGATAATGTGTTGAATCTCACATATACAACAGGAATAACGATTCGTTTAGACAACATATCAACAACCAATAAGTCAGCGGATTCAGTAGGAGGAAGCAGTCTTTTAGCGAGACTACCGATAACAACGCCTGCGTATACGATATTACAATTTTTCAATCCACAGCCATTCTATACAACAATCAAAAACAAGGTCTTGACAGAGATAAGTATAAGTTTAGTAGATGATAACGGAGACTTATTAATTTTGAACGGAACACCTAATTGGTTTATAACATTGCGTATAGATTACAATGTGCCGACGAAACTTCAGCTTCAACAGACTAATATCCAAAAAATGCGAGATGAAGCATTAGCCCCATTACAAGAGCAGCAAGCAGAGGATATAGCGAATCTGGATGAACCGATAGATAATCAGCCATATGTAGCGCCAACTGAAAACACAAACCGAATAGTAAAGCGCGATTTAGTGAATGAAATAAATCAAAAAAACATTGCGAAGCAGGAACAATCACAGAAAAGAAGACCATTAAGACTACAAAAGAAGATTAACCGAAAGATAAAAAAATTATAATCATTCAGTATTATATAATGGCAATTAGCATTGGACGCGCATTCCAGAAATTTGGTCAAAAAGTTAGTAAAGGAGCACAAAAATTCGGTCAAAAAGTTGTTAGAGGTGCTGAAAAAGGATTAGATTTTGCTAAAAAAGCGCTTCCTGAAATTGAGAAAATATCAGGAAAGGTAGGTGGCATAATACAAAAGGCTACGCCATTTGTTGCTGCGGTAGTGCCCGAGTTAGCGCCCCTTGTCTATGGAGCAGGGAAACTTGCTTCCAAGATAGGTAAAGGATCAAGAACAGGACAAACCTTGATTAAACAAGGTGAGTCTACGGTAGGCGCACTAAAACGAGGAGATGATAAATCCGCTATTCAAAGCGGGCTAGCATTTAGGAGAACGGCAGGAATTTAAATATTATCTTCATATTATACATAATGAAGATAGTTAACACATACCAGCAAACTATATCAACAAGCGCAGCTACGACATACGCTTGGGATTGGACAATTCCAAGATATATGAAATCAAAGCCAGGCAACCGTTTTATTGTGAGGATATCTAACGCAAGTATTTCAACAACCGTAACACCAATTACAACACCACTGATGCTTTATATGTATCACCCAAACTTATGTGGAGGAGTAAATACTCAAGTGTTCACAACTGGGACAGATGTTACAACATATAACAAGATATTGGTAACGCCTTACTACACAACTGCTAACAACTCAAACACAAACAACAAATTAGTGATTTTATGTGATGATATGCCATTAACACCAATTAATTTGAATGTAGAATTTAGCGGCACTGGATCAGCGCCAACAAGTGGAAATGTGTTTATAGCGGTTGTATTAGCCATTTACGAGATTGAAGGGGATATTGACATAACGAACATTTTTATTTAAAAGTATATATAAATGAGATTACAAGCAACATATATTCAGTCATTCAATAATGGAACAACAACCATAGGACAGGATTATACATTTTCTTTTAAAGAAATCTCCAAAAAGAAACCTCACCATAAACTGCTTGTAAGACCAAGTTTAGTAATAAGTAATGCCGTTACATCATCATCACTCACAAATTTGGTGATGATATCGCCTGAATTTCAATCAAAATCAGGAAATCAATTTAACACGACTGGTAATCAAGGTAAGTTTATATTGGCAACAAATCATTCAAGCTCTGGGCTGTTCAATCAGCAACCATCAGGTTCGTTCCTAATGAGCGATCTACCAATAGTGCCATTTACAATCTCAATGGAACAATTTGATGGCACACCTATAGTAACACCCGACACTATAACTTTCAATATAATTTTTACGATTATGGAGGTGGATTGTGATATTGAAAGACCTGTTAACCACAAAGTCGTATCATCATACATACGAACGATGAACTTTGGAACAACCGCAGCAGCCGCATATGTATTCAAATCAAAAAGTTTTACTGGATTATTTAAGAAGAAACCAAGTAATAAATGGCTGATTTTTAACGCAATGACAAATCAATCGTTAAGTAGTGGTTCAGGAAGATTCCTTTTTATGACACACCCAGCACTTACAGGAAAGTCAAGAACAATACAAATACCATCACCACCAACAACAGAAACTTTGAGTAATAATTACTATTTAGGAATGAATACGGCTGCATCAGGAACAGCATTAGCACAAAGTCAAATGAACGATTATATAATAGTAGATGATTTATCAAATCCTGCCTTTGAGATTATGGTTGGTCAATCAGTGTCTATCAGTGGATCGTGGGATTGGGACACAACTTTGAATATTTTTGAGGTGGAGTATAATTAAGGAATAATAACTTTAGCAAAAAAGATAATTCTTTGAAATTATTATCTTTTGGTAGTGTATAATGAGTGAAGTCGCCATAACGCCGTTGCTCGATGTTTCAAGTTTCAAAAGTATGGGTTCAGCCGTCTCGCGCCGTGTGTTAGTCCAACCCGAGAATTTATCCAAAGTTGATTTAGGAACTGCCACCCAAGATGTGTATTTCGCCCTTCCATCAGGTAGGTATTCTATGATCAATGGACAAAATTCTTACTTGATGTTTGATGCTGGATTTACTGGAGCAAATTCTACTGCTTTTTTAAGAGGTTTTTCAAACGGATCAGCGAGTTCCGCTATTCGTGGAATGGAATTAATTATTGGAAATACTAGTGTTGAAATGTTGGACAGATACAATGTGTTCGCTGCTCTTGTTGAGGATTTTCAAGGAGCTGAACGCTCTAAAAATGTTGGAAATATTATGAGTGGAGGCAATGCTACATTTACGAAAGCACCTGCTCTTGCGCCTGCTGCTACTGCTGTTCCTCTTCAAAGATACTGTATTCCAATTTATAGTTCGGTGATTGGGACACTCGCAACTCAAGTGTGTCCCGCAGTTGACTCAATCAGGTTGAAATTAACTTTTGAGAATCTCGCAATTGCGACTCAAGAAGCAGCAACAACAGGTGCTCTCGCAGGAACAACTGCTCTCACTGCTTGTGCCATCACAAATATCAATTTAGTTATGGATTATTTGGACGTTGACCCTGTTATCCACTCTCAATTAATTCAAGAATCAGGTGGTGTCTTCAAGACACACGGTTCTGGAGTCGCGAATTTCTCAAGCACAATAACTGCTTCAGCTGGTACATCTTCGTCATTTTTAATTCCTGCGAGATATTCAAGTGTAAAGAATTATTTCACTTGTTGGCGCAATGCTGACACGACTGGAACTAATGCTGGACTTGTTAATAGCACTGGGGGGAGATACTACCCTGCTGCTAAATCCATAGCATACCGTATTGATGGCAGGCAATATCCTTCTATTCCAATTGTTGCGCACAATGGAAATGTCGCTCTCGCAGGTGAAGCTTTTGCGGAATTAATCAAGTGCTTTGATGCCGCGAATGCTGTCACTTTTGATTGTGTCTTCAACTTGGCTGAATATACTTCTCAAGGAACACTACCAGTTGATATCTTATCAGTAACCAACAATACCGATTCGTTCTGTATCGGGGTTGATTTTGAGGAGGCTGTCGGCGGTGGAAGAGCCGTCGTATCAGGTCGCGACACTAATTCTAATAATACTTTCTTGGAAGTTCAATACAACAGTGCAACTATGCCAGGTCTTATTGTAGATACTTTCGCGGTGTACGATAATATTTTGGAGTGTAATATGATGACTGGAGAGATCAGTGTCAGCAAGTAAATCTTTGTGTCGGTTGTCAGTCCATTAGAACTTTCTTTTATGCTTCGCACCTGATGGGTTTATCCCTTTTCAAATTCAATAGTAGAAAATAATAATAATAAATTATTATTTTTTTTTTATTTATTATACTGTATCAATTTAAATCAGTATAACTCATCAAACCCATCATTTAATATAGTTAATATATAATGAATGATATAGACTTACTGTTAGATAAGTTGCGTAACAATTGTGCGATATTATCTAATTATCATAGAAAGCGTTATATAGGATTAAAGTCTAGATTGAAATATTACAGAATTCCAATAATAGTGTTGTCGTCATTAAATTCCGCATTTTCGGTTTGTTTAAAAGGTTTTATGGCACAGACATACATCTCATTGCTGAATATGTTCATCTCATTGACAGTTGGTATAATCGGTTCAATAGAAATGTTTTACAATTACACAAAGCAGATTGAGCAGGAGAACGCAGGTGCGAGGGACTTTTATATATTAGGATGTGACATATTCAAATATCTGTCTCTTGACCGAAAGAACAGGGTTACGGAAGAGAGTATCTTCTTAAGCGAGAGTTACACAAGGTATATAAAGCTGATTGAGAGTTCACAAATATTAAAGAAACGTATAGATGACAAACTGACAGAGATAACAATCCCAAGTCTTCCAATAATAGTCAATACATCAAGTGATGGTTTATTCGTGGATACATCAAGCGATGATACGCCTTAATTTTATATCCTATATATAATGGAATCAATCAAGACTTTGATATTACGTATATTTTCAACATCAGTTTTTGATAATCATAAAAAGGTTGCTCGCCAAACAATATACGCAATTGAGTATGATAAGAATATAGCACGTCATAAAAAACGGATTTACAAAATGGATTCTTTTTACGATTAAAATAAAGTCTTAATGTAATGGTTGTTACGTATAAGAACAAGTTTAACTTAAAGTATGGCTTTGATAAAGATGAACCGCATTCGTTGAAAGACATATCCAAGACGACAGGATATAAGTTATCAGGATTACAGACCATCTTTGATAAGGGCATAGGCGCATACAAGACAAACCCCGCATCAGTGCGCCCGCAAGTTAAATCACCTGAACAGTGGGCGTACGCTCGTGTGTATTCAGCGGTGATGGGTGGCAAGGCGGCAACGATTGACGCATCGCATCTAATAAGAAAATAAAATAAAATCTTATTGTAATGAAGATTGAAGAGGAAGAGGATAGTGAATTAGTAATCAAGCCGACAAAACAGAAAATAGATGATGCTTTAGGTGTTCCAGCCCCCTTTCTCGACAAGTGTGGTGTGTATGTAGTTTCTGGCGGAATGGGCACAGGTAAAAGTGCATTCCTCAATAGCATAATGACCGCATCAGGAAAAGGTCAGGTCTACAAGCACAAATTCAACAAAGTTTTCTACTCAACACCCCGTGAGGTATTTGACAGTGAGGAAAATCATCCCTTCAAGAAACACAATGCTAACAGATTATTTTTTGATTTAAGTGATAAGACATTCAACAGCATAATCCAGCAAGCGTTGGAAGAGAAAGAGGAAGGTGGAAACTCGGCGCTAATTTTAGATGACTGGGGAGAGCAGATGAAAGACAGACGAGTTGAGCTGTGGTTAAAGAGATTAATTCACAAACACAGACACTACAAATTAAATATCATAGTTTCGCTACTCACCCTAAAATTGCTGCCACGTGGATTGAGAGCATTAGTGGACTGCTACATTCTGTTCAAACCAAAAAGTATCATAGAGACTGGCAATTTTGCTGAAGAGGTGTTTGCTATGGATAAAGGCGATTTGAAAGTGTTGTTTGATTATGTGTTTGATGCGCCTTACAACTTTTTATTTTACAATCAGCGGGACAATAGTTATTACAAGAACTTCAATAAACTAAAATTAAAATATGATGAGAATGTATAATGCCGAAGAGAAAGTCAGCGATCCGTAAGAAGGCGAAGGAAAAGACAACGTTACAAAAGCAGAAGCAGAAGCAGAATGTGGCACAGAGTGTAAAGGTGGTTGTGAATTTAGCGGCGAGACGAAGAGCCGCTACAAGGAAGAGTCCAAGTGGCGCGCCAATGGGCAGAGCACCGCCGAGTCAAGGTTCACAGCCCCAAGTAAGAACCACGTCAACGCAGCCAATCGTAAGTGGTAACATAAGTGATGAGACTCGCAGAGCTATTATGTTGGAGGGAGTGAAGCAAGCGAATCAAGAAAGGGCTGTATTAATAGAGATGGAGAGAAAAGCAAATACGATAGCGGAAGAGCAGCGCCGAGCAACAGAGCTAGCAACAGTAATACCTGAAAAAAAGACTAAAGCATTTAAGAAGGGTGTTGTAATACCTAATCCATTAAAAAACCTAAGAGCCCCGCGCCTTAACGTCGACGGGACGGTATGGGGGTCTAAAAAAAAGGCGAAGGAAGACAAAATGTATGAAGAGGCAGCAAAAGCAGAACCGAAAAACTATATAAGCGAAAACCCAATACAATCGCCACAACAAAATATACCAAGAGGCGATGCGTTTAGGTATGAAGGTGTAAGTTATCCTATGCCCCCAAGACCCGTAAGTGTCTCAACAACACAACTCTCTCTCTTGGAAGGGTATACTACACCTGATAGACCTATGCCTGTTATAAAAAGACAGTCGGGTAATACCTTCTTCTCCAGAAACTTTGAATAACCTTTATAAAAAATTGAATTAATAAATATGAATATAGAATTATAATATATATTCATATTAGAAATGCCCCGCCCGAAGATGCCGAATACCGAAACCAAGTTTATGACAGGACTGAAAGAGAAGTTAATCAGCAAAGGTTTAGCAGAAGGAAGTGCTAATTTATATTTGACAAAGTTAAGGAAACTGAATGGCGACAAGCCTTACACCAGCTTATCGTTTTTAAAGAACACTGCTGATGTAAAGAAGAAGTTTGAAGACATAGCAAATATTAACACCCGTAAGAGTTACTTGACAGCAGTAGTGTCTGTCCTTAATAATACTGAAACCAAACAGTATAATAGTGCTAATATAGTTTACAAAGCGATATTGAATGGTGAAAAATACAAAACGGTTGATGAAGAGATGTCACAGAAACAGAAAGACAATTGGTTATCGTGGGACGAAGTGTTACAAAAGTATACGGAGTTAGATGATGTTGTGAAATTGATAACGGAAGATGATATGAACGAATCCAAAGCGAAGAAAGATTTAACGACCCATCTTGTATTAGCATTCTACGTGCTAACCCCGCCAAGAAGAAACGATGATTATTATTTGATGAAACTTGATAAGGGGATCAATGCTGACGAATCCGCTAATTATTACAGACCTGAATCAAGTGAGTTTATTTTCAACCAATATAAAACCAAAAAGAATTATGGAACTGAAAAAGTTGTAGTAAATACAAAGTTGAAAAATGTTATTGACAACTACGTAACGCTTATGAAAAAGAATGATGGTGAATATTTGTTAGCAGGTGAAACAAGAAGCACCCCAAACTTCATCACAAAAATATTGAACCGAATTTTTAAAAAGAATATAGGAGCAAGTATGCTGCGTCATATTTACTTGACATCAAAATACGGATCTGTGAAAGAAGAGATGAAAAAAGATGCGGAACTTATGGCACATAGTTCATCAGTCCAGCAAGATTACATCAAGAAATAATATATCATTGTAATGTATATTAATGGTATTAAGTGATGATGAAATACGTGTTATGAGTGAAGGTGTTGCTGCTGACCGTGTGAGAAGGTTTCGTAGGAGTATTGTTGGTATGGCAGCATATGATGATGATACAATTGAGAGAATTTATAACCAAGAATTTAATCGTACACAACAGCGACTACTGCGAAATAGACACCTACAGCTTGCAACAGAGATGAACAGCGAGGTTTTAAGAGCTGTGGCAGCGGAAGGATTTGGAGCTTTTGCGGTTTCTTCTTTTCTTGAAAATATACCTTCA
>Ga0181346_1001298_pt1 | contig 10970 bp, 7 predicted proteins | sample Su13VDMM15DN_FD_130100 | JGI IMG/M metagenome (GOLD analysis project Ga0181346, IMG submission 130100) | Freshwater viral communities from Lake Michigan, USA - Su13.VD.MM15.D.N | ecosystem: Environmental > Aquatic > Freshwater > Lake | place: USA: Michigan | collected 2013-07-15 | reverse complement strand
ACTATCATTAAATGTTTGATCAATTCTAGATACTTCAGCAGCATTATCGTAATCACTTTTCCATTTATTGAATATAGTAGAAGATATTTGATTTGTAATTTTATCGTAACGACCTTCGTTTAATGATGGTGTATTATCATTTCCACATTTATGACAAATGTATAAATCATCTCCACCATCTTTTATTTTCCAACTCCATCCACAATTATCACATACTATTCTATCTTCAAGTACACCTTCAGTTAATGTATCTGTCCAATTTCGAAACATCATATTACCTTTTTCATATGCTTCTCTTTCAATTTCAGGTAGATCTCCGTCTTCGTTTGTATTTGTAGTATTGATATTTGTTAATTTATCATTACAATTTTGTTCGTGGTGGATCATTTCATGCGCAAATGAACGCATAACATCTTTAGGATGACGATCCATAGTATAAAGTACTATAACGCGATTATTCGGGTCATAATATGCTGTTTTACCGAAAAAATCTTTTGCATTTTCACTGTCATCGTCTACAAATTTAACTTTAGGTAAAGGACGAATATTCATTCCTTTTTCTAACATATATTCTGTAAGAGATTTAACTATTGGAGGGAAACTGAATTTACTAGGTTCAGCATACATTATTTCTTCGATTGGTGTTTTAGTTAAAATACTCCAAACTTTATCTCGTTCTTGATCATTTAACTCAACAGGTAAATAACGTTGAAAATTTTCAAAATTATTATCTATTAACGCGGCTCGTGCTTTAGTACCACTAACACCTTGATCACCGTGGATAACAATTGGTTCAAAATTATTATAGTTACCCTTCATGCTATCAAATCGTTTGATATCTTTTAAATCAAACTCTCCTCTAACTCCTACTACAGGTAAATAAAAATTTTCAGGGTTATTTTTAATAATTGAATTTACATCTTGAACTGGGGAGTTGTTGTTTGAGATTTGAATTTCAACGTTATTAGGTAAATATTTTTTATATATGTTCCATATAGCTAAACTTTCATCTTTAGTTACACCGTCTCTATCTTTATGACCTATTAAAATTATTGCTTTATTTACTTCAGGTCTTTTTGCAATCTCACTTGCTAAATAAAAATGTCCTGCTGTTGGTGGTTTAAATCCACCAGGAACTAAAGCAATGCCTTGTTTTGTTTCCTCTAATAAAGGTTGAATGATTGATTTAACTAACGAATTCATTTATTTTATTTTTAGCAGTATCTATAGTATCAAATTCAGGTAATTGGTTAACCATAGATTCAATATCTTTATTTAATTGTAATTTTTCAGCATTTGATTTTGCTTGTTCTTCTGGGGATTTAGGTTTACCTATAGCTGTAGATGCTTGGATAAATGGTTCAAGTAAATCAGTATTAAATCCTCTATTAGCATCTTTTGGATTGTTATTCAATAATATAAAATTATTTCCAAATGCTTCTTTATATGTTTCAATGTTTTTATTTACATCTCTCCAAGTTCGTAACACAATCCCAGGCATTAAACTTCTATCACGTTGTTGATTACGTTCAAGTGAAGTTAAGGGTGAAACATAAATCATTAACATTAATGTTTCATACCCTAAATCTTCTAATTGTTGTTTTTTCTTTAATACAGGTCCAGATGCAGCACCAGTTCCATCAATAACGATATTATTTTTATTTTCTATTGATTGGACTAATTTATCTTGAGTAGTTTTTCTAGCTTGAGCTTGTAATTTAGCAGCTTGAGATAATTGATCAGGAGTAAAATCTTTTTGTTTTAAACCAATTCCACTAGCTTTTAATAGTGCTTCATAAGTATCATCTGAATTGATAGAGGTAAATGTGTTTGGGATAAGTTTAGAAGATATATATGATTTTCCACTTCCTGCAGAGCCTGCTAAAAATATAGCTTTAGGACCATCTTGCATCTCTTTTAAAAGTTGAACTAAACTTATCATAATTATACATATTACATCTTTTTCTTAACACTCGTTTTAAACTCAGTAAATACAGGCGCTTCATTTGGGTTTTCTAAATCAAATAAACGTTTTACTGTTTTAAATATCTCAATATTTTCTTCTTGTGTACGAGATGGTAAAATCATTTCCCACCCTTTACCTTGCATTTTATCTTTTGAACCTTTACGTTTAGAAGATTTTAACCATAAAATACCAGTTTTGTCAGGTACTACACCAAAACATTCTGCATAACAATGAGCATATACTGCTGCTTGTAATTCATATGTTGTTTGAATATGGTTTGATGTTTTGTGATCAATTATCCAAAGTTCATTCTCAATTTTACAAACTAAATCTGTAGTACCAGCTACTTTAAGTGTGTCTGAGTATAAATGGATCTCTTGATCGATTAGTTCAGGTTGGTATGTTTCCCAAAAATCAACAAAACGTAAAAACATTTGCCAAATACTTGGGTCATATTGGGGATTTCCCCATTCATTTAAAAAGTTCATTTCTTTACCTTCTAAATATTCTTCAATCATTTCATGTACTTTTGTTCCATCTTCACCAGCTTTTCTAACAATATAATCTGCGGAACGACCCATATTTTTTAGCCATTCTTCAAAGTGTTTTCCTTTTGGGTAGGAACTTAAAACATGAGTAATTGAAGGGTAATATTCTCCATTTCGTCTGTAGTATCTAGAATCAGGTAAGGTGATTTGTTTTGCATCCTCTGAAATTTCAAGAATGCGATTGTTAACGTATTTAATGTTCCTTTTTTTCATATCAAGGATAATTTTCTCTCCATCAATTTATATTGATTTAATGGAAGAGTTGTTTGTATTAGCTTAGTAAAGTTTTCAAAACCTAACTCGCTTGGGTCTTTCCCGTTTAATTCAACTAAATAAACTTCTTTTCCAGAGTCTAATAGTTGCTCACAAAATCTAAGTGCTTGCTCTATAGCATCGTTATCTAAAGCAATATATATTTTTTGTACTTTTGATTCAACTAATCGTTTCATTAAATTAGGTTGAATATTTTTCCCAAATAAAGGTACAGCATTTCGTTTTATAGCTAAAGCATCAAATGGTCCTTCACATAATATTATAGGTAAATCCCAATTAACAAATAACTCAAACGGTATTATATCGCGAGACGTTTCCGGATTGCGGTATTTGGTGTATGGATCTTTTTCAAATGATCTTGCGGTAAAATAATTTAATTTACCATTACCATCGTATGATGGTATAACTATCATATTATTATATTGGCCTGAATCACAATAACCTATATTATATCTTAAAATATCTTGTTTAGTAACATCTCGTTTTTTAAGATAAGCCCAAGCATGTCTAGTAATAATATCTCTATTATCAGTAAATGTTTTAAATTCTTTTGGTAATTCTAATATATGTTTTGGAGAATCTCCTATATCATCGGAATATATATTTTTAACTAATTTGCTTAGTTCATAAAAATGGTCTGTAGTTACTTGGACTTGTTTAAATAAACTTTTAATAGTTTTACCTTTTTTACCACAAGTCCAACATGCCCAAGGATTATTTCCTTCTTTATTTTCGGTAAAATTAACCTCTAATTTTGGTTTGTGGTGATTGCAAAAAGGACAAGAATATGCTTGATTTCCTCTTGCTGTACGTTTTCCTGTTCCTAAAACAGAATTTACCAAATTAACTAGTAATTCATTTACCATAATTGGAAGATACAATCTTATTCTTGGGTAACAAAGTCTCTTCTAAAAAATTTACCTAAAATATTATCGTTTATCCATTCATCGGAATTTTCTAAAACACCTAATTGAAATAAATATTTACATTCATAGTACGTTAAAAGTTTTTTATTATTAACAGTACATAGAATTTTACGAGTAAATTCTTTTTGTTTACCTTGTTTTATTAATTCAAGTATAGGTTTAGCTGAACCGTAATAGGTTTTCCAATCAGATTCTTTTTGAGTAGTAATGGTTGTTGGTTTACGTCCTCTACCAGTTTGTTCAGCTAGTTCTTTTTTGGTTAATTTTTTCTTAACATTGTGGTATAATACTTTTTTACCTAAATAAGATTTACCTGAGGGCTCATGTATTGTAATGTAAATAAAACCGTATGTTTCTTTAGGGAAGTCTTCAAGGCATTCCATTTTTTTATCTTTGTATAACCAATTTTCCATAAAATTTATAAATCTAAATTAACTAATATAGTTGTATCTGTTACTGCCGATGTAGGTAAAGGTTGAGCTAATTTAGCTACTGCTATTAATTCTTTATCATTATTATACATTCCTATTGTTGTTATATATGGAGCAAAAAATGAACCAGTTGCAAATTCATATATAACTCCATTACTATTTGGTACACATCCATTACTTCCTGAGGTCCAAGTACTTCCTGAGATTAGGGATGGGTTTTGGGAAAAATTAAATTCATTTTGTCTTAAAGTACATTTATATTGTGACTCATATATAGTAGTAGTACTTTCAAATGAACATGTAATTGCATCATTATTAAAAAATGTTGGAAATAAACCACCATATAATGCTTCAGGATATGTAGATGAAGTTCCATATGAAGTAAAACCGTATCCATCTAAAGGACTAAATAATTCAGAATTAACAATAGCCATCCCATGTTCATATATTATGTTGCCTATATGAAAATTATCAACAGCATATATTGAACTACTAAAAGTTAAATTACCATTAGAATCATCCGTTATAATGCCCCATTCATTTGATAAAGAAAAACTACCTAGTTTTACATATTCACCAAATATTTTAGAAGGGATTGATAGTACCCCTATTGAAGTACCTGAACTGGTAGGGAAAATTCTATTAGAGGGGAGTGTAGTTGTTAAATAATTGTAATTATTAGTAGTAGATGTAGGTCCTGTTAAAGCATTTAAATTTATAGCAGTTTGAATATCCGGTACAAAGTCTGTACTTTGGAATGATGCTGTTGATGCTGTAGATCCTGATGGGTTAGTTAAAAAATTAGAGTAATATAAATGTTGGATTGATTTATATATTAAATATTCATTTTGAGTGTAAGGAGCATATCCTGTATTTTGTGATGGATGCCATGGAGTAGGAGTTGAGTTTTTTCCTATATAAACTGAAATCCCTGGTTCATTTAGGGGGTCTGGAAGGCCTCCATAAATTGCTGTAGTACCATAATTAACATATCCATAACCATCTATACCTTTAAAAGTAAATGATTTATTTATCTCAAATGGAGATACTATTACGTCTGAGGTTAGAAAGGGTTTGAATATACTCATTCATTTAAAAATCTAATTTTACTCTGATAAGAGCTTCTTTTGTAAAATCTTTTAATAATGGTCTTGATATTTTTGCTACTGCTAATAAATCTGTTGTATCATTATACATTCCTATAGTAGTGATGTATACTTGAGGGTTGTTAATAAAATTATCATATATAACTTCACCTGTTGAACCCGAAATAAAACTTGGATTTTCAGAATAATTAAATTCACTGTTACGAGCTCTAACAAATACATAATCAGAAGTAATTGATTCTTGAGAATTTAATTGAAAAGAAGCTCCTCCTGAAATTGAATTAAACAATGTTTGGTTATTTAGTCCATTTGAGTTGTATGTCCTATTAGGAGTTAATCCAATAGCATAATCTAAAGCATATGGATTTAACATAATTAAACCTAAATCAGGAAATACCATTCCATAAGAACCAGATGCTGGAGTGTAACTTCCAGAAGCAGCTCCATTTCCATTAGAACCTGAAACTAACTGGAGTACTCTAGTTGAACCTATAAATGTATTAGAAGTTAAATCGTTTGAATTGTCTGTAAGTTGAACTACATTTCCATATGCTCCTCCAGATCCAGAAATAATAAGATTTAAAGAACCAGGAAATAAAGATTCTTTATATCTAGCACGTTCAAGAGATAATACCCAAAAATGATCTCCAGTAATAAGAGTAGGGTCTGAAATGGTTGCTCCACAAGGGCTATAAGAAAAATTAGCAGATGCTCCAAATAAGAAATTTTGTGTTTCATCTTCTAAAATCAAAGATCTATATTGTCCATATAGTGTTCTTGTAGGTGAATAACCATCTACTATAACATTATATAATTCACTTCCACTACCCATAGAATCACAATATACTATATCAAATTGAATTTCTGCGTTTGTATTGTTTGATTGTGTTTGATATACAGCTAAATAATAGTTCCCTGAGGATCCACCTTCTTGGATTGAACTAGTAAAAAATGAAGTTAATGTTGGGTTATCAGTTGACCATAGGGTAGAAGTAATTGAATCTGTACTTACTACAAAATCTTCAGCGTCTAATCTTTTATATGACATTATTTATGTTTTTATGATATGTAATTAATAGTAAGTGGAATAACTAATCTAGCACCACTATCTAAACCTATAAATGTTAAAGTACCATTTATTGATGGGTTAGAACCAAACAAAGTATTAACTGTAGTTCCTCTAAATGTAAATTGAGTTCCTATTATAGTTTTAGAAACATTTGTTCCTAATGTTACTGTTGAATTAATATTTGCGTTTGTTGCTGTTGAAGTATTAATACCAGTTGCTGTAAATGTATTTAATAACCTAACATCTGAAATAGTACATGTGTAACCACTAGTTTCAAATGTTTGGGCATTGCCTAAATAATTTAATGTTTGAGGTGTTACTGTGATTGAAGCTCCTTGTTGAATTGTTATAGCACCATATCCTAAATCAAGTACAGGTAATTTAGCTGTTCCACGAGGTAAAGTAGCTAATTTATATTTCATGATTTGAGTTTCAATTGGAAACGCCTCTAATAAAGGCATGTTTTCAATTGCTTCTCCATAAAATGATGAACCTGATGGGTGGGTTGGGTTATATAGAGTGTAATCTATTTCATCATCTGAAAGAGCAAATTGTGTAATTCTGAAAGAACCATCGTTTTTTGCTAGAAGTTCTCTACCTTTTTTTGTTAAAATAGCGTCAACTGTAACGACTTGATTATTTAAATATCCCATTTTTTATTTTATTGTGAGTGTATTATACTAATAAATATTATTAAATCAAACCTTTCTGTGTAAGATCCAAAATAATAGTGTCTATGTTTTTATTTAGTTCCGGAGAAACATATTCAGGTTTAAGTAAATATGGACCTGTTGAGGTGGTTGGTTTAAATCCTTCAAATAAAATTTGCGAAGCATCATCAACATATCTACGAATTAAAAATCTATCATAATTTATTAAAGAACCAGATTCTGGGAGGGATCTGTCTAATTGAACTGCTAAGACAGAGTCATCTCCACTAGCACTAGGTACTATGTCTGCTTGAACAACAGTGTATACTCTGTCTTCTCTTCCATCAAATCTAAATTCATCTCCATATTCTATAGACCATGGAAGTGTTATAGAATTAAATCCTGATCCTGAAATATCTTTTTGGGAAACTATTCCATTTTGATAATAAGTAACTAATGAAGAAGCAGTAGTGTATATTAAATAAGGAGAAGAAAAATAATTTGATGATGAATTAAAATATGTTACAATCGTATCTGTTGATATTCCTGAAGAGGATATCCATAAGTTAGCTACTGAGGTATTTGTAGTTTGGACTGGGGATTGATTAAATTGGATGGATGAATTTGATTCTATATAGACTGTTGGATTTTTTACACCGCTAGGATAAATTGTTTGAACTTCTACATAGAATTCATCATTTAATTTTATTTGATCATATGGTATAGGAATACTTCCTGTTAATGGGGTATAATTTGTATTAATTATTGCAGAATAAAATTCTCCTTGATCATTTGGGATTCGGGGAGAGGTATAAAGAATAGTTTTTTCAATTCCTCTTAATCTCATAATCCTAAAAGTATATTTAGCATTATTTATATTTAAATCTCCAAACCAATATTTATCTCTACCCGTAGTAGTAGTTGTAGCCTTTAATTTTACATTTATATTAAGTGATATACCATCAGCTATAAATCCATTATTAATTATATATCTTTTACCTGTAGCCCCTAAAACTGAGGGGAGGGGAGAGGGTGTAGTAGTTGCATCTATTCCTTTAGGGGAAACTGAGTTAAAGAGGATTTCTTGCCAGCTATTAGCTGAGCTAGTCATTGGATTAATTTGGTAAGTTGTGCTTTGTAGGGAAGCTTGATAATCTCCTAATACATTTCCTGGTTCGTAACCATCTATTAATGAAATATTATTAACCCATTGTGCATTAGGAGCACTTCCTGATTGGGTGTATAAAATAGGTTCAACTCTAGAGCCTCCTCTAATTACATTTCTATATTGAATTGGATCTCCACTTCCTTGGGTTGAAGATTGGATAGTAAATCTTTCTCCGGATGGGAAATTACCTTGTAAATTAGTTAAGGAATTTAATGAAGTATTTGGTACTGTTACTGTTCCATCAGGGTAAATTAAATATAAAACATGAGCAGCAGATGCATTCATTTTTTCAGGTGACCATCCTCCTATCCAATCACAATATGCTATTGCAGTTTTAAGGGATTCAACTGTTGGTGTTTTACCATATGTTCCCTCATCACCCTTTGTCCAAGTATTTAATCTTTGAGAAGTAGATTTACTTCCTAAATATCTAGGAATTATATGTCTTCTTGTTGTGTAGTTTGAATCTTGTACAGCTGCTTTTAAAGCTTCATCATCTATTAAAAGATCAAAATTAACAGGAGTAAGTAAATTAGTTGAATAATCTATATCTTGATATACAGTACTTAAACGATCATTATTAACATTATTCAATAATGCATTTTCATCACTATTATAAAAATTAGCTGTTGTAATGTACGGTTCAAATATAGTAGATTCATATGCTGAGGAACTTAAGGCTCTACTTTGAGTTAAACTTAAATTAGCATTTGCTACACTTAAGAATCCCATAAAATAATTTCCTCTTGTAACTTTTATATAATATTGATCATTTTGAATTGGATAAAATGATGAAGATATAGTTGTGGTTTCATATGAATTTGCATTATAACTTTGGGCACTAAGAGTAGTTTCAATACCGTTTCTTAATTGAACAAATTTTAATTGTCCCGTTGATGGAACTGTTCCATTAGTAGTAACTGAAGATGTAATGGAAATTTCGGTATTTGGGGTATTATCAAATGTAAATTTACCTGAGGAAGTATTGAAGTAATTTAGTGAATTTCCTAATTCAGTATCCCATGAATTAACTATAACTTCAAATCCAGGGTATAGATTGTACGGAGATGTTATAGAAGAAGATACATAGTAATTAGATACTTGGTTAGGAAATTGTGATGGAATGTAGGTAAAAGAAGTACTGTATAAATAATAATTTTGTTGTTCATTTAAAATTGTTACTTCATAAGGAACATAAACATTATAAAAAGAATTATATACTAAAATTTTAGTTACATTTTCTAATACAGTACTATTATTTTTTCCGTTATTATCAAATTTAGATATTTTTATATATTCTGTATCCCATAGATTATATGGTGGGGATGGGGGACCAAAAATTCCTTTAGGTTTACTATATAATAAAACTTCTCCATTTTGAGGTGAAGTATTAAAATTTAAAAAATTATTTTTTAATATATCATTTTCAGCACTTAAAGTACTATAGTAATGTATCTGTTTGTATTCAAAGGATTGAAAATCTAATGGATATGCTGGGTTTAAAATTCCATTAGTAACTAATATATTAGATCCACTTAATTCTCCATCATAAAATTCATCTTGATTGTTATGTAACATAATAACATTTCCTAAAGGTGAATCTATATTTTCATACCAACTTTGAGAAACATTACCAATATAATTAAATGGGTTTACTACACCTCCAGCACCACCATCAAAATGTTCTATAGTACCGGGTTGGTAATCATTCCATTGAGGTTTAACTGTTCCTGAAATATCTAAATCTTCCCAACTCATTTGTGGTTGAGGGTATTTATTTCTTTCAAGTAAATGTTGTTTAATAACAACTCCAGAAGCAAGACTTGTACGTGAAGGAACAAAATCTTGAATCATTTTAAATAATGAATTATCGAAAAATTTAATTAAACGGATAAAATCTGTTAAATTATAATTTTTAGTATATTTTTCAAAATAATCATTTCTTAATTTGTCTAAATATGGGTAGTTAGTATTGGAGGTGAATCTTTGTCTAGGATCACCTATATAATCTCCTATATTAAAATATCCAATTTGGTTTACTATATCCTCATTTATTTCATTCTGAGGTGAAAATGCTACTTCAAGATAATTAGTATTTGGAGTATAACTTTGAGATACATTTAATTGTTGAGAAAGAGCCATAAATGGAGATAATGTATCTCCTTCAGGCATTATATTATCCTCTACCCTAATTTTATCATTAATAATATTTTTAATCCCTGCTACTGGTTGGTCTGAAAAAAAGTATTCTGTGTTAGGGATAAATGTGGGGGGTAAACTGAAATAAAAATTACTATCAGAAACAAATGAACTAGTAGCAATCCACGATCCTGTTACTTTAGGGTGAATTGAAATAGATTCAGTATATAATTCACCTCCTAAAGATGCTCTAAATGCTAATTCATTTGGACTATTATTTAAAGAATTTCCCTCAATTGAATAAGGATTCATAATATAATCTTTAAATACACTTTCACTTATAGGATTAGTATAATATCTAACTTCTTGAAATGAACCAGAAAAAGCATAATATATGTTAGATGAAATAGATGAATTTTTAAGAAAAACTGAGTTATTAGAGGTATCTAACCATGTTAAGGATGGGTCTTCATTTATAGAAGATGTTAAATAAAAGCCTAAAATAGTATTATTATCTCCCCCTTCATATATTTTATTACCTGCTGATAGAATGAAATCATTATTGTTTCTAGTCACCATTATAGACCACCACCCTTCATTAAAAAAAGGCAAATAAATACTTGCTGTTGAAGTTGGATGATTTACTGAGTCAGGGTAAAAAGTTAATGTTGCATATTGATAGTATGGGTCTATT
>Ga0181346_1001297_pt1 | contig 10972 bp, 9 predicted proteins | sample Su13VDMM15DN_FD_130100 | JGI IMG/M metagenome (GOLD analysis project Ga0181346, IMG submission 130100) | Freshwater viral communities from Lake Michigan, USA - Su13.VD.MM15.D.N | ecosystem: Environmental > Aquatic > Freshwater > Lake | place: USA: Michigan | collected 2013-07-15 | reverse complement strand
TAGTCAATCTGTTGTTGTGTGTTTCCGGTATTGGCCATTCTACTGTGTCCTTGGGGTCACAGTATTTACCAAAAACTAATGTTGCTTAGCCGGGACTAAAACTACTACCGCATCCGCATGTGGTGGCTGCTTGTGGATTTTTGATACTGAATGAGGATCCGTATTGATCTTCTTTGTAATCAATTTCGGCACCTTGCAAGTATCCGCTGCTCATGCTGTCAACCAAGAGGTTGACGCCGTTGAATTTCAAATCAAAATCGTCTTCGCCTGTTTCTTCGTCCAAGGTAAAGCCGTAGCTCATTCCTGAGCAGCCTCCACCCTGTACAAACACTCGCAGTTTGAGTGCAGGATTGTTTTCTTCTGCTATTACATCTCGCAGTTTAGTAATTGCGTTTTCAGTTAAGGTTATCATATTCTTTTGTTTAAATGGGTTGGTTAATTTTAAGTTCGGCCGACTGCTATTTCAATTAGTACTACTTGTTGATCTGTTATATCTTGTAGACTTTTTCCGATAATACACCCCATTTCACCCAAGGCCGGATCAAATCTTCCTGCAACACCTGCATTTATGTTTACTAATCTGTCACCTCTCGCAACTGGGCCCTGTACACAACAAGGCACACGCCCAGTCAATGCCACTGGTAATCCAGCATTGTCTGCATTCATTAGATATGCTGGCTGGGTTGATATTACACCAGCCACACGAGTATCGTGACTGATGTTGCTGACAGTGATTTCAGCTGTGCCACCAAAAATAACCACAGTTCCTGAGGGGTATTCGGCATCTGCAGAATAGTTTTCTGCCAAGTCGGCGTATTGTGCCGATGTTGCTTTAGCAAAAACAGTATTGAAATATCCAGTTGAGCTACCTATATTACCAGCAGCATTGCTGCCACCGTTAACAATGGCAGTGGTACTACCCCCGCTGTTAATTGTGAGTACTCCTGATGCAGTTATATTAGTCACTGCTGAAATATTACTGCCTGTTAAGTTAAGATTGTCGCCGCTGGCCAACTCTTGAATTTGAGCTGCACCTGTGTTAACAATCAATGGGTATCTATCTGCCATTTAATTTTCCAATTTAAAATATTTATGTAGTTACTATGACGTTAGTGTTGCCAGTTCTGGTCAACACTATTACGTTTCCACCAGCACCCAAGGGTATTGTAGCAACAGTAGTTCTAGTTCCGACTTGTAAACTTCTTGCAACTAGTATATTACCATTGTAATAAAGATTTCCACTGGCAACAACATTGCTTCCTGAAACATTTCCAGTTGCGCTGATTAATCCTGCTGTGCGTAAGTTACCGCCTTGTACGTTACCAACAGCACTGAATGCCGCTGATGCAACAAGTGTGGCAGCAGTTACAGTCAGTGTACCGCCACCTAAGGTGCTGGCATTGCCACTTGCCATAACACGAACATCGTAGTCTACAGGTGTATAGCTGGTGTTAAAATCAATGTAAGGAGTACTAGCAGCACCATCAACTCGGCCAATACTGACTGCACCACCGGCGTCGGTTTGCAAACTAACTCGTCCGGTGCCAGAAGTGGCTTCCAATTGAGTAGCAAACATTGTGCCCGAAATAGTAGCACCAGACGAAGTAACAACCATTACATTGGCAGTACCAGCAGCACTTATTGAAACATTACCGTTCAAGAAAGTGCGAACGTTGGCTGTGCCATTTGCGATTGAACTAGGTGTTATAGATATACCGCTCAACTGCGAACCGTTACCAAGTATATAGTTGCCGGTGATGTTGCCAGTGGCCGACATCAAGCCAGCTGTGCGTATGTTACCACCTTCGACATTTCCTACCAAGGATATTACATTGGCAAAAAGAGTTCCAGTGCTGGGAATATATTTAAGATTAGGAAAATCTACAGATACGTTTGCAGCAGTACCAGCTGCTGATAAAAATACAGGATAAAAACTAAGTGCTGCACTTGTGTCAGTGGCTGTTAAAGTATTTCCTGTTCCAGCTGCTCCAGTTTGTCCAGTTGCACCAAGTCCACCAGTTACACCAGTTGCGCCTGTGGCTCCTGTTGGTCCTGTTGCTCCACCAGGACTACCTGTTGCTCCTGCAACACCTGTGGCACCTGTGGCACCTAGCCCAGTGGCCCCTTGAACTCCTGTGGCTCCGGTTACACCGGCACCGGTAGCTCCTGCAGTTCCAGTGGCTCCTGTAACGCCTGTTGCGCCGGTTGATCCAGATCCAGTTGCTCCCGTTGATCCGATGACACCGGACGCACCAGTGGCTCCAATAACGCCAGTGGCACCAGTAACGCCAGTGGCACCAGTAGAACCTAAAATTCCAGTTGCACCAATGACGCCAGTAGCACCTGTGGCGCCTGTTGCGCCAGTAACTCCGGTGGCTCCGGTTGCGCCTATACCAGTTGATCCCGTGGGCCCAGTAGAGCCAGTTGCTCCAACGACACCAGTGGAACCAGTTGGTCCAGTTGCTCCGCTTGCTCCTGCAACTCCTGTAGCTCCAGCAACGCCTGTAGCACCAGATCCAGTAGCGCCGATAACTCCAGTGGCACCTGCAACTCCAGTTGCTCCTGTAGCACCTATAACACCTGTAGCACCTGCAACACCAGTTGCACCTGCAACGCCAGTGGCTCCTGTGGCTCCTGTAGCTCCGGTTGCGCCAACCCCAGTGGCGCCTACGACGCCTGTAGCTCCGGTTGCACCAACCCCAGTTGATCCCGTGGGCCCAGTAGAGCCAGTTGCTCCGACAACACCAGTTGCTCCGCTTGCTCCTGCAACTCCTGTAGCTCCTGCAACTCCTGTAGCTCCAGCAACACCAGTTGCTCCAGTGGCACCAACACCAGTGGCACCTGCAATACCTGTAGCACCTGCAACTCCAGTTGCTCCTGTAGCACCTATAACACCTGTAGCACCTGTTACGCCTGTTGCGCCTGTAGCACCTACAACACCAGTTGCTCCGGTTACGCCAGTTGCTCCGGTTACACCAGTTGCACCGGTAGCACCCGCAACTCCAGTTGCTCCAGTGGCGCCAACACCAGTGGCACCTGTGATGCCTGTTGCGCCAGTAACCCCTGTAGCACCAGTGGCGCCAACACCAGTGGCACCTGTGACCCCTGTAGCACCTGCAACGCCAGTTGCACCAGTTGCACCAACTCCGGTGGCTCCGGTGGCTCCTGTTGCGCCGGCAACCCCTGTTGCACCAGTTGCACCTGCAACGCCAGTGGCTCCGGTGGCTCCAGTAGCGCCAGTTGCGCCGGCAACCCCTGTTGCACCCGTAACACCAGTAGCACCTGTAACTCCGGTGGCACCAGTTGCACCTGTAACACCGGTTGCTCCAGTTGCACCAACTCCAGTAGCTCCTGTAACGCCGGTAGATCCTGTGACCCCTGTTGCACCAACACCTGTAGCACCTGTAACGCCAGTTGCACCCGTAACACCAGTAGCACCCGTAACGCCGGTGGCACCCGTAACACCAGTAGCACCCGTAACACCAGTAGCACCTGTGACCCCTGTTGCTCCAACAACTCCGGCAGCACCGGTCAAATTGATAGTCCAAGAACTGTAAGTACCGCTACCGGTAACCGACGTTACATTTACTTGCATAGCACCAGTACCAGAATTATAACTATCTACAGTTCCAGACATAGTGTTACTAGCATCAAAGCTTATGATACACGGCTGTCCAGTGGTCCAAGCTAACCCAGTTGCGACAGTGAAATTTTTGGTTCCAGTACCTATCAGAACACTAGTTACAGATGTTGTACTGTATTGATCACCTCTGACACCTGTTGCGCCTGTTGCGCCGGCACCAGTTGCGCCAGTAACGCCAGTTGCGCCTGTAACACCTGTTGCACCTAATCCAGTTGCTCCAGTAACGCCTGTAGCGCCTGTAACACCTGTTGCACCTAATCCAGTTGCGCCTACGACACCAGTTGCTCCGGCTACGCCAGTTGCGCCCGTAACACCAGTTGCGCCAGTAACCCCTGTAGCACCAGTTGCTCCGATAACTCCGGTGGCTCCTGTTGCGCCAGTTGCACCTGCAACACCTGTAGCACCGGTTGCACCAACAACTCCAGTGGCTCCTGTGGCTCCAGTAGCGCCAGTTGCGCCGGCAACCCCTGTTGCTCCAACGACACCTGTTGCGCCGATAACTCCTGTTGCGCCAGTTGCACCTGCAACACCTGTTGCACCTGTAACTCCGGTGGCACCAGTTGCACCCGCAACACCGGTTGCTCCAGTTGCACCAACTCCAGTAGCTCCTGTAACGCCCGTTGCTCCGGTTACGCCAGTTGCTCCGGTTACACCAGTTGCACCGGTAGCACCCGCAACTCCAGTTGCGCCTGTTGCGCCAGTTGCACCTGCAACTCCTGTAGCACCAGTAGCTCCTGTAACACCAGTAGCGCCAGTGGCACCAGTTGCTCCAGTGGCACCAACACCAGTGGCACCAACAACGCCAGTGGCGCCTGTTGCACCTAAACCAGTTGCGCCAATTTCTCCAGTTGCTCCAGTTGCACCAACTCCAGTAGCTCCGGTTACGCCTGTTGCGCCGATAACTCCTGTTGCGCCAGTTGCACCTGCAACACCTGTTGCGCCTGCAACTCCAGTTGATCCAGTAGCACCTGTAACCCCGGTTGCCCCGATAACGCCTGTTGCGCCGATAACTCCTGTGGCACCAGTTGCACCTGCAACACCAGTTGCGCCTGTAACACCAGTAGCGCCAGTTGCGCCAGTGGCTCCGGTTGCTCCTGCAACTCCAGTTGCGCCAGTTGCACCTGTGGCTCCTGTATTACCTGTAACTCCGGTTGCACCTGTTGCACCTAAACCAGTTGCGCCAATTTCTCCAGTTGCTCCGATAACACCGGTAGCACCGGTAGCGCCTGTGACACCTGTAGCACCTGCAACGCCTGTAGAGCCGGTTGCCCCTGCAACGCCAGTGGCTCCAATTACGCCAGTTGCACCTGTAGCACCTGTTGCACCTGTAGGTCCAGTAGAACCTGTTGCACCTATTACGCCAGTTGCGCCAGTTGCGCCAGTTGCGCCAGTGGCGCCAACTCCGGTGGCTCCTTGCGGTCCAGTGGCTCCTGTAACTCCGGTTGCGCCGGTTGGCCCAGTAGCTCCCAATCCCGGTGCAATCCAGTTACGGTCTCCAGTTGTATCGCTGGATAACACATATCCAGAAACAGCAGGAACACCAAGATCTGGTTCGGTTTCAGACAATTGAATAAAGTCGTAGCGATCAGCAGATACTTCTGTGGGTGGTACTTTTTTAATCTTGCCGGATATTAATTTTGACATGGTTTATTAGTTTTCGGTCTCAAGAATACTCATTGTAAATTGCACAGCAGAATTAGTACCAGCTGAAACAAATACTGCATGTCCAGATTCCAAAACCAGTTTACCAGTTAATGCACCCAAGGCATCGTTGCTGGGTATTTCATAATCTGTAACTATGGATGTAAGTACACTGCTTTTGTTAAGAAACATACTGGCTGTAACAGTACCGCCAGTTATATTGCTAAATTGTGCCATCAGCACAATGCCGGTATACCCAGCAGGTGCTGTATAAACAGTAGCTCCTGCAGTGGTAAGATCAGCTGTTACGTTTCGAAATACGTTTATGGCCATTTTATTATCCTTCGAGTGCTAATATATACGGTGTCATTACTGCAAACAATGACTTATCAAAAGTTGTGCCACTAATGGTGCCATTGGCACCATTAATTGTCAGCTGGTCTCCCACTTTAAAATCACCGCGTTCGTCTGTGGCAGTATATACCACTGCTCCACCATCAATGGTGACCACCTGATTGGCAGGAATAGCTGTAGCGCCAGCAGCCGGAAATGCTGTGGCCAAGGTTGTACCTGTGCCGATATATTCAAATGTATGACCACTGGCATTTATCAAACTACGTATGAAAAATATGCAGGGAGAATTATCTGTAAGCGGTACTAGTATTTCTTGAGCAAGTGTCACTGTGCAGGTTCCTGACACCAGTGAAGTAACGTCCCAGATATCATTCAAGGTAACACCGTTGTCAAAACTTATAGATTGATTAATGTTGGGTCGTTGTGCCAAATTCTTAAGCACAATTTGACTACCAATTTGGTCTACACCATTTGTGAGTCCCGGGTTATCCACAGATACTTTACCGTCAGCAACCAGGCCATATGTGCCAAAAGAACTGTTGGAGTTTGTGACTGAGCAAGATGCACCGCTTTCGCACAGGATACCTTCACTGCAACACACAGTGAATATACTAACTAGCTGTGCATAGCCTTGGTTTAATAAATGCACGCCGATACCACCTTCGTTTATTTGTGTGTAAGCGTCGGACACCATACCTTTAATACCTTGTGCCAGACTGCCATCAATTCTCATACCGCAGCCGGTAGTGGTTATGCTGGAGCAATTTTGTACATAAGGACTAGTGGTAATTACACCAGCGCCGGCTGTTGGGAAAGCCACAGCAGCAGCAGGAGACAAGTGCCCACGGAAAGTAATTCCGGCAATGTAACAAGCATTGTTTAGATGAAAAATATCTTGTGTGGGATTTTGCGGTAAGACTGATACGCTGCGTAAGTCGTCGCCCCATAAGGTTACACCGACTGGAAAAACTACAGGATTGTTTTCGGTATAAGAACCAGTTTTAACAAAAATAGTTACTTTGGCGCCGGCATTTAGTGTTACATACGCAAGAGCAGCGTTTGTTGCTGCTTTGATAGTTAAAAATGAATCAGATAATGTAGTTCCAGTATTGCCGTCGCTTCCGTCCTTGGATACATAATATACACCTGGTACTGCCTGGCCCAGACCTTGAGAATAGAGTTCTGTAAAATTATCATTGACTTTTTGAAAACTAGTTCTGATGGGATCACCAGTCCCGTCATTGGGCGAAGATCCTACATCTATTATTTGTTTTGCCATGGCAGTTTACCTGTTTGATGTATTTATGTTTATTTTTCCTTTAAGTCTTTATAAGTTTATAAAATTCTAAGTTATCGTGTAAACAGCATTACATTATTGCGGAACCAGCCCATGTGCGGTCCTTGCATAACAAACTTCAACATACGAGTTTCTAGTTCAATGTTGCGTGTTAATCCTTGTGCTGTCAATTTCTCTTCCCAATACTGTTTGGACTGGCAATTGATGTGTCCAATACCGCCTTGTTCAGGCTGCGCTGCGGTCCAAATCAAGGTCTTTTTAACACAACGGGCTACTTGGTATGCTACCAAATCAGCAGCTGATTTATCAATGTGTTCTGCTACTTCTAAACAGACAACAGTATCTGCTTGATCAACATCATCCAACTCAAATAAACTTTGATATTTTAGATGCTCTTTGCCAAGTACACGATTGTCAACATCGATACCGCGGGCCGTAATACCAAATGTGCGTAGTGCATCTACATAAGTTCCGGGCCCGCACCCAATGTCTAGTACAGTACCGGGCGGCAATGCCGAACTAATCCACTTGGCCAGGCGTTCTGCAGAAGGCGCTTCATCGACAGCAATATGATCATAATTGATACGTTCTGGATGATGAGGAACAGCACGTTTGAGCCAGGCTAGATCATTGCGTTCAGGATGTTCTTGATACCAACCTGCTCCGGTATGCACATCCATTACAGTTTGAAAGTATTCTTCGTACATGGGGGCAACACGATCCAACAGAAAATTTTCTCCAAATTCTCTACAGTTTCTGGGATCAATACGATCAATATTACGTGCAGCCCAACAGAATTGATCAAATGTTCTGCAACGATATCCAGTTACGCCATGTATGTTATTTTCAGTAAATGATCCCCAGTCTGTTGTAATAGTAGGAGTGCCGGACAACAACAATTCAACCTGAACTCCACCAAACGGTTCCAAATATTGACTTGCAACAAATGCACCCCTAGCGTTGCTCATCAGATGTCTGCGTGTTTCCACATCAGCGTAACCTACAAATTCCACATGCGGCGGAAAGGTTCTTCCTTCGGGATTTTGACCTGCAATTTTTAATCGAGCACCAATCTTTTCTGTGACCTGTATGGCAACATCAATACCCTTGCCCGAGTAAACACGACCTAGGAATAAAAAGTAATCTTGTTTTTGTTGTTTGAATTCAAAATCATCAGGATCAAAGTAGTTGGGAATAACTGCATCGTACCAATCTTGTTGACAGTTACCCACAGCAGATAAACTGCAATAGGCGTGATATATTGCATAACTTTCAAATATTTTCCAACGTGCCCAGTGCCCGCCTGCGTAACCAATTCCGGGTTCCACAGTGATCATATCTGGATGTGCATCACACACAGGGCGAGTGCCAGCACCCCAAAATGGCAAGATAAAATCGTTGGGTTGTTTGCGTAGCCCAACTTCGCGAATGGCATTCTTAAAGAATGTTTGATAAGCATAGTCGTTCATGTCGTAAGTAAAGAAATTCTTACGCCAATCGTAGCCGCCGTAGGCTTTTTCAAAATCTTGATTGGTCAGCACAGTAACATGTTCGGTGCAGACTAGATCCGAATCCTCGTGACCGTAGTGTATGACTGTATGACCACGTTCGGTCATCATTTTACCAAACTTGACAACTTTTTGAGTGTAAGCACAGGCATTGAACTCTTTGCTGCTGACTGTGTGAGGTAGACCCAGGATATGAAATCGGAATTTATTGTTCATTTATTTGAGATGTTAATTTAAAACTGCGGATACTTCGTTTGCTGGCTGAGAATACAACACTATTTAATGCGAGTCCACAAGTCTTGAAAAATATTTACATAATGATCAAATGCTCTCTTAGCTGTTGCTTAACTGATTTCCGGAAACAGGCATTCTTGTATAAAAACATGCACATCTTCTTCTGAAAGCCCCAAACTAACCATTACCCGCGGTGTATGCGGATTTTGTTTTTGATTTTGAGCATAGTAGTTCTGATGATAAGTTGTATCTTGTGCTGTATTATTGGTTTCGCCTACAGTTTTCAAATAGTGTGCCACACCGTTTTTGGCCATGACAACAATTTGCGCTAATTCTTCTTCATCGCTGACATTTGCAGCGGCTACCATACTCTTGCTGAAAATACGTTGTGCCCAATCAGGTAATACTCGTTCTTTACGCCATTGTAATTTGTCAGCTTCGTTACGGAACCAATCCATCATGGCATGCTGGGGATCTCCGGCAGCACTAAAATCGTAGAAGCAGCCGGTGATCTTGTTCTTACCAGCGATAACATCGAAGCCAAATATAGGAGCAGGGTTATGTGTATGCGGAAAGATGCAACAATGCATCATCCATAGCCCTTTGGTCTCCCTAGCATCCACAACATCAACGTGAGCCCTGCGATAACTTCTACTGGTCCAAACACGATTGACCCAACCAGGGCTGTTAAAACGATCCATACCCGTTTCATATACTTCTGTTCCTGTTTGATCAAAACTATTCTCTAATAGCTGCTGAACTTCTATCAGTGTGTCCCAGACTTTACTTGTTGGTGTTTGCAATTTCCATCATCTCTTTAAATAATTGAGTGGCAAAATCAAAACAGACTCTTGCTTCGTCGGCCATGCCAGTGTCGAGTTTTAAACGAACTGCTGCTTTTAAATTTTCGGCATCTTCAAATTGATAGTACTTGCCAGCGCCTGGTACCTTGTTGGCAATCATTTGGCCGCCTGCTAGATCTCCCATGTGTCGTACATAAAGATGTGCCATCAGAAGATTAGCATCATCTTTGATTTTCATAATGTGATCCATATAGGATTTAACTACTGGACACACTGGTGGAAAAGTTGGATTATCTTGACCCCACAGTTCTTCAAAGTCAGCTCTAATGGCCTGGGTCCGTAGGATGCCTGGCATGTTGGACAGCAGTCCGTGCGGCACGGCACACTCTTCCAGCAGCTCATACATGAAAAATTGATTGTAGAGATATGTGGCATATAGTTTGGGATCTATGGTTCCTGAAAACAGTATTTTTACAAACTCCTGTCTTTCTGCATTGGTATGACGGTCTTTGGTTAATTCTCTTAACGTTGTCATATTATAATCTTTCGTTACAAATATCCCAATTGATAATCTTCCAGATGTTGTCTAGATATCGTTCTTTGTCACTTTGGTAATCCAGTGCCCATGAATGTTCCCACCAATCCACCAGCACACAGATATCAGTGCGTACTTGATGATTCGGAATGGTTTTTATAGCACCTGCTGTACTCAGGTATACCCATCCACTGCCTTGAATGGCCATGGCTGCTGTCTTGAATTCTTCACGAAAATCTTCATATGTTTTGAACTTGTCTTCAATCAAGACCAACACAGCACCTCGAGGACGGTTAGCGCCTTTAGGAGCACGTAGTTGAGGGAAGAATTTGTTGTGTAAAAAGCTGCCAGCTCTGTTGAAGTTCTCGTTGCCTTCACCGGCGTTGTAGCGTTTGGCATAGCCTTTGGCCAAGTGTCCGTAGTGATATTCTAAACTTTCTTTGCTTAATACAGGTTCTAGATCCTTTTCGCTGTAGGGCAAAGGAGTAGTTTCCAGTTTAGCAGGCCTGGTGCTGGCTTCCAGCAGGTCAATGTCGCGGCGGATGTCAGTTGTCATGCAGGTATTTAGTTGCGTCTTGTGATGCGCCCTCGAGCAAGGTCGTAGGGCGAGAATTCAATTTCCACACGATCGCCAGGTAAAATCTTGATCTTGTTTTGCCGCATACGTCCTGAAATAACGCCAATCACCACTGAATTAGTGGTGTCTAACTTTACCTTAAACATGGCATTGGGCAGAGCCTCCTCCACTGTACCTTCTAACTGTACGGCTTGTTCTTTACTCAAAGTTTAAAATCTATCCTTTTTAATCTATCCCAACGGAAACTGCGCCAGGCTGCTGCTTCAATATCCCAAACCTGACAGGTATCTGTCGTGACCTTTTTGGGTTTGGCCTGTACTGCCACTTCGTTTTCCACTAGTACTTCGGTCTTGTACTTAGCACCTAATTCGGTATTTAAG
>Ga0181346_1001295_pt1 | contig 10978 bp, 5 predicted proteins | sample Su13VDMM15DN_FD_130100 | JGI IMG/M metagenome (GOLD analysis project Ga0181346, IMG submission 130100) | Freshwater viral communities from Lake Michigan, USA - Su13.VD.MM15.D.N | ecosystem: Environmental > Aquatic > Freshwater > Lake | place: USA: Michigan | collected 2013-07-15 | reverse complement strand
CTGATGCTATGGCTACCGCGCTAAACACTTTGATTTGTCCGGTTGTGCCGGCTGCCAATGTGGCAGTTTCGGCGGCGGCTGTGGTAAAAAAGCTGGTGGTCTTGGTAAGACTGGCAGCAGCACTGGCTGCCAAATCTTCACTGCCGGTCAGGAATAATGGGTCGATAAATCTGTTGCGTGGGCGAGTGAGCTCGCTGAAATACACAGTGGCTCCGCCATCGTCTGTGTGGAATTGGAATTCGTATGTGCCAGTTTCTGCAAATGTGATTATCTGGCCGGAGATGCCTTGTATGCCTGATATAGACGCTGCACTGGCACCAGTTCCCACCGCTGCTGGCAATGTCAGTGTGTGTGCTATACTGGCCACAGTCACACGCACAATGAGCCCGCCTTGTTGTCCAGCTGCTGGAAAATTGCTGAATGCCAGTGTGATCGAACCCGATGTGGTAACAGTCTGATATTGCCCGTTGGCATAATTTACTGTGATTGTTCCGCTTGTGGTGCCAATGGCATAACGTGTGGCAGAGAAATCACGTATCTGTGCATCTACCAACAATGCACCACCAAAGTCGTTAGTTACCCCTACACCTGTTATCACTGTGTTAGACTGCAACGCAGTGATTTCAGACGCAGCATACTCAAAATTAGTCTTGATATTGGTAAAATTATCACGCATGCCCTTGGTACTGTTGTCTTGGCCAGCCACTGGGTATGCTCCGTTGATAAGGTTTGGATTGATGCTACTTGTCATATTTTTTGTTTGTTAAACCAAGATGTTGGCCTTGGGGAATACCAGATATTTATCATAGGTATCTGTTGGATCGTACATATCCACAGGCTCGATCCAGGCCACGCTGCCTTCGTCGAATATGGTCTGTGTGGTAGAACTTTCTTGTACTGGAGTCCAGGTCACCCGTGTCAATCCAGCGGGTGGGCTGCTGGCAAAATACAGCTGAGTACTGTTGTATTGTACGCCTTGCTGTATGGCCACATACTCATTTTGTCCAGTTTGTTGGGCCAGGGTCAATGTTACTATGCTGTCTGAACTTACAGAAATATTCCAGATAGCCATCCGTTGGTTGTTGAACCCTGCACTCATACTGCCAGCGGCTGTGGATAATTGGTATGCGGTACCCGGTGTGGATGGATCTTCCAATGTGAACTGTGTGGCATTATCCACAGTTAGAATAATAAATGTTCTGATTATGGCATTAGACGAGTCGGTTGTGCCCGATACTAATCCAGATAGATCGTCACCAGTGAACCATATGTTATCACCTGCTGTCATGAGACTGGTATCAGTACAGGTGACACGGTCTGTTGCAGATGATGTGGCTGTGCATGATACTGTGTCGCCACCGGCTACTGTGGTTGAAGCATCATAACTTGATCCCGATGTTTCAGGGGAATAAGGGCCACTATCGTAGGTGGCAGTGTAATATTGCCAAGCATCATCGGTTGTGGCATAATCATCGTATGCTTCTTGTTTGGCAAAAATCAATGTGCCGCCGTCAATAAGTGCTGCATTGATCACACCATCCAGCCCACCTAGGTTATTGATATATTGTATCGATTGTGCATTGACATCTGCAAAGGCCAATCTAGTGGCATAGGTAACCATGCCTGCATCCTGGAAATCTAAAGTGGCATAACGATCGAATGTTGTGAGGCTGGGTGTTGGTGTCCAATCTTGTGTCACAGTATCCCAGTTTTTGCTCAGTGTGCTGTCCAACACATATCGATCCACTTTGAAGTCCACTCGATTCAACTGAACACCAAACTGTGTTTGTATGTAATAAGCAATCTGTTTTGATCGATTGGGTTGGGTATAACAGATCACCCAGGCAGGTGTGAATCCTAACACACGGCCGTCTGCTTGTTTGCTGATCATCCAAGTGGGTAGTTTTGTTGATATCTGTCCCACAACATCAGTCACTTGATCTCGCATGTTTTCCAAGCTGTTGGGATACACCACATTGATTTGACTGCTGCCATCTAATGGATCCGTGATTGCGTACGGCAATGCCACGATCTTGCTCACACTTTGTCCGGCAGCATTGGTAAGATCGTCGATAATTCGAGAATACACCACTTCGTATATCACATTACCCAGGTCATCAGTTGCCTGAGCAGTGGATATCTCTCCCAACACAAGATTCTTCCAATAGTGATTTTCGTACAAACTGGCCACATAGGTATCCAGTATATCTGGTGCCAATCCAAATGCATGTTGATAAACCACTCGTCGACTCTTGCCAAAATTTGGATCATCGGGCCTATAAATGTAATCCGGAATAAAGATTGTGTCATTGTCCAATAGGCTGTCTATCAGCACACGATCATTCAATGGTGGCATGGCCTGCACACTGAGATTCTGATAGGGTTGGTTGTATACCCTATTGACCTTGACTGTGAATGTCTTGAACACACTGACCACATCCAATGCTCCGGTGAGTCGCATGACTGGTGTGAGCACAGCTCCTGAACCGCCGTAGCCAGCTGTGATTGTAAGTGTAGCCGGAATAGTATATCCTGCGCCAAAGTCATCCACGGCCACTGCGGTGATCACTCCACCATTTATTGTTACAGTACCGGCCACTGCTGGTTGTGCCGCGGCACCCACGGGCGAGCTGAATTGTAATGTTGGTTGATTTACACTGCTGTATCCTGATCCACCATTGGTCACAGTGACATCAACTACATCATATGTGGGTTGTCCAGTATCCACTGCATAGGCATTGACTATGAATGTGAATTCAGTATCAAATACTGTTTCGCCAATGGATGTGTTCAATACCACCGCTTGTGTTTTGTCAAATGTGGTGTTTCCGAGATCCACTGCAAATGTGTTGAATGTGGTCCTACCCACGATATCACCGCTGGGCAACAATTCCAGGCCTTGTGGTAAGAGATTGTATGCACCACTCTTGAGACGATAACTCAGTTCTCTGCCTCCTCGGTTGACTGCTTCGATCTTGAGTATGCTGGTGGATCCATTTTCAATTGATCCAAGATCAGCAGGAGTGATCCAGGTAACTTCAGTATCAACTTCGCCTACCACGGTGATCGTGAATGGATACGGATCGCTGGCTATGACCAGACTGGCTGTCATTGAGCCGGACGCAGTGGTCAATATTACAGGATTGCCATCGGGAATATACACCGGTAGCTCTGTTGGATAATCGGGATTCAAGATCAAATTTGCAGTGACTGTGAATTCAGTGACACTGACCACAGTATCAACAAAGTACATGGTGGTAGCATCCGAACTCACTCCACCAAACACAGTGCCAGAGAATATAACTGCTGTGCCCGGGCCCAATTGTGTGGTACTGGCACAGGTTATGATATTGGTGCCGGCCGTGGTAGCAGTACAAGTGATGGCTGTGCCAACTACTTCGGTTTGTCGAGCATACACATTGAAGCTGTATGTGACTTCAGTCACACCTTGATTGGGAATATAACCGTAATACCAGCCGGATGAAGGATCCAGACCCAGGCCGGGTGCAAATCCTGATCCTTGATTCACAGCAATAGCGTAAGTTAGATCTGATGTATCGTAATCATTAGCACGGAATTGATGAGCATAATAGTTGTCGCCACGCACCTTGCCCAGATCGATCGGTAACGAATTGATCAAGAAAGGTCTGCGATACGGAGTTTCATCCGCAGTGATTATGGTTGTGTCGGCTGTGAAGATGGTGTCGTCAGCTGTGAGGCTAGCACGGTCATACACATACATATAGAAGGTACGTTGGCTGGAACTTTTACCGTCAGACACTTGCAAAGTAAATTCAAAGTTTTTGCTGATTGAACTCACAATAAAGTCATATGGTTGTGTGCCAGATGATGTGAGGTCATATCCCGGTGGTTCATCCACATTGGGTGTGGGCGAGATGTACCCGGACAACAGTCCATCGGCAGATATTGTAAGCCCGCCAGGCAGTTGTCCTGCTGCCACAGTGACTACATTGGTATCACCGGGATCGGTTCCAACAATTTCAAATTGGAAATCCACACGATCGCTGTCGTAGAATGTGCCGATTGATCCGGCTGGGGTAGCAAAGTCCGGCACGTTATTTCCGGTGACCACCAATTCAAATGTGCGATCTTTGATACGATCAATTGACCCATCTGCTAGTTCTGTATATGCACGTATGACAAATTTACTAACTACGTTTCTATTGACCTGGAATGGAACGCCTTGTAAACTGGCCAATGCATCTGGTACTCCCACAATTATTCCATTAACAGCACATTGTATTCCAGCCGGCAGTTGCCCTGCACTTAAAATATAATAAATATCCTGTCTAAACACAGGGGTCATTGTGCCACTGCCAGTGACCAACGCAATAGGGGCAGTACTGGTGTCTGTGGCCTTGATGCGAAATTGAGTGGCGTTGACCACATCTAATACAAAATATCTTACAAACGGATCAATTCCGCCAAATACCGCACCTTCAAACATCACAGTGAGTCCGGCATATATCCCGGTGGTGCTGGTACAGGTAATGACGTTGGTACCTGCTGTGGTAGCTGTGCAAGGTGGCGAGAATGGCAAAGCATCAACAGTGACCAACATGGTATTCTGATAGAATACACCTTCCGGTATGGTTCCTATCAATCCCGGTTGGGTAATCCAAATTGGTTGTGCCATGGTGTTAAACGTTCACCCAGGCAGCGCCGTTGTAAAATCTCAACACACCTGATGCTGTGTTGTAGTAGAAACTACCAGCTGCTGCACTGACTGGATTTGATGAAAAGAATGGTATCACCAGCTGTGCCGAGACTGTGGCATTTGCAGTGGTAATAGAAGTAGTGGTTTGGATATTGTTGCTGATCACATTGCCAATCACACTCACTGTGGTGCCAGACAACAATGTGGCATTGACGTTTGCGCCGCCGTTCACATTGCCACCTGTGACATTTCCAACTGCACTCACAGTGGTGCCCAATATCAATGTGGCACTTACGTTTGCACCGCCATTTATGTTTCCGCCTGTGATGTTGCCTGTGACACTCACTGTGGTACCTGTATGTGTGGTAGCATTCACATTGGCTCCACCTAATACCTTACCACCGGTAATGTTGCCGGTGGCCGAAATCAATCCGGCTGTGCGTAGATTCCCGCCGTCCACATTGCCTGTCACACTCAGCGATCCCAGTGTGCCCACTGCGGTAATATTGGTTTGTGATGCTGTGGTCAGCACACCCGAAATACCAACAACTATGAGATTACCACCAGAGATGTTGCCAACAGCAGTTATAAATCCGCCCGATACCACATTCCCACCAGTGATACTACCTGTCACACTCACTGTGGTACCTGTATGTGTTGTGGCATTCACATTGGCTCCGCCCAGCACATTACCTCCGGTAATGTTACCAGTCACACTAACAGTGGTTCCGGTGTGTGTAGTAGCGTTGACATTGGCTCCGCCTAACACATTGCCACCAGTGATGTTACCAGTTACACTCACTGTGGCGCCGGTATGTGTGGTAGCATTCACATTGGCACCACCCAACACATTGCCACCGGTGATGTTACCGGTCACACTAAAATCACCAGTACCGGTTATGGCACCAGCCACGATGAGATTGCCACCGGTGATATTGCCGGTGGCATCAATGGTTGTACTGACTGTTAATGCACCACCTGAGAACAGATTGCCACCCGTGATGTTAGCAGTGGCTGAAATCACACCAGGTGTGATGATGTTACCACCAATCATATTTCCACTGGCTGATACCACTGCTGCTTGTGCTAATGCACTACTGATAATGTTACCATTGGTGATGTTTCCAACAGTTATGTTACCCCCAGCAATATTGCCTGACGTGGAAATTAATCCTGCTGTCAATATATTACCACCTGTGACATTGGCAGTAACTGTGAGTGAAGTCAATGTGCCCACACTGGTAATGCCGGTCTGTGCTGCTGTGGCAACAGTTCCTAACAGATTACCACCGGTGATATTGCCCGTGGCCGAAATTAATCCTGCAGTCAATACATTTCCACCGGTGATATTGCCCGTGGCACTGACCCTGGCTGCTGTTACCAGCGTGGTGGCATTGACGTTGTTACCAGCAATGTTGCCGCCGGTGAGATTGGCTGTGATATTTGCGCTGCTGATATCTCCTGTGAGCACCGCGCTGGCGCCGGATATCACGCCCAAAGTTATTATATTGCCGCCCACAACATTGCCCGTGGCTGATACTGCTATGGTGGCGTTGACATTGTTGGCTGTGACATTACCAGTCCCGCCCAATGCATTGCTTATGGCCAAAGAATTCAGTGTGCCCACACTGGTCAGGCTACTGGTAGTAACATTGGCGCTAAGTGTGGATCCGGTCAATAACGTAGCAGAGGTGGTGGCAACAACTCCGGTCAGCGCACTACCGTTGCCTGTAAAATAAGCCGCTGCTACATTAGCAGCACTGGTGATGTTGCCGGCAGCACTCACTTGACCTGCTGTGGTTATATTACCACCAGTGGCATTACCTGTGGCGATCATGGCGCTGGTAGCAATTAAGTTGCCTCCGCTGACATTTCCAGTAGCTGAAACCTGTCCAACTGTGCGTATATTACCACCTTGCACGTTGGCTGTGACACTCAAGCTGCCTAACGTACCAACAGTGGTCAAACTGCTGGTAGTCACGTTAGAACTCAAAGTAGCGCCGGTGATCAAGCTGGCGGCTGGACTGGACACAACTCCTGTCAATGCCGACCCATTACCCACATATAAACCACTGGTCACTATGTTGCCAGTGGCACTGATAATACCATTTCCAGTGAACAATCCTTGTAATGTGGCACCTGTTCCAGACACAACCAGTACATTGGCTGTGCCTCTACTGCTAATATTCACGGTGCTGTTGGTGATCACCTGGACATTTGAGTTACCGTTTTGGATACCTGTGACACCACCGATTCCGTACAGCTCAGTGAAGTTGCTGTTGCAGATATCAAAAGCATCGCGTAAAGGGGTACCGGTGCCGTCATTGGCAGTGTTACCGGTGTCAATGTATTGCTGAGTCATAGATAGAGTGTCCTAGTGCAGTATTTACCAAAAGTTTTTGCTTGCTGATACAAGCAGGCACTGGCTAAATACATAAAATTGGAGCATTAAATGAGCTACATCATCAACAACAGCCGTGGGCAAATCGTAGCGGTTGTACCCGACGGAACAGTAAACACTACCGCCACGGATCTCGCACTAGTGGGTCGCTCCGTTACGGAATATGGTGTTTATGAAAACGAAAATTATGTGTATCTGCTGGAGAATTTCTGCAATACCACACCGCCTACACAACCTGTGCTTGGCCAGCTATACTATAACAGTTCTGATGATATACTAGCAGTTTATAGCAGCGCCAATGTGTTTGTTGATCTTGCCAGCATCAACTATGTAGAAGCACAAAAGATCAGCCCGGTATTCACAGGCATTCCTACCGCACCCACTGCTGCCGCAGGAACAGCAACCACTCAGCTGGCCACCACAGCGTTTGTGACCAATAGTCCAGCACTGGCCGGCACTCCGACCGCGCCCACTGCTGGTACAGGCACAGCAACTGCTCAACTGGCTACCACTGCTTTTGTGACCAACAGTCCCATGTTTGCAGGTGTGCCAACTGCACCCACAGCAGGAATAGGAACAAATTCCACTCAGCTGGCTACCACAGCGTTTGTCACAACCGGTCCGGCATTTTCTGGATCTCCCACAGGTCCAACAGTGACTGGCTCAGCAGATGATGACCGAATGGCCACCACAGCATTTGTACAAGCACAGAAGATCAGCCCGGTATTCACAGGCACACCATTGGCCACTACGGCTACATCCACTGATAACAGCACACGGGTGGCCACCACAGCATTTGTACAGGCACAAAAGATCAGCCCGGAGTTCACTGGATTGCCACTGGCGCCCACAGCAGATATCACCATCAGCAACACACAGATTGCTACCACAAGATTTGTTACCAACTGGACCAACGCCCTGCCCAGCATGAGCCAGCAGAATGCCAACGCAGTGACCATCACTGGCGGCACAATCACTGGCATCACACCAATAGCTGTGGCAGACGGTGGCACCGGTGGATCTACCCAAGCCACTGCTAGAACAGGGTTGGGGTTAGGTACCATCTCCACACAGGATGCATCAGCTGTGGCCATAACAGGTGGATCGATATTTAATATCGCTGATCTAGCAGTGGTTGATGGTGGTACTGGTGCCAGTAATGCAACCGACGCTAGAACAAATCTAGGATTGGGTAGCATGTCTACTCAAAGTGCAGCAGCAGTTAATATCACCGGTGGTGATATTAGTGGTATCACTCCGATAGCTGTAGCGGACGGTGGTACCGGTGCAGCAACACAATCACAAGCACGTACCAATTTAGGATTGGGAACGATTGCCACACAGAACGCATCGGCTGTGACCATCACAGGTGGAGTGATAAGTGGCATCACTCCACTGCCGGTGTTATCGGGCGGCACCGGGGCTAATACAGCATCCTCTGCTAGGTTGAATCTAGGACTGGGCAGTATCTCCACACAGGATGCATCTGCTGTGTCGATTGGCGGCGGGTCAATGACCAATATCAACATGACCAATTCAACTGTACAAGGCAATTTAATATCGGCCAACGCTCAGATCACTGGAGGCACAATCACAGGTATCACTCCATTGGCCATCACAGCCGGTGGAACTGGAGCCGCTGATTTTGCCAATGCTCTAGTAAATCTTGGTGCTGTGGGTATCACTACGCAAGTGGTCGCAGGTGGAGGTCTCAGTGGTGGTGGTGCATTAAGTACCAACATAACCTTGGCCATAGCATCCAGTTCTAATGGATACGGCAATCGTACTATCAGCAGTGCAGTTCCTTCAGGTGGTAGCAATGGTGATATTTGGTACCAAGTATAATATAAATCTATAATGGCAACACATGTTAGACCGGTAGGATATACCAATTCAGTACAGACTTTAACGGTGTATCCGTTAGTGCCCGACGCCAAATTAACTGCTTACTTGTGGGGAGGCGGTGGTGGTGGCGGCGGAAATGACTCGAGATCAGGCGGAGCCGGATCGGGCGCCGGATTTTCTATAGCAGAATTTGGATGTCAGAATGGAGATGTACTCTTACTAGCAATTGGAGCTGGTGGTGGTGGTGGGCGCGGAGGCGGTGGTGCCAGTGGGGGGTCCGGCGGTAATGGATATATCGGTTACAGTGTATTCAATACAAGACAACTGGCTGGCACAAACGGATTGGTTGCAGTGAAATTGAGCTACGCTTGGAGCAGTTTCATGAACGCCTATGCTGTTTGGAATGCTAATGGTGCTAGCAATCTAGATGTTTCGACCACTGTGAATTTTCCTATCACAGGAGTATACGTTTTTCAAACAGCATTTGATAACAGTGCCACAGTGTATCTAGATGGAGTCAGAGTGGCATCTTCTACTGACTCATTTAACAGTTCAGACACTGACAACGTCACGGTGACTGGTGGCGATCACACCATAAGGATCGTGGGCAATAACTCAGGCGGGCCGGCCGGTGTTGCCTTGGCAATCAATAGTGGAACCAGCTTCTCGGGAGCACCCGGTGGTAAGTCAGGTCCTACACCCACTAGTGGCAGCGGTGGCGGGGGAGGTGGTTCTACCATACTCATACAAAATAATTCGTTGCAAGGCGTGGCAGGTGGTGGCGGCGGTGGCGGTGGCGCTGGTAATCAAAGTGCCGGTGGAAACAGCCCTGGGCCACACGGTCAAACTGCTAGTGGATTCAACGGCCAAACAGGAGCAAGTCATCCAACTGATGGTGGTGGTGGCGGTGGCGGTGGCGGTGGATTCAATGGTGGTACCGGTGGCGGGGGAAATGGTGGTGCATATGGTGGCTGGCCCGGTGCCAGTGACACTGGTGGCCAAGCAGGAAATCCTGGAGCAAGTTGGAGTTATAGTTATCCAAATGGTTTCGCCCCCGACGGCCGGAATCCCGGAGGACAATCTGGCATTTCTGTTCCATCCGGATTAGCAAGAGGTGGTGCCGGAGGTGGTGGTGACGGTGGGAATGGGTATGCAGTGATAACCATGGAAGTCCCGGGGGTATTTGTGAATCAAAACGGTGTTTATTACCCCACTAAAGAAGTTTATGTCAACGATCAAGGAACTTGGAAAATTACCAATGCTATCTACATCAATATAAATGGTACATGGGCCCCGGTTGCCGGGCAGCAGACGACTAATTTTGTCAGTATCAGTGGAGGATTCGGAATGGTTCCGAGATCAACTCCATACACTTATTCTCCACCTCCACCCGAACCACAAAGCGGCGGCACCGGCGGTGGTGGTGGGTATTATAGAAATTACTCAAACGACAGCGGGTACGGTACCAACTAGTCTGAAAAAGGTCAGACTGAGAAGCTTGAACCGCAGCCGCAGGTGCTGACTGCATTGGGATTTTTGATCACAAAGCTGGAACCCATGGCATCTTCCTGATAGTCAATGTCTGACTCTTGTAGGTACTGCATGCTCATGGCATCTACTACCACTCGCACTTCTTCGTAGTTGAAATCAAAATCATCTTCGTTCTGGATCTCATCAAATGTGAATCCATAACTGAATCCTGAACATCCACCACCTTGCACAAACACTCTCAGCATGAGAGCAGGGTTGGCTTCTTCTGCGATCAGCTCACGCAGTTTGCTTACAGCACCGGGTCGTAGATTCATCATAGTCTTTCGTTGCACACATCCCAATCAATGATCTTCCAGATATTGTTGAGATACGCTTCTTTGTCCCACTGGTAGTCAGTGGCCCACACATGTTCCCACCAATCTACCAACACACAGATATCAGTGCGCACAGCATGATTAGGGATGGTTTTGATCACGCCGCCGGTACTAAGATACACCCAGCCGGAGCCTTGTATCTTCATGGCAGTTTCTTTGAATGCTTCTTTGAAGTCTTCGTAGGTTTTG
>Ga0181346_1001289_pt1 | contig 10998 bp, 1 predicted proteins | sample Su13VDMM15DN_FD_130100 | JGI IMG/M metagenome (GOLD analysis project Ga0181346, IMG submission 130100) | Freshwater viral communities from Lake Michigan, USA - Su13.VD.MM15.D.N | ecosystem: Environmental > Aquatic > Freshwater > Lake | place: USA: Michigan | collected 2013-07-15 | reverse complement strand
TGGCTGTCTATCAAGATAAATCGGCCTTCCATCAAACTGCCCAGAGCTAATGGTATATTTGGATTCATTCTCACCATATAAACCGGGATTTGATAGCTTGAATAATCCAAATGATTCTAATGGAGAATCTTTAAGAATTCCACTTCCATGGGCAGAAGATACATGCCCAGATGTTAGACCCCTTAGGTGTATTTGTTCTTGATCTAAATCTGATTCTGATAATTTTTGCCCATCAAAAAAGTTAACTCTTGGTGCAATAGTAATGTTACCTGTTGACATTAATTCTCCATAATCTTATTTCAATAAGATTTTTGCTTATTAATAGACTTATCTTGAAGCATTAACAAGCTTTTCTTTTAAATTTTACTAGTACATTAGTATGAGATGGCTTTAGCTTATTGACAAGATATACAATTAAGTCTTCTACTTCACTAGATTTTATTTTACCAAAATCATCAATAACCTCTATATCAAATTCAAAAATACCACGAACTAAATCAGTAATTGTAATATAATTATTTTCTAATTCAAAATATTCAAAGTTATTTAAATATGATGTATAAATGTCTGAGACTACGGGCTTAACTGTATTTAAATTACTTGAATAATTTAAATCTAAGTATGAACCTGAAATATCTTTAATTTGCAATCTATCAATTTTGCTAATTCTAAAATTATCCAGCCTTGATAAACATGAGTATTTATTATCATATGATGATCCTAAATTAAATTGTTCTAATTTATTATCAATTTTTATAATTGAACTCAATACACTTGAGGGGCTTGTGGCTCCATCTATTGCCATCTTAATGTAATCTTTTCCTGTATTAACTTTCCATGATACTGCCACTTTGTGCCAAGAATTTGATGCCCAATTTATATCGCTTGAGACAACAGATAATGATCCATTATTGTAAATTTCAAAAAAGATTTTTCCATTTTGATAATAAGATTGAATTCTAGATTCAGTAGATCCTTTTTCAATATAGCTGACTAATACTGAATCTTTACTTATTAATTTTGTTTTTAAAACAATTATTTTTCCATTATTTCTTAAAATATAACCTCTTGAGAAGTCGTTTAGAACACCGGTTCCACCCTCAAGTATCCCAGATATTACAGATCTTTCTATTTCATCATATTTATCTGTTTTGTAGATTTTTGAGTCCCTATTTTGAGGGAGGTGTATTGATACAATTTTTTCAGCATTAGTTGGTAATTCTATGATGCCAGTAGTAGTTGGATTTACAAAAACAGTTCTTGCAGAATAAGAGTCAAAAATAACTCTCTTGGATAAGTCTGTATCTGTAGATAGAAGTGGACTTATCCAAAATTCTATTGTTCCATTTTTTGAGTCAAATATATTTGTAGAATTATGATAAACTGAATCTATATTATAGAATTTTCCAGAAAAACCAAAATTGTCATTTACACTTTCATATCCAACAATTAATTTATTATCTACTGAATATCTTGCCTCATTGAATAGTGGTCCACCATCTGCGTAATGTGATTCTACATATGTTTCGTTTGCAATATCTTCTGTGTAGCCTATTTTTTTCATTTGAGAAACAAATGTAATTTCGTTATTAATTAGTCCAGATAAAGTCTCTAAATCATCACTATTTAATTTATATTTATAATTATCTTTTGTATTTAAAAAAACTTTATTTCTTAATCTTCTAATTTGTATTTCAAATGGATCATCAAAATGTGATAAAAATATTGTTTGTTGATCTGGGCAGGGTTTTGAATTTGATACAAATTCTTCTGTAATGCTTTTTGCAAAAGTGCTTTGTGATTGATAATTTCTAGTATCACCAGACATTTCAGTTATAATCTTAACTTCGTCTAAAAGACCTCCTAGCTGTCTTTTACCAAACATATCAGAGCCAAGGAATATCTTATCTCCAATAGCTGGTAACCTTAAGTTTAAAAATGATGGATAGTCAAATAGGTAAATACCACTTGGGAGCTGGTAATTTATTTGACCAAATGTTCCATATGTTGTAATGAAAAACACACCATTTGAATATTTTGAAATTTCTGCATAATCACCATTATTATTTTGAATGGTAATGCTGTCTGTTTCAAAAATAGAAATTAATAACGGCTCATAATCTTCATCGACTATATTTAATGATCCAGATATTTTTGTTATATTTAAATAATAATTATTTAAAGTATATACTTTATTTTCATTTGGATAAATATATTCAGTTATAATTCCACTATCTGTTAGGCCATCAATTTGTATATAATTTTCTGAAGAATATCCATCACTGCAGTAGTTTATATTATCTGATTCAAACTTTACAGAAAGTAATCTTCCAGCATTATTAGATTGATAAAAAGAACTTGTGTGCAATTCACTTGTAATTTCAAAAGAGAATACACCACCTGTTATAGAGCCATTTGGAATTATAGAGTCTAGTAATACCCTTGTTGTTTTGACTGATGATAAATCTATTGGTTCTGGCATATTAGTAATAAAGCCAGATATTTGATCCAAATAGTTTGGGCCCAAAATACTATTACTTGAATAATTTATTTTTTCAATTACTCTACTTTTATTTAATCCAAAATTTTCAACCCATATATCTAAATCAGATATATCTACTGATTTGGACCAATCACAATTAGGATCTTTATATAAAAAATCTATATCACCATTTGTTAAATTTATTCTATATTTTGAATTTATAACATTATTTTGAACAATAGATACAACACCATTTTCAACAGTATATAAGGTTCCGCCAAATTCCTCTACCTTATTTTTGCATGTCTTCTTATACAACTCAAATTTGGTAGTCAAAAATGATGTAGATAAGCTAGAGCCAATGACATATGGTGGTCTATAGAATTCTACTAAAGAGGATGATGTTCCAAAATAATAAGGAGTAAAACTTTCTATATCTAAAAGATAAACTGTGGTTCCATCAACTGCGCTTATTATAAAAGCTTTTCCGTTTAATTCTGATGCTAAACCACCATCACTTATTATGATAGACTTTCCAATATCATTATTGGAAAAACTAGCAGACTCAGATATAATATAATTTTCTCCAGCCAAAATTTGGCCATCAGTATATGATTCATTATAGTTTATTTTTGTCTCAGAAAAATCTTGGATTACATCTCTTGCTATATCTCCAAACTTAGCATCTCTCCATGGAGAAATATATCCGCCAAATTTGTATAGTGATGGTACCTCTGCACCGTCAATAAATAGGTGCATCTCATCTTTTTGATATCCTGTATTTATCCTCCATGATGCGCCAATATGGTGAAACTCCCCAGGTCCAAATTCTTTTATGCTTGAAGATACATTGTATGAAGATTTATTTTCTAGTCTATATAACGAATCATGAATTCTAAAATTTAAATATCCATAAAAATCTTTATATATAGAAATTCTGTTTAAATTTTCTTTTTCACCAGAATCAAGTATATATCTATCTAAGTCAGATACAAAAACAATTGTATCAATATCAGATCCAGATTCCATATATCCATACGCATCTAGATATCCATCAGATTTATTGTAGAATTTAAAATCAATAGAATTTTGTTGAATAGTTAAATTATCATTTTCTTCTAAATTTGTATCTTTTGTGCTTGAATTTAATGATAACTCAATATAATCTATGTCTAGTTTTATTTGATTAAAATTAGATATAAAATCTGATGATACATAAGATTCATCATTTAATCTTAAAAATATTCCAGTTTTTAAAATACTGTTACAGTCAAATACATAGTCTGTTAAAGTAGAGTATTTTATTCTAGAAATAATATTTGACTTATGATATATTGTTATAATATCATTATATTTATTTAAATTAATTTGAATATCATTAAACTCAAAATTATTCCAATCAAATGGTACCATGTCAATAATTGATTTGGAAATACCATCAATTATCGCTATATACTTAGTAGTGCTTGAGGCTGCCAAGGATATTTTGATATTTTTATTTCCATCAAAAATCTCTGCAACCGTTGGGCCTATCAAATTTCCAGAAATATTTCCAGAAAATTTTCCAGAATTTGAACCAATAATTGAATCGTCAAAATCATTAATTTTGAAAGAAATTTGGTAATTCAAATCTTGAATGCAAATAAGTGGAAGATACAGATAGCTATATTCATTTATATTATCAATTTTATATATATTTGAAATTATTTCAGAATCAAAATTTCCAACTTTTTTCCAATTATTAATGTTATATTCTGTTCCGCCAATTATGGTGTTTATTAAATCTGATCCAAAATTTCCAATTGATTTCCAACCATTTGCCTCAAGTAGTGATTGTCCACAAAATCTAAAGTTACCTAGGCATGGATCTGTTGGGCAGGATGTTTCATCAATAAGGGATCTTGCATAAGAAAAACCTCCATCTGTACTAATAGACCCCTCTATATAGTCCTGAAGCTCTACGGATTGATATGAAATATCATATCCATCTATGGTATAGCCGTCTATTCCAATTGCAACAATTGACTGATTTGGTATTACAGTCTTCATTTTCCAACTTCCAACTTTGTTGGCATCAACTCTGCAGTCATTATCAAACCAAATATAAATTGATTTTTCTGCTGCATCAATATCTGGAGTTCCATCTATATAGTCTTCAAATCTATTTATAGAAAAGTTATATTTACTTGGATTGACTTTGTTTGGACCAAGATATATTTTTGATAAACTAATTCCTTCTTCAATTTTATATTTAAATTCTGAAATACTAACTTTAGTCTTTACAATTGGATCTAATGTTCCAATAAATATTTTGTTATTTAAATCGTTTATTCCATCTATTTCAGATATAACTTCAGACTCTGCATTGAACCATGAATTTAAATTTAAAAAATTAAATAATTCAGTATAACTATAAGTTGTTAATAAATCAGAATATGCAAGATCTAATGTTAGATTATTTATTTTAACTAAAACTTTATTTAAAATTGGGCTTCTTTCAACCTCAATAAAAATTGACTTATCTGTAAAATTTACCAATAATGGTCTTGAGTCAAAACCATATAACTCTTCGGAATCAAATGAACTTCTAATAATTGATACTGCTGGAATTAACAGTATGCCTGTTCCACTTGGTTTTGTCTCATTGATAGTCTGGCTACCTAGCTGCGTTATATATTCTTGATTATCAGGTATTCTATTAACTATAAAACCGTGAATAATTCCATCTTCTGGTATTTGTGAAATTTCGCTACCATCTGAGTTTAAAAATAACAATACAGAGTATATTCTTCCATCATCTAGTATATATTTTAAACCAGATATTTTATCATCAACAAGTTGATAGTCAGATAGCAAATAGGATATGTTTATTCCCTCTGTTAAATTTACTTTTATTTTATTAAAATTATTATCTCTAAATAATTCTAATTTTGAAATATCATTATATTCTACACAGTTACAATTTTTGACAATATATGGTCCATCAAAATTGGGAAAGTCTGTAGATATCGTGTCTTCGTCTTCTATTCTTAAAACATAAAGTCTATCTGTTTCTACATTTTTAATTGGAACTAATGACCCAGCTAACAAAAATACTTTTGATTCATCTCCAATTGAAAATATAAATGGACTACAATAATAAGATAAAAACACCTCTAGCCCATCTCCTAGGAAGCCCCTTGAGGTGACTGGCAACCCAGAGGTAAACCCACCCATGCCAAAGCTTGAGAGTCTCTCAGACAGCGTTCCAGGGTCACTTCTGTAGAAGCTAGAAAGTGATGTCAGCGTACCAACTGGAGAGGCAGAAATAGAGACTGAATGTTTCGAAAATTTAGATGAGTTTAGTCTATCGTGATATTTTGTAATTCCATATGGACCAACAAATTCATCTTCTTCAATTTTTTGATAATTGTATAAATCTATTGTTTCTCCAGTCCAATCGATTGATCCGTACCTATCTGTTGATAAGAATAGGTCAAAATTTTGATTTTCAAAAATATTTTTATTTAAAATTAATTTAAAATTAATTTCTGACATTTTTGAAAAATCAAATTTGATATTTGCATCATTATTAATTCCATGCCAATCATTTCTGATCCAAGCACTAAAGGTACCTTCATCAAGATTTATAGAAGTTTTGGACGGGGTTGTAATAACCATGTTGTCATCAATTAATAATCCAGAATCAAATCTTCCAGATTCAAATTTTAACACTCCATCAGAAGATATCCCTCCTGGATTCAATAGATCTCTTCCTAGTATCCAGGATCCAAAAAATGACTCTTCTACATTTGGTGTTTGTTCTGTAAATTTTTCAATTAAATTCTTAAAAGATCCAATTGTTGGACCTCTAGAGAAAGATTCTAAAACTCCCTGAAGTGCAGATCTGTATAGCTCTCTATCGGTATTCTGAGAGAATCTTGTAAAAAATGGTATTTTTGTTAATAATCCAAAATTATTCTTAAGAGAATCTCTTAACGCACCATATTTATAAGAAACATAATAAACTTCTCTTTCAGAAATAGAGTTATTTATTTGCCAGTTTATTTCATTATCACCATATTCATATGAAACAACCAAATAGTCAGTTGTTTCTGTATAATCATAGTATATTGATCCAGAGGTGTAATAAGTGCCAACTCTAGTTCCTGGCTGTGGGATAAAATTGTTTAAATATGTAATTTCAATCTGGTCATTATCATCAATTAAACATTCATCAGATATATTTATTATCACACTTGATGTGGTCTCTGTTATTGATATCTCATTTACAATTAATGACTCTCCAATTATTGGAAGAATATATTCTAATCCATTCCAAATATTGTCAACTAAAACTTCTCCACTTAAAGAATTGTATGATGTTATAAGAAATTTATTATTTGAAGAATCTTTAACATAATTATTTGAAAGATTTATAAAAAGATCTGCATCAATATACAATTTAGAATCTGACCCAAGATCTTCAATATTGTATATTTCAGTTTTATATTTTAAACCATCTAACATTTGATCTGAAATTTCAATATTTTTAGATAAATTTGTAATTTTATAAATAAAGCCAAAATTTTCGCTAGGAATTGAGAAGCTGAATCCAGAAATATTTTTTGCTTTAAATTTCTTACCAACTTTTAGATCAAGATAATTATCCTTTATTAACATCTCATTTTTATAAATATTTCTACCACCATTAGTTATTGGCACTAACATATCTGTTTTTATGCCGGGGGTCACTCTGTAGTTGGAGTTGATAGAATTATTGCCAAATATTGAATCTAATCTGTACAATCCATAAAAATAAGTTGGCTGCAATCTAGTAAACACTAAATAATCATCTGTAACAATATTTGTTTCAATAGATTCATTTGAAAATTTATTTACAAGAGTTCCATCTGGAATTTCAAAAGAATTATTTAAATTATTTAATTCTATTCCATTGTTTACTTTTGTCTTATCAATAAGATAAGTATAGTTTTGATCGGACCTTGTTTTCTTTCTGTATGCACCATTTGATGTTATAATAATTCTACCATCAGTAGCTATTTTCCCATAATCATATGATGCATAACCAAGGTTAATATTATAATCTTTTTTTACTGCAACATGAATAACACCATTATTGTAGTCTGTAATATAGTCGCCAGTTTTTTGTAAATTAGATAATGTTTTTGTAATTAATTTTTCATTATTCTGATCTTTTACAAGTTTATTTTTTGTAGAGTCATAATAACTTTTGTCATTAAAAAAATATTTTTCATTTAAAAATACATTTTCTTCTAAAATAAGTGAAGAATCAACAAAGTTTCCAATTGCATCATTTGATTTATTTAAAATATTTTTGTTTTTTAATTTAATTGATAAACAATTTAAACCAATAGAATATTCTTTATTTAAATCTGGCAAATCAGAACTAGTAGTAAGGGCAATTGTATCTATATTATTATTTGAGTCTGGACTTCCAAGGAATTTGATTGACATATTCTGTATTTCACCAGAACTATCTTTTAATAAATAATCTGAAGACTCGATATCCACCAAATGCATAGGTAATGGTGGAGAGATTTTAATATTATTTAAACTTATATTTTCAGATATTTTAAAAGTAAAAATTGAACTTAAAAATGAAAAATATGGAAATATTTTTTCTTGCTGTATTTTTTCAAACTTTGGACTTTCTTCTTTTTTAGAGATAAACTTTGGAGCATTTAACCCAGAGAAAGTTATTTCATTTTTATAAAATGATACAGGCTGATAAGTTTCTCCAGTAGTCTGATTAAATAATGAAAATACTTTTGTAATTGGAGCATTTTTAGTTTTTAAAGTATATGATGATAGCAAATTTGATCCAACTTGCTCGTTAATTGTTTCAATATGAATTTCAGCTTTATAATCTACATTTTCAACAAATTGTTGTTGATAATTAAAAGAGATAATTGCATTTGAATTCTGAAGTGATCTACCTGATGTTGCTACAAAGTCAGACACATCTAGATAATAATCTAAATTCTTTTGATATGTTTTTCTATAATTGTAATTTACAAAATACTGTCTATCGCTAGTGCCAAATTTATTTTTGTCTCCATACAATATAACTTCACCAGTACTGTAATTTACAGCAAACTCACCAAACTTTGATGGAAGCTTGGAGGTGTTAAAGGGTATTTCAAAGGCAAAAGTATTATCACCATTTTGGTAATTTTGATAAAAAAGTATATTGCCAACTGACCCTAGCTCCCCAATGTCATTTGTTAACGGAGCATTTTTCAAAAAGAATCTAGTTGACTCCTGTGGAACCGACTCGTAGGTTACAGGCTGAATATTATAAACCTGAATAGAATCTAAATTAATTTTTCTAGATAAATCTTTATATAGATAAGTAACCTCTATTGTATCACCAGGTAACGGCAATTCAAATCCAGATGATTCTGATAATAAAACTTGATTAGACTCAAGATCAATATATGAAAATGATCTTTTTGGGTCGTATTTATTGTCTTTTATTGAATATTTTAATTTTTCAATATTATATATAAACTCTGTTTTGTCGCATAAAGATGTAGCTTCTTTTATTATTTTTAAGCTTTCTAATTTAATAATATTATTTTTTTCTAAAGTTAATAAATATCCTGATACTTTTGAATTTAAATTACTAAATAATATACTTTCTGCATTTAATGTCTGTTGAAGTGAAATTGGATAATCAGAAATTATTTTTTGTGAATTTATTTTAGAATTTGAATTAAAAAATATTTCTGAAAATATTAAATTATTACCATTTTGATATTTTGAAATAGATTCAACTAAATATGCATTTTCATTTGCAAGTCTATCTTTAGCCGCAGAACCTCTTACCCTAAGTTCATCATCAACTTTTATTGAAATATAATTATCAGATAAAATTTCACCAATATGTTTTTCTATTTGATATAGATCATCTGCTTGTGATGATATAATATTTTTTATATTTGTTCCATCAAGGTTGTAAGTTTTTGGAATATTTAAAAATATTCTGTCTCTTACTGGATTAAAAGCATCAGACCCAATAAAATAAATATATCTATTTGTATCATCATTTACTAGTTTATCACCATCATCTGCTGTAAATAGTACTTGTTCTGAATCTTTTAATGTTAAAAGGTATAGATTACCAGAGTTCTGGGGATTGGTGGTAATTAGTATTGATGTTTCAATGACATCAACACCTGTTATCTTTATATCATCTGCAAGACCAACAGAAGAGGCGACATCAAAATTGTCAATAGTAATCAGCTTTGATGGTTTTTTATTAAAGCCAATCTCTATTTGTGTTGATGATAATACCTGTAAAGTGTTGGGTCTTAGTGCCATTTTATACCTTAATTAATTCTGAATTTTTCTCTTGATACAGCGGTTACAGTAATTGTACCAGGTACAATAGTCTGATTCTCCAATGCATATATAAAAGCTTTTCTGCCAGTCTCTCCAGACTTATTAAACAAGGAGATATTGACAGAATCTACTCCACGAACTGATGAGGCTACAGACGAAATATCTGAATAGTCAACTCTAGATCCTAAGACCCCAGTTGATAGTAATCCAGAAATTGCCGTAATAACATTTTGCTCTATTACTTCAGCTTCTGTTGAAAAATCTTCATTAATTAAGATAGTTCCAGAAACATCAACAGATATTTGAAAGGCCTCTTTCACAAGAACATCTGCAGTAATGGGTCTTGCAAGCTCAATTGCTTGAGTTACATCTATAATTAATTTATTTAAATTGTAACTAATTTGTAATCTTTCACCATTTTTTGGAGCAATAAATGAATAATCTGCATAATAATTTGTAAATGAAATTGGCTGATTATATAATGATAATTCAATTGATCCCTTTAAAACTCCAGAGGTATTTTTAAAACCACTTAATATCGATATTGAATTAATTCTTCCAAATATGTTTCTGGTAGTTCTCTCTCCAGAGCTTCTAAAGTATATATCCTCTTGTTCATTTGTATTAAATATTTGACAAACTACCTCAACATAATCTCCAGAGTTAAAAGAATTTGGATTTTGAGAGTGTGATGGTATAGATATTTGAGTTAATGATAATGATTGATCCAGTGAACATCTGTTTTTATCATATAAATTATTTTGCAATCCATATCCATGTATTTCTATTTCTGTTTTTATGCCACCAGAGATATAATACATTTTATCAACTTTGGCTACACCATATGAAGATCCAATGGTAGTAACCCCTAGGGCTTCAGACAGTGAATTATATAAATTTAAAATCATGCCATTTATATTTATTCCAGAAACCTTTAATGTATACGAATTATAAGAAGTTCCTTGTATTTTTAATTTTCCAGGGTTGGCTATATTAGAGGCTAAAAGTCTAATTTGTGATGGGCTATATCTAATTGTAGAGGACGCTATTGACGAGACCACGCTATCTGGAGTTGAAAAAGAAGTGGATATAGTGTTATTAAGGGATAATAAATTAAGATCTCAAACCGGATCGGAAAAGCATATGAC
>Ga0181346_1001286_pt1 | contig 11015 bp, 18 predicted proteins | sample Su13VDMM15DN_FD_130100 | JGI IMG/M metagenome (GOLD analysis project Ga0181346, IMG submission 130100) | Freshwater viral communities from Lake Michigan, USA - Su13.VD.MM15.D.N | ecosystem: Environmental > Aquatic > Freshwater > Lake | place: USA: Michigan | collected 2013-07-15 | reverse complement strand
TTCTCGATGTCGCCGAGGCAGCCGGAGGACATGCTCAGGCCGCCGTCGGCGTGGGTGGCGACGTAGGTGTCGGGTTTGTGAACGTGACCGTGGATGCAAGACCCCCAGTCGGCGTGGTGGAGCTTGGCGGGGCTGACGTTCGACGAGCGGAAGCCGTGGATGAATTTCGGGCCGCCTTCCGGCAGTTTGAGGAATTTGCCGACGATGTAGGGGGTCCAGGCGATCTTGCGCTTTTTGAACTCGGCCTCGCTTTGGCGGGCGAGTTCGGCGCAGTGCTCGCGCAGGACGCCGTGGCTGTTGTCGCGGCCGATCTGCCAGATGCGCTCGTCGTGGTTGCCGAGGGTGAGGAAATTGGGTTTGTATTGGTCGAGGAATTGGATGCCGGCGTCGTAGTCCACCGAGATGCCCCCGGCCTTGTCCTCGGGGCTGGCTCCTCCGCGCAGGGGTGAAAAGTCCCAGAGGTCGCCGCCATGGATGCGGTAGTGCGGCTTGTAGTCGTCGGCGAAGCGCAGGATTTTCCTGACGGATTCATGGCAGACCAGATCGCCATGGGAGTCGGTGCAGTAGAGGAAGCGTTTGAATGCCATGATGGGGGTGCTAGCAGGTCGCTTGGAAGTGCATCGCGTCGCGGCCCCAGGCTGATCCGGCGGCGAGCCAGCCTTCGCGGGCGAAGTGCTCCAAAACCGCCAGCGGCATGGTCGCCTTTTCGGGCCAGGGGGTGTGGTTGCCGTTCCAGTTCGGTGCGAGGTCGATGGCGATGCCGCGAGCGTGGGTGGAGATACTGTGGCTGCCGCGCATGTTGCGGAAATTGTAGCAGCCGGCGTAGTAGGCCAGGACGCCGCGGTGCGGGCCGGCGGCGATGGCGGCGAGGACGATGCCCAGCGAGTGGGCGACGCGCTTGTGGCAGCGGATGCCGCTCACGGGCTTGCCGTCGTAGGCCACGCCGAGGCCTGCGACGGGCAGGCGGACCAGGTAGTCCTCGTCCCCGGCGTCACCGTAGTATGACGCGAGCGATGACTCGTCCTGGCGCGGCCACGGATTGGGCGCCGGCATCAGCGAGCGCAAGTAGCTCTGGCAGGCGGCGCGGGATTTGGGTCCCCAGAGTCCGTCGGCGGCGAGCGGAAATCCGGCGCCGTCGATCCTGCGTTGCATGGCCTCGATGTCGGCGGGGGTCATGTCGTCAGTAGGTTGCGAACAAATGGGCGAGCAGTCCGGCGGCGAGCGCGAGCATGGCAACCAGTCCCGGCCACCATGGTGGCGTCTCGGGCGGCTCCATGTCGTAGTTGCTGCTCATTTCTCGGAAATGATGATGACGGCCCTGGCGGCCTCCTCGCCGTTGAGAGACCATGTGCGCGCTCCATCCGGGGCGACGGTCAGCGAGCAGCCGGTCAGGCAGGCGATGGCGGCGAGGATGAGGAGGGTTTTCATCGTGCGGGCGGGGTGGAGTCTTTGGCGAGGTAGCCGAGGACGGCGAGGGTCACGGGCAGCGCCCATGTCTTCCAATCGGTCACGTCGTGGCCTTGCTGGACGATCCCTTGGATGGCGGCGGCGGCGGCTGCAAGCAGTCCGATCAGTGTGGTTTTCATTGGCGGTTCTTATAGAGGCAGGTGCCGAGGCCGCAGCCTTTGCTGAGTCGGTCAACGTCGTCCTGGAGCTTGGCGACGATGGTGCGAAGGCTGGCGATCTCAGTTGCCAGCGAGCGGTAGATGATCGCGGCCAGCGTCGAGATGACGGTGGCGAGTGCGAGCAGCACCATTAAAATCCATTCTGTCGGGACGGTCATTTTTCGGGAAGTTTTGGGAATGGGATCAGCATGTAGATCAGGCACCAGAGCAGTTTAAGAGTGGTCATCATGGCTCTGGCTCAGGTTCCGGCTCAGGCTCTGGTTCCGGTGTTGGCTCTGGTTCCGGCGGCGCGACGTAGAGGATGCTGCCATCCGGCTGCGGTTGGAAGATTGTCAGGTCGGCGGCAGATAGGTTTCCGGCTAGTCCGATGGATGACAGCGCAGTCTGCATTGTCACGTAGAGCGTGAGGGCTTGCGCGGGTGTGACTCCGAAGTCAGGCATTGCATCGAAGATCGCCTGTTGCTGGTCAGGCGTGTTGGCAAGGCTGTATGCCCGTGACATCTGCGATACGACGAAGGCAGGCACGCTGGCGATGATCTCAGCGATGGTGGCAGCGGTGGTGTGGGGTGTGGTCATGGGTGTTAAAACTCAAGGAATCGGCAATCGCCTATTACGTTAGATGTAAATCCTCCGGGCGTGCCTGTTGCATAGAGGAAGCTGCTGATTGCGTTTGCGCTTGCAGATGCTCCCACGCCTGTGAGCGTGCAAAGAGCAGTTGTTGGCTTAATTTTTGGGGCAGAGCCGAATGCGGAATAATCAATGTAAAGGTTGATCGTGCCGTTACCCACACATTCGAGCCACGTGTAGTGAAATCCCGTGTATGGGTATGACACAGGAAGATTGGAAACTGCACCAGCCGTTGAAAATGTCGCTGCTCCACCGTTGCATCTCCAAAGCCTGACAGAATTGTTGGCAGTAAATTGGAATCCGATATTTGTGCCGCTCGATGGGATGCCAGTCGTAGCGTTGACTCCGACGCCGAGATACCACTGTGTGTTAGCCGTAAGATTGAGAGCAATCTTTGTAAAGAGCGTCCAAGGTCTTGAAAATGAAATGGCGGAATTACCATCGAAATAATTGTCAAGAGTTCCGATCATAATCGCTGCGCGAATGTATGAGCCATTAACTCCTAACGTTGAAATGTCACCGTCTAAAACACCAGTAACGGCAATTGATCGGCGGACAGTCGCACCAGTGCTAACTGCGTTCATCGTTGTATTGCGGAAAAGATCGCGGCTAAAATGTGCATAGTTGCTAACATCTCCCAGCGTAACCAAGCTCGTCGCCGCTGGCGTGCCTGTGCCTTCTGATGTCGGGCGTGTGGTCGAGCTGAAGGCGTGCGCTCCGGTGTGCGTCTCCGCGTCCACCATCGCGACCGTGCCTGCCTTGTTGGGGAACGCAATCGCGCGGTTAGCAGTGGGGGTGTGGGAGAGCGTGGTTGTGTAAGTGCCGTTGAAGAGTTTGAAGGTCGAGCGCGACTGGATGTAAGCACTGGTTCCGCCTGTGCTGATGTATGCGTTGGTTCCGCCTGTGCTGATGTATGCTTCTTGTCCGGCTGTGGTGATGGTGGCCCCGAATCCCTCGGTGGAGATGGAGGCGTACGGTCCGGTGGTGTAGATGCTGGCCCCGTATCCGCTTGTGGAGATAGAGGCAACGTATCCGCTTGTGGAGATTCTAGCGTCGTCTCCGGTTGTAGAGATTACACCGCTCGCAGTAACCGTCGTCGCGGTGGCGGCTCCCAGCGTGGGGGTGGTGAAAGATGGTGAGATGAGCGGAGCCTTGAGCGCAAGCGCGTCGAAGACCGCATTGCCTGCGACGGCATTCGCGCTACCGTCGATGATGGTGGCGTCAACGGTGGCTTGGATGCCTTGGATGCCTTGGATGCCTTGGATGCCTTGGGGGCCTTGGGGGCCGGGGGTAGTGGATGGTGATCCGGTGTTCCCGATAGGCCCGGTAGGCCCGGTGTTCCCGATAGGCCCGATAGGCCCGATAGGTCCGGTGGCTCCAGTGGCTCCGGTGTTCCCGATAGGCCCGGTAGGGCCGCGTGAGCCGGTGAGTAGCTGGTATTCGGTCGAGGCGTTGTTGGCCGTGAGCGTGACGCTGGTGGTCGCGGCATCGGGAGTCGTGAGGGTGACGCTGGTGGCCATGGTCAGGCGTGGGGGTCGGGGATGATTTGTTGGGTGCCGGAGAGCAGGTCTTTGTCCACGACGCCCGCGGTGGTCTCGATGGCCCAGGTGTAGAAGCCGGGGTCGAGCGCGAGGGCGCGAGGCTCGACGGTGAAGCGCCAGCCGTAGGCCGTGGCGGTGGCGATGGTGATCTGCCCGGCCGCCGCGCTGTCGAGCGTGAGCGCGACCGCGCCGGCCGCCCGCCAACTCATGCGGACGCGGGTGAGCGCGGCGGCGAAAGTGGTGTCGTCGGAGCTGTCGATGGTGAAGGTCAGGCCGCCCCAGGTTTCGCCCGCGGCGACCGGATCGAGCTTGATGTTTTTGAGTGGGCAGGCCATGGGAGTTAGGCTCCGGCGAGCGTGATGGTCAGGAGGCAGCTTTGGTCGCCAGTGGCGCTCGGCTCGACGGTGATGTCGGAAGTGGGCAGCAAGCCGGTGGTGCCAGCGACTTGGAAGATGTCGCCAGGGGTGAGCGGGTAGTCGGTGAGCACCGTGCTCTGGGTGATGGTCGCATTGGCCTTTGAGGTGGCGGCGTTTTTGATATAGACGGCGTCCACGCTGGCGAGGCCGCCGGTGGCTTCACCCTCGAAGTCGTTGCCGTCGAGGTCTGGCACGATGCAACCGGCGGTGGCCACGCCGGCGGTGGTATCGGCAGAGGTGGCCGCGGCGGTAATGCCGAGACCGCCAGCGAGTGCCACGTTGAGGTTGGCGATGGTGGCGGTGTAAACCGGGACGCTGGTGCCGTTGAGCGTGTAGGTGGAAGACGCCTTGCCGGTGGTGATGACGGTGGCGCCGCTGGAGGTGGCGGTGAAGAGCGCGGCATAGGCGGTGTCGGCATTGAGGCCCGCGGCGATGGCGGTGGCGATCAACGCGGCGGTGGTGTGAGTGCCGGTGGTGAGCGGGACGCTGATCGCCTTGGGTGAGCCAGTCATGCCGGTGGCGGTGACGGTCACGGTGGCGTTGCCGGAAGTGGCGCCGCTGGCAGCCGTGACGGTGGCGGTCTCGACCTGCGCGTTGCCGGGAGTCCAGGCGGTGCTGCCGGTGTTGTCGAGATCCGAGATGTCGATGACGAGATCCGAGGCGCTGCCGACGATGACTGCCTGGAAGCTGACCTGTTTGGTGGCGGTGAGGGTGACGGTCTCCAAGTTGGCTCCGACTTGGACGGTGCCAGTGGTGCCGGATTTGACCGGGGTGGCGCGGGCGTTGATTCCGAAGGTGGCGCGGGGTGTGGTGAGTGTCATGAGGAGGTGCTAGGTTCTGCCTCTGACGCGGTGTCAAAACGTCACCACTTGCCCAGCGGGCATTTCTCATTGGCCATGCGGAGCTTGGCCCAGGTCGAGCAGCCGCACTTCTTGCAGCGGCCGGTGCCGCGCATCCCGGCGGCGTCCCACTGCGGGCAGGTCTGGCAGACTGACTCGCGGCTGGCGAGCGTCTCAGCATCGGCGAGGGCGAAGCCGCTGATGCCGAACCTGGCAGCGGAGCGGACGAGGCTGGTGGCCATTTCTGCCGCGCTGGGGAGTTTGCTAGATTCAACATTGCGACCACCCGCGATGCACTGCTGGCAGGCGAGCGCGTGCGGCCTGCCACCGTAGCGGTTGAGGGCGCAGGTGTAGCCGGTGGCGTCGCGCGGCGATTGATAGGCGCAGCTCACGGTGGCGAGATGGTGATGGTATAGGGAGGATCTCCCTCTCCTGTTGCTGTCCAGATTCCGTAGGGCGCTGGGTCATCTCCTCCGGTCCTCTCGTAGGTGTTGAAGATGATGTTGCCCACATCCTCTGGTCCGCTAGGCGCTCCGAAATACAGGTAGTTCAAGGATATGTTGACACTCACATAGAAATCAAAGGGATCATTACAAATTGAAGTCCAATAAATCTCATAGTTCTCGGCGAAACATTGCGTAATGACCCACTGACAGCCACCGATCCTGGTCAGGGTTTGGTCCAGCACCTGGATCGTCTCAGGCTGGTCGTCGTAGCCCGGCCCCCACGGAGCAGCAGGGTCGCAGGCCGTATTGCAGCACGCGCACTCCACTGCCTTGGTCACGCCGTCGGTGGTCTTGGTCTTGACCTTGGTCACTCCGTCCGTGGTGGTGGTGCCGATGATCATGTTAGCACTCCTCGGTGGCGGTCCAGGACGGGTAGGCACCGTCGTGGGTCAGGACGTGGAGGCCGGAGCCGCTGGGCGGTTTCAGCAGGGTCCAGCCGCCGCCGTCGTAATACATCAAATCGCCGGTGCCTGGGCTTCTCGGAAATTGGTTGAGGTAGTTGAAGTTGGCCATCAAGTCCCGCGCGGAGATGCGGTAGGGATAGCCCGCGCCGCCGACAGCGGCCGGGAGTCTTACCTTTTCCTCGAAATTGACGGGCAGTGACATTAGAATTCGGTGATCTCGTGTCCGCGGATGATCGTGACGCTGACCTCGGCATAGGAGCCGAAGTTGGTGTAGGAGTTGAGGAGCATGGTGGGAGCGGTCAACCTGATAGTGCCGACCGCGCCGCTTTGAAGATTCACGAGGTAGTCAGTGTCGGATTGTTTGGAGTAGCTGAGAAGGTTGCCGGATGTCTGGTAGAAATCGAAGGCGTTGCCGAGTTCTGGGTCGTATTCCACCTGCGAGATGTTGGTGGTCTCGCCGAAGGGAAGGACGAGGAAGCCAGTGATCGCCCACAGTGAAAAGTAAACGTACACGCTGGCCGTTGGCGGAGTCCCCACCAGCGCCCCGCCGAGCGTGACCACTGGCAAGAGCTGGATGCCGGAGAGTTTGCGGGCGGTGCCAGATCCCTGCGTGGTCGTCTGGCCGTAGGCGGAAACCTTGAACTCGGTGAAGCCGTCGCCGCGCTCGATTTCCTGCACCTGCGGGTAGATCGCCAGGGGTTCCAGCGAGGGCGTGTCGTTGCCGTCGGGGATGGTGTTGCCGACCGCGAGCGCGGCGCGGTGGGTGTCGGCATGGGCGGTGGCGCAGACGTAGGTCTGGTCCACCCGGCACAACCCGCTCGGGAAGGTGGCGACGCTGCGGCCAGGAGTGGCGATGAGCGCGCCGGGGGTTTTTTCGTAAGTGGTGGCCATGGGGGTGTGAAGTTAGACGCCGAGCGCGGCGGTGGGGAGTTTCGGCTCGATGAGTGTGACCAGCCGCTTGATTTCCTCGACTGCGGTGGTGAGGGTTTCGAGCATGCTGGTCCCTTTGGAACTGCTGAGGCCAAGGTCGATTTCCTCACCCATTTTTGAGCGGATCTGGGCGATGCTTGAGTCGGCATCCAGATTGATCGGTTTGTCGGTGTCGAGTTTTCCGATCTCAACTTGGATCGCTTTCAAATCTTCCTGTGTCGCTTTTTTGTCGACGCGCAAATCAATCGGCCGTTTCTTGATTTCATCCATCTTTTTCTGGATTTCATCCAGCAGCTCTTTAGAAGATTTTTTAGCCGTATCAATGCCGAGCTTTTTGGCGATGTCCGGCACCGACATGCGTGAGAAATCCCCACCGACGAAGTCTTTCAGATCCTTCAAGTCCTTTCTGGCGTCTTTGATTTTCTCGCTATACGTCTTCATGGGGGCGGCGACGTTAGTCTTGGCGATCAGGTCGCCGATGGTCTTGATTTGTTCCATGTCGTCCTTGATCTTCTCCTGCGTTTTGGACAGCTTTTGAGCACCCTCAACGGATTTCCCCATGCTGACGTTGTAGGCTTTCGTCGCTTCGGTGAGGGCCGTCTGTTGGTCTTTTCCCGCAGCGAGCGCGCGTTCCAGTTGCTCGTAGTAGGCTTTCTGGGCGGTCAGCTCGGCTTCGAGTTGCTTGTTGCCTGTCGATCTCGCACTGGCAATCTCGGATTCCAGTTCTTTGATGCGTTGTGCGTTCGTCACCCGCTCGCCGCCGACCTTGATTTCAAGCTCATTGAAATCTCCGACATTTTTGAGTGCCTCTTGCGCCTGCTCGTTCTGGAGCTTCATCACCTCGGTTTTTTTATTTTGCAGATCAAGCTCCATCCCCGTGGTGTCGATGAGTTGCCCGCTTGATTCGAGCGAATCCTGGAACGCTTTCTTTGCGGCTTCACTGGCAGATCCGATATTCTCCCCGATAGACGAAATCCCGGCGTTGACCATCGTGAAATAATTTTCAGCGCGAACAGAATCCGCCTTTGAAAGCAGGTCGAATTCGGCGGCAGCTTGCACCTTCCCGATTGCCCCAAGGAATTCTGCAATCACGCCGCGGATGGCGGATGAGAACTTGTTTGAAAGTCCCGCTGCTATGTTTTCAAATATCCCCGTGATCCCGAGTTCCCGGATGAGAACCGGAAACGCTGCAAATGCTGCCTTGAAATTCGCATAAATGGAATTGGCACTTTGCGCTGCCTGCAGCTTGATCGAGCTGAACGCGATCTCAAACGCCAGTGAGAAATCGCCGAGTTTCATGGCGGATAGAGCGGCGGAGAAGCCTTGCATCGCCTCGGTGCCGCCGAGGAAGACCTGGGCGATGCGCTTGCCAATTGCAGCGGTGTCGATGCCCGCGATGGCGGTGGTGATGGTCTCCAGCATCGGTGTCATCTCGCCCAGCACGCCGGCGGCGAACTCCTTGAACTTGCCGCCGATGACCGTGATCTTGTCGCTGATCGTATCGAAGGTGCGGGCGTTCGCATCCATGACGTCGGGCATGGTTCCAAGCTCGCCCTTCGCGTTCGCAATCGCACCGTCGAAATCTTGCAGGAATGCCAGTGTGCGCCCGCCGGACTTGCCGAAAAATTCCATGGACGCCGCGGCGCGCTCTGCTGGTGACGGCAGTGCTGAGATCGCGGCAGCAATCATCTTGAGTTGCTCGGTCGGCGACTTGGTGGCCATCTCCGACCAACTCAGCCCGAGGTTGCCGAACTTCTGCTGTGCCTCTTCTGACCCTGCCGCCGCGTCCACCAGCGCCTTCTGGATTTTATTGACCGAAGTGCCGACCTTGTCAGCACCGACGCCCGAGTTGTCGAAGGCGCGTTGCAGGACCAGTAGGTTGCCGGCGGTCTCGCCGGTTTGGTCTGAGAGGTCGGACAACTCGCCGCCGAGGTCGAGCGCGTCCTTGAACGCGCCGAAGGTGGCGACGATAGCGTCCCCGGCGAGCTTGATGGCACCGAAGCCCAGCGCGAGCGCGGCACCGGCCTTTGCCATGCTGGCGAAGCTGGTGTTCACCTTCTCGCTGGTTTTTTCGACGGTGGTGTCGAGACTCTTGGTGGAGTCCTTGACCTTGCTGATGGTGGAGGTGAAGCCCGCGTCAGTCGCGCCGAAATTTACATTGATGCCGCTCATCGTTTTACAAGTTTTTGGAATGCCTCGTCAATTACGCTGGCGGAGTCAAAACGCGAGCTGCTGTTTGCCCAGACGCGGCAGACTCCGCGCGTCATCAGCTCGGCGTTGATGATCTGCAATCCGGCGGCGATGGGGAGTTCTTCCATGATTTCGCGGAAGGCCCAGCCGGTCACGCTTGCGATGTGGTGGACATACGAAGCGAGCCAGCCGGGCGAGGCTAGTTTTTTGAGGCCGGGATTCCTGGGTCGGATTTGTTGGTGGCGGCGGTGTTGGCTGCCAGATAGATGTTCATGGCCTCGCTCATCTCTTCAGACAGCGGCTCCAGCTCCTTGTGGTAGGTGATGTGGGTTTCCATCCACACGTCCACGGCTTCGAGGAAGTCCTGGTGGTTATTGACCACGCTGCGGATGTCCTGCTTCGGCTCGGTGTGGAGGTAGATGTAGGCGGCAGTCTTTTGCAGTTTGTCGCCGGTGGAATCCTCGAAGACCTGGTTGCGTTGCAGCCAGGAGAGCGAGAGCGCGGTCATGGGGCGCAGCACGAACTTGGATTTGCGCTTGGGTCCGGCGGTCATGCCAGCTTCGCGCATGGCTTCATCGTCTGTCATCAGGTCAGTGTCTTGTGTCATTTTGTTTTTGAGTTAGAGCATTGCGGCGACCTGCCGCTTGGTTTCCTCGCTGGCGGTCTCGGCGATGAGTGCCTTGCGCGAGCCGTTGGAAATCTCGACCATGCGCGGGGAGGTCTTGACGATCTCGACCAGCGTGGTGCGGTTCATGAGGGCGCCGCGCATCCAGAGGACGGGGCTTTCCTTGTCCTTCGCCGCCATGTCCTCGTGGCCCTTGGTGGCGTAGTAGGCGACCTCGCCGGCCTTGAGCGGGCAGTCGGGAGACTGCGCCTCAAACCAGAACTCCTTGGACTCGCGGCCGTCGGCGCGGATGATGTGGGTGAAGGTGACGAACTTGAAGCCGTAGGTCATCAGCACGGACGCGACCATGATGTTCATGGTGTGATAGAGTTCTTGTTTCGGATTCATTTTTTAGGGGGCGGCAGACGGTCCCGGTCTGCCAGCGGGGTGTTGAGGGGTTAGGCCTGCTCGGTCATCGTGCTGGCATACTGCGTCGCGCTCACCGAGAGCTTGCGGAACTCGCCCTGCGAGGCGCTCTCGTTGTAGCTGTCCACCAGGATGGTGCCGCCGGTGAGGCCGCCGCTGGTGGTGTCGTTGGTGAGGGTGAGCAGCGCCGCCACGTCCATGGTGACGGAGCCGTTGACGAAGCCCTCAAGCGAGATGGCGGCGGTCAGGCCCGAGTAGGCCACGGCGACCACGTCGTTGACCGCGTCGCGCACTTCCGTCTTCACGGCCTGCACGTTGCGGGAGAATGAGGTCAGGATGATCCCGGTCTCGTTAGTGATGCCGTATTGAAGGTCGTCGGCTGCGGCGGAGGTGTAGATAGTTGCTGCCATGAGGGTGGTGTTCCCCCATCGCGGCGTGTCAAATCCGGCCGAAGGTGCAGGCGGCGGTGAAGGTCACTTCCAGCAGCGCCTCGTCCCAGTTCTGGACGCTGCCGTTATAGGTCCAGTCCCAGAAAATGACGTGCGACTGGTTGAGCGCGGCCACCATCGCGGACTGGTCGAAGAACAGGCTTTCGAGCTGGTCGATCCACGCGGCGATGTCCGCCTCCGGCTCGTCGCCGGTGTGCGCCCGCAGCGTGATGGTGACTTCGGCGGTCGAGACCATGTGCAGCGCGGCGGAGTGGGCGGCGCTGCCTTGGATGTCCACCACCAGGCAGGGCAGGGAGAATGTCTCGCGGGCGGTGGCGTCGGCCACCATGATGGAGTCCGCCGGGGAGTTTTCTGTCAGGTAGGAAACGAGGGTGTCCTTGATGCGTTGGGTGGTGGTCATAATTCCCGGTTGGTTTTTTCGATTTGCTTGTCGATGGTGGTCTGCATCCACTTGAACC
>Ga0181346_1001284_pt1 | contig 11036 bp, 13 predicted proteins | sample Su13VDMM15DN_FD_130100 | JGI IMG/M metagenome (GOLD analysis project Ga0181346, IMG submission 130100) | Freshwater viral communities from Lake Michigan, USA - Su13.VD.MM15.D.N | ecosystem: Environmental > Aquatic > Freshwater > Lake | place: USA: Michigan | collected 2013-07-15 | reverse complement strand
GACACAAGTAAAAATTTATCGCAAGTGATTCGCGATCGAATGAACGGAGACGGCAAAAGATTCTGGGCCGGCGATAACATTGCAGACTACTTGCAAGAAGACGACAAAGAAATCTTGATTCGAGAAGCCACAGTGGCATTTGAACAAGTGCTGGACACCCTGCTGATTGATCGCGAAAACGATCCCAACAGCCAAGGCACAGCACGACGCTTGGCCAAGATGTACTACAACGAAATAATGGCAGGACGATATGAACCAGCACCAGATGCAACAGCGTTTCCAAATGATACTCAAGACCGTTACGAAGGTATGTTGGTGGTACGTAGCGAGTTGCGCTCTATGTGCAGTCATCATCATCAGCCCGTTAGCGGTGTTGCTTACATTGGCATCATCGCCGCACAAAAACTTATTGGTCTTAGCAAGTACACTCGTATTGCTCAGTGGTGTGCTCGTCGCGGGACTCTCCAGGAAGAACTTTGCAACGACATTGCCAGAGAAATAATGAAGGCCACTGACTCGGAGAATGTAGCGGTTTATATACAAGCCGAACATGGTTGTTGCACCAATAGAGGTATCATGGCTCACTCTAGTTTGACACAGACCACAGTACTCAAAGGTGCATTTAAGGACGATTCCGGCACCAAGAAAGAGTTCTTTGACAATATCAAGCTGCAACAGGAGTTTGCACCGCGATGAAACAGTACATTTCCAATCAGGCCCGCACTGTGTTCTTGCCCTGGGAGCCGGGCATGATTGAATGGTTGCAGGCCAACTATCCCTACAGCCGATATCACGTGGTGGAGGTGGCATGACACAGTATGACACACTAGAACATGCTGTTCGAATGGGGGCTGCACCCTGGACACAAACAGCTCCAGAACTGAGTGACTTTCATGTGGCAGTGTTTCGTGATCTGTTTCCAGTCACTCGCGGCCACTTGTTGTTTGTGCCCAGATTCAATACCGTGGCAGTGATCCGAGACTGTTTTGAAGCTGCTGTAACTGAAGGCAACCGAATAGTCGCAGCCGGAGAATGTGATGCATTCAACATAGGCATGAACTCTGGTACCGCTGCTGGACAAACAGTAATGTATCCGCATGTGCATATGATTCCAAGACGCACAGGCGACTGTGCTGATCCTGTGGGCGGAGTGCGTGGCGTGATCCATGGTCAAGCCAACTATCATTCTGGTGGCTATCAATTGCCCCAATGATGACAAAAATATCAGTTGACCTGCAAGGGAATTATTATAATCACTGGCCATATGTAATCATTCGACTCAATGGCATTGAATTATTCCATCAACCAGTAGTCGAAACAATCACTTTAGATTTTGATGTTGCCTGCAATCAAAAAAATCTACTAGAGTTTGAACATTACAGCAAAAGTTTTGGCGAGAATGGAGTCTGGGATACAGATCCTTCTCGTAATCAAGACTGTTTTGTACAGATCAAAGATATAAGATTTGATGACGTATCAATTGACACTATCAAACATGAATTGACATTCATAAGTAAGTGGAATGAGAGATCCGATCCTGAACAAATCAAGAATTTTTCCAGGATTGACAATTGCAACGGTCTCATGAATTTTAATGGTGTGATAGGGTTAGAGTTTGATACTCCGGTATATTCGTGGTTAATCAAAGAAAAATTTATTAAAAAACAATTGCTCAACGACGTTGTTTTTAACAAGAGCGGGAATAGAAAATTTGACTATGAGTATATTTTAAATCAAATTGATAAGATAAAACAAATTATCAATGACTAAAACTGTAATATATAATCTTCCTCCGCTGGATCAGACAAAACCTCCTCTCAGCGGAGCCATACTAGGCGGTATATGTACCAAGCTAGGGCACAAGATCATTGCTCGAGATTTGCAGCTAAATCTATTAGATTTTTTAAATAAAAACTCAATACCCACTGACTATTTCAATGATGTGTTTAACGAGACTAGATCACCATTCTCGGATTTACAGACTAAGATTTTAATCAAATTTATCAATCAAGAATTCATTGACTGTGAACCGGACAATGCTGATTATATTTTGGTAAGTTTTTTTTCTTATCTATCTCAAAGATTTGGCATGTTGTTTTTGCCCGAACTACGGAAAAAAACTCAAGCCAAAATAATCATTGGAGGAGCAGGAATTGAAGGAACCAACGAAATCAGTAGATTTGGGTTAGGTGAAAAGTTAAAAGCTTCACAAACAATCGACGAATACATAGTAGGTGAAGCCGAAGAAATATTACCAGTATACTTTCAACAAGGTCACGGACCAGGGATAGGTAATAACAAATTCAAACAAATTGACGACCTTGATGCACAGGTATTTCCAAATTTCTCATACTATGATCTAGTCAGGTATCGTGGTGTTGACAACACCATAACCCTTCCTATCATAGGCAGTAGAGGATGTGTGAGAAAATGCACTTTCTGTGATGTTGCAAAAACTACTCCAAAATACAGATACAGATCTGGCAACAACATTGCTCAAGAAATAATACAGCATTATGAAAACTATGGCATTACTAATTTTTATTTTGCAGATAGTCTAGTAAATGGTAGCTATCGAGCGTTCAACGACATGTGCAACTCGTTGATCAAATATAATTTCAAAGATCCAATATCCTGGTCAGGACAATACATCATAAGATCCAAAGAGACTACCCCAAAAAATCATTTCAATCTACTGAAGCAATCGGGGTGCTCTACTTTGTTTGTGGGGATTGAGTCAGGAGCTGATCGTGTGAGACAAGAAATGGGTAAAAAATTTACCAATGATGACATTGAGTTTTATTTGGAAAATTTTTCTCAGCATGATATAAAAACATTGTTCTTGTTTTTTACTGGTTACATTACCGAGACTGAAGAAGATCACAGAGAAACATTAACCATGTTCCGTCGTTGGCAGAAGTATGTGGCAACAGGAACCATAGAAGGAATTGAAACTTTGAATCTATTGAGCATACTTCCAGGAACACCGTTGGATGCTATATCTAGAGATCATAATTTTTTGTTCTTGGCCAACGATCATGATGTTATTGACCGAACAGGATGGATAAATCCTGCTCTGCCAAATTTTGATTTTAAAGCCAGAGTTTGCCGACACATAGAGGTATGGGAAGAGGCTATCAAGTATCAGTGGCCATTATGGAATGGTGTCGACGCTGCAAGTATGTACGAAAAGATATTGTCAAAACGTAAAGCAACCAAAAATATATATATACCAATAAATTCAATCATGCGCTAATGCAGCATGGTAAATATCCATACAGAGGCTATCAGTTGCCAGTATAATTACGGACACATTCCAAGGAAATTATTAATGAATTACCACCTACATGAAAACGGTTGGACAGTCATGTTAGATGACTTTGATTTACGTACTGCCACACAAGATGACGTCAATCATGTTGCTAGACTTTTGGCCACAAACACTTGTGTAATATCTAAAAAACAATCGTTAACCATTAGTGACGAACTTAGAGTTATCAATATGTTTAAGTCAGCTGAAACATTGACGGTAGAACATCCAGGGAAATCTAGATTGGTTGTTCCCAACACCGAGTCTAAAATAATTAGAGTTACCGGAGAACTGGATGAACACGGTTCCCCAGGATTGTTTGGACATGTTAGTGATCTAGATTGGCACTGTAATCAACCAGCGGTGCCGACACGCAAACCGTTGGTTTGGTTATATGGTGAACGAGGCACAAAAGGTTCAAGAACTTCATTTACTAATAATATTCTAGCGTATAATGATTTAGATCAAGCTACCAAAGACTTGTTGGATCCATTGGAAGGTATTTTTGGCTACGAACACGGCCGGTACACAGACATGCGGTTTGAGTTTATGCCTAAAAAAGATATCAACACTCAGTATACCCCGAGAATTGTACATACCAACATTGCAGGCAAAAAAGGTTTATTTTTCCCATTCTTGCAGTTGTTTTATTTTAAAGGCATGACTGAGGACGAAAGCCGTCCAATTATTGACATGGTGTCCCAGCACATTACGCAAGAAAAATATTGTTACCATCACGACTGGGATGATGGCGATGTAATTTTTACTGAACAATGGTTAGGAATACACAAACGTTGGAAGTTTGATGGAATGCCCACCCGAGTTTTGCATCGAGCAACATTTGATTTTCCGGATCAAAATTATCAATAATTAGATCCGACAGCGGCCTTTCTGGCATCATTCCCGCTATACAAACTCTGCTGCCTATGCTATAATACACATAGGAGAACATCATGGCAAAGAAATATTTTTCAACAAAAACATACAAGCAAATTGGACCTGTTGCTTATCGTCAATGGCGTGCTGACAGCCACTGCAATCTAATTCATGGTTATGCCATGAGCTTTCACTTTGAATTTGAAGCAGACACTCTAGATGCTAGAAATTGGGTCACAGACTTTGGTGGACTAAAACCTCTTAAAGGAATGTTGGAAGATTGGTTTGACCACACATTATTAGTTGCACAGGATGATCCCATGCGTGAACACCTGCTGGAACTGGGCAGACTCAAATTGGCCAAGATCACAGAAGTAGAAAAGACCGGCTGCGAAGGCATTGCCGATTTCTTGTACGAATATGTGAACACAATTTTTTTGCCCAACTGCGGTAGCGAAGAAGCGGCTCGTGTCTGGTGCTGCAAGGTAGAGGTTCGCGAAACAGACTCTAACATGGCTGGTCGGCAAGGACATCGTGAGGACAACGAGTTTGACAACTGATCCAGAATTTGATATTGCAGTGTTGTTGGCCACTCGTGGCCGCACCACAAGTCTTGAACGCAGCATCCGTAGCCTGGTAGAACTGGCCTCGGATATCAGTCGAGTGCAGCTGATGTTTGCCTTTGATCATGATGATGATGTGGGATTTGCTTTCTTTGTTGATCAATTACAACCCTGGTTGGACAGTCACAACGTCACATACACTGCCATGAAGTTTGAACGCATGGGCTATGTGAATCTGCACAAGTACAACAATGCCATGGCCAAACAAACCGACTCACGTTGGTTGGTGATCTGGAACGATGATGCTGTTATGCAAAGTGCTGGCTGGGATGACGTTATCATGAGTCATGAAGGCAAGTTCAAACTACTGAGTTTCTGCACCCACAACATGCATCCGTATAGTATCTTTCCTGTTGTGCCGCGCAAGTGGTATGAATTGCTGGGTTACATCAGTCCGCACCCCACACAAGATGGTTGGGTAAGCCAACAGGCCTACATGCTGGACATCTATCTACGCATACCTGTGAATGTGTTACACGATAGATTTGACTTGACCGGCAACAACAACGATGACATTTTCAACAATCGTCCCATGTTGGAAGGCAAGCCCCTGGATCCCAACGATTTTCACAGTGTGCAAATGATTGACTTGAGACATCAAGACTGTGCCAAACTGGCAATGCACATGCGTAACACTGGAGTCAGTACTGAGTTCTTTGAAAACATTTTCAAAGGCACACAAGATCCCTGGCAGCGTCTGGCAGAAAACGACATCAACAGTCAGATGGTGCAGTTTGATAATCCGCACCGGCATTTCAAAACAGTGTAAATACTCAATGACACACAAAATTGCCTGGGTACAGCCCAACTTTCAACAAGGGCCCAAAGAGCTCAATGCACACTACCTACCTTATTCAGCAGGTGTGATCTGGAGTTATGCCATTGCTGATCCTGAGATCCGGGCCAACTTTGAGCTCACTGAATGGGTATGGCGTAGAGACGAGGTCGAACCGATTGTGCAACGACTGGCCCAAAATGACATCGTGGCGTTCAGCACCTATGTGTGGAATCACAACTACAACTATGAACTGGCTCGACGAATCAAAGAGATCAATCCTGATGTGTTCACTGTGTTTGGTGGTCCAGAACCTGCCATTACTGATCCTGACTTGTTTCGTAAGAATCCGTTCATGGATGTGGTTATCACATTCGAAGGCGAAATTACATTCCGCAAACTGCTGCAAGCCTACGAAAGTCGTAGCTTTGATCACATTCCTGGACTGCTGTTGAACCGGGCTGGCGAAGCCATAAACACTGGTGAAGCCAAGCGTATTGAAAGTCTTGAAGAAGTTGTTAGCCCATATCTGGCCGGAGTGTTCGACAAACTGATTGAAGACAATCCCGGTATCATGTGGCAAGGCACACTGGAAACCAGCCGCGGCTGTCCGTTTGCTTGTACCTTCTGTGACTGGGGCAGCCTGACCTACAACAAGGTCAAGAAGTTTGAACTTGAGCGTGTGTTTGAGGAACTGGAATGGATGGCCCGACGCAACTTTGACTTTATCTCCATAACTGACGCCAACTTTGGCATGTTTGCTGAACGTGACAGCTTGATTGCAGACAAGATTATCGAGTGTCAAGAAAAGTACGGATCTCCAAGAACATTTTCAGTGGCCTGGGCCAAGAATCAAAAGAAGGAAGTGGTTGACATTGTTAAAAAACTTCTGGATGCACGTGGCTTCAATCAAGGTCTCACACTCAGCGTACAAAGTTTAGACTTAGATGTGCTGGAAAACATTCGTCGCAAGAACATGGAAATGAACAAGCTGAATGAAGTGTTTGAATTGTGTGAACAACGCAACATCCCCACATACACCGAACTGATTCTGGGCCTGCCTGGCGAAAGTCTTGAGTCCTGGAAAAAGAACTTCTGGACCTTGTTTGAAATGGGCAATCACACCGGACTCACAGTGTTTCAGGCACAGTTGTTGGAAAATGCTGAGATGAATCTCTTGCAGAAGAAACTGTTCAAGATCACCAGCCAGCCTGTGACTGACTACTTTTCAGGCAGCTACAGCAATGAGCATGTGGAAGAGAGCATTGATATCATAACTGGCACCAAAGACATGCCATTTGAAACCATGCTGGATGCACATGTGTTTTCATGGTTTATCAACACCTTCCATATCAACGGTGTGAGCACCTTGTTGAGCCGCCTGGTATTCAAGCACAGTCGTGTGCCCTACAGTGATTTCTACGATGAACTGTTTGAGTTCATTCAACAAGATCCCTGGCTGCATCAAGAACAGCAACAGGTGCGTGATTACTATCGTAACTGGATGACCACTGGACGTATCAATCATCCTGACATTGGTATTGAAATACACGGCTGGAATCTCATACACAGAACCATCTTGAACATGCACGTGGAAAAGCAGTACAACGGTATTTTTGATCTGCTGGAACGCTTTATGGCACGATACAACTTGCCCGCGGACTTGTTGGACAGTATCATGCGATTCCAACGACGCTACCTTGTGGCCTATGACAGCATGAACACTTATCCGCAGACACTGGACCTTGACTACAACATCTGGGAATACCTAACATTTGATCATGACCTGATTCAAGAGCCCAGTCAGTATTGTCTAGAGTTTCCTGAAGACAAGGCCATGAGCTTTCCCAAGTTCCTGGAGTTGTTTTACTTTGCACGAAGAAGAAACTTTGGCAAGACCACTGTGGATCGTGTGGGTCAGGTCAGCAATCAAGCACGTCGAGGAGACGGTGCAGCACGAGCTAAACTAGCAGCCTGATGTCAAGACTGTTTACATTTGGATGTAGTTTTACCAACTATCGCTGGAGCACCTGGGCCGACTGTTTGGCACCAGAATTTGACAGTTTTGAAAATTGGGGGCAAGGCGGTGCCGGTAATCATTATATCTTTAACTCTGTAATGGAATGTGATCAAAGAAATAAGTTTGGGCCCAATGATACTGTGGTTGTATGCTGGTCAGGGATGCATCGAGATGATTGGTATGTCAAAGGCAAATGGCAAACGTTAGGTAATGTGCATAGTTGTCCAATTTACAATCCAGAATATTTAAAAACACATGTAGACGATCGCGGATATCTCATAAGAGATTTTGCGTTTGTAAAAGGTGCCAAAACATTGCTAGAAAATAGGCCTGGGTTAAACTGGAAATTTATTTCTATGGTGGAGTTGTCAAGTATGCCTTGGCCAGATGATGATATAAGTCAACACAGAGATGTTATGAGACTATACGAAGATGTATTTCAAAGCATGGGCCCAAGTTATCATACTGTGCTGTTCAAAGACGGATGGCCCAACAGAAACGGTGATCCACATCCTAGTCCTGCGGAGCATTTGGCCTATCTGGATGCAGTGTTGCCAGGTTGGGTGACAAAAGAATCTACTCGTGTTAAAATGCACGAAGAAACTATCAATCTACGCAAGGACCCTGCTAAATCGGGTCAGAGCACAGTAACAAGACTATAGGAACAATATGAAATTCAAAGTAAGCGAACTATTTTATTCAGCACAGGGCGAAGGACGCTATGTTGGTGTGCCGTCGGTATTTTTGCGCATGTTTGGCTGTAATTTTACCTGTTCGAGTTTTGGATGCAAGCCTGGTGAAAAGTCCACTGGCGCAGACGAAGTGGCCAAGACAGTACACTTGTACAACACATTTGAAGAACTGCCCTTGGTGGCCACAGGCTGTGATAGTTATGCATCATGGCATCCAGCATTCAAACATCTGAGCCCTACATACACCACAGACGAACTAGTGGCCAAGATGGCTGCACTGTTGCCGCATGGTAACTGGCAGCAACCCAATGGTAATCCTGTGCACCTGGTGATCACGGGTGGTGAACCGTTGCTGGGATGGCAACGTGCATATCCTGATCTACTAGACAAGTTGCACGAACTTGGCCTGCGACACATCACATTTGAAACCAACGGCACTCAAGAACTCAGCAGAGAATTTAAACAATATCTTGCTGCCTGGTTTGGAGAAATCACATTCAGTGTCAGCCCCAAACTGAGTGTGTCCGGAGAGAAATATGAAGATGCTATCAAGCCCGACATTGTATGGGACTATGAAACATACGGTGTGACCTATCTCAAGTTTGTGGTTGAGAAAGTTGAAGACTTTGCTGAACTGGATCTTGTGACAGACGAATATCGACTGCGTGGATTCGGTGGTCCTGTATTTGTCATGCCTGTGGGTGGCGTTGTGAGTGTGTATGATGGCAATAGATTGCATGTGGCTGATGAGGCACTCCGGCGTGGTTACTGGTACAGTCCGCGACTTCATGTGGACCTCTGGGGCAATGGATGGGGCAAATAATATGGGACTGTTTGATAAACTGTTTGGATCAACAAAATCAGCAGAAGCACCAAAAGCGCCAGCGGCGCCCAAAATAAAAATAGCAGCCAAAAGTGAAAAAGAGATTGCCACGGCAGCCGGAGAACCGTTTGTGGCCATACTCAAGATGGACATTGATCCCAACAACTTGCACCAGGGCAGTTTTGAACTGGACTGGAATGAGATCTTTGTGAGTCGACTGGTCAAGGCCGGCTACATGATCAAGCCCACCGACCAGGATGCGGACATTGTGGATCGTTGGTTCCAGACTGTGTGCCGACATGTGGTGATGGAAACCTGGGAACAAGAACAAGCTATTATCAAGGGTGCAGGACAATACGTCAACACTCGAAACATTGGCGATGGCAGAACCGAAGTGTCATGATTTTCAATCATATCAAACAACTCAAGACAGATGGCAAAAAAATTGGCATCACCTTCAGCACCTTTGACATGCTGCATGCGGGACACATTGCCATGCTATCGGAAGCCAAGAACCACTGTGACTATCTCATATGCGGACTACAAACTGATCCCACAATTGATCGCCCAGAAACAAAAAATGCTCCTATTCAAAGCATAGTAGAGCGTCAGATTCAATTGGCAGCGTGTCGCTATGTAGACGAAGTAGTGGTGTATCAAACTGAAGAGGATCTTGTGGACCTGTTGTTGATCCTGCCCGTGGATGTGCGTATTCTGGGTGTGGAATATCAAGGCCTAGATTTCACTGGTCGCGAAGCAGGCGCCCTGCGAGGAATTGAACTGGTATTCAACGGACGCGATCATTCATTTTCAAGTTCAAACCTGCGGCGACGTGTGGTTGCTGCCGAGAGTCACAAGATACTGTCACAGAAATGATCCTGTTTGCAAATGGCTGTAGTCATACTGCGGCAGCTGAGGCTGTGGTGACTCATGCCTGGGCCGAAGATGATGGCAACCTGTACCAGGCCGGACGAGGCCCACATCCGCTAAATCTAGCTGCAAGCTGGTGCACCGTGCTGGGCCAAGAGCTTGGGCACCAGGTGATATGTGCTGCCCAATCGGGTGGCAGTAATGATCGCACCATACGCACCACCAAAGACTGGATCAACAACAATCCTGACAAACTCCACAACACATTCGTGGTGATACAATGGACCTCTTGGGAAAGAGAAGAGTGGTTTTATCAAGGACAAGATTATCAGGTCAATGCGTCTGGCTGGGACACTGTACACCGGGACCTGCAGGAACGCTATAAACATTATGTGATCAACATAAACTGGACAGAGAAAACCGCAGATGCGCACCACAAGATCTGGGATATGCACTGCTATCTTGAACAACTGGGTATAAACCATTTGTTCTACAATGCCAACAGTACGTTCAGTGATATTGCTCTGCTTGATCAGAAATCCTGGAACCGGCATTATATCAACCCATACAGCCTGACTGGCAGCTATGATGCTGTGCTGAGATACAACGGATTTGACTATGTGAACCCCAAAACATACCATTTTGGTGCCACGGCCCATTGCTTTTGGGCCAAGTATGTGTTACAATACATTAAAGATAACCAACTACTAGGCACAAATGAAATACCTTCTGATTGACACTAGCAACATGTTTTTTCGAGCACGGCATCAGGCACACCGTGCTGCGGACTCCTGGACCAAGTTGGGCTTTGCACTATACTTGACCTTGATGAGTGCCAACAAGGTTGTGCGGCGTTTTCAAGCTGACCATGTGATTTTCTGTTTAGAAGGACGTAGCTGGCGCAAAGATCACTACACGCCCTACAAGGCCAATCGTGCTGTGGCTCGTGCGGCCATGAATGATGAACAGGCTGAAGAAGACAAGCTGTTCTGGGAAACCTATGATGAGCTGACTAAATACTTGAGCAACCGGACCAATTGCAGTGTG
>Ga0181346_1001282_pt1 | contig 11048 bp, 9 predicted proteins | sample Su13VDMM15DN_FD_130100 | JGI IMG/M metagenome (GOLD analysis project Ga0181346, IMG submission 130100) | Freshwater viral communities from Lake Michigan, USA - Su13.VD.MM15.D.N | ecosystem: Environmental > Aquatic > Freshwater > Lake | place: USA: Michigan | collected 2013-07-15 | reverse complement strand
CAAGGTCAAGGAATCAATGTAGTAGTCGTTGGGAAAGAATGGGTTGCGTCCGCTGTCGCTGGCAGATACGTTTGTAGCGGTGCCCATGTTGTCTTTGGCACCTCCGCGGTTGACTGGCGCACCACCATCTTGAAATAACAAAAAGTACCCGTCGATCTTTTTTGTTTTGCCTCGTAACAATCTTGTGTATTGATCGGCACTCAGTAGATAAACTGATATTGAATAGGTATAACTGGCAAACTGATCTAGAGGATTTGGTCGAGCTTGTATTTTGAGCGCATTTACTGCGGCATTGGCGGTGGCTTGTACTGTGCTGGTGCTGTTGTTTTTGGCATCATCTGGCGGTGCCGCAACTCCAGGTTCTGTTTTTAGATCAACCCCGCCGGGCAAGCCACTGGCATCATACAACAGGCCAGTGTCGGGATTTCTTCTGAAATTTGATAATGTCCCCTCATCTGTGTATATGTTGATACCCTGATCGTATCCGTTGGTGGCCTGGGTTTGTTCAGTAGTGCGTAGAGGTGCATTAGTGCCTGTGTTGCCACCGGTGTTGGACGTGACTGTGACATCTGCTGTGGTGGCACTGCTGGTATCAGGTGGTGCAACTATACGACCATTGTCAGCAACTTGTGCAGCGGCAGGTGCGTTAGGTCCTTGAGGTGCGTCATCGCTGGCAGCTTGGCTAGCAGTGGCCGGAGGCAATGGTTGAATGCTGTTTTCTTTTGCAACTGCAACCCTTAGCTCAGCTCGAAGTTTAGCTAGTTGAGCTCTTAATTCTTCTCTTGTGTTTAGAAGAGGACTATTAATATCACCAGAAGCTCTTGCGGCTGCTTGCACCGCATTAAACTCTGCCTGAAGTCTGGCAATTTCCGCGTCTATTTCTGCAACTGTAGCCACGGATTAAAACCCTAGGGCTGATTTCAGCGTGGTAATTTTTGGCAAGTAGATCAGGGTGTTTGCTTGGAAATCCAAAGGCGGTGCTTGCAAGGTATTGGGATTGCGTTGATAAAACACCCACCACAGGCCTGCTATGCCATACAAGTCATAGGCCAACAGGTCTGGTCGATATTGATAGGTAGCGTTGATGGTGAATGTAAGGTCGTCATCTTCTTTGGGAATGGGTCTGTTGATCATGACGTCAAGAAAAAACTGACTGTATCCAGTTTCAAAATATGGACTAGTTGCATCATAGTTGGCCATTACCAAAATCCTCCTTTGAGTAGGTCACCGTTGGCAAAGCCTTTGAGGCTGAACTGTTGACTCACTTGACTGCGTGTTTGTACTGGTATCAATGTGATGTCTATTTCCATTTTGGTTGGTACATAACTGGCTGGTACATTGTTGGTCACACTGCCTACCACTGTGTTGGGTGCCGGTGTTCGTGGCAGGGCACCCTTGCTGAGACCACCAGGTATAGCATTGAGCAGTCTGTTGAGACCAGCCAGTGCGCCGCCCGCTGGCAAGCTCACACCTGACGGGTTGTACCGATTGTTCAAGTTCAGGCCAAAATTGTTGGGGTTGGTTGTTCTTATGTAGTCCACATCATTGGGCAGACTGTAATTAAATGCACTGACCACCACAGGGTGATCCGAAAACTGATAACCGCCATACCCGTTCAATAAACAGATGGGAGGTGGCGTACCACGTTGATCATCTTGACCATAAAACATCTTGGTCACACTGCGGAAAAAATGTATCACTGCCAGGAGATAATTGGCTTCGTCGGTGTCTTGTGCTGTGAAAGTGCCGCGCAGTTGAATATCACCCACTCGAGAATTTTTGTAGAATATTCCTCGATAGTTTGAGTGTGTCAAATCATACTGCTCGTAGTTGGCCGAATATGTGGTGGTGATATTGGGGGTATAGGGAAATATTACCCCATCTGTTCCGCCATTGGCTGCCAAGGGTTTCAACACTCCTGCAGGAGTGGCATTGTAAAGGTACTGTGCACCAGGACCAAGGCTCAGTCTCACTCGCCAGTCTTTGTTGCCAGGTTGTTTGAATCGTGCTTGTATGGTGGCCTGTTTTTGGGCTAAATTTTTGGCATTGGCTGTGCGGCTGGCAAGTAGAGTTTCGCCAGCTGCTCCTAGACTTGAATCAGTTGCACCTCCTGCATCTATGGCGGCGGCTGTAATTTGTTCTGAATCAGTGATATAACCAGTTGACAATGGATCAACTGCAGCTGGTGGGTAGGTTGTAGGTTGTACAGCCTCTACGGGCATGCCAAATTGGTCAACTGGGTTTCCGGCTGCATCTGTGTATCCACCATCGCCATCTGGAGTAACTGAAAAACCTTCGCCGCCAGTGCCTGGGTCAACCAGTGCAGCCGATTGGGTTAAATTATCACCGGTAGGTATCAACGATCCATTGGCATCAGTCGGTTGACCATCTCCGTTGACAAATCCACCAAAGCCATCTGGAAATACATTGCCAAATCCTTCACCAGTATTGTTTGCATCAACTGGTGGAGGAAATTCAACAAAATTTTCTGATGCTAACTGATCTCTTTGATCTTGCTGAAACGCTTCTTGTACTGCAAGTTGATCGTCGGTCAGTGGATCAACATCTAGATTAGTATCAGCAGGTTCTTGGTTGGCTAAATTTTGTTCTGCTTCTAATCTTGACGCTTCAAATGGATCCTCGTTGGTGTTAAAATCTTGTGCCTGGTCTACTGCAATTCTGTCTCGTGTGGCAATTTGTTCAGCGTCCGTGACAAAATCAGGCTGTAGGCCAGGATCCACTAGAGCTGCCACCTGGCCTGGGCCTTGTCCGCTGTCAGTATTACCCCCGCCTGCGGCATATCCATCAGCATTGGCTTCAATCACTAGTTCTTGTTCTGCGGTGTTGTCGTTGGCCAATCTGATATAATTTTCTTGACTGGCATTGTTGGCTTCTAGTTCTGCTCTGCGTTGATCTGAAATGTTGGGGTCTGCAAGTTCTTGATTTTGTTCAGCAATGATTTGTTCAGCATTAGAGATGCCAACCTGATTTCTGGCAATGGCTCCACCTGCCGCATCAATATTCTTGAGATTGGTATTGTCTGTACCTGGGTACAGTGCCGCAGCATCTGCGGCTGTTTGTTGATCCTGTGCTATGCGTTGGTCGGCAGTTAATGTTCCCGTGCCGTTGTAATAAGCGTCTGCTTGGTCAGCATTCAATGTGGTGTTGCTGACTGGAGATGTGGCCAGTTTGCCAAATGCTTTAGCATCTCCTTGTGCTGCCGCTTGTTCAGCCAGTTGTGCATCTTCTGCTGCCAATATACCAGCGGTATCTTTTGTTGTGAAAGTATTTACAGGTGCCACCAGGGCAGCCACGCCCGACCCTGTGGTTGCGGCTGTGTTACTGACAGTGGTGTTGCCGAACAGGCTACCTATAGTGCTACTAAACAAACTTCTAATAGTGCCCAAGGCATTGTCAATACTGGGAAAGTTTGTGGTAAGGTTACCAAAACCAAATCCACTAGTTGCAATGAGTGTGCTTCCAGGCAGTTGTGGTATGCCTAGTCTGGCACGGATGTACGGGTCTGTGGGATCTGCCCCGCCAAGATCTTGCAATTGTGTTGGTGAGAGCCCAGCGTATGGATCAGCAAGCGGGGCAGAAAATATTGTGGGAGGTACTCCTGCAATAGGCATACCGTTTGCATCAACTGGGTCTCCTTGAGCATTAACAAAGCCACCATTATTGTCGGGTGTACCTAGACCAAATCCTTCGCCACCGTTGTTTGTGTCAACGGCTGCTTTTGTTGTGGGTGGTCTTTGGCCAGCAAACACCGGATTATTGTTTTCGTCAAGATCATATCCGGGTAGTAAATTACCTTCATCGTCATATGCAGGAAACTGAGTGGGATTTGATTGTGGCAGAACTTCATTTTTGGTGGCCGCATTTTGAAACTGAACGGTGGTCGTGTTAGTTGTGGTGTTGGGTACTGTGTTGGTCGTAGGGGCATTGGGTGGATTTGATACCACTGTGGTTGTACCACCGTTGCTGTCTGATCCTGTTGGGTCTGCCATTTGTATATTCCTATCACTTATTTACCCATTTCTAAAACGGCGTATTTTACAAAGAGGTTGACAAGTGTTGTAAATGTGCTACAATAAGTACATATTAGGAGACCCAGTCACTCATGACTTTACTACCCAAAGCAGCACCTCGTGTGAACTATCTCAACAACAGAGATATACTAAAAGAGATTCACCTCAGTAAAAACAACTACTGCTGGTTCCAAGATAGAGCAATGGATCATCAATTTGATATTATTTTGCCGTCAATAGACAAGATCAATCAGCGTACTATTGCCGAAGCAAGACGTAATCGAGCAGATCGGCTCAAGCGGGAAGGTACTATTGTAGATCCTAAAAAGATACCCAACACAGATGTTGTGTTCCGTATCACTTGCTGGGAACACATACCCCGGGCGCCTAAAAAAATTACCAAGGCTGAAGCCAAAAAGCGCAAGTTAGAGGAAATTTTAGATCTAGACGATGTGGTGGAGGAAGATCCATTGGCAGACATTGTGGATGTGCCTGTGCTGGACATGAACCATGTGCGAGTAAACTTTCCACCGTTTGAACATTTTCGCTTGGATGAAGACAAGAAGCTGTTTATTGTGGGCCGTAGTCACTGGCGTGGCAATTTGGTCACAGGAAAGTTTTCCAAGGATCATGGCGACATGACCAAGAAACTGGCCCTGATGTTTATGAAATTATGCGAGAGATATGCCACAAGGAGTAACTGGCGTGGATACACCTACAACGAAGAAATGCGGGGACAAGCCTTGCTACAACTCAGTCAAATTGGATTGCAATTCGACGAGTCAAAATCGCAGAACCCTTTTGCGTATTATACTGCCGCTATCACTAATAGTTTCACTCGTATCTTGAACATTGAAAAGAAAAATCAAAACATACGTGATGACATACTAGAAATGAACGGACTCAATCCTTCATGGACCCGTCAGAACTCGGGCAAACATTCAATGGCTGCGATGAGCGGTCCGGTTGTATCTAGACTGGATGAATAATGCAGAGAATTTTATATCTAATAGAATCAACTTTTGATTTTTCTCAAGTTGATTCCAGTTCAAAACTAATTACCGAATACAAAGAAAACTTACCTAGTGGTACGTACCACGTATCATTGGGCGATCTACCAGTTAATCAAATTATTCGGTTATCTTTCCAGTTTGATGTTATTAAACTTGAAGTGCAAGGATTTGATCTCAATAGTACAATCTACAAAGAGTCATTGACTTTACATCAATATCTAAACAAACAAGATACAATGCCTACTGTGGATATTCAACGATTTACTACTCATCCCGATATTGACACTAGATTAAATCAACCCATGTTATGGGTGTTTGGATGCAGCCATAGTCACGGGATCGGCCTGCTTCCTGAAGAACTTACCTACGGCCACTGGTTATCAAATCATCTTGAACTGCCGTTAAAATTGATCACAAACCCAGGCAGCAGTCTTGCATGGAGCTACCGACACTTACTTAATTCTTGTATACAACAGCAAGATACTGTAGTTTGGCAATTAACTACTCCCGAACGATTGAGCAGATTTAATGGTAAACATGTTGAAGAAATTGTACTCAGCTCTAGTTCTGATCGAAAACTAATAGACAGCGTAACTGATGAGCAATTGTATTTTGATCAATTGAGCTTGCTTAATACTGGTGTTAAATTTTTACAATTAGTTGGATGCAAATTTATAATCACCTCAGTTAGTGATTTTGGATCACACTACAATTATGTAGCAGAATATACTAAGTATCCTGAATACTGTTCTAACTATGAGTGGTACCTTGATTACGGGTCTGATGGAATACATGCTGGACCTTTGAGCCACAAGGCTATTGCTCAACGCATATTGAATCATGTATACTACTTGAATGAGCAATCTATTTAAAAAAGCCGCAGTCTTCACAGACATACATTTTGGACTCAAAAGCAACAGCACTCAACACAACGAGGACTGTTTGGCTTTTGTAAAATGGGCCATCGAAAAGGCCAAACAACAAGGTTGTGAAACCTGCATGTTTCTTGGTGACTGGCACAACAATCGTGCTAGCCTAAACATTGTTACCCTAAACTACAGCCTTCGGGCACTGGAGCACATGAATGATAATTTTGAAAACGTGTATTTCATTCCTGGTAATCATGATTTGTATTATCGAGATAAGCGCGACATACAAAGTGTGGAATGGGCAAAGCATCTCCCCCGTGTACAGATATGTAACGATTGGTTTAGCCATGGTGATGTTGTCATTGCTCCTTGGCTTGTAGCCGATGACCACAAACGTATTCCCAAACTAAAGGGCCGGTACATGTTTGGGCACTTTGAATTGCCTGGTTACCTAATGAACGCCATGGTGGAGATGCCAGATCACGGTGAGGTGCGTAGAGAAGACTTCTCAAACTTTGAACATGTGTTCACCGGACACTTTCACAAACGACAGACCAAAAAAAACATCACCTACATTGGCAATTGCTTTCCGCACAACTATGCCGACGCCGGCGACGACGACCGTGGCATGATGATTTTAGAATGGGGGCAGGAACCAGAGTTCCATGCCTGGCCCGATCAACCACGTTATCGTGTGCTAGGATTGGCCAGTATTATTGATAACGCACCTACATTGCTTGCGCCAGGCATGCATGTTCGGGTACAATTGGACATTGAGATTTCATACGAAGAAGCCAACTTCATCAAAGAAAAATATATTAAAGAATATGGCCTGAGAGAGATGGCACTGATTCCAAATAAGAACTCCTCAGTAGACACTGACATGGCACCCGGTGAAGTTAAATTTGAATCGGTAGACCAAATTGTCACAGATCAGATTACCAACATTGAATCAGAATTTTACGACAACAAATTACTGTTGAAAATATACCAAACCTTATGATAAGCATAAAAAATTTAACCGTGAAAAATTTCATGAGTGTGGGTGCGGCTACCCAAGGCATTGACTTTGACCGCAATGATCTTACACTGGTACTGGGCGAAAACTTGGACCTAGGCGGTGACGGATCACGCAATGGCACAGGCAAGACCACAATTATCAATGCCTTGAGTTATGCATTGTATGGGCAGGCACTGTCAAACATACGCAAAGACAATTTGGTAAACAAAACCAACGGCAAGAATATGTTGGTAAGCCTGGACTTCTCAGTCAACGCACAAGAATACAGAATTGAGCGCGGTCGTAAACCCAACGTGCTACGTTTCTACATCAACAATGAACACAAGGCCGCTGAAGACGAAGCACAAGGCGACAGTCGTGAAACACAGGATGCTATTGAGCGTGTGATGAACATGAGTCATGACATGTTCAAACATGTGTTAGCATTAAACACTTATACTGAACCGTTCTTGAGTTTGAAGGCCAATGACCAACGAACTATCATCGAACAATTGCTGGGTATTACCTTGCTGAGTGAACGTGCTGATGCGATCAAAGAACTTAACCGGCAAACCAAAGATGCTATTCAGGCAGAAGAATTCCGCATTCGTGCTGTACAAGAAGCCAACAAACGTATTGAAGAACAAATTGAAAGTCTGCGTAAACGTCAACGTCTTTGGACGGCTAAACGCAACGAAGACGTGGGCAAACTAGAGCAGGCCATTGCGGATCTTGAGCACATAGATATTGATGCCGAGGTACAAGCACATAGAGATCTAGAAGCATTCCATGTGAAGAAAAAAGCCCTAGACGATGCCACACGTTATATTCGTCAAATTGATACAGATGATGCCAAACTAAATCTACTGTTAGACAAACTCAAAACTGAGATTGCGGCCTTGGATGCTCATCGGTGTCACTCATGCGGTCAAGACTTGCACGATGACAAACAGGATGAATTGAAACAGGCCAAACAGGCTCTGGTACAAGAAACAGCACTACAACTCTTGGCCAATGACACTCAACGTCAAGGGCACGAAGATACCGTTGCTCAGATTGGTACATTGGGTACTGCACCCACTGTGTTCTATGATTCGCTTGAGCAAGCATTGAATCATCGCAATACTGTAGAAACCCTACGTAAAGATTTGACCTCACGATCTGCAGATGCGGATCCTTATGAAGAACAAATCACAGACATGCAAGGACAGGCCTTGCAAGTTGTGTCATATGACACACTGAACGAACTTACTCGTTTGCAAGATCATCAAGACTTCTTGCTCAAACTGCTGACAAGCAAAGACAGTTTTGTACGCAAGAAGATCATTGATCAAAATTTGAGTTACCTAAACGCACGACTCACACACTACTTGGATCGTATTGGGCTGCCACACACTGTGAAGTTCCAAAACGATTTGACTGTGAGCATTGAAGAACTGGGTCGTGAACTGGACTTTGACAACTTATCACGTGGCGAACGCAACAGACTGATTCTATCAATGTCGTGGGCGTTCCGCGATGTTTGGGAAAGTTTATACTCGCCCATCAACTTGTTGTTCATTGACGAACTGATTGACAACGGCTTGGACACACAAGGTGTGGAGAATGCTCTGGCCTTGCTGAAGAAGATGAGCAGGGAACGTCATAAGTCAATCTGGCTTGTGTCACACAGAGATGAACTAGCCGGACGTGTAGAAAACATTCTTAAAGTGATCAAAGAGAATGGTTTTACCAGTTACAACACAGATGTTGATATAGCATGAGTTGGAGAAATCAACAAATGTTAAGTTTTATAGAACCAGTTGTGTTCAAGCAAGATCAAGAACTCATTGATTATATAGTACACAATTCTATTATAGAAGCCACCGGAGTTGGAGATATTGAGTATTTTTCATCGCACGTGAATTTTGTGTCTGGGCCGTCGTCGTTTGGCATTTATATCTGTAATGAGGTGTTTTATTTTGAAGACCTTGTGACCAAAGTTAATATTTTTTTAAGAGAATCAATAACACCTAATGGCGTTCTTTATCTGGCGATCAATAAATTCCTAGCTATTCCAGAAAAACTCTTAGATAGCAAAAAAAGTTATGATGAATCTATATTAACATATTTTACCAATGCATTACTGCAATGCGATATAGAAAGTTATCAATGCACACCCCAAGACAATGGATCTTATTTTAATTTTGCACATCCGCTAACAAGATTTTATCTGCGACGGCTATGATTATTGAAAAGTATCAAGATGCTGAACTAAACAGTAATGTATTGTTAAAAACTAACAGAGCATTACAAGGATTTGGGCCAGCAGCTGATTTAAAGTTGGAAGGCAGAACTTTAGTTCTGTTTAGTGGAAGTTGGAGATTTAATCTTGATGCAGATTATATAGAATATCAGTATTGCAACGATTTATCTGTGACATTTCATAAAAATACAAAGTTTGTAAACAACTTATCAATGAAGTTATTGTCAAAGATATTGAACAGGTATGACAATTTGGTATTAGACAACTGTGTTGAATTCAGATATAAAACTACACAAGAAATCAATAGTTTGTTAAAAGACTACTGCTCTGTCAAACCATCAACTTGTAAACTGATTGCAATAGTTAGGTTAACCACTATGTGCGTTAATCGATTGACCACTGATATCGAAATGATCAAACAGCAGATTTTAGCAGAATCATTTAGCAATAATAATTTTTTAATTATAAAAACATGATAGTGTTTGTAGATTATCCTGACGGAGCCGGTGGCGAATTTTTAAGTAAAGTCATCGGTATGCATGATGGATGGTATAACCCTTCGGTCATTGACGAAAGCACTATGCGAGCAAATCATAACGATCCAATCACTAGTTTTCTTTTGTTAAAACGATTTGAAAATTATAGTCAATGGGATATCATAGCAGAAGAATCGTTAATAGAACTAAAAAATAAAATAGGCGACTTAAACGTTTGTATACCTTATCATAGTTGTGCTCATCGACACAATGCACTATTAAAACATGTGTTTCCCAACAGTATTATTATTACTATAACACCTAGTTCTGATCACGAATGGAAACTGGTTAATACTGAGATTATTCGTAAGATCTATTTAGATAAACTAGATTTTCAGGGTGTACAGTATATTTTTAAAACATTTGGGTTTGGGCAAAAAAAAGTTAATGTTAAACATTTTCTTAAACTAGATAGTTTTTTAATACGTAATGGCAAAGAAATTACAACTGCTAATAGGATAGAATTATTAAATCAAATCAGAGATTTTAAAATTAGCGATTGGGAAACATCTGACTATACAATTAACTGGGGAGATTTATTTTTAAGTATATCCAACATTAACGATGAATATTATAAACTTTGTAATTTTTTAAATATACCACCACAAGACAACATACTAAACCATATTGTAAAACGTAATCAAATTAACCTAAATCATCTACTAGACTACAACATAGACAACGAAATAATAAAATATTGTCACAGCAACGATAAACCATAACTATGCTATATGCAATGGATCTATCAAAATTTATCAGTCGAGGAACTTCCCAAAGACTGCGTAGGATTTGTCTACTTGATCACATGTAATCTCACTGGACGCAAGTACATAGGCAAAAAATTAGCAAAATTTAGCAAAACAACACAAAAAACAGTCAAACTCAAAAATGGCACAAAAAAGCGGAAGAAGATACGCTCCAAGATCGACAGTGATTGGAGAGAGTACTATGGGTCAAGCCCAGAATTAACCGCAGATGTAATCAAACTAGGCACCGAAAACTTCACCAGAGAAATACTTTACTACTGCGGATCAAAATCTGAATGTAGTTATGTCGAAGCAAGAGAACAATTTGCTCGACGAGTATTGGAATCACGAGATTATTACAACGGCCATATACAAGTTAGAGTACATGGCTCACACATCATAAACAAAATTTAACAGGCAGCGATCATGACAACGTGGTGAGTGTATTGGCTCACCCCCATTGAGGAACGGTGGAATACCCGGTCTAGACTTGGGCGTCAAAGGCAATTGCTAACTTAAGGCAACAAATGGTTTGGGCTCTGTGAAGAAGATACACCCCATGCTCGTAGAACTTGGATCTAATATCGGGTTACTAGGGTTCCGTTGAT
>Ga0181346_1001281_pt1 | contig 11049 bp, 7 predicted proteins | sample Su13VDMM15DN_FD_130100 | JGI IMG/M metagenome (GOLD analysis project Ga0181346, IMG submission 130100) | Freshwater viral communities from Lake Michigan, USA - Su13.VD.MM15.D.N | ecosystem: Environmental > Aquatic > Freshwater > Lake | place: USA: Michigan | collected 2013-07-15 | reverse complement strand
TGGTAAGCCGTTCAAGATTGTCGCCACCGAGGACATCCCATCCGACCGCACGTTCCGCAATGCGTGGGAGGCAGATATGTCATCACCTGACGGGACGGGTATGGGGCATGAGGCATGGTTTGCCGCACAGAATACCGGAGACGCAGAATGATCACGATCAACATCGCCAAGGCCAAGGACATCACGAAGGACCGTCTACGGGCAGAGCGTGAGCCACTACTCGCCGCGCAGGACGTAGCATTCCAACGTGCGCTTGAGAGCAATACAGACACCGCAGCCATTGTTGCCGAGAAGCAACGGCTCCGCGACATCACCAAAGTAGTAGATACGTGCTCGACAGTGGAAGAGTTAAAGGGCGTGCAAATATGAGATTAGAACTTACTATTAACGATGTGAACATGATCCTTCAGGCTTTGGGGGCTGCCCCTTATGGGCAGGTATTTGAACTTGTGTCTAAAATCCAAATGCAAGCACAGCCTCAAATTCAAGCACCTGCGCCCGCACAAATTGAAGCTGACGACGAGTAAAAGGTTTATGCCTGATGCCTCTACAAAAACTTCAATTCAAGCCTGGAATTGTTAAAGACCTAACTGCCTACACGAATAAAGGTGGTTGGTACGATATTAATCTTGTTAGATTTAGGAACAGCTTCCCACAGTCAATTGGCGGGTGGATAAAAAATTCAACAGCAAGTTTTTTAGGAACCTGCCGTGCTTTGTTCAGTTGGAATACGTTAACTGGAGCGTACTACACAGCCGTTGGTACGAGTGCGAAATACTACGTGCAGTATGGTGGTGCGTATTATGACATCACCCCACTACGGGAAACAGTAGTCCTCACTAATCCATTCACTACAACAAATGGATTAACTACTGTTGTGGTTTCAGATGTAGCGCATGGCGCGTTGCAGGGCGACTATGTGACTTTTTCAGGCTCGTCCGCTGTTGGGGGCGTTCCTGATACAAACCTTAATAAAGAGTTTGAAATCACTTATTTAACTGTTGATACATATCAAATAACGGTTGCTACTGCTGCGACTTCAACAGCAACAGGTGGGGGTTCTGTAACAGCTAAGTATCAAATAAACACGGGTATTAATACTGAAGTTACGGGGGGCGGTTGGGGTGCCGGAACATGGAGCCGTGGCACATGGGGAAGTGCTGTTGAAGTAACAGTTAACCTTTCATTACGGTTATGGGCACAGGATAACTTTGGTGAGCAGCTTTTGTTCAATGTCCGTAATGGCGGCGTTTACGTTTGGGATCCAGATTTATCTACTTTACCTGCAACAACGGTTCGTGCGGTAACAATGGCTTCATTGTCTACAGATAGCACAACCCCTACCTATGCTTTGCAGATTATAGTTTCTGATAGAGATAGGCACGTTATTGCTTTTGGAGCAAACCAAGGTGGGGCAACCACTATTGACCCAATGCTTATCAGGTTCAGTAATCAAGAAGATTACGGAGTTTGGACTTCAACTGCTGAAAATACCGCAGGTGATTTGCGCGTTGGCACAGGTAGCCAGATCATAAAAGCGATAGAAACCAAACGTGAAATTCTTGTTTGGACAGATGTTGCCATTTATTCTATGCAGTTTGTTGGCCCTCCGTTTACATTTGGTATCCAACAAGTTTCTGGTGAAATAACCACAGCGGGGTTTAACTGTTTTGCCGCAGTTGAAGATACTGTTTACTGGATGGGCATGGGCAAGTTTTATGTGTACACGGGTGCGACACAAGAACTCCCATGTACGATTAAAGAGCATATATTTAATGACATAAATATCGGGCAAATGGAAAAAGTTTTCTGCGGTATAAACACTGAATTTAATGAAATAACGTGGTTTTACCCTTCTGCCGATTCATCAGAAAACGATTTATATGCTACTTTCAACTATGCTGACCAAGCGTGGACATACGGTATTATGGCGCGTACAGCATGGATGGATAGGGGCGTAAATGACTACCCTATTGCAGCAGGGGTAGATGGTTACCTTTATGAGCATGAATATGGCTTCAATGATGGCAGCACAACTCCTGCAACGCCGCTTAATGCCTATATTGAAAGTTCGCCTTTTGATATTGGCGAAGGTGATAATTTTGCGTTTGTAAGGAAAATCATACCAGACATCACGTTTTTCGATTCAACAAATAGTCCTCGCGTTGACATGACGTTAAAGGTTCAAAATTTTCCCGGATCTGCTTATAGCACAACAACCGACTCAAGTGTGCAACGTACAGCTACGGTGCCAATTGAACAGTTTACAAATCAAGCGTATGTAAGGCTTAGGGGTAGACAGGTTACTTTCCGTGTTGAAAGCAACAGGGAAGATACACGGTGGGGGCTTGGCTCGCCGCGTATTGAAATTAAACCTGATGGTCGGCGGTAATGGATCGTAGAGTCAGTTTTCCTAATTTTCAACGTGCGCCGAAAGATTACTCGGTAAGCTACTTCAACGGCATGGTTAACATGCTGAATTTGCTTATCACGGTGCTGCGTAGTCCTGGAGAAGGAAGACAATCGACCATTGTTATTACCAACATGGTAACCTCGGACTTTGGACTAGAGTCCGGCACATTGTTCCAAATCGATGGGCAAGTATATATTTCTACCTTAAACATCGCGCGACCAACTGCAATAACTGCTACAGGGGCAGTTGGTTCAGTTGTAGTTACTGTCTAAGACTTGTAATATTTTCAATAACGGGGTAGTTTGGCATAGCCGATTAATACTCAGGTGCGGCCCTGCCAAATTATGTAACATTGGTATAAGGTGATGCCATGCAGGGTATACGTTCTATTCCTTCGTATTATGCTAGTAAGCCAATGCAGTTTGCAGAGGGCGGGTTAGCTACTTTACCCGAGGCCCCTATGCCGCCACAGGCCGCTCCAGAAATGGATGCTGTGATGCAGCAGGTTTCTGCTAATTTGCCAGAAAACCTAGCCGAAGCGTTGAAGCAACTTGCACAACAGATTTCTACCCTTCCCCCTGAAGAAATCCAAGCGTTTCTTGAAGCATTAGATTACCTTGAACAAAACAAAGATCGGTACCAAGAAGCTGTTCAGGAAATGGTCGCCGCAGGTAAAATTCCACCTGATAGTGCGCCTCCTGAGTACAACCCTATGTTGTTTTCAGCCATACGGGAAATCGTTACGGCTTCGATGGCTGCACCGCAGCAACCCGTTGGGTTTGCGCGTGGCGGCATAGCGCAGGTTGCTAGTAATGGTCGCTTTGGTGACAACATGCTTGCCCGAATTAATCCTCAACAGGCTGCGATGCTTCGTGCGCGAGGGGGTTCTGGTACTATCAACCCGTATACAGGGCTACGTGAATACTTCAATTTGTGGAAAGCTATTGCTCCCGTTGTTGGTGCAATAGCTGGATCGTTCCTGCCATTTGGCTCAATGATTGGTCCTGCTATCGGTAGTTTTGCTGCTTCTAAGTTAGCAGGTAACAGCACTCAAGAATCACTTATGGCGGCTGCTCTTGCGGGGGCTTCAGGATTAGCGATCGGTAATTCTGCGGCAGCAAGTGCGGGCGGGTACGGGGGTTCAGCTTTTTCAGGTGGCGAGGGGCCAAGTTTAGGTTCGTCTATCCTTAGTGGCATGGATAAAGCAGGGGGTATCGGGTCACTGTTTACAGGGGCACCGACTACAACGGCTCCGGCGGCACAAGTAGCAACTTCTGCTCCTTCCGTTGGGCCTTCTGTTGCTTCTTCTGGTGGTGCTTCAATGGGTAGTTTCCCCCCTGTTTCGTCTACTGCGACTATTCCTACGAGTGCTGTTTCGAGCGCTACTTCTGGGGCGTTCGACGCTACGAAATTACTGAACACCCCTGCTGCAGATTTAGCTAAAATGAACCTTACTTCTGCGCAAGTTACAGAACTTGCAGCACTTAAAAAAGCATACACCGAAGCAGGAATACCTTTTGGTGCCCCTAGCCAATTTGGGTTCTTAGGTGACCTTGGTAAAAAGGCTGTTGAAAACCCAATGATTACAGCCATGTTGTTATCTGGTGTTTCTGCTTTGGACCAAGAAAAAATGCCTTCTGGTATGGGTAGCGCATACGGTGGTGTTACGGCGGGAGACCTTATCTCCAAGTATCCAAGCAAGTATTTGTTGAATCCTGAAGCCTTTGGTATCAAAAATTCAGAAGCTATTCAAAAATACAAAGACGCCATCAGTAAGGAAAAATCTGGAGTAGCCCAAACAAAAACAGCGCGTGCAGGTGGGCCGATAAATGGTCCTGGAACAGGTACAAGTGATAGTATTCCTGCGCGGTTAAGTGACGGTGAATTTGTAATGACAGCGGCTGCTGTACGTGGTGCGGGTGGTGGTGATCGCAAAGCTGGTGCTAAAAAAATGTACCAGATGATGCACGAATTTGAGAAGAGAGCATAAACATGGCAAGCAACCTTCAACAAAGTCAAGTTGTTCTCGACCCAGAAGTCCAAGCGTATAGGGAAGCCCTGCTCGCATTAGCACAAACAAAAGCTAATGAAGGTTTTACTATCCCTGAATACACGTTTGCAGATTTAGATCCTTTGCAACAAACTGCTTATAATACTGCTAAATCTGGCATCGGTAATTACGCTTCTGCCTTAAAAGAAGCAGGAAGCCTTTACGGTGATGCTGCTGATGTTTACGGCGGCATGGGGCAAATAGGTTCGAGTGCTGCTGATGTTGCCGCTGCCCAAGAAGCCGCTGCGCGTAGTTCTGCTTTGGGGTTAACAGGTGAAGCAGGGACCACATATCGCGGCCTCGCAGGTATGGGCCAAGGTGCAGTAGGTACTACTGCTGACGCACGGACCACTGCCCAAGGTCTACTTGATACTTCACAAAACCTATATGGTGGCTTAACAGGTATTGGGGCAGATGCCTCAAACATATTGTCTTCGGGTGCAGGTACAGCAGGTGGCACGATTGGTTCATCTAAAGCTGGGTTTTCTGGCTTAACTGATTACGGTTCACAGGCACAAAACCTTGCTTCTGCGGGAGCGCAGTCATACGACCCTACTTCTGTTTCTTCTTTTATGGATCCATATCAGAAGGAGGTGATGCAAAATTCCTTGGCAGAAATGCGTAGGCAGTCTGACATCACTAAACAAAGCCTTGCTGCGCAAGCTGTAAAGGGTGGAGCATTTGGCGGTTCTAGGTTCGGTGTGCAAATGGCCGAGCAAGACCGTAACCTTGCACAGGCACAAGATCAAAAAATTGCTGAACTCATGTCTGCTGGATACACACAGGCACAAGCTGCATCTATGGCTGCGTTTTCAGACCAACAGAAACGCCAACAGCAAGCCGCACAAACTTCACTTGGTGCAGGTGATATTGCTGCTAAAAGTGCTGCTGGACTCGGTAGCCTTGCAGGGCAGGAAATGGCTAATGCTCAGGCTGTTGCGCAGGGCAAACTTGCAGAAGCTGAGTTAGCTAAGGGTGCAGCCTCTGGTATTGCGGGGTTATCGGGGCAGGGATTTGCTATGGGCGAATCTGAAGCCAATAAGCAGTTGCAAGCAGCAGAGCTCGCAAAGGCAGGTGCAACGGGTATTGCAAGCATCGCAGGGCAAAACTACGCTATGGGGCAAGGTGCCGCTGATACCGCGCTACGTGGTGGGCAGCTTGAACTCGCGGGTGCGGGGGCCGAGGCTTCAGGAATAGCCTCATTGGGTGGGCAGCAATCGGCACTGGCAGGGCAAACGCAAGCCCTTAACCAGAACGAAGTCTCTTCGCTTGAAAATATGGGTGCGACTAGAACAGCGTTGGAACAGGCTGAGTTGGATGCCAAAAGACAAGAACTACTCCAGCAAGAGCAGTCTGATATGGGTCGGATTAATTTCCTTTCCGATATTTACAACAGCACTCCTAGTGGGCAAACAACTATTGGGCAACAGTACGCTGCTGGACCAACAACCGCGAGCCAGTTGGTAGGTAACTCGATGGGTATCTACGGGGCATTGAGCCAAGCTAATAAGCCAACAACCAATATTTACACTGGATATAAATAACATGAGCAAAGTTTTATCCCGTAGAATGTTCAATGGTCCACGGCCCACTGCTAAGGGCACAGGGATAACTGCTTATTTTGATAATGGGCAGATGGTTCCTGGATTTGCGGATGAAGGATTTGTAGATTTTAATAAGATTGCTGACCAGTTTCCAGGCTTGTTTAAAGAACGCCCTGTTCCTGATGCACCTCCATCGGACTACGATACGGTGTACAATAAGATCAGTGGTGTTCTTAGTAAAGGGTTGGCACCTGAGCGTTCTTTTGAGGAGTTGGTTGCGCAACGTCAAAAGATTTTTGGTGTAGAAGACCCTGAGTCAGCACGTAACTATGCCCTCATGCAGCTTGGTGGTAAGATAGCAAGCACTCCAGGAGGCCTCGGTGTGGCTCTCGGTGCGGGTTTACCTGAGTATGCTTCTGCTATGCAAAAGGCTGAAGCTGAACAACGCGCCACGCAACGTGCTATCGGCGGTAGTGCTTTGGATGCCCTTGAAAAGCAGCAAGCTGAACGCCGTGGTGCAATTTCAGAAGCCGCTAAGTATGCCTTCACCGCTTCTGAAGCTGCTATAAAAGCTGAAAGAGAATCTATTTTAGAAGCTAATAAAGAAGCTAGGGCTGCTCAGAGCAAGCTGATTACAGAGGCCTATAAGACAACGGCAGAGCAGTTGGCGGCTAAAACTAAATTTGAAAGAGATAAAGAACTTGATATCATCAGAACGGGCAATGACCTTCAGAAGGATAAACAGATTAAAGCTATTGAAGCTAAGGGAAAAGCGGATACTTATGCTTCGCCAAATGGTCAAAAGTTTTTAGGATACATTGATTCTGATACAGGGAAAATAATCAATTCAGAAACAGGCAAACCTGCTGTTGAAGGGTCTATGAAATATGAAAAACCTTCTGGCGGTACTAGCGCGGATACCTACACAACGTTAGATGGTAAGCAGTTTACAGGCACAATGATTGACGGCAAGTTGGTCGATGTCGATACTGGGAAACCTGCTCCTGCCGGAAGTATAAAGTTTGATTCTGGAGCAAAGGTCAATTATAGCCAACAGGACATTACCATTTTTGATAAAACACTGCCTAACGGCTTTACCGTGGTTTCTGGCGCGTTTGGCAGCGATGGTCTTTATTACGTTAATGGGAAAGTTTTAGATCCTCGTGAAACTGAGTTTGTCCCAGGAAGTGACGTTGCACAAGTAAAAATACTTGAAGATGGATCAGCTTATATTTACTACAATAAGGGGCCAAACGCAGGGTTGACGACTCCGATACAGTTGAGTTCAATTGATCCTAAAACTGGGGAAACAGAAAAAATAGAACTTAATACACCTAGTTGGGTGCCTTCAAACGATAATGCTTTTTCTATCCGTATGGAAAAACCTCCTGTTCCTTCGGCTAAACTTGGTTCAGCAGTAACAAGAGTTTTGCAAACAGATCTTCGACAACTCAATACCGTTATTAATGGTATTGATCTTCTTATTCCCAAGGTGGCGGGTCTCACTGGTCCTTTAGCTAAGGCTAAGGGTTGGTCAACAACTGCTGCTGCGTTTATTCCTTTTGAAAATTTATCGCAGTTAGCGACTTATTTAGAGTCTGAAAAAGGTGCTAAAGAGTGGCAGCTTTTGGGAAGAGAATATGTTGCTGCTAGATTGTTGAGCGATAAATCAGCTACTTCAGAGCAAGCTGCTATTTATGAAAGAGAATGGATTGGGCTTCCGAAACAGTTCGCTAAAAACCCACAGGCCGCCCTTGCACAGTTGCAACAAATCAGGGTGACTCTTGCAAACAGAGGTTCTGAAATAGTGGGCACACTTACCGACTCGCCGTACAATATTATTGACACTATTCCTATGGGTAACGAAGAGCAGCCGTTCAATATGGGTGATGAAAGAACATATAACTATGTTAGTGATTTGGAAGCCAAAGGCATTAAGGGGAGCTATCAAGCCTTTTATCCTGAAAAAGGAGTTCCTGATAAGATCAAAGAAACAGTTAAACTTACCAATGGTGCCTATGGTCTAGGATATTATCCTACGATTACTTTTAAGTAAAAGGATTAAACATGTCTGACACATCAGGTTCTGTTGTACTTCGCCCTAAAACATTCACTACCACTAAAGAGCAAGCGCGTAATACGGTTGACAATTCGCTTTTGGGTGCCGGAGTACTTGCTAAGGAACTTCCTGAAAAAGATAAATCTACTACGGTAGAAATCTCTGGTAAGTCAAACGTTACCCGTGCAGGTGGTGAGGCTGGTGCAGGGACAGGGTTTTTAGGCGGGGCGGCTAATGTTGCCACAGGTACAATGGGGGGTATCCTTGATGCTTTCTACGCCTTGCCAAATGCTGTTGGAAACGCGATTGTTGGGGCAGCTTTTGTGTCAGGAGCTATTCCAAAAGAATATTGGAGTGAAGATTATAGAGACACAGTAAACAAAATAGCCAATGCTGGTGACTATGAAACTATGAAAGTTCTTATTCCAGGACTTTTAGCAATCGGCCAAGGTGAAAAAATTGGAATGCAAAGTCCTGAAGGCCGAGTTGGTGAAGCCATTGGTATGGGCATAGGTGCAGAGCTAACTATGGCTGGAATGATGAGTAATATCGCTAAACAGCTTCCTGTTAAAGCAGGGGGTGATTTAGCAAAAGATTTTATCGTAAGTGCTGGGAATAAAGCGTCTAGTTTACTGGGGGCAACTAAAACTGCTGGAGCAGAGGCTGTTCAATCTTTTGTAGATAATCCTGCAATGGGCACAGCTATCGGGGCAGGAATAAGCGGTTTAATTGGCGGGGCGTCACAGACTGCTCAAGAGATTGTTCCTGGATCTAAAGATTACGTAGCTTTGGCTCCTGCGGGTTTGATGCTTGCACCTGCTGCTATAAAAGGTATTGGGCGTATAGCGTTTGAAACGTACAAGTATATTTCCCCTTTCGAAATTGGTAAGAAGTTGCTCGGTAAGGTTGTGGGTACAGATGCTACACAAGAAGTAGTTGATCTTTTGCCTCAAAATCTTAGTGTTAAAGATTTCACAGCTATGGGGTATAGCAAGCAACAGGCACGTATTTTAGCACAGGCATCTAACGATGCTGCTCAGGCTGAAGCTGCTCGGACTTCTGCAAACCAGACCCTTATTAGGGATTCGATAGGAAAAGAAATTGAACTTTCTATTCCAGAAACTACTCTAGATCCTTCTTTGCTTGTTGAGCAACGTAATTTTGAACGTCAAACCACAGGTATGACAACCGTTGAAAATCTTCAACGGAAAATTGCCAACCTTTTGAATCTTGATGCATTTAGGGCGCAGAAAATAACAGATGCAGAGGCTCATCCTTCAGTTATTTATGACCCGTTAAAAAATCAGTTTAATCGGGTAATGGCAAGGATAAACGATAAAGATGCAGAAGTTTCTGATAACCTTGATGCGTTAACGGGAAAACTTCCTTCTATTGATCCTACGGATAAGGTAGGGTTTAGACGTTCGTTTGGTCAGGATATTCGTGCCGAACTGATTAAACGCGAAGAAATAGCTGATCAAGCAGTTACTAAAGCAGCTAAACGTTTGAAAATTAATGAGCGTGACCCACTTGCTGATGCGCAGCCTATGAAGGACGCTATTAACGCGCAGCTTAAAATTGACCCTGAAAACACAGGTGTTTCTTACGGGGGCTTGCCTAAATCAGTACGTAGGTTCCTTGAATTTGATTTCAACGCAAAAGGTAAAGAAGGTAAAATTAATTTTCAAGATTGGAAAGAGTTCCGTAGTCAGGTGGCTTCTGAACTTAGAGAATCAACCAATGATTCTGAAATACGGCACCTTTCTATTTTAGCTTCGGCCTTGGACAATTCTGTTAAATTTGTAGGAAATAATGCTGCTGGGAAAGCCCGTCAAGAGTTTGCAGAATTTTATTTGAATACTAAAATCTTACCTTTTTCAGATGCAGTTGTGAAAAAAATTATGAAAACTGCTCCTGGAGGCGGGAAAGAAGTTGAGTACCAACTTCCTGCTGAGCAGGTTGCTGCGGCTTTTACCAAAAGTTCTAGTGATGTTAGGAAATATAAAGAACTTTTTGGTGACGACCCTGTTAAAATGGATATGTTCAGAGATGCCGTGTTGGATGAAGTAGCAACTAAGGCTGTTACAGAGGGCAAGTTATCTAAAACTGCCTTGTCAAGATTTATAAACACAACAGGAAAAGAAAAGTATGGTGAGGTTGTCATAACGGATCCGACAACTAAAGAACCTGTTTTGCTATTAGATTACTTGTCTGATGTTGCCAAAACACAAGATGCTCTCCTTGCAAGGAGAGTGCAGCTAAAGGCGCGTAAAGATAAAGTGTCTGAGTTTGAAGTGACATCTTTGTTAGACGATGCTGGATATAGGTTCGATAAAGAAACAGGGATGATAAGTGCTGATGGTAAGCCACACCAAGCACAAGCCCTTGTAGATAATGCTGTTGGAGATTCTGCTAAAAATTTGAAAGATCCAGCAAATTTGAAACGCATGTGGAGCATTATTCAAAAAAGTGGGGATGATGATGCTAAAGAAACATTCAAAAATATGGTTTTTAGATCTGTTATGTCTAAAGATAGGTTGCAGTTAGATGATCCAGGAGTTGATGCCATTGCTAATAATGCGGTGCGCAGTGCTAATATGCTTGAAAGGTATAAAGACGATATCTTCCTTCCTATGATGGGAAAAGAGCATTTTGATAACGCTATGGCCTTTTTTGATCTTACTGGAAAAACCTTAACAACAGGAATGCCTGAAGGTAAGGGTATCGATACTATGGGGCTTATGGAAAGTATCCAAGGCAGGATTGGGTTGAGTCCAAGAGGTGTTACGACACAAGTTTCTGCTGTGAATACTGGAAGGCAGTCTTCATTAACAGCGGCGGTATTTATTATACAAAACGCTGTTCGGCAAAATATGCTTGCTGGGAAGTATGAAGCCTTAAAGGACGCGATCTTGAATCCTAGCCTAGCTAGGGTTTTGAGTGAACCACTGCCCATTAATCAAGAAGGGGGCAGAGCAATTTT
>Ga0181346_1001279_pt1 | contig 11061 bp, 10 predicted proteins | sample Su13VDMM15DN_FD_130100 | JGI IMG/M metagenome (GOLD analysis project Ga0181346, IMG submission 130100) | Freshwater viral communities from Lake Michigan, USA - Su13.VD.MM15.D.N | ecosystem: Environmental > Aquatic > Freshwater > Lake | place: USA: Michigan | collected 2013-07-15 | reverse complement strand
GGATGCCCAAGCGTCCAATTGTGACCTTAGAAACCTTATCAATTAGGAGCGAATGATGGCTTTAATAGCGAAAGAAAGCGGTGGCGGTGGTGGAGATTTCACCCCCGTCCCACAAGGGATGCACCTCGCACGGTGCTATCGTGTTGTTGACTTGGGAACCCAAGAAACAAGTTACCAAGGAAAGGTTAAAAACCTAGCCAAAGTAATGTTGCAATTTGAGGTGCATGGTGAAGACGAAAGCGGAAAACCTATTGTTACAGACAAGGGTGAACCGATGTCTATCAGCAAGAACTTCACGCTCTCATTGGGTGAGATGGCTACCTTGCGCAAGGACTTGCAAACATGGCGTGGGCGCGAGTTCACCCCAGAAGAGATGCGTGGGTTTGAACTCAAAAACGTGCTTGGTGCTTGGGCAATGATTTCGGTCATCAAAGCTATGGGAACCAACGGGAAAGAGTACACCAACATCGCGGCGATTCTGTCCGTACCCCCAGCAATCAAGAAAGCTGGTCTACCCAACCCTCATAACGAACTCAAGATATTTTCTATTGACGAAGCCGACACTACGCTGTTTGACAGCTTTAGCAAAAGCCTCAAGGAAAAGATTGAGAAGTCACCAGAGTGGCAGGCAAGAGGTGGAGTAAGCGCTCAAGCGTCTGCTAGACCGTCTGTTGGGTCGTTTGAAGACATGGACTCGGACATTCCCTTCTGACCATGCGATTGATGCGTAACCAACACGCGACACACGTTGATTTCTTTCAGTTCAAAGGGCTGATTGAAACCAACCCCAAGGCGACGCCTTGCAACATTGACATGGTGTTTGAACGCAAGTGCAAATTCTTTGTTGGTGAGTGGAAGCGGGAAAGTGAAAGCATGAGCCAAGGACAGGGGTTGTTATTGCGCAATCTGGCAAAGCAACCCCAGTTCACCGTAATCATCATTCAAGGGAACACGGACGGTGAGACGATAGTAGAAAAGTTTGAGCAACTTTGTTCAGACGGAGTTTTTAGAGTTCGAGGCAAATCTTTTGATGACCTTAAAAGTTTTGTTACCCGTTGGTACAACTGGGCAGACGCCCAAGAATTTTCTTAGGAGAAAAAAATGAAAGCAACCATAACTGATATTGAATTTTTAATTGAAGCAATACAACAAAAATCAGACACCTTAATTGAGCAACTGCAACAAGAAGCAAAACAAGAAATTTTGCGTGGATTTACACAGCACGTTGAAGAGCCGTTCAAACCAGCGCCTAAACGCCGTGGTCGCCCACCACTGAAGAAAACAGTACGGAGAACACGCAAATGACCGTCACTACTCCAACGATACGCGCAAGCGAATCCAATCATTGGTACACGCGTGAAGGTCAACCGCAGTACACCGTTCCATCCAAGAAAGATGGTTCACCTCGTGCGACTACTTTGCGTGACGCTCGTACAATGAACCTTGTACCGTCAGTGACAACAATATTGGGCGTTTGTGCTAAACCAGCGCTCATCGCGTGGTTACAACAACAAGTGCTGTTAGCCGCGCTCACGCTTCCTCGACGTACCGACGAACCTGAGAGGGAATACATAGACCGAATCATCAACGATTCCAAAGAACAGGGTCGCTCGGCGGCGGACGCGGGAACTGACATCCACGCATCCATCCAAGGCTTTTATGAAGATAGACCAACAGGAAAACACCAAGAGAGTGTTGACGCTTGCGATAACGCAATCAACGCCCACTTTGGCGCACAAAGCTGGGTCTCTGAGCGTGCTTTCGCACATGACCTCGGTTTTGGAGGTAAGTGCGATTTATTTACTGGGGGCGGGGACGGAATCGTTGCCGACATCAAGACCAAAGAATTCACCGACCCAACCAAAGTTGTTGGATACGATGAACACCTGATGCAACTCTCCGCATATCGCGTTGGTTTGGGTATCCCCAAAGCGCGTTGTGCAAACGTATTTGTATCTCGTAACGTACCTGACCTAGTCGTGGTAAAGGAATGGGGTGCGGATGACCTAGACCGTGGGTGGGAGATGTTCACTCACCTACTTCAATTTTGGCAAATCAAAAACTCACATAATTAAGAGGTAAAAAATGGATTTAAGTGAAGAAACCGTCAAGCAGATTTTTTTCTATTGCGATGAAAAAAGACCAAATTCGCTTTATGCGGATGAGGTAGACATCCTACAGTTTGCTGAGAAAATTGCTCTATTTGTCGCTCCTCAAATCGCAATGAAAGAACACCAAAGATGCGTACAAATCGTCGGCGATATGAACCAAGAAGTAGCGAACTCTCTGAACAATCAGAAACCCAAATTCTAGAAGTCATACAAGAGGCTTATGAAAAAGGGTTCGACGATGGCATGGATTCCGCTCGTGAGCAATTCATGCAAACTCAATACCTAATCTTTAATACAGAAGGTAGCGCTTAAAAAAAGCCCCCCGTGAGGGGGGCTAAAAGGAGAGTGGCAACTGCTCCTCGAAACTTATTCTTCTGGACTGTCTTTTAATAAACGTCTGCCAAGTTCGTATCCATACAAAGGAACTGCGGCAATAGCGCCAGCGCCTCGTGCTTTGGTCAATCCTTTGCCTGCTGGGGGTAGCATAGCCATGCCCACAGAACCCGCCTGCAAAGCCTTTAAAACGCCTTCGCTGGTGTCTCCAGCCTTGAACCTTGCAAGTGCCTCTTGATAACTCATAACGCCTGCAAACCCCGCTCCTCCCCCTATTAGGGTACGAGGGACAACCCCCATCTTTGCAGTACCCACCCCAACCGATTCCAAAGGACGAGTTAAAGTGCTTGGTTGGTCGCCTGCACGCTCCAGTCTACGTCTGGCAACTTCAGCGTCCGATTGCGCTTTGGTTACCTGCCTGACAATTGGGTTGGTAATCTTGCGTTGCTCTGAAAGTATGTTGAGTCTTGCTCCCTGTTGAGCGCGTTCTTGGCGCAAACGTTCTAACTCATACTCACGATATAAGCGGGTTCCCTCGTTTTGAGCGTTCAATTCTTCTTGTTGTAAGCGGGTTTCTTCCGCTCTTTTGGTCAACTCAGCGTTGCGCTCCTCAGCTTTCTTAGCCTCATCCGCTTGACGTTCGGCTACCGTTGTTGGTGGTAGCGCTAACTGCACACCGCCTGCGGTACGAGCCAAACTGAAATCACCCAAACCCAAGTCAGCTTGTTTTTGGATTGCAAGTGCATTAGCATCAATAATCGCTTGACCACCTCTAGGGTTGTCTTTCCTCATATTGAGTGCTTGGTTAGCAAGAACTTCTGGTACATCGTCAGACATAGCGCGAACGTAATTAACCGCACCAGAATCTCCAGCTTTTGTTCTGGAAGGTATCTCCACAGACTCTGGAACATCCATTGAAGCAGGAACAATTGAAGTGGGTAATTTTTGCTTTAGTTGTTCTTGAGCAAGCCTTTGTTCGTTCTTTAGGCGTTCTAATTCTTGCTTGGTTTGATTAAATTGATTTTCTAGTTCATCTACGCCACTTGGAGCGTAGTATTCAAGGTTTTGACGCGCAACTTCTACCTTGTCTCTTGCAACACGATACGCTTCTTCCGCCTTAGATGTATCAATCTTTGGGGAGACCTTTGGGTCAGTAAGCATGGGGAGTAAAGCATTGATTCCAGCGCCAGCAATTGCACCCATTTCAGGAGCGCTGATGCCACCCTGCTTGTCGTCTGGGTTTGCAATTGTTGAGGATTTGTTGCGCTCCGCCTCTTCTTGCTCACGTTTAAACTTAGAAGACTCCGACTCGTAACTCTCAAAAGGACTGCCTTCTTTTTTGTCACCGTCCTCCGCATAAAAGTTAGACGTGAGTTTGTAAGCGCCACGAATTGCTTTCTCGTAACCCTCGTCCTCAGCGTATGCGCCCTTAACACCCGTGCGCAAACCTTCAGCGTACTTGGTGATGTCGTCGCCAGCGTTGAGTGCTTTGGGATATAAACGACGCATCATGTGCGCGTAGTAATCCCCAAAAGCCTCTGGACTTTCAAAGTTCACATAGTTGTCTTTGGATTTGCTCTTGTTGTCCACTGCTGAAGTGCCTGTACCAGACACATCTTTGATGTTGCCAAAGTTGAAGTGACCCACCATCTTGCGACCGTAGTCAGTTTCTACGCCCCACTGAGCCAACAGCACCGAAGGAGCAACACCAATTTGTTTGCCAACTTGCTCGGCAATTGGGCTGTACTCTTCAGCAAACATTTTTACATGGTCATTTGCCATATCACTCCCCTTCGCGCTTCTTACGAATTACGCCTGTTTTTCCGTCTCGAACGTAGCCGGGAGGGACAGACGAGTCCGAGGATGGAAGCGGAGTTGCTGAAGCTGGCGCAGAAGCGGGAGGAGATGCAGAGGTTGAAGACGTTGTCGTTTTGTCTTTCTTTTTAGGAGACAACAAATCTAAATTTTCCTCACGCACTCGGTCAAGCGTCTTGCGGTAATCAGTCTTAAGTTTTTTGAAATCTTCGTCTACAAGAAACTCGCCGTAAGACATGGTGTTTTTCTTTTTGTCCCAAAGTTTGTAACGCTCTTCATCAAACATCCCTTGCATTTTTAGTGCGTCAGACTTCAAAATAATTGCACGTTGGCTGTCAGAAGGCAACGCATAAATACCACCAAGCAATTTGGTTTCGTAATCGGAGGTGGAGCCTTCGCCCGGTGTCCGATTCAACTGACGACCACGCGATTGCAACTGTGCGCTCTTTTGCATAAACATCTGCAACGCGGTCAAGTCGTTGCCACTGAGTTCGTATTGCTTTATGGTCGCCGCAGGCAAATTAATGTTGAAGTTACCAACGTTTGCACCCTCTTGCACAGCACGAGCAACCGCGTTTGCGAGACCCGGTCGATTCATAATGTCAAACACCAACGGATTGTTCTTTGCATAGCCAATCATGTCGTCAGCAATGTTTGAATTTTCAAATGCCGCTTCGGCTTGTGTTTGCAATCTAGCGGCAAGTTTCTCACCAGACTGAACGCGTTGCTTTGCCGTTTCAGTTGCGGTTTCTTCTTCCGCTTTTTGCTCAGACGTAGATTTAGCGCGACCAATTGGTGCAGGTTCTTCTCCAGCTTTTGGAATCTTACGCGCACGAGCCTGCTCTGGCTCAAGGTAACCCTTGCTATCGTAAAAGTTAAGCAACTTCTGTTCGTCGCCATCGCTTAGGTATTGTTTGAGCGCCGCTTGATACTCAGCGTACTCTTGCACGTTCATCTCGCGTTCGGTGCGACCACCACGAGGAATGACTCTGCGCTTGTCTTGACCTAGCTTCTCGCGCTCAATACGGTTTTTTTCTTCGCCCTCTTGAGCCTTACGAATCTCGGTCAAAGTTGCAAGCATCTTTGGCGCAACGCGACTAGCTAACAACAACACCTCGTCAGTGATTGGGATGCGCCCTTGACGCGCCGCGCTCAAAACCTGTTGAGAGTTTGGTGCGGTGGAGACGTCAACAGGAGAAACGGTGTTAGAAACTCTTAGTTGTCCAGTTGGCGTGGTCATAGCACCGCCCGCAGGTGCAGGTGCGCTAGAAGGTCTTGGCCCACCCATCAACTGACTTATTAACTTATCACCACCAAGCTGTTGACGAAACTCCATCTCTTTTCCAGCAAGTTCCATCTCCATCTTTTGATTTTCACGTTCTTGAAGAAGTTCCCGCTCTGACGCAAGTCCTGCCCCCTCCGCCGCGTTTCCTAACGACTCACCAAAAGAACCAGTCTTAGTTGGTTTTAAGAACCCTGCACCAGCTTGCATTAAAACAGGGTCAAACATCCTGCTCTTGCGGTCATTTAATCCTGCGCGTAAACGCAACAAGATAAGGTTCATCTCCTCGCGTTGGTCTCCAAGGTCATCAACAATCGACTCTTTTAAACCAGTCGGTTTCGGTTTGTTTATTTCTTCAAGGTTTTCAGCTTGCACTGCGCCCGTGTCAAACTTGCCCGCATTCTGTGCAGGAAGTTTTGTTTGAGTGGCGGAGGCTTGACCCAAACCACCTTGTGTTGGAATTGCCATTATTTACCCCACTAAGTAGCCATCGGCATCGTAAAAATTTCCGTTGCCATCGTGATATTCCGCGCCAGACGGAGCCATTCCACCATCAGCGAGGCGAACACCTCCACCGTCTGCTTTTTTGATTGCTCCGCCGTCAGCGCCTTTCAGATTAGCAATTTGCCTTTGAAGAAGTTGATTTTGCAAATCTTGAGTTGCTGTTTGTTGAGGGAACAGTGAAGCCACCAAAGAACCCAAGCCAGCAATTTGAGACAACGGGCTGTTGGAGTAACCCTCGGAACCAGTAGCTTGCGTTGTTGTACCCATAGGTATTTGATAACCTTGGAGCAACTTGGCAAACTGTTGGCTTTGAGCCATTGGGTAGTCAAGCAACTTTTGACCTTGAGCCTGTTGTTGAGAACCGTAGTCAGACATGGTTTTTAAACCAGCCAAACCCAAACCTTGTTGGGCTTGACCTAAGTTTTCAAAAGCCTGTCCAGCATTTAAGGCGCGAGACAAGTCTGTCTGAGCCTGTGTGCCAGCTTGCGTATAGCCTTGTTGAAGCGCTTGCGTTTGCTTGCCCAACAAGTCAGCTTGGATGTCGCGCAATGCGTTTCCAGTAACTTGAGACTGACGACGTGAACCAAATTGACCAGACCCCACCGCCGCCGCGCCAAGGTTTGGCAAAATGTTTTCTTGCACGTTGCGATTGGTCAATCGACCCATCTCGTCCACCACGGAACTGGTGTATGGGTTCATGTAGTCAGCGATAACGTCAGGAACGGTAGTAGCGCCTGCCTGACCTAACAATTGGGAAGATGCACCCATAGACCCAGCGCCAGCAAATGCAAGGTCTGGAGCCATTTGAAAGGCTTGCTGTTGCAGTGGAGAGAACCCAGCTACACCACCTTGTTGGACAGCGTTCTGACCTAAGTTAGCAATGTCTTGTAAGTAATTCGTGTAAAACTCTGGAGCCGTCTGTTGGGCTTCCGTCGTCTTGGTAATTGCGGGTAATGGGTCACCCTGAAATAAGCCAGCCATTATTTCGCTCCTTTAAGGTATGAGGTCAACGCCTTAGTTTTTGGCGGTATCTTGTTGATTGGGGCAGAGCGCTTGTGAGCGCGAATGCCCTCACGGAACTTGTCCAAAGCCTGTGCGCCTGCCTTAGTTGAACCGTTACCAATTTGGGCTACGGTCTCAGAATCAATTACATACTCGCCGTCCGCAAGCATAGCTGGAATGTCGTCCGATTGCCCATCGCCTTCTCCATGCACTGCGGAGCCTTGGCGGAAATCCATTCGACCTTCGACCATTGGTACGTTAGAAACGTGAGGCAAGCCACCCTTGCGCATTGGAGGGGGCATACCCTGCTGTTGAGGCATCATGCCCTGCTGTGGCATTCCTTGTGGCGTTTGTTGCGCCATTTGTTGGGGAATTTGCTGAGGTAGACCTTGTTGTTGAGCCTGTTGTGCAGGTTGCTGTTGACCAATCTGAGGCATCATCTCAGGTGGATTCATTGGAGGTTGTGGGCGCATACCCAAGTTTGCCAAGATGTCCGCAGGTTGACCAAACGTGTAGTACGAGGATACAGGTGTAGCCATAGAGGACAAACCACCAGAAGCCATCTTTGGTGCTTCTTCAATAGGAGCCTCTTCGTAACCGTAGTCACCCTCATTTACTGGGTTGTACGCAGGAGCATTCAAGTTAGTTAACAACTCTACATTCGGGGTGTAATCACCTTGGTCTGTACCGTATTGGTCGTAGCCAACAAAGTTGGTCGGGCCAATCCCAAAATTAGTTGTGCGTGGGTTGATAACACCAACCTTAGACATATCCAAACCTTGGTTTGTAGAACCACCACCAAAGTCAGAACCTAATAGAGAGGCAACCAAAGCGCCAGCACCTGCCGCTGGGAGCGCCCCAGTTATTTTGTCTAAAGTTCCCTGACTCATTCCAGTAAGGTCTTTAACACCTTTAGATAGGGTGCTTCCTATATTGTCAAAAAATGAACCACCACCAGAACTAGCAACGTTTGTTGCATCGGTAGAGTGAATTGGATTCATATTTTCGTCAACGGTCATAGTGCTACCGTCTTCATAAACTTGAGTTGCTGTTCCATCCCCATTGGAGACATACCCCGCTGGAAACGAGGAACCAAGTTCTCTGTTTGACGTCACGCCAGTTGTCGAGTCGTAGGTGGCTGGCCCGTACCCCGCACCAAGCGTTACCTTTTTAGACGTAAGAGGTGTTGACGGAGTTTGTGAACCGTAGAACCTACCTTCTGAATCGTAGCTGTCTATCGTTCCATCATCATAAGTAACGGTGTAAGAACCATCATCATAGGTATCAGTTATGCCACCCTCTGCGTAACCTTGAATATCTCCGCCATTTTTCATCATAGTAATCAACCCCCCGCCCTTGACTGTGTAGTCTGAATTTTCTGTGTAATCGGTGTTGTCTGCCAATAACGCATCGTTGTTTGCAAAATAATCGTCATAATTAAAATCAGTATTCCATTCGCCATTTTCAGACAACGTCCACACCGCCCCACTGTCTGGGTCAGTCCAAGTGTTTTCAGCTAAATTTTCAGATAAGTTTTCATCCAAGTTTTCAGCTAAATTATCATCTTGATTGTTGTAATCAGTTGGAATTGTGCCGTCAGCAGAAGCAACAAAATCATACTCACCATAGGCGTTCATAGTGTAGTAATTACCTTGGTCGTCTTGGAAATATTGAGGGGTTCCGTCGCTTGACACATCCGCAGTTGTAGAACCAAGACCGCGAGTTGGGGCTTCGTCCTTAACAAGAGTCTCATTGGGCGACAAGCTATCTTCAACGGCAACCATGTTTGGTGGATAGACGCTAGTGTCTTCTGGTACTTCCTTAGCGCGGTAAAGCACAGATGTTCCATCTGGCATTGTCTTGTAGGTATTACCTAAAGAGTCGGTTGTGTATTCTGTTTTTTCGTTACCAAAACCAGTTCCAGTAGGTAAACCAGTAGTAGGATTTTTTACAACGCTAGTTGGGTTGCTTCTAGTAAGTTCTTTTGCTTTTTTAACTGCGGCGTCGGTGGCTCTTTGCACCGCACCAGAAATAACTGGTGTTGTTGCGTTTGCATTAGTCGCTGGCTTACCAGTAACCTTGTTAATTAAAGCACCCGCGCCCACACCAAGAGCCGCTCCCGTTAGCGCATTCATTACCTTGCTAGATGTAGATGACGAGGTAGGCGTTTTTGATATTGTTGGTTTTGTTGTTGTTGTAGGTGAAGTAGTAATAGACGTTGGGGCTGTTGACGTCTTGTTAGCTACCGCAGGTGACGTAGTAGTCTTTGAAGTCAAGGACGGTGCTGTTGCACCACTCGAAGTAATTGATTTATTTGTTGATGCACTTAATGCTGGCGCATTATTTAATGATTTTCTAACAACACTACTTAATGGTACGCGTTCAATTCCCTTTGCTTCGGGTAATTGTTTTTTAGAGGTACGTTTTTTTAGAATAGCCATGTCTTATCCTGTTTTTTTCAGCAATGAAGATAGACCTGCAATATTAGTCACAGGACTTAATCTAGCTGTGCTTGGCAAAGTCCTTGGAGGCATAGCGCCAGCCCTTTGAATTGGCATCAACTTTGACACATCCATTTTTGCTTGTGGGGGCATAGCGGGCATTCGAGGTCTTGCGCCAGCCATTTGCAAAGCACCAGTGGGTGGTCTTGTTGTTGGTTTTTTTCGAGTTAAATTTGACTTGAGTAAGTTGCCAAGCGTAGCAACCAAAGGTTTTGTGACGTCGGTAGCTTTAAACCCTTGAGCCTCAGCCATCTTGTCGTCAGCCGTTTTTAATGCATTCAAACCACCAACAGGAATTGGTTGGTCTGTAGAAGTTGTTAGCAAGTCGCTTGCAATAGGAGCCTCAGAAATAACTGGAGTCTCTGGGGTAGCTGTAGCCACAGGACTTGTAATGTCTGACAAGTCAACAGGTTTTTGTGGTTCCGATAAAGACGCTAAACCACCAACAGGTTCAATTTGAGCAGTTGCTTCCGCAGGTTCTAAAGGTTCTTCCTCTTTAGTTATTTCTTCTGCTGTCTCAGCTTGTGGAGCCTGCGCTAAAGTAACTTGTGGAATTACAGGTGTTGCAAGCGCTTCATCTATAACTGTGTTTTCCGCATAATCTTCTTTGGGAACATTTACAGGTTTTGTATCTATCCCAATGTCAGAAACCGCGACTGTTGCGACTATGTCATCTGGAATACCAGCACCAGTAATAGCAAGGTCAATTGGAGTTTTCTTATCGTCTTGTGCATTCCACTCGGTTGACGCAGTATTAAACTGCTCATCAATTGAGGTGTTGAGTGAGCGAGTACCGTAATCAATACTTGAACCAACAGCACTGTTTGCAAACGATGTAGCAAAGTCACCACTTCCCGTAACTTCAGAAACTACACCAGCAGAGAGGGCTTTTGTTCCTGCGTTGTAAAAAGAAGTTGCCTCTTTTAAATTAAACCCACTATCTTGAGCCAATTGGATAACGTCGTCTTTGACATAGCTAGAAACTTCACTGACTCCACCAGCAATCATACCGCCAGTAAATCCACCAGCAAAACCGTCATCAAAATCTCCGCCTTTAATTTCAGCCATTGTTCCGTTGACTAAACCTTTGCTAATAGACGTACTAGCAACTTGGGACAAAGTCTCACTTAAACCAATATCAACAAATGCTTCAGACAACGAGGAACTAAGCGCATTTCCAGCCGAAGGAGCAAAGTACGCTGTACCCATTGATAGAGCAATATCTTCAAGGCTACCACCTCGCGACGCAGTAATTGCACCCATTGTGATTGCGGGTGGGATACCAATAGAACTTCCAGCAACAGCAATAAGAACTGGAAGTGGGTCGTCAATTACCGCTTGGACGGTGACACCAACTTTTTCAACAACGTCAACAACAACGTCACCAACGTCCTCAACAGCGTCACCAACGGACTCAACAACGCCACTAACCGACTCGCCGACATCTTCAACTAAATCTGCTACTGCACCCATGTTTATTCCCTTTCAGCCCGCTTTGGCCCTAGCTTGACTG
>Ga0181346_1001276_pt1 | contig 11071 bp, 18 predicted proteins | sample Su13VDMM15DN_FD_130100 | JGI IMG/M metagenome (GOLD analysis project Ga0181346, IMG submission 130100) | Freshwater viral communities from Lake Michigan, USA - Su13.VD.MM15.D.N | ecosystem: Environmental > Aquatic > Freshwater > Lake | place: USA: Michigan | collected 2013-07-15 | reverse complement strand
GTCCCACCAGTAAGTTCACGGGCTGGGAGCAGATCAGCACCGGCGCGGGCACGAAGTTCCGCATCAACCTCGACGCCGCGCCCACCGTTGGCAAGAGCGTAACCTTCTCCTACATCATCAAGCCGCCCGCCGCGTAAGGGGTTCCCGATGCACGCAGACGCGGTCCTACACTCCCGGCGCATCGCCGTCTCTCTCCTCGGAGGGACGGCGAAGAAGGCAGCGGTACCGATCTACGCCACGCCGGGAGGGTGCCGCGTTCTTCAGGTGCGCGTCATCCCAACCACCCTGGCCGGCTCCAGCCAGACGTACAGCACGTGGATCTCGCACCTCTCGACCGCCGCCATCGGCGACGCGGACACCGTCTTCGCGGACGTGGACCGCGCCGTCGTGGCCGGTAGCTCGCACGCGGTTGCCGAGCAGGTGTTCAAGGCGGCCGGGGAGGATGACTTCTACGTCTTCATCCAGTCCGTCTCGGACCACACCAACCACGCCTTCTACGTGATGGTCGAACTGAACACCCTGGCGGCGGCCGGCTTCGTGGTCGAGGTCGTGTTCCTCGACTACGGCACGTACACGCAGACCAAGCGGTCCCTGCTCGAGGTGGCCTGATGCGTAGTCTCCCGCCCTCTGTTGCGAGCCTCGTCACGCTGTACGAGGAGATCACCGAGGCGGGAGACGTCACGTTTGAGTGGCCCGCGGTCCCTCCCGGCACGCAGGCCACGTTCGAGTTGACGCAGGCCCCGGCGGAGAGCACGGCGACCGCTTCCCTCTCCGGTGTGCTCGATGGCGCTGATCTGCCGGGTGCCTACGTCCTTGAGCGCACATGTTCTTTGATGGGCCACGCCGTCCGTAAGGACGTCGCCGTGGCCTTCTACGACGGCGCCATCGTCGAAGAGCCGCTGGCGTGGGTCGCGCCCGCCGTGACCCTCGTGACCGCTGGCACTTCCTCCGGCGTCGTGACGTGGCCCACCCCCGCGGGCGGCGCGACCCCCTACACATACGGCACCGCCGGCATTGTCAGTGACTCCACCGGGGCCTCGACCACCGCGACCCTCTCGACCGCCGGCAGCGCCCCGGGCGCTACCACGGTGGCCGGGTTGGTCAACGGTCAGACCGTCGTGCTGCAACGCACGGCGACCGACGCAGACGGCGCGCAGGTCACGATCCAAGCCGCCGTCACCGTGGCCGCCACCGCCGCTGGCGTCACCGCCGGCACCGCACCCGCAGGGCAGAGCCTCGCCGCGGGTACAACCTCCGCGACCATCGGCACCTGGGGAGCGCCCAGCGGCGGCACCGGACCCTACACCTACGCCGTGACCGACCCAACCGGCGCGACCACGATCAGCGGCTCCGGGCTTGGCTCCTGGACCGCGGCTGGCCTCACTAATGGTGTCACCTACGTCTTCTTGCTCACGATCACGGACTCGCTTGGTGCCAAGGGCTACAGCGTCGTAACGGTGTCCGTCGCCGTGGCGGCCTCGACTGGCGATTGGGTTGTCGTTGACTCGCTTCGGTTCGACGATGGCGACTGGACCGCGGTCACATCGACGTCCACGGCGCAGTCCACGTCCGCGTTCCAACTCACGCTGTACGCGGCCGATGGCACCACGCCACGCGCGTACATCTACAACAACCTCGCGGTTGCGCGGACGGTCACGCTCGACGCCGACGGCCTGACCCTCGTCAACGGGACCAGCGGGGTGACCCCCGCCATGGGCGTCTGGCCAGCCGGATGGGATGCCCTGCGCGGCGGTTCGCGCGCCGACGCTTGGCTCATCGAGGCGCTCGTGGAAGGAGAAGAGCCCGCCGGCTCCGGCGCCTTCGTGCACCTTCAGGGAGCATCCACCGCGACCTCGACGCCTGCAGCGACCCCCACTACAGGCATCCGGCTGGTCAACTCGACCACCAAAGTGAATATGTTGGCGGCGTGCTACATCACCGCATTCGACAACATTTCTGTCCGCACGATCGATCCCTCGCCCAACCGGACCTATGCTGCGTCTGTGCAGGTGACGATCGCCGACAGCAGGCGCCACGACATCTTTATCACAGCCGGCGCGACGGACTTCTGCGACCCGATGACCGGCCTTCGGGTCCGCGCCCAGGGTGCGACGTCTGCGATGTCCGCGGTCGGCGCCGAGAACCCGACGTCCGCCGCTTGGTTCGGAACGTCCGTTTCGGCGCGCACGAAGTGGTGGCTGTACCACGATGGTACGGCTACCTCCGGCTCGTTCGTGCGCTTGGTCGGGCTGCGCCTCCTCCGCAAGCCCCGCGGGAGCCTCTGATGATGACCGCCTATGAGTGGCAGCAAACCGATCCTCCCGAGGGCGGGCGTGTCTCGATAGTGGTCAGACTGACATACGCCGAGGCGCGCGCCCTCATCGCCGCGACCACCGATAGTGCAACCACCCCCCTGGCCGCCGACGCTCGCGCCATCGCCCGACCCATCGGGCTGGCGCTCCGGGCTGCGGTCGACGACGGTACTCTCGTTCTCGACGCAGACCGAGAATAGGAGAGGATCATGGCAACCCCCGCGAAGGGTAAGAAGTCGGCGAAGGTCGTCACGAACCCCGACACTGGACGCAAGAACACCGTCTCGTACGGTCAGGCTGGCGCCGCCAAGGACGGAGGCCCACGCATTCGCCCAGGCACCTCGAAGGGGGACGCCTACTGCGCCCGGAGCGCGGGGCAGATGCGTGACCATCCCCAGGCCGCCAAGGACCCGAACAGCCCTTTGCGCTTGTCGCGCAAAGCGTGGGCTTGTGAGGGCGAGAAGTCCAAGAAGTAGGAGAGGTACCATGCCGAAGAAGCCCATGCCGAAGCCCCCCGCCAAGCCCGCCAAGGGCAAGACCTGGCAGGACACTAAGCTCCCGCCCAAGAGCGGGAGCACCATGAAGAAGTCGTGAGCCGCCTCGAGGGGCGGCGGGTCTGGAACCTCACGGGCCACAAAGTCACGCTCCTGCGGAAGGGCGACCAGAGCCTCGTCTGGCCTTCGGACGGCCTGCTGCGTGTGTCCTCCGGCCCCAAGGCCGACGGACGTAGCCTGACGCTCCGGCACGGGGTCAGCTCGGTGCGGATTGCCTGCTACCGGCCGCCCCTGCCGACGGAGATCTACTGCTCTGGCTTCCGCACGGAGGACATCGACGAGGAGGACGTGGTCATCGTCTCGTCCTCGTGCGGTGCCTTGCTTCGGGACAACGCGCACTTGTTGCCGAACGCCCGCTACGTGCTAAGCCCTCTCGGCGCTGACCCAGTGAATGGGCGGAAGGGTGCGAAGACTTTTGCCTACTGGAGGGGCTTCTGATGCTGCGATTCACGTACAGCGGGGAGACGGCCACGGGAACGCTGACGATCAAGGAAGGCGTGGATCAACTCCACGTCTTCGACCTTGCCGGCGCCACGGGCCTCGCCATCATGCGCTACGCCGAGGACTTCGATCGCTCGGCCGACCGCCTCGACGTGTCGGACGTCCACATCGACATCGTCGAGGTGGACGGCAAGTACGCCGTTGAGTTCAGCGGCGACTGCGACGACCCCGACCCGCTGTACGTCTTCACGGCCTTCGCTGAGTTCATCTCCATCCTTGAAGACCTCATCATCGAGGAGGCCGCCTACGGTGACGAGCCCGTGGAGGGCCCCCTCGACGTGGCTCGGGGCTGGCAGGCGTCACGTGAGGACATCGAGGCATGAACACACCGAAGCCCAAGTTCGTCGTCGGTCGCTCCAGCCAGGCCCATCTGGACGGCTGCCGTGGCGTTATTCCGATTCTTGTTCGCAGATCGCTCGCGCGACGGGACATGCCCTACGACTTCAAGGTCATAGAAGGCCATCGACCGAACGCAGAGCAGGACGCTCTTTACGCGATTGGGCGCCGGGGCATCCCAGGCGAGAAGACCGTCACGAACGCGAAGGCGGGCCAGAGCTGGCACAACGTCTGGCCTTCGCAGGCGTTTGACATCATGGTCCTCGTGAGGGGCCGCGAGTGGGAGGAGGCGCTGTACGACGCCGTCGCGGCCATCATCACGCTCGAATGGGCGCAGATGCAGAGGGAGGGCCTCTGCGTAGAGACCCTCCCCGACGGGCAGACGATTACTTGGAACTTGGAGTGGGGTGGTAACTGGCGCCGGCCCGACCGCCCACACTTCCAGATCGTCAAGGCGTAGAGACTAAGGGAGGGGCATCATGGCGGAAAGTAAGAGCAGAGGCTTTTCGACGGCGAAAGAATCAGCCGCCAAGACTTCGCCCATTCACATCAGCAGGCTTTCCCCCGAAGCGCAGCAGGCGCTTTATCGATCCGTAGATGCACTGTACCGTGGTCGTACTTCGGACACTGATCGGCTGGTGACGTCTGAGGTGCAGGCAGGTGATGGCCCTTATCGCCAGGCGACGTACGAGACGGGACGGGTCTCGGGGAAAGGACGAGCGCCGTTGTCTGATTGGACACAGATTCAGTCGCCAGAGGCAGACGCCGCGCTGCTGAAAAAAGAAGGTGTAGCGGGGCGGATCGTTCTGAGCAACGACTCTGTCGTTGGCGACCGCCTGGCGTTTTCCGTAGACAATGACGGACGGGCGGTCGTTGACGCCGCCCGTGGGGAACGCGGGGGACAGCCCTACAGTTCTGTAGTGGGGCAACGTGAGGGGTATGTACTCAAAGGGGACCTACCAGTACAAGGGGCGCGATCTATTAGCCGGGACGGAGGCACGGTGGTATCGCCTGCTGCGTCAAAGAAGCCGAGTGGTATCCTTACGCAGATGCGTTCGGAGGGTAACTACGCTCGTCCGTTTGTAGAGAGGCCCACCTCGGCGCAAGTGACGGCAGCACTTGACAAAGCCTTCAAGGGCTCGAAGGGCTCTTCCGGCAGCAACAAACTGTTGATGCTTGACGTTGGGCAGGCACTCTATCAGTTCCTGAATACCGACGTAGACACAGACTTCACAATCAAGATGATCCCTCCGCGGTTTAGGACGCCAGATGAGACTGGCAAAATACGCGAGGCTATTGCAGTAATCAACGGAGAGCCTATTCGGCTTTACGAAGGTGAGGCGTGGCGAGTCCCTGGCTTTGAGGACATCGGGGATGACCTCGCCGCCTACTTCCGGGAGAACTCCGCCCTCTCCGCGGGCAAGAACAAGTTGGGCTCCGACGTCGGGGAGTCCGGTATGGAGGTTCGTCAGTCCGATGAGCAGGCCCTCCGCAAGAGGGTAGAGGCCGGCGTGCGTGAGGCTGCGAAGTCCACAGGCCCTGCGAAGGGCGGGACCCCGATGTTTGAGAGCGAGTACCAGGTAGGATCGGCCAGTCGAGATCCCGGTGTAGTACCATCGTCCTTCACCGACACGCGGCGCCTACTCAAAGAGATGGGGGCCAAAGCCGATCAGAAGTAGAGGCAGGCGTCCATAAAAGCTAAGCCCCGCCGGTCTCCCGGCGGGGCTTGTGACTCCTTCCACTCGTGGTGGATGAGCTACCCGACGGTCGTCCAGTCCTCGGCCATCAGGTCCGCCTGACTGCAGACCCAGGGGAACCGGGCGCCCGGCAGGGTCTTGTTCGTGAGCGGGTACTCGATGAACAAGTATGGCGCGGTCATCTTGCTGTGCTCGTCCGGCCGCTGGAGCTTGACGAGCAGGCCGGCGCCGTTCCAGCCAGCGCGCTGGATGGCCGAGGCGTGGCCCTCCTTGAGAGCGGCCAGGGCTTGCGGGAAGTCGAGGGTGTCGCTCACTGGACCACCTCGACGGGTGCGGGGGCCGGCGGCGGAACGACGATCGCCTCGACGGCGGCCTCCACGGCGGGCGGGGGCGGCACGGGCACGGCGCCCTGGCCGAAGAGGAACTGCCACGCGGCGAGCGCGGCGGCGCCCACGGCGCCGAGGATGAGGGCGAACTTGCGCTTGCGGGCGGGCTTCGGGTCAGTCATTAGGTCCTCATCTGCGCCCTTCGACGGGCGGCTTCTTTGGTGGTGCGGATCTCCGCCGCCTCGGGGGTCTCGATCGGCCAGTCGCGGAAGCGACGTTCAAGGGTCTCGAGCAGGGTCAGACGGTCGGTTGGAGCCTCTACTACGGGCGACGACGGTCGCCCAGCAGCGAGGCGACCTCGTTTGGGAAGGCGGACATGCGCTCACCGAGGCGCTCGATGTTGGCCTCCATCCGGGACAAGGTGGAGGTCACGGCCGCCATCGTGGCGGAATGGCCGGCGTAGCCCACCTCAAGCTGCGCGATGCGAGTCGCGTTCGCCTCGTGTTTCGTGCCGAGAGAGGTCTCCATCTTGTTGATGTTCGCCTCGGCGGCGGTGAGCCGCGTGTGGAGGACGGCCCAAGCGGTGACGCCGCCCGCGCCTCCGCCCAGGGCCACGGAGAGGGCGTTCGTCAGGAAGTCAGGGTCGTCCATGCGTCGCTCCAGCGGCGAAAAGGTGCCCGAGTAGCCTAACTTACGCGAGGGCCGGCGTCAACGGGACGTCTTGGGCCAGCACTCAACGTGGTACTGGCCCCCTTCGCGGTACCCGCGGGCCAGTTGAGTCTCCCAGCACTCAAGATCATCGCGCGGCGCTTCGATTTTCCACCAACGCGACTTCGGCGCCTCCGCGCTACTGGTACCGGCCGAACACCCGGCGAACGAGGCCACTACCAGTGCTACCAGAGAAGCACATACAATAGAAAAGATCCACGGCTTATCAGCGTCGCGCATTACACAGCCCTCCCTTGTTGTCTCTCGGTGTAGATGTACTGAATGACCTGCTCGCGAGTAACGCCGAACTCGGCGACGGCCGCGATGCAGGGCTCCCATAGGCCGTTCGGGCCGTATGTGGCCGCCCACGCCTTGTCCTGGTTCGGCTCTTTGGCCTTGACGGCCTCACGGGCCGCCAAGAACTCGTCCAGTAACTTCACTGCTCTGTGGTGTAGTCCCATCAATCCTCCTTCGGAATGAGCCCGTTTGCGTGGACCACGTCCAGGATCTCTTGAACCAGGCGCCGCGGCGTGATCTCCTGATCGCTGTCATCGCCGAGGGGCCAGCCCACGGTCAGGATGTCGTCGCGGATGCTGTCGAGGGTGAGCAGGGCGCGGAACTTCTTTCCGGTCGGGTCGACCAGGCGAAGCTCTCGCTCCAAACGCTCCAGTTGATGGCGCTGCTCCATGACGACATCGCAGACCATCTGCAGCATCATGTCCGGGCGGTTCGCGAACTCGACGGCGTCGTCCCTGTGCTTGAAGCGGCGAGTCCCGAACATGCCGCGGCCCGGCCAGCGGAGGTCCTTCACACACTCAGGCAACAGGACTTCCACCGTATAGCAGCGATATTCCGCGTCCGACTCAAGGTCGGGCTCGTGGATGATCCAGCCACAGGCAGGGAACGAGGTGACAGGGTTTTCGATGTACATGGTCTTTGCCTCCATTGAAAGAGTAACCCCGCCGCGGCTGTGCCGGGCGGGGTCTTTGTCAGCGACTTGTCAGATCAGACGGACAACTTGACGCTGCCGAGGTCCTTGCGGATGCTGGCCGCCAGGTTGATCATACCCACGCTGACTGCGTAGCCGTCCTTCGACGCGCGCTGGAAGGCGCAGTAGTTGCCGAGCATGGCGTTGACGGCGCGAACGCCCTCGTCGGCGGTCGACAGGGTGACGCCCACGTTGCCCTCGACGAACTTGACGAAGTCGACGCACGCCTGGAAGCCAGCGCGCCAGAGGCGGGCCTCGAGGAGGCGCAGGGAACGCTCGTGCCACAGGGCCGAACGGCTCGGGGACAGGGCCTCGATGCGCTCTCGGAGGATCTTGCGGCGCTCGGTCAGGTCGGCGACCTCGGCCTGCAGGCTCGCGATCTCGGCGCTGTTGTCGACAGCGGTCTCGGCGGCGAAGTCCTTGGCAGCGTCGAAGGCGGCGCCGGCACGCACGGTCGCCAACTGCCGGCCGCGGCTGTTCGGCCACTTCACGGCGCTCGCGACGTTGTCGGGCGGGGTCTCATCGGTGAGGGCGGGGTTGCTGACGGGGGCGGTGGCGTCGGGGGCCACGGTGTTACGCTTAGCCATCTCAGTCTCTCCTGGAGGAAGGGCGCCGAGGATCATCCCCGACGCCCTTTGTTTAGCCCCCTCGCGTCAGAAGCGCAAGGGGTAGTTGGCAAGAAAAGTAGACCTACCCGTCCCACGCCCACTCGCCGGTCATTCCGCTGGCGCTGTAGTCGGTGACGCGGCCCTCAAAGAAGTTCGTCAGGCGGTCGCCGAGGACCCAGTCCAGCCACGGCAGGGGGTTCTCTTGGACCTTGAAGATGTCCTTGAGGCCAATCTGCACGAGGCGGCGGCCCGCGAGGTACCGGATGTACGCCTGCATCTCGTCCTGAGAGAGGCCCTCGACGTTGCCCTCTTGGTAGGCGAGGCGGATGACCTCGTCCTCCAGGGCGACGGCACGCTCGTACATGCCATAGATCTCGGCCTTGAGCGGTGCAGTCACGAGTTCAGGGTTCTCGTCCACGTACTCTCGGAAGAGGCGCGTCATCCCCTCGACGTGGAGGGTTTCGTCGCGGATCGACCACTCGACGACCTTGCACATGCCCTTCATCTTCCCGAACCGCTGGTAGTTCAGGAGCATGACGAACGCGGAGAACAGGCCCATGCCCTCCGAGCAGACGCTCTGCGCTACGGCCAGCGCCACTCCCGCAGGGGACCGCACGTCGCCCTCCTGCATGAAGGAGATCTTGTCCTTCAGGGCCTTGATGTTCAGGAAGGCGCTGTACTCGCGCTCGTCGAGGCCCAGCGTATCGTTGAGGAGGGCGTAGGCTCGCTGGTGCGTCCCCTCGCGGGAGGCGAACGAGAGCAGCATGTTCCTGATCTCGTTGTTCCTGAAGACAGGGATGAACAGGTCGCAGTAGTTGGCCCCGACCTGGACGTCCGACTGCGTGAACAGGCGGAGGATGGACGTGATGTGCGCCTTCTCCTCGGCGGAGATCTTCCCGCCCTTCCAGGCGGAGAGGTCGTCATGCAGCTCGACCTCCCACGTCCCCCAGTGAACCTTCTCGTGCCGCTCCGCAAGAGCCATCGCCCACGGGTAGCGGAACGGGCGGTACGCCTCGCCAAACTTGGTCAGCCCTGACATGAAACACACCCCTCTTCCTCTACGTGGTCTTTCAGCGGAACACGCTCCACGCGCGCCCCGACCTTGTCGGCGTCTTCCCCGGCGGAGGTCCGCAGGTAGTACAAGCCCTTGAGGCCCCGCGCCCAGGCGTCGATGTGCGTCTTGAGGACGTAGTGACGATCGGCCTCCGCGGGGAAGAACAAGTTGGTGGACTGGCCCTGGCAGATCCACGGCTGGCGCTGCGCCGCGTGCTCGATCGTCCACTTCTGGTCGATCTCGAACGCCGTCGCGAAGACGTCCTTCTCCCACTCGCTCAGGACGTCGACGCTGCGGACGGAGCCGTTGTCCTGCGTGATCTGTGTCCAGACCTTCTCTCGCTCGCTGGCGTCTGGGATCTTCTGCGTGAGCACCTTCTCCAGGGTCGGGTTGCGGACGAGGTGCGTCCCCGCCCGCGTGGCGTGGGCGTAGGCGTTGCTCTTGATGGGGTCGCATCCCGGGCTGACCCCGAGGGGGATGGCGGAGTTGGCGTTCGGCGCAATCGCCAGGAGGAGGGAGTTGCGGCGCCCAGACCCCAGGCCGTCCGGGTATTCCCCCCGCTCGCGTGCGAGGCGCTCCGTGGAGGCGACTGCAGCCGCCTTGATGGACTGCCAGATAGTGCGGTTGTGTGACGTAGCCAGTACGCTCTCCCAGGGGATGTTCTTCTCTTGGAGGTACGTGTGCCAGCCCATCCCGCCGAGGCCGAGCGACCGCTGCTTCGTCGCCGAGCGGACGGCTTTCACCAGCGGAGCGGGCGCGTGGTCGATGAAGACCTGCGTGACGTTGTCAAGCATCGTGATGAGGTCGTCAATGACTTGCGCGAGATGAGGGATGATGTCGTCCCACTTCGCCAGGTTGAGAGACGAGAGAACGCAGACCGCCGTGTGATCCTCGTCGGTCGGCTCCATGATCTCGATGCAGAGGTTGGAACCGTGGATCTTATAGCCCTTCTCTTTGAGGGGCTCTGGGAGGTCTCGGTTCGCCGTGTCGATGTTCAGGATGTAGGGCGTCCCCGTGCGGAAGCGGGTCTCTACAATCTGCTGCAGAAGCCCGCGGGCAGGAACAGAGTCGCGGACGGTGCCGTCGTTCGGGTCGATGAGGTCCCACGGCTCGTCGTTCAGCGCCCGCCTGTAGAGGTCGTCAGGGCAGTTGACCGCGTTGAAAAGGTTCAGGCACTTGCGGTTCGGGTCCCCGCCCGTCGGCACGCGGATCTGCAGGAACTCCAAGATGTCCGGGTGGCTCGCGTCCATGTAGGCGGCGTAGGAGCCCTTGCGCGTAGTCCCTTGGCGGTACGCGGTCATGTCCGCGTCGACCGTCTTGAGGAAAGGAACCGGGCCGGGGGCCTTCTTGCTGACTGAGCGGATGTCCGACCAGTGGCCGCCGACGCCCCCACCGAGGATGGAGAGCCAGCGCAGCTCATTGGTGTGCTCCAGCAGCCCCTCGACCGTGTCGGGGACGTAGGTCAAGAAGCACGAGACCGGGAGCGCCTTCCACCTCTCACCTGGGAGCACGGCGTTCGAGAGCAGCGGGCTCGCGAACATGAACCAGCCTTTGCTCGCGTAGTCATAGAGGCGCTGCGCCAAGGCGTCGTCCCCGGCGCTGTAGGCGACCGCAGCACGGGCGTACGCCTCCTGGGGGCTCGCCTCTCCCTCACGCAAGTAGAAGGAGGCGAGAAGCTCTTTGGCGAAGGGCGTGGCGCCCTCGTCTCGCGTGAGATCAATCTGGACCACGGAAAACTCCGAGAGGAGGGGCGGAGGGAAAGACGCCCCACCGAGAGGGTAGGGCGTCCGAGTTGGCGGGGCAGACCCGTAGTCTACCGGGGCTGCTTCAGCGCGGCAAGCACGAGGGCGAAGGTCTCCACGCGCGCGGTGTCCCAGGAGTTCGAGGTGTGCTCGTCGCGGAAGACGCGCAGGGGTCCGGGCATCTTGATGGGGTATCCGAGGCCGGGCACCTTGATGCCTGGGCCGACCAGGGCCTCGTAGGCGGC
>Ga0181346_1001275_pt1 | contig 11072 bp, 13 predicted proteins | sample Su13VDMM15DN_FD_130100 | JGI IMG/M metagenome (GOLD analysis project Ga0181346, IMG submission 130100) | Freshwater viral communities from Lake Michigan, USA - Su13.VD.MM15.D.N | ecosystem: Environmental > Aquatic > Freshwater > Lake | place: USA: Michigan | collected 2013-07-15 | reverse complement strand
GAGAATACTTCTTCGCAGCCGCAGCAATGAACGGATCGTAGTCCCTCACCGAAGTTTGAAGTGTAATTTTCGGCGAAGGTTTTTCATCAATCAGAGTGATCTGGGCCATCTGTTATCTCTCCACTGTGAAGGAGTTACCATTCCGTCGGACAGTAACCGGGCCTGTGGGTGTCTCAATTATTGCTGTTCTACCCTCTGGGATACCAGCAGCTAGTTGTGCATCTGTGACAACAGCCTCCCCTGGCACACCAGCTCCACGAGAGAAAGCTGCCGGTCGAGGAGAAAGAATAGAAGCACTCCCTGGCGGAGGACGCTGCTCCACAGAAAGCAATTTAAGTTCTATCGCTTTATCTGTCCAGGCAGCACGAGCATTCTTCGGCTCTCCTTCCCAATCTTGCATAAATTTTCGTTCGGCTTTAATATAATTTAAAATCTTTGCTGCATTATTTACCAAACCTGTCGCAGCATCTCTATCCATATTGAGGCGTATAGAATTCTCAAAATTTGTAAGCGCAATACCTTCTGTCAATATTGTTCCAGGAGGTGCCATCAATTTCATAGACTCATAGGCAGTGGAAAACGCTTCTTTGGCAAATTGTTGCGCGGCGGCAATACCAGAACTTTGTAGTTTAGGATCACTACCAGTGAGCGCTTTCGGTATCCAATCTGGAAGACCAAGACCAACCGCTAGCTCTGCCAGCTTAAGCCGCTGCTGGGCTATCGGCCCAATTCGAGTAATATCCGCAAGCAGTAGCATATTATTCATCTTCTGCATCGTTATTTCGCCAGAAGAGACTCTTGTATCAAGATCATTACGATATTTGAAGAAATCCTCTCCAGTCTTAAGAATTTCTTGCGTACGAGCAGACGTTGGCCCAAGTGCTACTGGTCCTGATTGTGCTGGGACAATTGAAGTTCCTGGTGGCGGCGGAACCTGAGGCCCAGTTCCTGCCGGAGGCGCCGGAGGTGCCGGAGGCGCTGCACGCGGTTTGACTCTTCCATATGGATCGAGCACTTCGCCGCGTGTAAGTAAAATAGGCTGGCCAGTAATAGGATCTGTTGCAGGAACCTGCTCACCTGTTTCACTAGGAGTCAGCGTTCTTAGATCCTGCGCTATCACTCTCCTCTGGCTAGTTATCGCATTAAATTGCGACTGCTGCGTCGATCCTCCCAGCTCCGTTGCCACCAACGGAGGATTAGTTCTATTCATAAGATCTGAAGGTGGAAGTGCCTTTGCACGAAGACTTGTTATGAACTGTTGAAGTTCTGCTCCTCCTGCAGGAGCCCCTTCAAGGGCAAGAAAAATTTGCTTTGCAGTTACTGGATCTCCAATCTCCAGAGCAAGAGTTGCCGCGGTTTTACGCAAATCCGCAATTGTAACATCATTTCCTCTTGCCTGCAAACCTCCAAATGCTCTTGCAGTTAAATCAAAATTTTGTGCAGCATTATCTCCCCTCTTCTGCTGAATAACAAGGTCCGCCGTCTCTCTTTCCTGCGCAGCCTTCGCCGTCTCTCCAAGCAAATACTGCGCAGCAGGATTATTTGCCACTTCCCGCATCAGTGTTGCCATGTCAATGCGGCCCGTTGAAGGGTCGGTTGCGTTCGCATACGCCTTTCCGATTGCAACCCTCGCATCATTCTCCTGCCGGAATTTCAGGTTCAAATTCTGCTGTTGCTGCAACCCTTGCATCTTACCGAAGAACTCAAGCGGGTTCGGCAGAATATTATCTTTTGGCGCAGCACTCAGCCCAATAGCTGGATTCCAACCTTCTGCCATCTTACTATCTCCTAACGTCTAGTATCGAGCTGGCGCGGATGCTGGGCCAAAAATACCTGTCGCACCACGCCTAAGCGCCTCAGCTGTTTGCTGCCTAAACAAATCCGGATTCACAGCATACATCGCGCCATATTGCGCCAAGGGATTGAGCAAGGCTTGCCAATTCTGCGCCGCGCCAATCTCACCAGCTCCCAGGCCCGTCGCAGCAGTCCCCATCAGGGTATTTGTCGCACCCTGATATTCCTGGCCAGTCTTTGCCAAGCCGCCAGCCATCTCAGCCCCCAGTCTGTTCTGCCCAAAAAGCACATCGTAAGTCAGTTTCCGCTGGTTAATATCGTTCTGCAGCTGGTCATTGAAGGTCTTCTGCGCCAGCCCAGTGGTATAGCGCGCCCCACCTTTCAGCGCTGCAGAACTATTCCCAAGCCCTCTTGCCGCATAGCCATTATAAAGACCCTTCAACCCTTGGTCTAGGGTAAATTGATATCCAGGGGTATTCTCAAGGTCCGCCCCAGTATACTGCCGCGTTAGCGGCGCTGTCAAGGGATTGCCCCCTTCATTTAGCCCGGTCAGACCGCGCAGCGCCTGATTCGCCCCGTATCCGCTCTGGATGAAAGGGAGAAGATCTTGCCGCGTCTGTTGATATCTAGCTTCCGTCGCCGCCTGCGCCGCACGCGCTGCCTCCGCCTGACGATTGCCAGCACTTTCCGCGGCGTTCGCCCCCGTGAAGGCAGAAGCTAACCCTAAACCTCCAGCAATAATTGGGACTAGAGATGACATCTTACTCTCCTAACTTCTTCAAGAAAACTCTTTCTTCCGGGACGAAGCCAACGCGAAGTAAGGCCGGACCGATTGGGTTTGCCAGTTTTTCCCCGGTAAACCACAAAGAGATTTTATGTTTTCGCAGAATTTCTTCCATCTTACTCTGCAAAAGCAAAAACGCTCCCCCTGCACGATGGTCTTTCTTGATAAAAACCATATCTGTGGTAGCAGCACGAAGAGATCGGGAATGAAGAAAAGGAGTAAGGATGCAGGTCCAATAGCCCACCAAGGTAGCTTGCTCCCGCAACGTGACTAGCACCAACACCCCTGCTGCTTCCAGCCCCCGGTATGCACTGTAGTTTGGCTCTAGCGGCACAGAATACTTAACTTCTTCCCAATGAAGAGGAAAAAGCTTACTAAGTTCTCCTACAGCACCAGCCCAAGACTCCTGTTTCACCTCAAGGGATGGGTTCAAAGCACATCACCAGGGCGAAGCCCTCTTTCGCCCGGAAGACAATAGCCTGCGCGCCGCTCGCCCACAGCACATCACCAGGGCGCTGCGCACCAACACCTTCCACGATGAAGTCGTCGAGGGCAAGGAGGGTAAAGCACTGTTGTCCGTCAAGCAGCGGTGCAAGCGGTGGGCTTTGCGCTACTTGCAGCAACTGCACCGTGATGAGTTTCCCGCATTCCACTCTTCTCATCATGTCGAGGAGCAAGTGACGAAGCTGAGGGAAAGCGTAGAATTTACCATCCCACTCGCCAGAAGAAAACAAGCCAACTTGCCCTTCTTCAAATACACTCCCCTGCCGCTCCACCGCCATCTTAAGCGGCAGCACATCAATCCCTTCAGCCAGCTTAACAAACCCCTGCATAGACATTCCCCTAGGGCACTTCGCCCCTTATGTATTAGTGTAACCGCTCATCGTGAAAACAACCATATTCCCCATATCTGCCAAGCCCTGCACAGAATCATCAGGATCAAGCGTTGCCCCAGCCAGCACATCTATCACAGCACTTTGCTTGGGCAGCAATCTACCCCCTTGCCCGGCCATGATCGTGTTGCTTGCGCCAGGAGAGCCAGCAGCTGGCACGCGAAAAAGCGTAATCTGACGCGCTACCGTGTCATTGTTGTAGACTGTTGCACGAAGCACTTGTCCAACACTGTTAGCGCCTTGCGAGTAAAAAACTGTCGCAGCCGCACCAAAGTAAGTGGGCTGTGTCATGACAATCGGGCGTTGCGTCATTGGAGTTATCCTCTCCGGAAGAAGGTTACTGTTGGGACGACAGAGTAGGTGATGATGAGGGTGTCGGAAAGGGAAAGGGGGAAGACCCCGAGGAGAAGTCCAGTAGAGAAGATGGTAGCTCCTCCATCCCGGCTAAGGGTGATAGATGAGACTGTGCCACCTGTGACAGTGGTAAAGCCATCAAAGCCGGGAGAAAAGGAAAAAGGGCTAGCCCCAACAGCAATGCCCTCTGGGGCAGAAGGCCACGGCAATTCCTGCAAAGCAATAGAAACAGTCTGATCCTGGACCCCTACCGGCAACGCAAGAAGACCTTGGCGAGTATCTTCTTCTCTTGACGAACTAAAATCAAATAATCCCATGGAAAACGTCTCTGTCCCCGTTGGAGACTCTTCCACCCCACCTGTCCGTTGCATTAAACTCACAAATATCCGATACCAGGAAGCAGTAATTCGACCTCTTTCATCAACAAGAGGGACGGAAGGAATAGGAAAAATTACATTAGCCATGAGGTTACTTTCACGACTTCATCCAGGTCAAATTGACCCAAGCACCATTCAGCGCGGTCTTCCCCCTCGTCACCCAGGAAAGTTCCCAAATTCGATCTCTGGCCATACCAAGGCGGTTCCAGGCAGGTTGAACGTTATATTGCCCGGAAGAACCAAGACTCTGAGAGAGGCTGCCCTGCCAACTTGCCCCACGAGTATTGCTCCAGCGAAGAAGCACCCTAGGGCCAGGAACACCACTAAACCCGCTATTGTCAATCAGTATACTGTAGTTGTTGGGATCTTGTAGGATTTCATTTGAAGTTTCCTGCAAGAGCGCTACTTCATTCAACTGCAGGGGGAGGGAAGTCTCTTCCTCCGTCCCGACCTCCATATCTGCCATGAATTTGTGATACTTAATTCTCTTCCCATCCAAACCAATACTACCCCCGCCAGCTAAAGAAATGGTAACAAAGTGTGGGAACGAACGGAGGCGCAGGATCGGATTTCCGTTATCTGTCGTGATCTCCACGCTAACCTCGTAGAGTGCCCCTGTCTCCCAGTCCTGCCCCCATCTCTTCCCATACGCCGTGATGATAGAGCAAAGACGATCTCTATGCAGTTGCCCATTCTGATCCATCCAGGCCCGCTGATGCCAAGCTCCAGTGCTTTCATCGTAAACCCAGGTCTGATCGGCAGATGGGAAATTCAGCACGTAGAAGATATGGCCGTTCTCCTGATACGTGAAGGCTTGCGCGTCAAGTAGCGTAGAGAAGCTTTGAAACGTATTATCTAGCGCGTGGGTGCTAATTTTCAGCACCTCATATCCCTTCCCGCGCAACACCAAACCTTGGCCTTCTTCATTCTGCCCTAGCCAAAAAATCGACACATCAGCCGTGGCAATACTGTAAGGTGCAGCACAGCCATATTCGATAAACGCTCCTGGAATAATTTGGAAGGGAAAATCCGAATCTGGCACCGTAGTCCAAATTTCCGAACTCTTGACTCCAAGCAACCACAGTTCCCGCCGGACAGACACAACACCTGTTAGCATGTCCGGTGCGGCAGTTTTCTGTGCAATCTCATCAGAGAAGATGTAGGAATTTGGCTCGCTGACAGAAAATTCCTTCGTTCCAATAACATTAACGATTGCAAAGGTGTCGAGGTAGGCACCGAGAGTAGCACCAAAAAGATTCTTCCTCGTCATCACTTTCGTTGCTAGATTGATGATCCAGGCCCCGTCGGTAGCGCCATCGACCACCAAGAGCTCGATCGAATTATCAATCCAGCGGACAGGAGTTTGCAGCGCACTAATCGTGCCAACCACCTGCGGTACACCAGCAGCGTTGAACCAGTAGAGCGTGCTACCGCTAACTGCATAAGCCGTGCCGTCACTTGCAGCAAATTGCCCTCGACCAACCCCGTATCCCGCTGAGACCTGTGTCTTCCCTGGCGTTGGATAATGCGTTACCAAGACGGGAGCATCTTTCTGGTTGATCTCTGGATACAGATTAATACAGCGCTGAGCATTCGCAATAACGCTCTGCGCCTCATAAGCCCCGCCGAGAAGTGGAAGCCGTGGCATTCGCTTAAGCCCCCCTTAAATCGGATAAAATCTACGGCTATTCGGTATCCCTGCTGGCATTTGCAAGCGCCGAGTCTGTGCAGTAACATTCAAAATCAATCCTCTAGTCGCCTTAGCTTCCGCCGCCACTACAGGATCAACCTTCAAATCTCCTGTCATCGGGGTAAGACGGAGAGCAAGATTCCAGTTAATAGCACTTTCATATTCCGGAGGAAGAGAAATCTCCTGCGTCAGCGATGTGAAACTTTCCAACGCCGTCTTAATCAGTATCCGCAGTTCATACTGATTTGCCTGCGGTATCGGCCAAACATGAATACTTCCAACCGGCCAAGCGGTATCATAGAACAACACTCTCGGCGGGCCAGTGACATCTTTCACAGAAATCTGCTGCCAATCTTCAAACGCGGACAGAATTGTCAGGCTATAATCCACCGGACTACCCGGCAGAAAATTCTGTCTAATCACAGCAGAATCAATCTTATTCGGCCGATCCGCCACTACAATCTGCGCCCCCGGCCCGATTGTATAACTTTGCGTCCCATTCATCAGCAGAGTCTTCTCAACTAGATGAAAGACCATCCCCCGCCGCTGCCGCCACTCCGCCAGCATCCAATTCAGCTTCCTGAAAGCATCATTCACAATCTCAGCCGACGGGATCTCCCCGTCTCCAGAGAAACCACAATCTTTCAAGCTCTGATAAATGATTTCAAGGGGAGTGGTCACACTTCTTACTCCACGTTCGCTTCTTTAGGCGTCGTAAACCAATCACCCAGCAACTTCTCTTCTTCCCCTACCGAAGCTACAATGACAGTTTTGTCACCTTTAGCAAACAGCATCTTTGGATATTCCTGGAAAGAATAAGGAGCAAATTCCATCTTATCAAACATCGTAGCCATAAAAATCTCCTATCACTGTTAAAGTCTGCGGCAGCAAAATTGGGGGCACGAAGCCCCCAATCTTACCCGCCAAAATGTCGCAGACTAGACTCCGTCTGCCACCACAACAGCCCATTCCGGACGCACCCACAGATAGCCGTAAAGAATATCCATCCGGGTCAGCCACTGATCCGTCAGACCGTTATAATACGTAATCATCCGCATAGAAAGGCTGTCAAAAACCTCCCTTGCAGCTTCCTGCACACCACGAGTCGGAAGTTCCAGATCCGCCGTCGCCATCGTCACGGCTTCCGGAACGAACGCGAAGTTCTTTCGATAAGTCGCACTCGCGGCAAGGTTAAGAGCCGGATTGACCGCCGCACCGTTAGCCGGAGTAGCCGTCACAGTCTGATACTGCTGCGCAGCACCACCAACCGGCGCGACAATTGCCGGGTAGATGGGGATGGAAACCGCACCAGCAAGAACAGGCGCAGTCACCACGAACTGACGAAGCGCACCGGTGTTCTGCCGAGTCAAGCGGTTCACCGCAAACACACCAGCCAGAGTGATAATATCACCCTTATTCAGCCCAGCAGCCAAGGCGTTCACGACCAACGTGAGCCCCGTCTGCCCTGCTCCATTGACCGTAGCACTGGACTGAGCAAGCGCGCCGTTCGTATGAGCAAGGACAGTCTGATCTCGCATGAAATCAAACCCAAGAGCGTTTTTCATCGCACCAGTCATATACTGCTTGGAAATCGCAGTCGCAGGGTTGAACTGGCCAGCCAGATTCCCTACAATTCTTGCATCGGTGTTCGGGCTATTCACCACTTTCCGATCCATCAGCGGAGCGCCGCTCATGTCAAGCAACGCACCAGCGTCGAGGAAGGTCTGAGCGTTCGGGGAAAGAATGTTGAACGAACCATCCTGATTTGCAACAATGTTACAAATCCCACCTTCCACTCCACCCATCACGTCCAGCGCCACATCAGCAGCGAGATACGCAATCATAGGCTTCATCACACGGTCAGAATAATCATCCAAGCTCATCGTCCGATCACGGGACGAGAAACTCACATCAATACCTTTCATCGTCCCGACCGTCAGCGTCGTGCTGACTTCATTCGTTGCCTGCGGAGAAGCCACTGCGCCAGTGCGAACAGTGTACTGATTCGGCAATCTTACTCGCAGCGTATCACCGATCTTCGCCCCGCCAACAGCAAACTGATCATCATACTGACGACCAATCGACATTAGGAAAGCGTTCGAGTTTTCCCACAATCTTGTGGCTTCTCGAAGAATCATGTTGATAGTAAGAAGGGAGTTAGCCATGGTAATTGTCCCCTTTCAAGGGTAAGAAATTTCCAGAAACTGACCGTTGTCGGTCGAAGTATGCCAGTCGCATGGAAAGGTCCATGACCTCGGGGCCTGAAGCCGATTTATCAGGCGGGGCAAAAGCCCCCAGGAGAATAGCGACGCTCCAGCGCCCAGTGCTATCGCAAGTCTAGCGGCGACCTCTTGCAGCAACCTGCGCTTCCCGCCAAGCCCGCCATTCCTTCGGGTCCATCTTCTCCGGATCTTTATCCACCATCGCCGCAGCTGGCGTGAGGGTCTTGATCGGAGCAGGGGCACGAGTCATGGCACGGGTCTCTTCTTTAATCCCGGCAGCAAACTTTGCCACCGCCGCAGCCATCTTGACAGGGGATAGTTCTGCAATTCTTGCAGCCTCATCCATATTCCCGCCAAGTTCGAAGAGGATCTTCTGCGGACTTACAGCGCTGGAGGAACTCTCCATCACCGCTTCAATCAAGGGCTGCGACATACCGCCGATGGCGCGGAAGTTGCCAAGGCGGGCCTCAAACCCAGGAAGATCTTCCACGCCAGAATTGTAGATCTGCGTGCATTCCGCGTCAAACTGCTGCTTTGCTGCAGCATGTGCGACAGCGGAGTCAAATTCGTCTCGAGTCGGCCCGGCAGGCGCTGCCTGGGGTTGTTCTTCCCCTGCCACCGCTCGCCGAGCAATCTCCACAACCTGCGCAGTATTCTGCTCCGCAAGTTCCCTTCTCCGAGACTCCTCATTCAACTTCCGGGTAAGAGCGTTGATCCGGCGCTGTTCCCAGCCAACGGTAGATGGCTTGGCAGCGACAGTATCATCGGCAGGGGCCTCCGTCGCGGGGGCTTCCGCCGCTGGCGCATCTTCCACCCTTCCATTCCCCAACGCAATATCATCAGGGGATAGTTCTGCAGTAGTGCTTGCATAAGACATTTTAATCTCTTCCGTCGCATTGAGGAAACAGCCTCAAGTCTGGGCCGCGTTGCGGCCTGTTAGTGCAGCTCTAGCTTAGGCTGCTGTTGCGGCTTAAGCTGACCAGTTCGGACCTTACTAGCAAGGCGAGCTGGCCGATCTCTTGTCAGGGAGCTATCTTGGATAATTGCTTCAGCAATTTGTTCTTTCAACTCTTCCGGGTATGGTAGGGATAACATCTGGACTAACGTGGACCGAGCCTCCTCAAGGAAGTGTTTCCAATTGCTATTGATGAATGGCAGCGCCTCTGGGTTGGCCTTATAGAACCCAGGAGACTCTGACGCCATCTTTTCGTAAAGCGCCTCAGCAAGGCTTCTTGCCGTTTGCTTTACCAAAATATGGCAATGCGCCTTCTTATCCGTCCAATTAGTCATGGTTTTCCTCCCATCCAGGGTAAAATCCTTCCAGGCGTTTGATCAAGAGGTCTCACTGCATAATCCTCCCAAAATGGTCTACCCCGCAGTCGTGTGTAGGGTAACATATTAAGTCGTCGTTCTACAGCTAGGGCTTCTACCTCTCCCGTTACATTACGGTAGGCTTGATCCGCTCTCAATTCCATTTGTTTCTTTTGCATTAAAAGTTTTCCTGCTTCAGAAAGAAGCTTTTTTGCTTCAGGAAACTCTGCCAAATATTTAGCATACTGTATAAATTCAGGATTTTTAGGGAGAAAAGAGCCTTCTGCTGCACGTTGAGCAAATGACAAAAGTTCAGCTTGATCTGCAAAGTTCACTCCTTTACTATTCGCCAGTTGGCGAAAAGAATCATTTGCCTGTCCACTTTGTTTAACTGTATTCCAATAGTTTGCTGACAGATGCTCTGATGGAAAAGATCCATTTCGCCAACCATTGAAACTCTGCGTGGCATGAGTCATTTCATGCCCAAGAATTCTTGCCATTTCATTTGTCGGCATCCAACCAGGAGCAAGATTGATCTGATGCTTCCATGGATCCCAGGAGCCACTGGCTCCGGGATTCACATCATTTCGCACTCTCACCCCTTTCATATCAGGATAATGCGCGAAAAACTCTGGATGCTCCACAATGTCAGAAAGATTTTGTCCACGCAAATTCTCTGCATTGACCTGCCTATAAAACTTATCCGTTTTGAGTCCTTTCCCTAAAGGATTCTCATCTACACGAAGCATCATATTGTGGTCAGAAATTTCCGACATCATCTGACCTTGTGGATTTTGCCAGTACCCTGTTTTAAGAAGAACTTCTCGCGGCATTGTCCCCTGATTAAGCAGATTTTTTGCACCTATCATATTTCGCATATTAACAAGTTTGCTCATTGGACCGGCAAGACTACCAGCAAATCCTAGCACGTCCATTCCATAATTATGCTTTGGGCGGCCAGCTGAATCAACTCCCTCCATTATTTGTTGAAATCTTCCGGTCAATGGATAAAAAGGCCGGCCTTCCGCAGAAGTCATACTACTGACTTGGCTAGTCCCGACAGGATTTGCCGCGAAGCGATCATAAGCCCGACCGTTGTCAAGAAGTGGATTCGCCATCTTACTTCTCCTTCAACGCCTGACCGTAATAATACTGCCAAACTTTCTTAATCTCCGCATTACTCGGATGGTCCATCATACGCATCATCTCTTCAACTTTGGCAAGATGATTTTTCGAGTCAGCAAAAACCTTATTCCCATCTACAACTCGGCCACTTCCATTCCAACGTTCCGCTGTCTCTACTGGTGTGCGATTTTGACTTTTTATCGCAAACATCATAGCAGCAACTTTAGCATTTCTTTCTCTCACCAAGCGATTTTGCTCAAAATTTTCTTCCTCATTAAATTTTTGTGTGCTATATCCACTTCGCCCAGGAACTTTTGGATTCTCTTCTGCAAGCAGACCAAATTTATTCCCCAAAACTTGAAAAGGATTCTTATCACTTGACCAAAAGCGATCTGGCCCGGCTGTGCCAAAATCAATCGGACGTTTCTCAATCAGTTGCGTGGGAAAGAAATAAGCCCCATGGGCAGACGAAAATGCCCCACTTTTTTCCCCAAGCGCCTGTGCACGTGCAATTGCCTCAAT
>Ga0181346_1001273_pt1 | contig 11084 bp, 10 predicted proteins | sample Su13VDMM15DN_FD_130100 | JGI IMG/M metagenome (GOLD analysis project Ga0181346, IMG submission 130100) | Freshwater viral communities from Lake Michigan, USA - Su13.VD.MM15.D.N | ecosystem: Environmental > Aquatic > Freshwater > Lake | place: USA: Michigan | collected 2013-07-15 | reverse complement strand
TATTACAACTACACTTCGTGGGGGAAATACATTCAGTAATCCTAATCAGAAATATGGTGCGGAAATAGCAAATTATGAATTTTTATCATATGGTAAAATTAAAAAAAGAGCCGAAACACTTTCAACCGCTCCAACTGATTTTAGAAGTTTATATGATGATGGTACTAAAGATGCTGGTACTAAAAAAGATATAGCAAATTTGGTTGATTATAGTAATGAAAATATTCACAAAAGTTATAAATTACCAAATCCATTATTAAACACTAATAAAATTGCAAAATATTTGAGTGGTGATGATTCTGTTAAAAAATTCACAAATGATATTTCAGTAGACCCTATTAACAATACTATACGGGTAAAAGATGATGGTTCTATTACCATATTTAATCCAGAAGGTAAAATTTTACCTGATTTCGTAACTTTATTCTTCGCAACCGATAATAGAAAAGGTGCTCAAGATAGTTCAAAAATAATTCAATTCAGGTCAACCATATCCGGTCTTACCGAAACGTATTCACCATCATACACTAACATTAAATATCCAGGTAGAGCCGACCAAGGTTATGTATATGATACATTTGAAAGAACGCTTTCATTTAACTTTAAAATTCATGCCAACTCTCGAAGAGAAATGAAAACTATGTGGTTAAAAATACAAGAACTTGCAAAATTAACCTTACCTGAATATTCAGACGAGGCATACTCCGGTCAAATTGTATTTTTTAGATTAGGTGATATTTGGGGTCAAGGTACAAGTGGTATTCCTTCAATTATTACTGCGTTAACCTATACCTATGCTGATGAATATTCTTGGGATTTAAACTCTGATGGTAAATTAGGTCAATTACCCATGGGAATTGATGCCGCTATTTCCCTTACCATACTTCCAGGCGATGCCAAGGGTGGTAGAAGATACGATGTAGATGGGTTGGCTTTGTATTCATACAATACAGAATTTGCCACCGGTAAAAGTTTAGATAAAGCTAATACACCTCAAACATAATGGATAGATACACTAACATACAAATACAAAAAACACTCAACGGTAAAAGATATAATAAAACTGTTAAGTATCCATTGATAGAACCTTCATTTGAAGATACCTACATTATAGGGTTTGAAAGTGATAGATTGGATAATTTAGCTTGGAAATATTATAAAGATACTACCTTATGGTGGGTTATTGCAAGGGCTAATAATCTTGGTAAAGGTGATTTATCAGTCACAAAAGGTCAACAATTAAGAATACCAAGTGATATAAATAAAATTTTGGATGATTATAATCAAATAAACTTATTATAAGATGGGACAGTTACAACCAGGTGGTTTTGGTGCCGCAGGCAAATTACAAGAAAGAGAATCGTGGGTATCCGGCGCTAGCACATCTGCTAGAGGATTAGAATGGATGAATCAACGAAGGTCATTTGGTACAGTAGCTTGGACCGGTGAAAATGAAAGATATGATTGTCAAAATAAAGCCAAATCATCTTTAAGTTTTGGAACCGGCGATGTATCCGCATTACAAAGAGCCGATGGTAGATATGTTCCAAGACCTTATTTAACGAGTATTACAACAAAAAACCAAGGTAATGGTGATATTTCTGATATTGCTATGTGGGATATTTCATTTGAATGGGTAGTATACTCAAGAGCTGATTTTAACACATATTCCACAGCATTTATGATTCCTGGAAATATTATAAATGTTAGTTTTGGATGGAATAATCAGTTTGGCAGTGTTAAAATTGATAGAGCTGCAATATATAATTTTGGTTGGACTTATAATCTTGATGGTTCCTTTACTTGTAACGCATCCGCGTTGGCTAAAACAGCAGTAGCTGGTGGATTTATCGTTGGACCAGGCCGCGGCCTTGTTAAATCAACTCAAACAACTGAAGATGGTGAAACCTCTACAAGTTATTCTATAATTAGAAAATTACAAAAACAAGTTGATGAAGCGGTGGGAGTTCGTAGAGTAGATGGTGAGGTAATCATCAAGGGTGGATTAACAACCGGAACTGCAAGAAGTGTAGGAAATTTTGGTGTAGTTAAAATTGAAAAAGAAGCTGGATTTTTTGCAAGCAATTTTACTGATGCAAATGAAATGTTGATTAGTTTTGTAACAGTTGGTGAAATAGCTCAATTTTTTAATAATAATATTTTAAATGGATTAGCTTCCATAGATGTATCAACCGCTACTTTTAAAGATAGTTTTTTATTTAAATCAGCCGATCCTGTAAAAATAATTCTTCCAGGCCGAGGGGCAGATTACACTGGGTTTGGCTCAACCAATAATAATTTCACAGGTCTACTTGGAAATGCCAACACAGTTAGAGATATATTTGTATCTACAAATTTATTGATGGATATTGAAAAAGAATTACTAGACAGAAAAAAAGAAGGTGAAGAAGCCTCATTTACTGTTCACCAATTTATGGGTCAGTTATTTAAAGAAATAGAAACTGAAACTGGTGGGATTATTAATTGTTTTTTACAATCAGACCCACAACAAACAGAAGAAATAAAAAGATACTTTGTTGTAAATAGACATAACGATATTAAACAGGCTGATGCAGCATATACGTTTACAACATTAAAGCCCACTTCTATTTTAAAAGGTTTGAGTATGTCATCAAACTTGGATGCAGAAATGTCTGCTATTGCATTTACTGGGGGTGGTGGTAAATTTCCATCCAATGCAATTTCAAATGTATTTAAATGTAAACCAAAAAAAAGTGATTCTAATGATACGGAAGAAAAAGTTGATACAAAGGAAGCTTTAATAAACAAAATTAAGGAAATGGGGGATGCTTACAACTCTGAAAATGTTTCGGATTTTAGAAGTGTTCTTCGTAAACACTTTATGACTAGTGAATTTCCCAAAGGTCTAGCAATTCCATATTCAATTAATTTAAGTGTAACTATTGATGGGGTTGATGGTATTCAATTCTTCAATACATTTACAATTGATAATTTACCGGCTGGATTTGGTGATGTATTTTTTGCAGTAGGTGAAATTGAACATTCTGTTTCAGATGGTAATTGGGATACTACCATTGTTGGATATATGATGATAAGAACATAATAAAATGGCACGGAATAGAATATATTATCCTGAGGGAAAAATCCAAAAAGGGTTATACACCATTGGAAAAGCATGGATGTTTGAAGATGGTATAGAATATATCGGTTCATATCACACATATTCCACAGGTGAAGTTTACTCACAATCATCATACATTAGAAATGTATCAAGAAAATTAATACCCTATAGGGATGTATCACAATTTGAAATCAAATCAATATTTGATTATGATGGGTTACCCAAAAAAGAAACTTTAAAAGAATACTTTTCACCATACTACAATAAAACACAGCCACAAGAATCTGATTATTTTCAAGGTTTTTTTGATAGATACTTTGTAAAAAGTTTATCTACAAATATTATATTTGAAGTAAGTTTAAAAGATTATCAGAAAGTTCAAAAAGAAAACTTTCAAAAAACAATTATCACTTGGAAACTAACGGGTCCAATAAACGATACAAATTTAGAACCAGGAGTAGAGGATACTAACCGAAGATTGGTAAACTTAGCTGAACGAGAAATTACGGGAATCGTAAACTATATAACAAATTTTACCGAATACAAAAAGATTTAACAATACATTTGGCCATCTCAAAAATTATTGGTATATTCGTATTGTGAAAATAGTAGATACACAAGAAGAATTACATAAACACATTTCGCATCTATCAAAAAAGATTTTGGTGTTTCCCATACTATCAAGTTTGGAAAAACATCCAAAACTTTCTCGTATATCATCTATTTTGATTTCCGATGGTGAGTTGGACTTGTTTGTAAACTACCATAATATAGAAGCATCTACAATTTCAGAAAAAATTGATTTTAAACCATTCAAAGAAGTATGTGTAGTGGGTTTAAAAGAGTTCTTACACCACTATGACTATGTAGATAATATGTTTGACCTTGAAATGGAGTTATTCCATCAGGCGTTAGATTTTGAGGTAGACGAGAAACCAATCTATACAGTATTTCGTAGAAGAAACGCTCCAAGAGGAAATGACCTTATTTCAATTTGGAAACACTACGAACAATTCCAAGATTGGAAAAACTTGTGGTCGCAAAATACGACTTCAAGTAAGTTTTCACAACTATATCCTAAAAGTTTAAATTGGATGGAGTTGGGTGGACTAAAAACTGCGGATGGTATTGAATATACTCAATACAATATGTTGACTACAACCTCACGACCATCAAACGCATTTGGTGGGGTAAACTATGCAGCACTCCCAAAGGATGGTGAGGTTCGTAAAAGGTTTGTATCAAGATTTGTGGGTGGTAAGTTATACCAACTTGATTTTGATGGATACCACCTACGATTGATTGGTAAATTAATTGGTATAGATATTCCCTTGAACATAAAAGCACACCACTGGTTGGCTGAACAATATGGTGCAGATTTAAAGGATGCAAAAGCAATAACATTTAGACAATTGTATGGTGGTGTTCAAGATGATTACAAACACATCCCATTTTTTAGTAAGACTTCAGAATATATTGAAACATTATGGAATAAGTTTTTAGTAGATAAGGTAGTTTATACACCAATTTTTAAGAGAAAGATACAATTTTCTAGCGATTTGAATAAAAATAAACTATTTAATTACATTCTTCAATCCGTTGAGACTGAAAGGAATATAATTATACTTGATAAATTGTCTAAACTTAACCCTAATTACTCATTACCAATACTTTACACATATGACTCAATTTTATTTGATGTCAATTCAGATGATGTAAATTATATTAGTGAAGTGAAATCTATAATGGAAAAAGATGGATTTCCTGTTGGTGTTGAAGTAGGAGAAAATTATAAAGAAATGGTTACAACACATATTTGATATTTATATTTATGAATAAAATAATTGAACATATTTTAAAAAAATGGTGGAATGAAGTTAATTATGAACTTACTGACCATTTGAGCGAAAACTCTATTAAAGGTTTACATTTACTTCTTTCGGAATATTATGATAAAAACCAAGTAGAAGAATTAATTTCAGCACTTTTAGAGGGTGGTAATCCAATTCCACCTAAAAAAGAAGAACCTGATGATACTGAAAAAGAAATTGATAAATACAATATGTTAACTCAAATTGAAAAGGATGAGTTAGACAAAAAAGAAAAAGATATTGATGAGGATGAGTTAGATAAAAAAGAAAAAAACGATTTAGATGAATCATTACTTATTGAGGTCGCGTTTACTCCTATTGAATTAGCAAAAATAAAATATCAACCACAATGGATTGACCACATTGAAAATGGTAAACCTTTTCAGTTAGAACCTTATGGTGAAATCACAATTGACAAAAAATTCCTTAAATCAAAAGGGTTTGGTGATAAATCATTAGAACAAGTTTTAAGTGGTGGGTCTAAAGCAGACATAGAAAATTTCTTCAAAAAAGGAAGTAGTTATGAAACTATAATTCCATCTACCGATGGTAAGAAATACAAATTAACCGATATCTCAAAATCCACATTTACAGGACAAGGCGGGGGTGATATTCCTAAAGATGCTGCTTATTATGAAATGGGTATTTGTGTAGAATACAACAAATCCAAGGGAATGAATACTATTGATGCAATGAAAGCCGCATCCGTAGACCCTAATAAGTATAAAAAATATGAAGCTCATTTGACTGAAGTTTGTTCTAAACTTGTTAAAAATTTACCCAATTTCGGTTCTGCCTTGCGACAAACGGGTGGTGATTCATATAAACCAGCGGCCGCATGGCCATCTTCAGATGGTACTCCAAAAACTGATATTTATGGTGGTTCTTCACATAGAATTAGTGTTAAGAAAGCAGGTGGGTCACAATTGGCAAGTGGTAAGGGTGGTGATGCAAAAGGACTATTTTTGGGTGGTCTTGCATTTTATGAGACTCATAGTAGTGGTACTGCCGTAAAATACTTACAAAATGTTGTAAAACAAATTGAAAATGACTTCAAATCGTTTAATACCGATAATGAAGTGGGTAAAATCAGAGATACCGCAACCGCATCTTATATTAAATGGAGAATTCCACAAATAAAACAACAAACAAAAGCAAAAGATGTAGATGTTGAAAAACATGCAAAAGCAGAAGCAATTGCGGTTGGTATTGCAGGTGGTATTAGTAAGTGGCAAAGTTGGTTCATTGATGGTGTTGATGTTCTTGGTGAAAGAGAAGTGATGAGTTGGTTTGATGGGTATTGGAAGTCCCAAGGAACTACCTCACTTCAAGAGGAAGCTCGAGATATTGTAAATGCGGCAATTGACCATAAACGATTAGATGCCGAATTAAAAAAGGCGTTTAATGATAGTGAGTTTAAAAAATGGGTAGTGTATGAGGCCTCATCCGGTAACTTTAAGTTTTCAGGAAATGCAGACTTGAACACGGTAAATGATGCAATCGCGAACGAAATTTTAGTATTCGATTTAAATGGTGGTGTTAAAGTTAAAACAATTAACGCTAGTTGGGCGGCAGGATATGCATCAAATGTAAGCCCATCCGTAAACTTTAAATCATCAGGCCGAGGAAAATATACGGCATTTCGATTAATACAAGAATCTGAAGAATCACAAATACACGATTTCCAAAATGATTTATTGGGTATCGTTAATGAAGAAATAGAATCATTGAGTGGTGTCATTGTCGAGTCAATTGAGATGTTCAATGATGTACTGAATGAGATTAACTTTACACAAATTGTATCTAAAATTAAAAAATTCGCAGAAAAGTTAATGAGTAGAATACTTAATAGTATCAAAACTTTTTATGAAAATGTAATAAAAAAAGTTATAAAAAAATTACAAGAGTACATTAATTTAGGAATTACAAAGTTTTTAGATTATATCGGAGTTGATATTGATGGCACTGCGACAGTTTCTGTTAGTTTTTGATTTGGAGATATGAATGAGAACCCAATTGTTATGCACCTTCACTAATGAAGAATCATTTGAAAACATAGTAGATGTTATCTTGAAAACTCACGAGTTATTCAGCAGAAAAATCTTTATCCTAAAATTACAACCATCAAACGAATTGGTAATCAGTTATAACATTATCCCAGCAAACGAAAACTCATTTTTATCCAATACAATAATGGTTCATAGAAAAAAAGAATCAAATACAATGTATACGATTAACGCATTAAATAAATTAATTTTTAATTTAAATAATGGCATCGTAGATAAATCTTTTCAAATTAATTGGGATATTTATAGAAATAGTATGATACTCACCAATGGGGATTCATATAAGGTTTTAAAAACAAGTTTGTTCCGCATCGTAGATGTAAAATAAAAAATAAAAAATATTGAAATACATTTGGAATTGTCAGCCAAATGTTGTATATTAGTGACTAGTTAATGTTTAACAAATAATAAAAAATGGTATAATTATGGCTATTGATTTAAACGCAATTCGCAACCGTCTGAATTCTCTTCAGACAAAAGTCCAGAAAACGGACAATTTATGGAAGCCGACTCCCGGCAAACAACAAGTACGGATTCTTCCGTATATCCACAACCCCAACAACCCTTTTATTGAACTATATTTCCACTTTGATTTAGGTGGTAAGAATGTCATTTCACCGATTTCATTTGGTGAGGCTGACCCTATTGTAGAGTTCGCTGAAAAGTTGAAGGCAAGTGGTAATCGTGATGATTGGAATCTTGCAAAACAACTAACCCCTAAGATGCGCACTTATGTTCCTGTATTGGTTCGTGGTGAAGAATCTGAAGGTGTTAAGTTTTGGGGATTTGGTAAACAAGTTTATCAAGAACTTCTTGGTTTCTTTGCCGATCCTGATTATGGTGATTTGACTGACCCAGTTAGTGGTCGTGATGTTACTGTAGATTTCAAAACCGCAGCTGAAGTTGGTAAATCTTATCCTGAAACTTCGATTCGTGTTAAACCAAACACAACATCAATTTCAGAAGATAAGAACATTTTAGGAATGGCAAAAGAACAAATTGAATTATCAACTATGTTCAAGCGCATGTCTTACGATGAAATGGAATCCATGCTTCAACAATGGTTGGAGACTGGTAGGGTAGATGGAGTTCAAACTGAAACAGCAGATGTTTCAACACCTACAACCCCATCTGAAACAACCTCTAAAGCTTCTAATGTTAAAGAAGCATTTGATGACCTTTTCAACGACTAATTTATGGCTAAAAAAGTAGAATCATTTCGTGATGAACTATCTACTATTCTAGCCAATAATCTCAACAAGAAGTTTAAGTCCGCCCACAAGGTGGCTTTCTTCTTGGATGGGTCAGAACAAACCCCCACCGATTTGGATGAATGGGTATCTACTGGCTCACCTATGTTAGACCTCGCCATTGCAAACCGTCCACATGGCGGTTTGCCGGTAGGTCGCATTACGGAGATTACAGGATTAGAAGGAAGTGGTAAATCACTACTCGCAGCTCATGCTATTGCAGATACTCAAAGGAAAGGTGGACTTGGTGTTTACATTGATACTGAGAACGCATTGAACCAAGATTTTCTTGAAGCAATTGGGGTTGATATTAAAAAAATGTTATATGTTCCATTGGAAACAATCGAAGATATTTTTGAAGCAATTGATTCTATCATTGAATCAATTCGTGCCGCAGATGGTGATAAAAAGAAATTGGTAACCATTGTAGTTGATTCCGTTGCTGGAGCATCTACTAAAGTTGAAATTTCTGCTGATTATGACCAAGCTGGATACGCAACTCAAAAAGCAATTATCATATCAAAGGCTATGAGAAAGGTCACGAACTTAATTGGCCGTGAACGAATTTCTCTAATCTTTACAAATCAACTTCGTACTCGTATGGGGGTTTCTTTTGGAGACCCTTGGACTACATCCGGTGGTAAGGCAATTGCATTTCACTCATCCTGTCGTATACGACTGAAACAAATGGGTCAGTTAAAAGCAAAGGTTGGTGGTGTAGAACAAATTGTAGGTATCAAAACTCGTGCTCAAGTAGTAAAAAACCGAATGGGACCTCCCCTTCGTTCTATTGATTTTGATATTTACTTTGATAGTGGTATTGATAATTATGGTTCTTGGTTAGAAATGATGAAGACCTATAAAATTGTAAATCAGAGTGGTGCGTGGTATACTTATGTAGATACCGAAACCGGTGAAGAATTAAAATTCCAAGCTAAAAACTTTGAAGAACTAATAGAATCAAGAGCTAACTTGAAAGAAACAATTTATCAAACAATTTGTGATACATACATCATGTCTTACAAAGAATCCAGTGCTCAATCAAATATTGATAACATTGAATTAACCGGTTTTGATGATTAGTAAATACGCAGAACTCCTTAAAGAAGTTAAGAAAGAACATTTAGAGGTTAAAGAAGAACATTTAAATGATAAAGTCCTTATTGTAGATGGATTGAATCAGTTCATTCGTGTTTTTGGGGCAGTTCCTGCGTTAAATGATGATGGCAATCACTGTGGTGGTATAACAGGTTTCTTGTTATCCACCGCAGCAACCATCAGAATTATTAAACCAACTCGTGTAATCGTTGTATTTGATGGTAAGGGTGGTTCTCAACGAAGAAAAGAAAAATATAGTGCATACAAACAAGGTCGTACCGGTCTAACTAAAATCAATAGATTGGCTGGTTATGAAGATTTGGAAGACCAACAACAATCAATGAGAAATCAGTTTGCAAGGTTGATTGAGTATCTACAAGTTTTACCTGTTTCATTAACATATATTGATTATGTTGAGGCTGATGATATTATTGGATATTTAGCAAATCACTATTTCAAAAAAGAAGTGGTAATTGTATCATCAGATAAAGATTTTCTTCAATTAATAAATCCACGAATCAAAGTATGGTCTTCTAACAAAAAAAAGTTATACGATGAATCTCTTGTTAGACAGGAGTATGGTGTAATACCCCAAAATTTAGTGTTTTATCGTGTTTTAACAGGCGATAAATCTGATAACATAGTTGGAGTTAGAGGTGTGGGTGATAAGACGATAGAATCAAAAATGTCGTTTTTAAATAATCGTGAATTGGAGTTAGATGAATTCATAACCGAATGTTCTAAAGTAGAAGAAAAACTATCAAAAAAATTGATGGATAATATAGATGTGATACGGATAAATTTTGAACTCATGCAGTTACGAAATCCAGAAATATCATCATCAATCACATCTAACATTAGGGCTATAATGGATAATGGAACACATCAATTAGATATGATTCAATTTAAAAAAATGTTTATGGTTGATAAATTATATACCGCCTTTGCTGATGTAGATTCTTGGTTGAGAAATTCTTTTTCTAATTTAAATAATCTAATCAACAAACATTTAAGTGGTAAATAATTTTGATACAAATGTTTGGTATGGAACAATTGAATACCACTCATACTCAGCTACAAATTGGTTTTCAATTGGTGGAATAGAACACCCATTATTTAAAACTTTAGTATCAAGGATAAAATCCGATGTACCTGAAGTTTATAATTTTGAGTTATATACCATGGGTGGTATCTTGGAAGATTGGATGAGTTGGGACATTGACCTTGCCTTAATAGGTGAGTATAACCCAAAACTGATAAAAAAATGTTTTGAAGGTATTGTTAAAATTGGATTTGATTTACATTTGTATGTTGATGTTCAGTATCAACATAAATTGTGGCGCATTGATACTTACTCTAAAACAGGCCAATTGGATGAAGTACATGAAAACTACGAGTTATCAAACTATTTTTCAAGAGATGGTGAAGTTGAAGATTTAACTCACTACAAATTAGTAGATGGTATATACAAACGAGATGTTATATATCCATTTCCAAAGCATATAAAAAAACAACAAGAGGGGTATGTATACAAATCCCCATTAAGGTTGGTATAAAAACTTGGATAATCAAAAATAAAGTTGTATATTAGTAACTATGGAAAAATTCGGAAGTAAATACGGAACCTCATTTCAGAATAAAATTATATCAGCCCTATTGGGTGATAGAAGTTTTCTTCGTCAAGTATTTGATCTCT
>Ga0181346_1001271_pt1 | contig 11089 bp, 12 predicted proteins | sample Su13VDMM15DN_FD_130100 | JGI IMG/M metagenome (GOLD analysis project Ga0181346, IMG submission 130100) | Freshwater viral communities from Lake Michigan, USA - Su13.VD.MM15.D.N | ecosystem: Environmental > Aquatic > Freshwater > Lake | place: USA: Michigan | collected 2013-07-15 | reverse complement strand
CTTTAATGTCGGGGACTCTAACGCCGAGCGCAGAATAAAAACCAAACGAACTGGGCTTTACGAAGCGGTCTACGTTGCATACCGCGTTGGAGATACCGGTGGCGTTGCGCAGGCGATAGAGAAGATAATTGAGTTTAACGCGCGCTACCCAGAGTTCGGCATAACTTCCGAGGGCTTGCGCCAGTCCATTAAAGGCCGAGACAACAACACGCAGAAAATGATTAGGGGCAGGTTGCCGGACGAGAGAATGCGCGGCAATACTCTAGAACGTGCGGAAGACTGGGGCTTTTAGGCCAGTCGCCAGAAACGAACTCCCTGCAGTTTGTTTTCTACCCGGTACCGGTGGTCGCACAGCCAGCCCTTGCGCCGTGCGATCTCATAGAACTGAGACACCGCTTCCACCATATCGAGGCAGGGGACGAACACAGAAGACCCGGGATCAAAGGTCTTCCAGTTCACCACCATGCGCAAACCGTCGGGGGCCAAATCCATGGCCACCCCTCGGCTATCATTCTTCCTCGGCTTTCTTGTTATCACTGATGACTTCATCGTCGGTCCCCGCGTCATTCATCCATGCCGCTCCTTTAAGCCTAAGCACACTTACCGGCGGCAGGTTCAGCTTGGTGCCCTTACCCATACGCTTTGAGACGGTCTTGGCGCCACACGGCAGGGTGCGCAGTTCTTTGACAATATCGGTAAAGTCTATCTGGCGCTCCGCGCACCACGCCCTGAAAGGTTTTGGCATAAGGAACAGCGTATTGGTGTCCGTCTCCAATCGACCCAGCATCGCGTTTCTCGGCATCGCTTCGGGGACCACTAGATGGTCTAGTACATCCGGTCGACCGCTGGCATCAAGCCTGCCTTCACCTGAGTTACGAATGCGCAGGAAATCGTTAACATTGGCGTAGAAGTAGTCGCTGACAATCTGCGTTGCGTCTTGGCTGTGCGCGCTGGTGTCCTCTCGCTTGTAATCTCGCAGGTAGTCGACAACCCAGTCCAGCAGCGCCCTGACGTCGAAGTCTATGAACTTTAACCGCTTGGCAATCAACAGACCTGTAATATCACATGCCGCTTGCGCGGACCAGAATCGGTTCTCTGCGGTCAGTCCTGCACGGGTATCGATGGTCTGTTGAATACTAACCAGCAGCTTTTGAACTTCGTCCAAGTTGTTCATGATGTACTGTAGGTACGGTATTGCCGCGTGCCCGAAGTGTCGCTCAATAGATTTTGCCAGCTCGTCGGTATCCTGCTTAGGCAACTGCTGCTTCTGCGGGGAGAACTCCAGCACGCGCTGCGCTTCCGCCTTTGGTGCGTCCTTGTACGAGTTTACCTTTGAGATAAGGCTCATGTTGCCAGTAGTCACGCAGATAAAGCTCCACGGGTCTCCGCGCCAGCGGGAGGAGTTGGCCCCTTGGCTCAGTCGGCCGCGCTGCTTACCGCTGGGAATCTGGTAGATAAAGTCACTGGCCTCTTTGGGCTGCATGTTCGTCATCTCGTCGCAGTACAGCGGCAGGTCTTTGAGCGTCTCAGCATAATTCATTTTGTCGTGGTATGTATCGCGCTCAAACTTGACGAACTTGGCCGGGTCTGCCCACAGACTGGCCGCTGCCAGCAGCACCGTTGTCTTACCATAGCCTGAGTCCTTGCTATGGAAGTGGAATATGGAGCCCTTGATTGCTGTCATCTTGGTGAGTACCGAGCCGAATGCGGTGCCGATAATGTACTGGTACGATTCAAACCCGGGCTTGTTGAAGAACTCCAAGTTCTTCTTCCATTCATCCAACGACCCCTGCGGTTCAAACATTGGAAACAGGTGCGAGGTCTTAGTTGATGGGGCGTTCAGCTCGACCCGGTCTGGAAGCACGCGAGCGCGACCCAGTGTAAACGAAGTGAAGTTGTCGTCAGCCCAGCCGAATTGCCTTCTGCTCAAGTCTGCGGCCGCTGTGTTTTCTAAGCTTGATTCCCACTTTAGTATGTATGTCATAAGAGCATCCCAATGCGCTGCGGTAGCCACGGCTACGCTGTTTTTAGAAAGATACTTACGCAGCTCGTCTCTTGATGTTGCTGCGGTAAGCGGTACGGTAAATTCTTTTACGCCGTCGTATGGCAGGTGCACACGCACGACAATGGACGCCCCGTCTTCTGGGTCGTCTGTGCGGCGAAGCACATAGAGATCGTGCTCATACACGAGCATCTCCACGGGGTCACCCTCACGGTCCGCTGATTGGACATACACGCCACCGTTTTTACCCCTGAAGTACGGCGAGGGATATTTAGGTATGGTGTACGCCTGCAGTTCTACAGTCTTCATCTGCTCCGGTCTATCAAACACGACGTTGTCTTCTTCCTGCGCCCGGATGATCTCCCGGCCAAGCTGAATCGGCGAGGTTATTTTCCCCTTGTGCGGGCATTTACCACACAGTCCCGGGTTAAGCCCATCAAACGTAGTGCAGTGATACGGCCCAGCGGTCTTCTTGGCTTTGCCGATGGTAACGTCAGCGTCGTAGTCTGGGTGACGCTTAGAGACAACGTGTATTGCTTTGTCACCGTCTACGCAGTTGACCGCAATGGACAGCGCCGCGCGCCACAGTGGCTCGTCCACGTCCTCTTGGTTTGCTGCTGCGTAGGCTAACTGCGCACAGCCGCGACCCTTGGCACTCTTCTCCAGTATGGTCTTGAATCGGCTGGTAGAGTTCCCCATCAGCGACGCCATCATTGGGTCTGCCGCGTTAGAGCGAGTCTTTTTAGGTGGCACCACGCCTTCTGGGATGTAGTGATCCAGAATGGCTTTGAACTTATCCAGCGACAACGCTGGTTCTAGGTCTGCTAACACCGCCACGTTCTTAGGCGGGCTATCCTTGTGGTTGCGCGTGCCCGGGTATCGCAGCACTCTAGCGCAATCGGCCGAGACGACCGGGTCTATATTCAGTCCGTGGTTAAGACACATCTGTTTGAAGCGCACTGCCAGTGGTAGCCAGTCGGCCTTATCCAAGTCTTCGTCCATTGCCCAATAAACATGAAGCCCCCGCCCGGAGTTAACCATCGTGGGTTTTGGAAGCTGGTGTGTCTGGCAGAATACCCTAACCGCTTTTACCGCAGCTTGCTGCGTAGGAAAACCTTTATCGCCCTTGTCTTTACCGCAGTCTAGATCAAGGAAGAATGATCGCAGCTTTTCGGCGTTATCTGCGGTGCGTTTGCCCGGGGTAACAAAAGACGCCAGTGCAAAATACACATCGTTATCCGCTTCATTAAGAGTATCCGCGAGTTCGTCCATCTCCGGTATCGATGCCAAAAACTTTTGTGTAATCAGCTTCTGACCCGAATCCCCGTTGACGGCAAATATGCAGTAGTTCTGTCCTTGCGCCAGCACGTGTTCTAAGAATTTTATTGCGCCCATACGCTAACCTTTATCGCTAGAGACGACAGGGGGCGCCGCAGCGCCCCCGCCATGAAGTACATACCAGCTCTAGAGCTTAGTCGTCCCATTCATCTATCAGGTCATCCAGCCCAGCCGCAGGGGTTTCTTTAGCGGCAGCCACTTTTTTGCTGGGTCGCACAACGGGTTCTTCGTCATCCTCTTCTTCTACAACAGGTGCCGCTTTCTTCTTTGGCACATCGGGTGCGGCCGGTGCTTGCGGCTTTCTTGCACCATCAAACGCACCCACGGTCAGCGTGATTGCATCCTTGGATTCTTTGGAGTCGCGCATTTCAAGCGCAGTCTCCAGCTCTTCCTGATCCAGTGGGCGCACTGCGCTGAAGGACAACTTGGGCTGTTCACTGGCAACGTCAAACTTCATGCGGGTAACCACAGAGATTGCGTGCACGTTGTTAGCTGCTAAGAACTTGCCATACGCTTGCAGGCCCGCCTTGCCGTCCTTTCCGTCACCGAATACGCTGGTGGCGGGCAGTTGCAGTTGATATACCTCTCTCTTTTCAATGTCGCCATCAAGCATCACAGCAACGCGCTGGGAGTAGCGGCAGGCACGGGAGTCCCCTTGGCCTGACCCCTTGATGTTGTTGGGGCACGTACCGCACTTGTCGCTCTGGCGCTGGTCTTCTGGCACTGACGGGTCTGGTGCTTGGGTATTTGATGACCAGCACGTAGGCGGAACCGCTTGTGCTTTGGGGTCGTATGCACCTTGATAGTACTGGCGTGACACCGGTGCGGCGTTAACTAAAATGACATCCAATACGCGGTCTTCGCTAACGTGAATCTCTTCGCCGTTGACTACCTGCCGAAACGCCTTGCCCTTGATGGATATACGGCGTCCGCCAGAAGAAGAACCGCCACTGCCAGCGATGGTCTTGGTTATGCTGTCTTCAAAACCAGCGGGCATTGCTGGTAGTTTAAACTTCTTGCCTTCAAACAAAGTCATGTTGCTCATGCTAACCTCTGTGTTTTAGTTTGGTGTTATAAATCTAGTTCAAGTTGCTTTCGCCCTTCGGCGTTATCGGCGCTAAGATGGTCTCGCACCTTATCGTAATCAAATCTATATGTTGTTCTGGTGTCACCAGCAACGGCGATATACGAGCTTTTAGGTATCTTCCCACTATCCATCCAATTTCTAACCGTGATGGTAGACACCTGCAAGCGGTCAGCCAGCTCACCTATTCTGATAAGGTTATCGTCACTCATTACTTTCTCCGAATACTGATCTGGTACTTTGTTTCCGTGTTCATGCCCGGGGGCAGAACGTCGGGGTTATCTTCCAAAAACTGCTTCACGTTCCCTTGATGCAGTCGCTTTTCAAGTATGTCTGGTACTTTGTGTTCAAGCACAAACTCGTACATCGACGCCCAATCGTTTGTCCAGTAGTTGGTCGTCGTGGTGCGGTAGAACAGCCCTGACTTCGTGCGGGCTCCCTCCACCCCGTGCTCCCTGCAGTAATCCAGTAGCGCACCCTTTATCAACGCCATCTTATCTGTGATGTCTTTCGCCTTCTCTTTGTACTCGGCAGCGATCTCGTCGTTCTTTTCTTTCATCTTGATGTAGACCCGTACCAGCTTTGTAAGCTTGGGGTCTTCGGTCTCAACTGCTTTCTCGGTAGCCATATCGTCCTCGGTGCTGCGTGTTTAGCGAACTTTACTATCCTTATTTATACTACGCAAGTACTTTTTTATACAAATCTATCATCGCTGAATGCACGTTAACTTTTGTCTCCAGCATAGAAAAGACATGCGCCTCCGCTTCCGATCCTTGTAGCTGCACCACGGTGCACTTATTCTTCTGCCCTGCACGGTGCACGCGGGCGTTTGCTTGTTCGTATATTTCCACCGATGACGTCGGCCCCCACCACACAACTGTATCCGCTGCAGTGAGAGTTACCCCGTGTGCCGCAGCTTGCGGCTGTATCACCAGCACCCGAGGACTGTCCGTGGTTTGAAACCTCTGGAAGATGTCCGTGCGGTTAGACGCGCTAACGCTGCCGTTGATAATCTCTGCGGTAATTCCGTCGGCGTTTAGCCGAGCGGTCAGTATCCCAATGACACTGCGAAACGGGGCAAAGATCAGCACCTTGTTTTCCGTCTCGTTAATAACTTCCATAAGCACGTTGTAGCGGCTGCTGATATCAAACTCTATGGTCTCCCCGTCCGTACTGTACACAGCCCCTGCGCTGATCTGCAGTAACTTACCCAGCTTCACCGCCGCATTTACTGCGGTTACCTGCTCGCCAGCCGCCTCAATCACCATCTGCTTCTTCATGATGCTGTAGTACTTGGCCTGCTGCGGAGTCAACTCCACCTTGCGCTTGACGGTAACCATGTCCGGTAAGTCCATACACTCCGCCTTTGTAAACCGTATCGCGGGCTGCAGTGCTTCGTGCACGATATTTTTAGAGTCGGGCCGTGGTATATACTTGAACTGGGTTAGTTTGTACATGACAAGATCACGGAACCCCGTGAAATACTTTGGCACGCCGTTGGGGTTCACCAGCTTCGCTAGGCCGTACGCGTCTTCCGGGGACTGCGCCGCAGGGGTACCTGTCATCATCCACAACCATGTGTCTGGCCCCACCAACTGCTTGAGAGCCTTCCATCGTTTGGTCTGCACGTTCTTCAGATACGTCGCCTCATCGCAGATTATCAAGTCGAATCGGCCATACTTGAGGTCTTCCAGAGAGTTAACCACGGTGTCGTAGTTGGTCACCACGAACTCTGCGTCGCCCTCTATCACGGCCTTACGCTTGGCGGCGTTGCCGTGAGCGATGTCCACCTTGCGGTGCATGATGGTTTTAAAGAAGTCCGACCGCCACGCTACGTCCATGATAGACAGGGGGCACACCACCAACACGCGCTGAACAACTCCGGCCGTTATCAAATAGTCTGCTGCCCACGCCGCTGCCGCAGTCTTGCCCGACCCCTGCTGGCTAAAGCAGAACGCCCGTCGGTGTAGTGTCAGAAACTCTGCCGTGGTGCGCTGGTGTGCGAACGGGGTGTACAGCCCCGGCCAGCCGTATGACTTATTTATGGGCGAAGGGACTTGCTTAATGCCGAGGTTTTTAAGCACCTGCATTTCCTCCAGCCCCCAGTTTATTGCAACCCTCCCGTCTGACATCTGCTTGCTTTTAGGTATCGTGTTTAATATCTGCTGCGGATTGCGTACCCGCAGCAGCACTGCTTTGTTGTCGTAAATCTGCATTGTTGCCCTTACTTCTTCGGGTGTTGGCCGTTGCGGCTGCGGTTAGCGCTTGCGGACTCTACTTTGTATCCATCAGCGTTACTGCCACCGTCCTTGAGCATCTTGTTGTGAGACACGTCTTTGCCCTCACGCTTGTCCGCCGTGCCGTTGTTGTTCTTGTCCGCACCGGTCTTGTCGACCGCGCGCCGTGCACGCTGGCGCTCCATGCGGTCCCCGTGTTCTCCACGGGCTTTGGCGGTCTTGGCTTCTTGCTTGTAGTCACGCACATAGTTCTTACCGCTTGGCATCACATGTTCCTCCCGTTATGAGGGCAGCTCAGTACTACGCAGTACTTTTTACACAGCCCTGATGTTTTGGGGTTCCACACCCCGGATTCTATCGCCGTTAATATCCGTCCGTACCGCTTCAACCATTTCGCCCACAGCCCCGGCGCATCAGCTCGCAGGTACTTCTTGCGGATGAACGCTTTTGCTATCACAAAGAACAGCGCCGCATCGACTTCTTCGACGTCTGGGAAGTGCTTGAACGTCGCCAACGCCATCAGCTCTAACTGGTCAGTGTCTGCGTACTTGGCACTCTTGCCCGCTTTATAGTCGAGCACCTTTGCCTTTGTCCCGTTGATGATACTGAGGTCGGCTATGCCGCGCCACCACACCTTGGGGTCATCCATGTCGCACGCCTCAAGGTCTTCGGTCAGCCCCATCTTGTACTCGCACAGCTTCTCACCCGGCAACGCCTTGAGCTTGTCCAACGCCTTCTTGGCAAACCAGAACTGCTTGGGTAGCTCAGCTTGGTCGGACACATAAAACTCTGCGGCCTCATGAAACTGCTCACCGTACAACGCTGCTTCGTGCTGCTCGTCCTTAACGTCCTTCTTGATCTTGAGGTGGTAGTACTTCCTCGGGCACTGCTCAAACAACTTAATGGCACTGAACGACCATGTTGGATTTTTCTTCATTTTTCATATTCCTTTATGTCAACCTTTATTGCTTTTTTCCGAGCACGTTCGGTTTGTACCCAGTTCCTATTATGCCAGCGAAGAAAAGAATCCTTCTCGTATCGTTTGTTATGCCCATGCTTACCACCTTTCAAAAGACCGCCAAATCCACTTGATGGTGCTGCCACCACTGCCGCTGGTTTTTCTTCGCTGGCGTGCACTCTCCTATCTAACGTTTTGGGGTTAACATTTAGAATTCTAGCCAACTCTCCAATCGTGTAGGTCGGTTTGCGTTTCACTTAGCGTCCCCGTAGTTATCCGCGATGTCGCCTTCGGACCACGTTATCAACTGCGGCCACCAATTGGGCGGGGTTCGCATTATTGTTTGCAGCGTTTCAAGCGCAGCAACGGCGTCGCTCTCGGGCACTATGTAAACCAGTTCGTCGTGCACTGCCAAACTCGGGCGCAGCTTAGTCTGCTTGTACATCTGATACGCGTTACCGGCAATGACGTCGCGCGCCAACGCCTGAACACAATTCTCCGTCACCTTACCCGCGTATATTCTCGCTTGGTGGCGGTCAGTACCATACACCCACTCGCTCCGACCGTTTTCATTAACTTCTTCTCGCAGCAGGGGGTAACGTATTACGCGCCCAGATGGCAGGTGTATGCCCTCCGCAGATGTCTCCATCAATGACCACGGGTCAATAACCACGCGGTCTTCCTGACTTATGAATTGTAGCATCTCATGGCACCTGCGCCACCCGAGCACAATGTTTTCATACTCAAGACGCCACTGCGTGGTAATCGCTTGAGCTTCTTCTAACGACAAGTCTACGCCGCCCATGGTCTTGGCAACCTTCTGAAATGCGCCGCCCCCGGCTCCAAACCCCAGTCCCAAGTGCGCGACCTTGCCTATCTGCCGCTGCGGCTTTGTTACTTCCTCCAGCTTCACCTTATACAACCTGTGCGCAAAGTCTTTGTACAGGTCGGCCTTGTCTGGGGACGCTTGGTACAGCGCCATCGAACTTGGAACTTCCCACAGAAAGTGGTTAACCCTCAGCTCAATACCGGACAAATCGGCTACCACCACCTTGTATCCCTTGGGGGCGCGCATTGACTTGCGCAGCGCATCGGACAGCTTGGGCTTATCCGGGTTTACGCTTGGTAAATTCTGCGGGTTGTATAAGAACCCAGACCATCGGCCCGTGGTGTCTGCGCCGCAGTAATGCAGTGGGATAGGCAGCTTGCCTTTAAGTGTTTTACCCACGGCGGTAAACGTCTCAAGGCGTGTCTCCAGTATTGTCGACTTAACGTCCAGTCGGGTGCTCGCTGCCAATGCAACCACCGGGTCTTCGTGCTCCTGCAACGCAAGGAACGCTTCGTCTGTCTTGGACAGCGCAGGTATCCCTTTCTCTGGGTTTGATGGGCTCTGCTTCATGGGTACCCGGACGCCTCTGGCCCGCAGCAGCTTACTGAAGTGCGCGGTGGACGCCAACTTACTGCGAACAACTTCTTCTACCGCTGGGTTGTCATCTACCTCCATCTCGTAGAGCACGCTCGCCATCTGCGCCAACGCCTGCTGCTTCTGAATCCTGACATCGCTGAGTGCCTTATCCAGTACCTGTCGGCTCAACATGAACTTCGGCTCTACCAACATACGTATCGTGCTGTCGATCTGCCATAGCTCTTCGGCGTTGTAGTGCTTTTTCAATGCTTGGAACAGGCCGTGGCACTGGTCGGTGTCGTCGCGGTTGTACTCCTCCATCGCCAGCAGTTCTGTGTTCGTGAAGTCGCACAGGTGCTTGCCTTTGGTGTTGAGTAGGGCGGTGTTGTCCTTGACCCCAAGGCCGTAGTGCTCGACCAGTTTGGCTAGAGAGTTCCCGCAGGTCTTACTGTGCAGGGGTCTGGCCATCGCCAGCGTGCACCCCCACACTTTTGGGTTAACCCCGAAACGCCAAGCAAAAAGCATCGCGTCAAACGCTGACATGTTATGCGCGACTAACATCACGTCCGACCAGTCTTGTGCTTGTAAGCGTTTGCGTATGGCCGCTTCGCCAAACCACACCCGTGTCGGCTCGTCGTCTATCTTTAGGGACAGCGATATGACTTCTGTATCCGGGTGCATCACGTAGTCTATGGGACTCATCTTAGACAGCGAATGTGTCTGCGACCAGTACGTTTCAAAGTCTCCTACTATTAGTTTCACGCTTCATTGTCCTTATTAGTTATTAGGCCCCCGGCCCCGTGACTGCGCACCCATTACGTTATTAATGGTGGGCCGAGGGTTTCGTGCTCGTTACTCTTTCATTACTTTGTAGAGCTCAGCCTTCAGTTCGCCGAGTGCCTTGTCCGTGAGGTCTCCAATGACGTTCGCCCCTGCCGGAGGTTCGTCCTGATCCTCGTCTACACAGGCAAATCCGATGGACGGCCTGCCGTCCTCGTAGATGTACCCTACCTGCCAGTTCGTACACCGCCAGTACACGGTTACCCACCAGTAGTCGTCGTTCATTGTGGGGGGCTTCGCCTTTTTCAAGAAATACCCCCTTGGATACGCGAAGCAGTGAGAAACTCTATGCCCTTCCGCTGCCGCCCCGTGATAATGTTTTTCCCCGCAATGCTCGCACTTAAAAGTAAACTGCGACCCTTCGTGCTGGCATTCAATTACCGGTATGTCGTCGCTCATTTTCCACTCTCCCGCACTCGCCCAACGTGCTCGACAGTCTTATACTTTTCCGTCAGCTCGTCGCCCACCCGGTTAAGACCCTGTAACTCCCTAATCTTGGCGTTCAACGCCAGCTCTGCCTGAATGTCAGGCACGTCATCCCTAAACCGGCGCCTGTCCCCTTGTACCGCCGCACCGGCAAGTGCAAGGCCGGTGAGCATGGTCATAGTTAAACCCACAAACATTATCAGTGCTGTCATTTCGCACTCTCCTTCGGGTAGGTATAGGCAATCCGCAGTGCCAACATGGCGTTCAGGTAGCGGGCCTTGCACACGTTGTAGTACGACATCGTGCAGGACTTGGGGGCGTACCCCCAGTTAGCCATTTTTAAGGCACATAACGCATGGCGGTACTCAGTCCCCAAAAACATCATTGAGTTGTAAGCAACGAATATCCTGTTTGTTCTTTTCATATCCGCTCCTGAGCTGCGCTCTCACCTGCCAGTGCGAAGTAAGCCGCACCATCTTCATAGGAGTCCGCTCGGTATCTACCCGCCTGCGCCCTGACCATCTTCAAGCAGGTCATAAACAGCCAGCCCTGCTCGTCTGTCAACCCAGCGCCTGTCAGGGTATTGAACATGGTCACTGTCTTGCCGATGCTGCGCTCACCCTGCAGCTGGTCGTATGTCGCTGCCCGTTCTTCCATGTGTTTAGCTGCTGTTTGCAGGATACTTCCTGCCGTAAGTAAGCGCTTCTTGGGGTGTAGGTGTTCTGTGTAGGGGCGTAGGTAATGCGTATCGCAATACTCTTGCTCTGGCAGGTTGGGATTGGGGCAGCCGTACATTTTG
>Ga0181346_1001270_pt1 | contig 11098 bp, 9 predicted proteins | sample Su13VDMM15DN_FD_130100 | JGI IMG/M metagenome (GOLD analysis project Ga0181346, IMG submission 130100) | Freshwater viral communities from Lake Michigan, USA - Su13.VD.MM15.D.N | ecosystem: Environmental > Aquatic > Freshwater > Lake | place: USA: Michigan | collected 2013-07-15 | reverse complement strand
TCAAATAATAAATCATATTATTATGACTCATACGGATTTCCAGCACCAGAAGAGATTGAAGATATTATTAAACCATATATTTATAATGTAAATCAAATTCAAGGATTAGAAAGTACGTCATGTGGATATTTTATTATAGGTTTTATATTATACTTTAATAATAATAAAAAAAGAGATGATCTAGAAATTATTAATGATTATATTAATTTATTTACTAGTGATTTTAAAGATAATGAATATATATTATATAAGTTATTAAAAAAATATAATATAGTTGTTTAATTCCATAATAAATTTATACTTAAATTATTAGGACTATAAGGATTATCTTTCCAATTCCCTTTAATTTTTGTAGCACGTTTTAAATAATTTTGTTGTCTTATTAAATCATTATGTTTAGTAAAATCATCATAATTAGAATTTCCAAAATGTACTAACTTATTATTAATAGGGTTTCTAATCATAAATTTTTTATTTTTCATAGTAGATATATATAATTCTTTTATTGGTAAATTATTTTCATTACAATATAGTTTTAAATTTTTTATAACTTTATTAATATTACTTTGTTGTTCAACCATTTTATTATAATATAATTACTATAATAAAATAATTAATAATTAATATTTAACATTTCGGTTATTTCCTTTTTAACATATTTTTTATTATAGTAATAATTAGTTTGATAATCTTTCATTTTAAATCTAGAGTTTATAATAGCTTTTCTAGAGTTCAATAATGGTTTAAATTTATCAATATAATTATTTTCAATAAATGCTATTTCATTTTTAGTTATATTATCTTGTACCAATAATGGTTTAAAATGAATATCTAAATTATTTTCTTTAATATGACTATATAATTTTATTTTAGAATTACTATTATTATATTTAATATTACAATTATGAGTTATAATTCTTTTAATATAATTTTTCGTAGAACCTATATATAATAAATTGTTATTATTATAAATTGCATAAATAGTATAATTCATTGTTTATTATAATATAATTAATATATTATAATAAATTTATTTTTTCTATATATAATTTTTATTTATTCAATCATAATCCATAAAATTATAAACATCATTATTTATTTTATTAGTCATAACACAATCAAAACAGATTTTAAATTTACCGTTTCCATTAATTAAATTATTACAATCTGGTTTACCAATTACCCCGGGACAAATTGATTTAGTTTTTTTATTGCATTCATAACACATCTTATAGACTCCACATTTACTATTATATAAAGTACCACATTTACATCTTGTTTTTTCTTCAATACTTTTTTTATTGCATCCAAAACACATTCTAAAGTTTCCACATTCTTTTCCACACTTACAGACCATTTTATTATTTCTATTTTATATAATATAATATAATATTTTTTTAAATCATTTAATTAATATAATAATAAAATTAATTAATTAAATGAATTATAAATCTATATAAAAAAATATTATATAGATTTATAATAAAACGAAAAACAAAATGGTAAAATCTCTAAAATCTCTTCAAGCTTACAAAAATTTAAACTTAGTTATATATAGTTGTAATATAAATTTTTCTAAAAAACAAAATAAGAAAACAATATCTGGATGTTTATCTAATAAAGAAATGGTTAATTATAATGATGATTATATTAAAGAAGAACATAATGGATATATGATGAAAATGGGGACTGTTTTACAAGATAAAAATATATTAGTTGGATTAGATATTGATAATAAAGAAGATCATATGGAAAAGAATGTTGAAGTTAAAAATGGTATGACAAAATGGACCAATATTCTTAATGATAATGATTTTAAAGATGTTTATTCATTAGATACACCAATTCAAAAAACCGGGAATAATGGATTACACTATTTATTTAAAGTTAATAAAGATGATTATAAACAATTAAAAACAATTAATGGACTATTTATTGATGGTATAAAATATACTATTGATTTTAAAGCTCATAATCAATGTTTATTAGTTGAACCATCAATTTATTATAATGATAAAGATGAAAAAAAAGAGTACAAGTGGGAAAAATCAGTAGATAATTATGATATAATGTATATGCCATTATTTGTATATAATATATTATTAAAATCTAAAGCACCAAAGATAGAAAAAAAAAAAGAAACATTATTAAATATTGAATTAAAAACAGATGATGAAACATATAAATATATTAATGAGTTGTTGAATAATTTAAATCCAGATAGATTTCATTGTGGTAATAATTGGAGATTTATGGCTAGATTATTTAACAATTTGAAATTATCATTAAAATTATTTATTGAATATTCTAAAACATCATCTAAATTTATTGATGATAATGATTGTAGAACTCAATTTAATAAATATATTAATGATAATAAATATAATATTAAAACATTAGAAAATTTATCTTATAAAGATGATAAAATTAATCATCATAAAATCATAAATAAATACAATAATGTTATTCAAAAAATAAATTTATCTAAATTATCAAAAATTAATAAGTATGATATGGATTATATTAATGATAGATATTTAGATTATAATAAAAATAAAATTATTAATAATAAAACTAAAGATTGGACTTATAATAATGATATTAAAAGTATGAATATTAAATCTCCTTATGATACAGGAAAAACAACTTTATTAAAAAAAATCATAAAAGAAATGAGACCAAAAAATATATTGTTTATTTCATATAGAAAAACCTTATCTTATGATATTAGAACTAAATTTAATGAGTTAAAATTTAAATCATATTTAGATGAAGATTTAAACAGTGACAGATTAATTATTCAAATAGAGTCATTACATAAATTAAGAAATTTAGATTCAACCTTTATTAGTGAAGAAATAGATGAAATTAAACACTATGATTTAATTATTATAGATGAAATTGAATCTATATTAAATCAATTTTCAAGTAGTACACTTGGAGATAAAAAAAGAGAGACATTTCAATTATTAGATAACTTATTATTTACATGTGATAAAATAATCACATTAGATGGTGATATGGATTTAAGAAGTTATGATTTTATAAGTAGTTACGGGCAATATATTAATATAGTAAATAATATTGTTACTCATAATAATATATTAAACATTATGAATAATAAAGAAAATTTTATAAATAAGATAATTGATGATTTAAAAAATGATCTTAAAATTGCGGTTGCTTCTATGTCTTCAAATATGGTTTTAGAGTTAAATGATCAACTAAAAAATTTATATCCTAATAAAAATATACTTGTTTATACTGGAATGACAGCTGAAGAAGATAAAATGAAATTAAAAGATATGGATGTTATATTTAAAGATGCAGATGTAATTTTATATAGTCCAACTATCACTGCTGGTGTTTCTTATGATGTAATTGATGAAAAAGATTATTTTGATAAAATATACGGTATAATTAGCTCTAATTCTTGTTCATCTAGAGATTTTAAACAACAATTGGGAAGAATAAGAAAAATAAGAGATAATAATATATATGTTTTAAATAATAGTACTATAAAAAATAATTATAATAAGTCATTTTATACTTTTGAAGATGTAAAAGAAGAATTATTAATACAGAATGACGTTATATTGACTAGACAAAGAGAAATTATAAAAGAAAATGGTGTAAAAAGAGTTATTGAAAGGAAAGTTTTATCTAATTATGACATCAATTATATTCATAATATAGTTGAACAAAAAAATAATAATCATTATTATTTTATGCATAATTTAGAGTTAACATTTATTAAATCAGGTTATAAAGTAAACTTTATTGATGATAAAAAAACTAAAACGACTGGTGGTTATATGTTAAATATGGTTTTAGAAGCTGAAGATATATCTAATGATAAATTTATGGATTTATTAGAAAAACAAGAGAGAGGAAAAACAACTCTAATTGATAATATCCAATTGAAGAAACATTTTATTAAAAAAACATATGGATTAGAAACAATAGATGAAGATATTATTAAGCCATTATTTAATAAAGAACATGTTTATAAAAATGTATGTAATTTAATTAATGAAGATAATATTAAAATTAATGATGATAATTATTCATTAAATAATTTCATTAAAATAAAAAACATCAATAATATAATTAATAGTTTAGGATTTACCTTAAAAAATAATACTATTAATTATAATGATTTTATTAATAATTTATCAACTTTATATAAATCCAATAAATGGTCTAATATAGAACAACTTTATAATAATTCAAAAAATAAAATAAATGATGATAAAATAATAACATTTATTAATAAAGTATTTATTAATTATGGAATATCATTTAAGAAAACAAAAAAGATAATATTAAAATCAGTACTAAATAAAAAAGGTTTACAAGTTATAGATAGAAAAACTAAACAACCTAAATTTAAAGAAGTTAAAGAAAAAAATAATTATGAAAGTATTACGATTATTATTAATCAAATTTATAAAGACTTAGTTTCAGCTAACATTTACACAAATAAATTAAAGATAGATGATTCTATTAAAGATTTATTCATATTTAACGAAGATAATATTTATAAAAACTATATTAAATTAAATAATGTTATTGATCATAATAATTCATTTAATGATGATATAGATGATGATTTAGATATTATTAAAGAAGAATTAAATATAGTTGTTGTACCTGAAAAGGATATACAATTATTAAATTTACTTAATATACAATTAAATAATAAGAAATCATTATTTAAAAGATGTATAGATGATGATAATATAGAATTACAAATGAAAACTTGTGATGCTATATTTTGTTATAATGAAAAGAGAATTGATAGAACAATTAAATAATGAATAATTAAATAATGAATAATTTATATATGAGTAATAATTGGCGGATTATTACAAGTATATTATTATAGTTAGATTATCCGCCAATAATCTATACTATAATATAATAATTAATTCTTATAAAATAATATAAATAAATATCTTATTATATTAATATAATAAAGATGCAAGATAAAATATATAAAACAAAAAATTATAATGAAACTAGTAAAGAATATCGAAAAGAGTTCTACAAAGAATATTATAAAAAAAATAAAGAAGAAATATTAAAAAAATATATAGAAGATAAAGAAGAAAGAAAAATCTATTATCAAAAAAATAAAGAAGAAATTAAATTAAAAAATAATAAATTATATCATGATAAAATGAAAAAACTTGATGAGACTACAAAAATATTAGAAGAGAAATTAAAATTAATTGATAGATTAAATAATATAATAAATGGTACAAGTGAAGTAATGTTTAATATATTACCAGATGAAAAAAAGCAGATATTATATAATGCTCTTAATGATTTAAAAAATCAAGTTTGAAAATATAAATTAATTAAATTTTATTATAGTAATATTATAATAAAATTTATATTATTTAAGGGATCCCAAGTGCTGTACCATATTTTTTTCTTCTACCTAATCCAGACTTTTTAACAACCATATCAATCCCTTTATCAGCTAGTCCAGATAAAGGATCTTTAATAAATCCCGGAAGAGGTGCTTTATTTAATAATTCATTTTTTAAGAATTTAGTCCCAGAACTTAATAAATTACCCATAAATCCTTTTCCTTTTTTTGATGCTCTAACTTTTTGCATAAAATCTCTAGCCTCTTGACTTCCTTTTACTAAACGTGGCATTTTTCTTATTATATATAATTATATCATAAGAAAATAATTATTTCTATATGATTTTATTTTATATCATAGAACTCCATAAAATTATGACGTAAAAACTTTTCTTTACTAGAATTAATATTACAATCTATTAATAAAAAATCTTTAGCTTTACTTGTTGCTTTTCTATAACATTCTATAATATAATCTTTATCAACTGAATATATATTATGATTTTTTATTATACAATTAATACTAACATTATCATTTAATTTAAACATTATAAAATAGCTTATATTCCTAGTAATATTTTTTGAAACAGCTGTGTAATTTTGGGCCATCAATATTACAGTAAAACCAAATTTACGACTTGATTTTAAATAAGATTCTAATTTTTTAAGAGGCTTACCCGTCAACCCAATAAAATCATCTATAATTAATAATTTTTCAGTCTTTTTATTATCATCATATTCTTTTAAATCCGGTAAATCATCAATATCATCTATTAATTGAACATCATTATTTAATTTTTTAAGAAAATTATAAATAGGTTCATCAATAGTAGTTGGATTAAATATAACGACTTCACAAAATGATTTATTTTTCCTTTCTAATAAAAAATCACATAATACAGTACTCTTTCCACTTCCAGTACCACCAAGCATAAGAATCATAGAACAAGGTAAAATAAAATGTTTATCATAATTTTTATCTAGTTCAAAAGTTTTTTCATCCTTATTTTTTTTATTTATAATTGAATACCAATCTTTAATCTCATTATTTACCATATTAATATATATAAGATTAGATTATTAATTAATTAATTTAATTTCTTTAATATATTTTTTGGCCTTTCCATCACTTATTAATTTAAAATCAATCATCTTTCTTAATATACCTTTTAATTCTTTCATTATATCATCATTTGTGTTACCACTTATAATCTCTCCTTCTAATAATTGAAATCTATTTTTTAATTCATTAATTGTTCTTTCTATAGGTACATTATATTTTTTATGTAAATTAGAATATCTTAATAAACTATTGTATATTAAATTTTCATCATCTTTTAAAGTATCAATAACTAATTTGTTATTAGTTACATCATTTATAATATTTAATAATAAGTCGCATAATACATCGCTTATTTTTTTATTCTTATATAAATTTATTTTAGCTCCTGAAAGATGGGCTATACTTAAAATATTATCATACATTAATTTTTTCTTATTAATTAATATACTACCAAATCTAATCATATTAGCCGGTAATTTTTTTATTCCTGTACCTGCTACTTTTTTTTCTGGTTCAATGTCTTTCAACATTTTATTATATTTATTTACTATACCTTTCATTTTTTCATCATTACTATTTTGATTAATGAAATTTTGTAATTCTTTTATTCTATCATCAACTGTACTCTGTAAAAAATCTAATGGCTCATCATTTAAACTAAATAATAAATCTTTTTTTAAAATATTATCATCTTCATTAAAAGCTAATAAATCACTTAATTCATCACGGGTAAATAAACCATCAATAACTCTTATTAATTCTTTTTTAACATCTTTATCTCTACTTTCTTTTTTATATTTTTGTTTTTCTCCCTCTTGTATATCTAGTTCTTCTAATAAACCTTCTTTGGTTTTTTCAATATCTCTAATTTTATAAATCAAAGAATTATTTTCATCTTCTAATCGTCTATAAGATTCTTCAAGATCATTATTAACATTATTATTTTTCATCATCCAACTTATTTCGTTTTGTTGATAATATATATCATTAATAGTCTTGGTTGCGTCTTGTATTTTTTGCATAGTATATATAAATCTCATGTTATCAATAATATTATTTTTTTTTAGGTCGTTTAATTGAGTTGTAAAATCATTAATAATAATAGATGATTTTTTAATATTATCATTTATATCATTTATATTTTTCATCATGTCAGTTCTCAATAAATCTAAATCTTTTAATTCTAATTGTGGACTTTTAGATATTTCATTTAACAAGAATGTTTTAATTTCTTTATTAGTTAAATTAGGATTATTAAATCCGTATTTTTTTATATATTTATTTTGAATAGTAATAAAAATATTGTTAAGTTTTTTTATATCTTCTATTTGTAGTTCATTTACAATACTTTCTATATTTCCCGGATCAGTCATGATATTTAACATATTCTTTTTTAATTGTTTATAATCATTGGTTAAATCATCACCTAATGTCATAGGATAATCAGTTGGACTTTTAATATTGTTTAATAATTCATCCCTAGCAGATGCAGCGTATTTATCATTTAATTCAATATATTTATCATGTTCTTTTTGTCTCATATATGCAGCTTCTTCTTCTGGGTTAACTGTTTTAATAGTAGGATTATTATTCCTTTTATCTAAATCATTCCTTAAATTTTTCATATCAGTATATAATAGTTTTTGTAATTGGGCGTTTCCTTTATCTGTTTCATTTTGTAATTTATACGAATAATAATCATTTTGATTCATTTTTTTTAAATAATCTTTAACTTCATCGGGCATTAAATAATAATATATTATTACATTAGAAAATTATTATTATGAACATCAAAGTATTAATATAATAATATTTAGAATTATTATTATAAAATATATAGTAAAATTATTATCTAAACTAAATATATATTTAAATATGACCGATAATTATGAGTATAATAAATCTTTAGAAGCTCAAACATTAGATGATTCTTCACCATTTGCCGATAAACAATGGTTATATATGCCAGATTTAAATAATGGTGTATATCAAAATACTTCGGGTAATACCCTTGTTCAGTTCAATGCTCAAAATATATATAATTCTCAAAAATTTATTAGCCCTGATATGTTCTTTGTTATACCAACCCAAATGGTTTATGGTATTTATGGTTCTGGGGCTAATTTTAGTACTGCTACAAATGATTTTTTGGATTTAACTGTTAATGACTATCCATGGTGGGCTCAATTAGGAATGAAAAATAATTCAGTAAATATGATTCATCAAGCCGAGATTATAGTTGAAGATCATACCTTGCAACAATTGATGTCACATATTAATATATCAACTCATTTTCAAATGTTATCTAGAATGTCACAAGATGATTTAAAACATTTTGGATCTTCTATTGGTATGGCTGAAGAATTAGATAATACTCAATCTATGAAATATAATAATAATACTAATGCCCCTGAAGTTAAAACAAAAGCAAATACATTTACAAATGATAATGGGTTTGAAGGCAATGGACTCACTAATAATAGAGTTTTTAGCGATTTATCATCTGTAAGTTCTAATGGACATCAATCAGCTTTAAATAAAGCACAAAATTATCAATGTATCAATCTTGCTAAAAATAAACAATTAAATAGATATACTGTTATTAATAATGGAGAAAATGTATATACTGATTCATTCAATGATATTTATGGTGTCGGTGATGGTTTTTTAGTTACCCATGATGCATTGAAAAAAAATTATCAGCCATCAGTTAAATTAACTGCTGATAAAAAATTAGTTGTATATACTGATTATGTTATTATTAAATTAAGAGATTTATACAATTCTATTGAACAACTTCCATTATGTAGAAGATTTAACGCCAAAATTAATTTATATTTAAATACTGGTGTTTGTTCATCTAAAATATCATTAATAGCAACATCAGCAACTGATTTAAATGATAATGACCCTGCCTATTTTTTTAATGGTTCTAATACAACTTTCGCAAATACTATGCCATATAATCATAATTATATCCCCGCTTTTCCTTTAAATACTGTATCTAATTATGTTACAGATACCGTTTATGATTGGACTTTAGTATCTGGTATGTTCATTAAACAAGCACAAGCATTTTCAGTTCAAGGTACAACCCGTGTAAATATAAGTACATCAATTAGTGTTCCTGACCCTAATGTTGGTACTAATCTCCAATCTTGTAGATTATATTACGCTCAACAATTATTACATCCCCAAGAAGCCTTAAAATATGTTGAAAACAATAGAAATAAAAAAGTAGTTTTTAGAGATGTTTTGTTAAATCAAGATAATAATATAATGGCTGGCGCATCATATAGTAAATTGATTAACTCTGGTATTAAGAATCCATTAGGAATATTAATCATCCCATTAATCGCCAAAGGTTCTGGAAATGGGCTACATACTTATAACTTTTCACAATATCAATCACCCTTTGATTCATGCCCATCAACTTTATCACCCTTATCCCTTACTAATGTTAATGCAACATTAGGAGGCCAAAATATATTACAACAAGTTATGGACTATAATTATGAAAATTTCTTAGAACAAGTCGCAAATGTGGACTCAATTACTTCTAGCGATTATGGTATCAGTAATGGATTATTTAATCAAAAATACTGGCAAGATGCTTATAAAGCTTATTATATCGCTTTAGATAAATGCAACCCAGCTGATAAGGCAATTGGTAGATCATTAAGTGTTTCTTTTGTTAATAATTCAAATTGTAATATCGATCTTTTGTATTTTATTTTCTATATGAAAGAAATAGAAATCGACGTACAAACGGGTATTATTTCAGTAAAATAGAGCTACTGAGACGCTAAAAATATTAATTTATTAATTTATTAAAATAAGCATTAAAAAACTAAGAAATGTTAATCATAAAAGTAATAAATATGAACAACTAAATTTATTTTATTATAGTAATATATATTATAATAAAAATGAAAAAACAATTTAATCCATCTATTCAAAAATTATTAAATCAATATGGAGATAAAAAAATTCAATCAGTAACCATTTATAGGAAACCTATTCAATCAATTATTAATACCGTTTTAAATACTCTTTCATTTGGACAATTTAATAAGAATTTAAAAGAAAGTAATTATGATAAACTTTTTCATTTATTTATGATTGTAACAATATCAGCACATGAATGGTTTATAATTGAAAAAAATGAGAGAATAAATATTAAAAAAATAAATACAATAGATAATAAAGTTGATAATAAAGTTGTTAGTATTAATAAAGAATTAACAATAAATGAAATGTTAAATAATACAATAAATAATATTGGGCCTGATAATTTCTTTACATATAGAAGCCATTCGTGGAATTGTCAAAATTTTATCATGAATGTATTAAATAGTAATGGATTATTAAACAATGAATTAAAAGAATTCATATTACAAGATACAGATAAGATATTTAATAAATTAGGATATCTAAAAAAATTTAGCGATGTTGTAACAGATGCGGCTGCTAATGTTGATTATATAGTTAGAGGTGGTGATGTTGAAAAAAATAATCTCATTAAAGATTATAATATGAGTAATCAAAAATATCATGGACTTTATAGTATTAAAATTATTTTACCTAATGAATTATTAAATGATGAATCAAATAAATTAGTAAAAACTTTAACTAAAACGGGAAATATAAAAAAAATT
>Ga0181346_1001269_pt1 | contig 11105 bp, 9 predicted proteins | sample Su13VDMM15DN_FD_130100 | JGI IMG/M metagenome (GOLD analysis project Ga0181346, IMG submission 130100) | Freshwater viral communities from Lake Michigan, USA - Su13.VD.MM15.D.N | ecosystem: Environmental > Aquatic > Freshwater > Lake | place: USA: Michigan | collected 2013-07-15 | reverse complement strand
GTCAAGCGTGCGCTGGTCTCTAGGCAGGATCTAGAGTATGGGCGGGGTGGCTATATACCATCTTGGGAATCCTATTGCGTGACTTGACAGCGACCACGGGTTATGATGGCGGATCTACGCAAGAGGCGGATATGGATCCACGCAAGCAGGCTATTCGGGGTTTACTAGATGAATTCCTGACTTCGATCAGGCAAGCGGACAAGACCTCAATTGTGCCGGCCCCCAATCGTTGGTTTGCCAAGCCTGAAGATTTTCCCCATCAGCAGCCAATGATTGAGAAGGCGCTGGCCGCCACTGGCAAGTCGCGGGATGATTTTCTTCATGGTGCGTATCTAGATCCGCGCACTGGCCAAGATCTAACGGGCCGGATGATGTCTGACGTTGGCGCGGTCATTGATCCAAACACTGGCCGTCCGGTGATGTCGGGGCGCGAGTCTGGGCTGGAAGAGTTTGCGGAACTTGAGAAGCGGCTAGGTAACCAGACGTTGTCTAACCTTGTTAGGCGGTCTAAGTTCAAGCCGACCGGCGGGGATGCTCTGCTTAACGACATTCCTTTCATTACGACCGTTGAGTCGGGGCCGCACTTCTATGGCCTTGGGATGGAGTATGCGAGCCCTACGCAGTTGTTTCAAATTCAGCGCGGGGATAACCCTCACCTGCGGCCAAAGAGCCGTGGCGACGTGTTTGGGATGGGTGAAGTGGTTGGCCGAATGCAGATCGGCAAAGGCCCAGAGCATGACGTGTACGAGAAGTTGTTTGTGGCTCCTCGTGGTTCTGACGTACCCGGCAAGAAGTTGAGCAAGGCCGAGGGTGGTGAGGTACACGCCGCCGGCGGAGGATTAAAGCAAGCAGTAAGGGGGAAGATTGACGAGTTCTTAGCGGAACTTAACAAACCTGCCAAGGCCGCGGTCAAGGTAACCGAGGTAGTTGCTCCATCGCGGGTCATCAAGGGCGCACAGGATATTCTGCCTACGGCGGAGCGTGACGCCAACTTAGCCAAGTTTCTTAAGGAAAGCAAGGTTCAAGACAGGCTGTATCGCGGCCAACGCAGAGCGCCCAAGACCGACAAGTTTGTAACCACGCAAGGTAGAGCGGTCCCGTCATTCACGACGGACCCAGAGGTTGGCAACGTCTACTCGCGGCAACTTGAGACCGGCAAGCACGGCTCTGGTTCAACGTCTGTGCCGGTTTACGTTCAGATGACCAGTCCATTGGACATCAGGGATCTTGGCGAGCACGTCATCATGGACGAGTTTATCAACAGACTCAGCCATGACTTGAATGTGCCTTACGGCAGCAAGACTATGGGCTACTACGACTTGGCCGATATGCTTGAGGATCTGGACAAGACCGTTTACAAAACCAATGCTCAATATGACATTGACGCATCGAGCGGGTTGGATCGCATCAGGAGTTTTGAAGAACTAGCGGATGCGATTCGAGAGGCCGGCGAAAGCAAGAACGCAAATAGAATTCTTGAAGACCTGCTACCAACGGCGTCAATCGATGCGTATTCGCTGGCCGATCACCCGGCGATTGTGGATGAACTCAGGAAGCATGGCTATGATGCTTTAATCCACAAGGACGTGTTTGATGCTGGGATGCCGTACTATCAAGGCAATCCAGAGAACATCCAAGAAGGGTTTACGTCCGAAAACGTAATCGATGCGTACCGGCCGTTTGAGCAAGGCAAAATCAAGTCCGCGGTCGGCAATCGAGGAACTTACGATATCAACGACCCGGACATCAACAAAGCCGCAGGCGGCGAGGTCCACATGGCTGAGGGTGGCGATACAATGCTTGCTGAGTTGATGGAGCGGTACAACACCCCTCGGAACAAAAGCCGGTACAGCGCTGGCATCTTTGACAGCAAGGCTCCGGGCGAGGTTAGGTCGGTAACCCCAACGGTAAAGGAGCGCATGGCCAGCGGTCTGCAGGCTGCTATGGAGGCCGCAGGATCAGATCGATACAAGGCTAGGCAGCGAGCCCAGACGATCGTTGGAGGGGAGAACAGCAGGCTTCCCGGTGGCTTTGGGGTTTTAGACATTGGCGCAATGGTCAATCCTGTGGTTGCCGCGGGGATGATGCCGTTGTACGGCGAGGAGGCAATACACAATCTGGCCAACGTGCCAAATGCACTTAAACGCGGTGACATTATTGGCGCTGGCGTTGAGGCGGGGTTTGGGCTGATGGACTTGATCCCTGCGGTTGGCCAAGGGAAGAGAGTAGCGAAGGGCGTTGCGAGAGGCATCAAGGATGCGGTGACCAGCGATGCTGGTTATGACCTAGCGCAGAGGGTTCTCAACGCTACCGGCACGGCCCCCGCGCAGATTATGATGGGGCCAACGTCCAAGACATGGAACCATAGCAACGCCGCTTTAGCGAAGCATATGGAACTGCAGGGAGAAAACCCGGAAGCAATTTGGAAAGCGACCGGGACGTTCCGCGGCCCTGACGACCTCTGGCGACAAGAGATTCCTGATGTAAACATGAAGTACAGCGTTAGCCCAGTCAGGAGCAGGCAGTACGAGACCGACAGGAAAAGATACAGCCAAGCCATAGACAAGGCAACAACACAAGAAGAATTACAGGCTGCTCAAAAGTATTATGAAAAGCAAAGGGGAAAAAATTCATTAAACTTTATTGGCAAAGCGCAAGAGTTTATTGAACACCCGGAGTTGTTTCAAGCGTATCCAGAATTGGCAAATTACGCTTTTAGGGAATTAGAGCCAACGCACAAAAAATTTACTGCGCCCCAAACCGCATACGGATTTTATTCTCCGGGGCAGAAAACTATTACAGTAAACACTGACGCGCCACTCAGGCGGTCAACCGCGTTGCACGAACTGCAACACGCAATCCAAGAAATTGAAGGTTGGCAGGGCGGATCAAGCCCTCAAGAAATGGCCGCAAAACTAGCGGATCGAGAAATAGCCAAGACAAGAGAGGCGGATCTTCTCCAGTCAATTCAAGAGATGCAAAAAACATTGCCGCCTTCTGCTAACAATTTAATTTTAACGGAAGGACAAAAACTAAAAAATATTCAAGATTTTTTAAAACAAACAAGGCGACTTGAAGGGGAAAGAGATCCATATAATGCTTACCGCAGAGTTTCTGGCGAAGAAGAGGCTCGGATGGTTCAAGCAAGGCAACCCTATTCAGAAGAAAAATTAACGGAACGGCCGCCCTTTGAAGATTACGAAACTGATCCGTCTTACCACATTACCGAGTTTGCTGACGGCGGTGAGGTTCACATGGCCGGCGGGAAAGACGTTACCAAGGAAGCAATCAAGCAAGGCGTCAAGAAAAGTATCAGCGCGATTGACGAGTTTTTGAGTTCATTGAAGCCGGGAGAGACGCCAGCAACCGCTGCCGATCGTGCAGCAGCAGGGCGAGCAGGTGCGGCTCTGATTAAGGCTACTCCGCAGGTCAAAGCATCAGAGGCTCTTGGCCAAGCGATGGAACAAGGATTCAACAAGACCACAACGACACAATCCGATCGCACTCGTGTCGGTGGTGGCAACATTGGCGGCGCATCGTTTTCCGCAATCTCAGAGGCAGATCCAAGGTATGCAGGCAAAGTTTGGGGAGTGATGGATCAGGGAACGGCCAGCCGTCTGGCTAACCTAACGTCACCTGAGACGGCTTGGTCAACCATGCTTGGTTCGGCAACACAGTTGAAGACCAACCCGGTGGTGTTTTCCAAACTTGAAAAGCAATTCAAGAAAGGCTTGAAAGAAGGCCGGCTGCAGCCTGAGCTTGAAGACAAGATTAACCAGAACCTTGGATTGTTCCTCGGCGAAGGCGCAAACATCCGCGACCCAGAAATCTGGAAGATGCTGGATACGTTTGAAAAACGCGCATCAATGGCAGATGTGATGATGGGCAAAGGTTTACCTCCCAAAAAGGGAGGGGTTGCCCTTGGCGGAGAAAAGAGCGGTAAGGGTGTAATTTTCAACCCAACGGAGATTCTGATTGAAGAGACTGAGCGTGGGTTGCTGCATCCAGAGCACGGCGGGTACGTTCCAACTTTTGCGGTTGGTCCTCGGTTATTTTCGTTGACCGGTGAGAGTTCATTCCGGCCCGATCTTCATCCGGGGTTCCCGACTTTGTTGGAAGGCAAGGACTTGGGCGTTAACATGATGGCCACGCCGACTGAAGTTTACTTGCCGGATTGGCACTCTCGGTTTAAGGCCAACAATCCCGATCGGCAAGATCCGGGATATTACGATCTTGCTCTTGGCGTGAAAGGAGAGGGACTTCCGAGCCAAGACCTGACTGATGAGTACATCCGACACTTGATCCGTGAAGGGTACGCCGAAGGCGGTGAAGTTGATTCGGACAGCGTTACACTTGACGACTTCTTGAGCAAACAGGGCTACTAATGGCTACCGAGTTCCCAATTGATCCAGAGTACAACCGTTTTGTTGACGGCGAGCCGCAGGATGCAGAAGAACCGCAACCAGAGTTCAACATTGATGATTCCAACATCGAGGAGTTGCCGGATGGGTCTGCGATCGTCCATATGGAGATTGAGGGTCCGCTAGACAACGAGGATTTCTATCAGAACCTTGCGGATAGCGCGGACTTTGACTTTTTTGAGATTGACGGACTTGCGCTGCGGTACATTGACTTTGCGGAGAAAGACAAGGAGGCCCGGAAGGAGCGTGACAAGCAGTACGAAGAAGGGATCCGGCGCACTGGATTGGGTAATGACGCGCCCGGCGGGGCTAATTTTAATGGTGCAAGCAAGGTAGTTCACCCGGCGATGGCCGAGGCTTGTGTTGATTTTGCTGCGCGGTCGATCAAGGAGATGTTCCCGCCTGACGGCCCGACGAAAACCAAGATTTTGGGTGATGTTGACGATGCAAAGGTCAAGCAGGCCCAGCGCAAAGTCGAGTTTATGAACTGGCAGTTAACGGAACAGATTGAAGAGTTCCGCGACGAAGAGGAGCAGATGCTCACTCAGTTGCCGCTAGGTGGCTCGCAGTACATCAAGCTCTGGTACGACGAGAAGAAGAAGCGCCCGTGCGTTGAGTTTTTGCCGATTGACAACGTCCTGATCCCGTTTGCGGCGGGAAATTTCTATACCGCTCAACGAGTTACTGAGGTTCATGACCTATCGGACCATGAATTCAAGAATCGGGTGCGGTCGGGGTTGTACCGGGACGTAGATTTTGTCAAAACCAGCATTGAGCCGGAGCAGACGGGGCCGCAGAAGGCCACCGACAAGATTGAAGGCAAGCGTTCTGGCGACAACGAGGATGGGATTCGTCGGGTTTATCACGTCTACACCTACTTAGAACTGGATGATGACCGGTACACCAAGGGTGAGATGGCTCCGTACATCCTAATGATTGACGACCAGAACACTGAGGTGATTGGGTTGTATCGCAACTGGGAGGAAGGCGATGAAACAATGGCCAAACTTGACTGGATTGCGGAGTTTAAGTTTATCCCTTGGCGTGGTGCTTATGCTGTTGGGCTGCCTCATCTTATCGGCGGCCTATCTGCTGCTCTTACTGGTTCTCTTCGCGCCCTTTTAGACACCGCGCACATCAGTAACGCTGCCACGATGCTCAAGCTCAAGGGCGCAAAGGTCTCTGGGCAGTCGCAGCAGGTGGAAGTTACGCAGGTTAACGAGATTGAAGCTGCGCCGGGGGTAGATGACATTCGCAAGCTGGCTATGCCAATGCCGTTCAACCCGCCCAGCCCGGTTTTGTTTGAGTTGCTGCAGTGGCTGACCGTGCAGGCCAAGGGCGTGATCACGACTGCCGAGGAAAAGATTGCGGATGTGAACTCCAACACGCCTGTTGGGACGACTCAGGCGCTGATTGAGCAGGGCGCGGTCGTTTTCTCGTCTATTCACGCCCGTTTGCACGAGTCGCAGGGCAAAGTTCTCAAGATTCTGAGCCGAATCAACCGCTGGTACCTTGATGACATGAGGAAAGGCGAGATTGTTGAGGATTTAGAAATCAAGCGGGAGGATTTTGCTCGTTTGACGGACGTTGTGCCCGTTTCTGACCCGCATATTTTCTCGGAAACGCAACGGATGGCTCAGACCCAAGCGGTTATGGCCATGATGGATAAGTATCCGCAAGAGTTCAACAAGAAGGCGGTAATTTCAAGGTTCCTGAAGCAGATAAAAGTGCCCGGAATCAATGAGTTAATGATTGACGAGCCTGCGCCGGAGAAAGCGGACGCCGTAAACGAGAATGTGTCCATGTCTATTGGTCAGGCGGCGTTTGCGTACCCTGAGCAGGACCATTTAGCGCACATTCAGGTGCATTTAGACTACGCCAAGGATCCTGCGCTGGGTAGTAACCCGATGCTGGCGGGTGATTATCTGCCGAAGGCGATGGCGCACATTAAACAGCACATTGTGTTGTGGTACTTAGGTCGGATGAACGGGTACGCAACGCAGGCGCTAGGCAAGAAGATTGTAAACTACGAAATTGAGCAGGATCCCAAGAAGATTGACAAGTTGTTTGCCGCGGCAAGCAAGCACATTACGATTGACACGCAAGAGACGCTTGCTGGGATCTTGCCGGTGATTGAGCAGATGATGAAGACAATGGAGCAGTTCAAGCCGAAGCCCCCGATGGATGCCGCCAATCAGGTTCTGATGCAGACATCGATGGCTGAGACGCAGCGTCGGGCGCAGCGTGATCAGGCTGAGATTCAGATCCAGCAGCAGAAAGCGCAGTCTGATCAGCAGGCTAAAGTGGCCAAAATGCAGATGGACCATCAGATTGCAATGGAGGATCTACAATTGCGGCTTGCGATTGCAACGGGTGACAATGAAACCAAAGAGCGTATTGAGACTGCGAGATTGACTAGGGATGCGGCGCGTCTAAGTCATGAGCAGCAGAAGACGGCTATTGAGTTTGCAAAGGGTGGTTTAGTTCAACAAGGAGATCAGTATGGGTACGAGTGACGCAGAGCAGAAGGGGCCGATGGTTCCGCAGCATAAACGTATGGCTCAGGGTGCGCCGATTAACGGGGCTCCGGCAAAACAAGGAAGTGCATTGCCAGCGAAGAAAAAGTGAAGACGTTAGGCGACCTGATTGGCGGAATCAAAAGTAGACAGCTAGAAATAGCTGCGTCCCTAGCCGCAGGAAATGCGGTGAATTGGGACGCTTATGTCCGCATGACGGGTCATCACGCGGGGCTGCAAGAGGCCCTAGACATCCTCAACTCCTTAATGGAAGAAGACAATGACTAACCAAGATGCGCTGAAAGAAAGCGCTGAGTTAGATTGGGCGTTTCCAGTCGTAAATCCCGGCGCTCTACCCTTGGGTGGCCGGATTCTAGTTCAACTGCGCCGGACTAAGAAGAAGACTTCTGGCTCCGGCATTATCTTGGTCGAAGAGACCAAGGAAACCGAGAAGTGGCAGAACATGGTGGCCAAGGTCATTCATGTAGGACCTTTGGCGTTCAAGCACCGCGATACGATGCAGTCATGGCCGGAAGGCTCGTGGTGTGAGCCCGGCGACTTCATTCGCGTTCCCAAGTGGGGCGGCGATCGTTGGGAGGTTGCTGTTCCGAATGAGCCTGATGAGGATCCGGCTTTGTTTGCCGTCTTCAACGATCACGAGATGATTGCAAAGGTGACGGGTGACCCCTTGACAATGAGGGCGTACCTATGAGCACCGAAGAAAAAAACGACGAGATTGTTATTGTTGAGTCTGCGGATGGATCGGCGGTAGCCGAGTTGCCTGAAGGGGTTGAGAATCCCCAACAGGAGGCCGCACAGGGCGATGACGACGCAGATCACCCCGATGATACGGACGCGCAGCGCGAGGCCCGTAGGAACCGTCGCAGGGCCAAGAAAGACCACATCCGCAAGTCTAACGAAGAGAAGGACACGCGCCTGACGCTGCTGGCCAAGCAGAATCAGGAGTTGATGGAGCGTCTTGCTGGGTTGGAGCGCAAGTCTTATTCGGCTGATCTTGCGAGATTGGACAAGGCGATTGAGGACGAGGAGCTTCGTCTGAACTATGCCACGGCCAAGATGCGTGAGGCTACGGACAATGCGAATGGGCAGGCGTTCACGCAAGCGCAGCAGATGTGGTACGACTCCAAGCGCAAGATTGAGGCGATGCACGGCTTCAAGTCTCGCGTTGCTGAGTCTGGTGAGCAGCAAAGTCAGGGGACGGTGAATCCGGATGCTGTGCGTTTAGCGCACCGTTGGATTGACAAGAATCCTTGGTTTGATCAGAACGGTGATGATGAAGATTCGCAGATTGTTCGGGTCATTGATCAGAAGATGATTAAAGAGGGGTGGAATCCTTCTGATCCGGATTTTTGGGAAGAATTGGATAGCCGCTTGCAAAAGCGGATCCCTGAGAAGTACAATCAACGTAGTGAATCAAATAGGAGCAGGCCTAGAAGCGTGGTGACGGGAACGGGTAGGGAAACGGGTAGGGCCTCTGGGGGCAACACCTTTGTTCTTGAACCGGAGCAAGTGCGTGCGATGAAGGATGCGGGACTTTGGGATGATCCAGAGAAACGCGCCCGAATGATCAAACGCTATGCCGCAGAAGCCAAACTTAATAGGAATGCTTGAAATGGACTCACGACTAAAGAAATCTCTCAGTGCCGGTGGACGCGAAACTCGCGCAAGCGAGGACGCAGAACGCGGACCTGTTGAGGAACAGTTCATGACCGCGCAGGAACGTCGCAGGATGTGGAGCGAGGAATGGACACAAAGTGCGCTGCCAAAGGTTCCGGGTATTCCGGGATGGCACCTTTGCTGGCTATCGACGACCAACAGTTACGACAGTATTGATAAGCGGATCAGACTTGGGTACGTTCCCGTGAAAGCGGATGAGTTACCGGGGTTTGAAAATTACCGTGTAAAGGCTGGCGAGGACACTGGTTTCATTGCTTGCAACGAGATGCGTCTGTACAAACTCCCTATGGATATGTATCAGGACATCATGTTGCAGATGCACCATGAGATGCCCAACGACGAGTCGGACAAGATTCGGCTACAAGTTGAGAACATTCAGGGTGCGCGTGACAGTTCAGGCAAGAGTCTGGGCAGGGTCGAAGGCGAAGGCTTTGGCGAATTGGACCGAACTGTTAAAACCCCGGTATTTTCCGGTTAACAAAGGAGTTTGCTATGTCAGCAGTAAGTGCTCCGTTCGGCTTGCGCCCCTCGTTCCATCCGTCTGGTCTGGATCGGGCTATTGCGCTCGCTAACGGTATTGCTTCGGCTTACAACACTGGTATTTTGAAAGGCCAGCCTGTTGCCCTCAACACGTCTGGAAACATCATTGCCGCAACGGCTGGCAGCGCCTATCAGGGTGCTTTCGCTGGTCACGAGTTCACTGACGTTTCTGGTCGCCGCCAAATCAGCAACCAGTGGGTCGCCAACACGGCCTACACGACCGGTTCTGAAGTCACCTATTACTACTCTGACCCGAATATCGTTTACGACATTCAGGCCAACGGTAGCTTGGCTCAGACCTCGATTGGTGATCAGGCTAACTTTGCCAGTATCTCTGCAGGATCGACCACCACGGGTCTGTCGCAGTGCATGATCTCGACCAGCCTTGTTGGCTCGGGAGCAGTTGGCGATTTGCGGATCATCAACCTTGGCCCCGGCGTTGACAACGATTGGGGCGATGCTTTCACGGTTGTTCAGGTTCAGGTGAGCCGCAGCCAGTTCGTTGCAACCATTAACGCATTCTAAGGAGGGCAAGTCATGGCAGCCCCAATGCGCAGTACGGACTTCCGGAGCATCGTTGAGCCGATCCTCAATGAGTGTTTTGATGGAGTCTATGATCAGCGTACCGATGAATGGTCGCGGGTTTTCCGCGAGCAGACCGGTATTCCCCGTAACTACCACGAAGAGCCCGTCCTGTACGGTTTCGGCGCGGCACCTCAACTGCCAGACGGAACCCCGGTTTCGTACCAGCAGGGTGGTGTTCTGTTCCTGCAGCGTTACGTCTACCAAGTGTTTGGCCTAGCCTTCGCGCTGACCAAAGTGTTGGTTGAGGACGGCGACCACATCCGTATCGGTAACGTCTACGCTCGTCACCTTGCTCAGTCTTTGATTGAGACCAAAGAGACGTTGTGTGCAAACGTGCTCAACCGTGCGTTTAACAGTTCGTTTGTCGGTGGCGACGGCGTCTCGCTGATCAACACCGCTCATCCGATTGTTAACGGCTCGTTCTCGAACCAGTTGGCTACCGCAGCAAACCTGTCGCAGACCTCGCTTGAGCAGATGCTCATCCAGATCCGTCAGGCTGTTGACAACAACGGTAAGAAAATCCGTTTGGTTCCACGTCAATTGGTTGTCGCCCCCGGCAACGTGTTCCAAGCAGAAGTTTTGCTGAAGAGCGTGTTGCGTTCGGGTACTGCTAACAACGATCTGAACCCAGTCAAGTCAATTGGCTTGCTGGATGAAGGTGCCGCTGTTATCAGCCGTCTGACCTCTGCTACTGCATTCTTCGTGCAGACCGACGCTCCAGAAGGGATGAAACTTCTGATGCGCCGTAAGTTGGAGAAGACGATGGAAGGCGACTTTGAGACCGACTCGATGCGCTACAAAGCGACTGAGCGTTACCAAGTGGGCTTCACTGACCCACGGGCAATGTACGGTACGCCGGGCGTCTAATCCGGTGGGGGGCTAATCACCCCCCTTTCTTTTTTGGTTGGTCAAACTTTTCAAGGAGCAGACCATGCCTCAGTTTTCAGATGACCTATTTTTAGGTTCCGCTATTACCTATCAAGGTGCGGATGCCTACCCTGCTGTTTCAACTTTTACTGGTTCAATTGCTACAACCACGCTGACCGTTACCGCCATGCTTTCTGGTGACCCAATTACTGTGGGTATGTTCATTGACAGTTCAACGTCACTCACCAATGGAACCTACATCACCGCTTTTGGCACGGGTTCTGGCGGCACAGGTACTTACATCGTAAGCGCCTCACAAACTGTAGCAAGCGCCACCATCATTGGTTCTGGTAATGCTTTGTTGCAAAACCCATCCACAATGACTGTAGGTGTTGGCCCATTGGGTCGCGTTTACATTTGGGACGCTGTACCACAGGCAAAACTGACAAATAACATTGTTGCCGCCGCCATCACAACT
>Ga0181346_1001265_pt1 | contig 11125 bp, 18 predicted proteins | sample Su13VDMM15DN_FD_130100 | JGI IMG/M metagenome (GOLD analysis project Ga0181346, IMG submission 130100) | Freshwater viral communities from Lake Michigan, USA - Su13.VD.MM15.D.N | ecosystem: Environmental > Aquatic > Freshwater > Lake | place: USA: Michigan | collected 2013-07-15 | reverse complement strand
TCTACGGCTCCTTTTCTGACATACTTTGTCAGTTTGATCCCGTATCCCCGCGCATTTTTCTTTTCTGCTTTGTTGATCAAAAGATCACGCAGGGCGTCTTCGTGCTTCTCTAACAATTTCCTATCGTTAGAAGCCCTGATATAAGCCGCAGAGAGGCTTTGCCATTCCTCATCGTAACCCATATCTACATAGTCTGCATCACATAGAGCAGGGGGGTCAAACTCTTGTACCCGTCGCCAAAAATCTTTTTCCGCCTCAAGCATCTTATCGATAAAAGGCTGATCCCGTTTCACTAAAATGCAGTATTGCGAATAGCTGTTATAGCTGAAATAGTTCATATCGTCCAGTCCTGTGACTTCAAGTTGGTGTTGAAGTTGGGGGTAGTATTTTTCAGGGACTACCCCTTTTGATGCAGATATGTGGTCTTTGATATTGACGCATTTAATCTCTACCATCGTATAGCCGGTCGTTGAAAGCCCGTCTAAACTTGCCATCAGGTACGGAATAGTCGGATGAAAAACCACTTTAGGCTCTACCTCTATTCCCGTGCGAGCAATAAAAGCTTGCCTAGCCTCTTCCTCCATGTCCTTACCGCGCTGCATCGCTGCGTTGGTCTCTACAGTCCGCAAGCCTAGTTTGACTTCCCATAGCTGATAAGGGGTCATCCACGGGGATAGGCCAAGGATCACGGGAACATCACTTGCCCCAATATATCGTTGCCTCATTGCCAGCCACTCCGGTGTACCTTGTATAAGCTCTAAATTACTCATGTTTCACCTCTAAAAACGCAGGAGGTGTTACCCTTTGCTTCTTCATCTCAGCAATCTCTAAGCGAAGCTGATTTATTTCAGATTGCTGGTTTACGACAGCATTTTCAAAAGAAGCTTTTTCATGGCCCTTATTTTTACCCCAGACATAAGCTCCACCGACCACGGCGCAACCGAATAATGTGCTTAGTAAATCCCATCCGTCTCTCATTTTGCATCTCCTGTTAGGTTATTTCTTCTTTTTTACAATTGGTTTTGGTTTTGACAACTTGTCCACTTTTACTAATAATTCAGTCAACAAGTTAGAAGCATTGCTGTGTAAATCGCTATTTCTTTCCTTTGTATCATTCAGTAATTCTTTAAGTTCCCCTTGATTCTGTATCAACATTCCAAACGTGCCAGCATGGTTCTTGTCGGAATCTATCTGACATTTAGTAAATTCCACTTGCATTCTGCCAAATCCATAAGCCAAAAAAATCAGGTTTAAGATGACGACTGCAACTACTATTAACCAATCCATTTTTATTCTCCTGTTAGGTTATTTTGTTTTCTTTCTTTCGATATCCAAAAGTCTTCCGTGAAATTCTTTTGTCTCGTCTTGCATAGCTTTTAAAATAGCTTGAGTTTCTTGCCTGCCTTCTTTGACAATTCCTAAAGTTTCTTTACGATTCTCATCAAGCTTCTTGTCTAAGTGCAAAAAATCTGTACGGGCTTGTTTTGTTGCCCACAAAAACATTGTGACATTACCGCCTAATATTGCTAACGCTTGTATCCAGTCCATTTTTATTCTCCTCTGTTATGCTTGTTTTGCTTTGCGCTAAATATAGCATATTCCATTTTCATCACTCGCCCTGGAGGTCAAAAATCATAATGCACAAGCACATTAAAATACCTGTAAAAATCCCTGTTATCATTTTGCATTTCCTCGTGTGTTATGTTTGTTTTGCTTTGCGTTAAATATAGCACATCCCATATTTATCGCAAAGCAAAATTATTTCACTGCACGTGAGTCCAAGCTCTGCCGCGTATTATGGCGTTAACTTTACTAAATCCCATTCCATAAAGTTTTGCTATTTCTCTTTGTGTTTTTTCTCCTGATTCATAAAGGCGTTTTATTTCTCTGATATCATCTTCGCTGCGTTTTGCATTATGAATTTGGATTCCTTTTGGTTTACGATTTTTCTTAATCATATCTTGGGTATTTTCTTTCGGTGTTCCTAGAAAAAGGTGATCAGGGTTTACACAGCATCTATTATCACACAGATGACAGACGCATAATCCTTTTGGAACTGCACCCCTAAAACACCTCCAAGAAACCGCATGAGCCCTTACGGGATCTTGTCTATAGGTGCATTGTCCATATCCAGCTCGGTCTTTACCTTTGATCCATTCCCAACAGCCACTTTCTTTTTTTTCTGAATTTCGAATAATCCTTTCCCTTAATTCTTTGTGATAAATCTCGTCTACAGGACTGTGTAAACACCCACAAGACTTGGCACTACCGTTGCCAAAGCACAAAGATTTGATGGTTCCACAATCACACCTACACACCCAATTTCTTGGCGTGTGTAGGTCTATATGAAGAGCCACTAATTTGCCTATTCGCTGACCAGTTCTATCGATTCTTTGCATGTATCCTCTTTCTGCTTTAATTTGTCTTGCGCATTCTTTTGAGCGCCAGACATGACACGATTATACATGTGTTCTGGCAAATCTAGCAAGGAATTGATGTGAAGATGATCCTTTAAGAGCTTCATGACCTTATCTCTATAAACTTTGTCTTCTCCAATCATGTCATCCAGTTGCTCGAACTGTTCCTGAGTGATTTTTTCAAATTGGATAGGCTCAATAGCAGGAGGCTTTTCGACAAACGGCTTGCTGTCCTTGATTTCATTGAGCTCTTCAAGCGAATATCCGCATCCCTTAATTACATCAGGGAATAACTGTCGAGCTAACATACTACAAGCGCGGTTATAAAGCATTACAGCTGGATATTTCTCATACATGTTTTTGAATAATCCAGCCCTTTTAGCATCATCTATAGAGAAACTAATTGTCCAAGTATCTCCATTGTCTTTTCGTTTCCCCTGGAGAATACAGATTGTGTTATCGGATTTTGGATCCTTCACGATAGAATGACCTTGTTGTCGAATGAGAGAGGCCATTAACTCGGTAGACATACCAACCTTGCCTTGGACGTAGAACAACCCCCCGTTAAGAGCTTCGAGAGGGGATATGCCCAAGGATTTAGCCTTTTGCACTATTGCAAACAGTCCAGCCTCACCCATAGCCGCGTAATGCTTAGTCTTCATCAGAGCCGCGCACATGTTATTCATCACATCGACGTCTTTCAAAATAGTGTCGAAACAGACTTCTTCTTTAACTGCCAATTGATTCATTGTCACTTTCCTTTTTTGAGGGGGACTAAGCCCCCGATTGTTTAATATCTGTCGTAGTGTGCATCGAGAATTATTTCTTCCAGCTCTGCTTGGTGTCCGAGAATAGCGTGCATGTCTTTAGCTGACAAGTCGAGTTCTTTTGCCACTCTCTCAACGTCGGGGTCGTCCATGCCGTACTCGTCCGCCATGTGAGCCCAAAGCTTTGCTAGCGCCGCAGCCCCTTTAGTCGTTAAAGTAGTTCCCGTGTAAAAGGCGCAAATTGCTTCGTTATGGGCGTCTTCCATCTCTCTATCTACAAACAATTGTTGTCTGTTTTCGCGTCTTTCTTCCTCGCAAATTGAGTAATACACCGCTTCGGCTCCTAATGGCATGCACATAATCATTCTCCTGTCGTTGTTTTTGTCTCGCTAAAATTTATCTTAAAGCCCAGTAGCTCTAAGATTTTTACTTGCTTAGCAGTCAAGTAGTCTTCGTCCGTTAACAAGCAAAGATATCTGCTCGTCCTGCACATAGGATAACATCGAGCCTCGAACGCACCTATGCGCTTATAGCACATTGTCAACGTCTTTTGGCTTGATGATCTCTTAATCATGTTGTTTCCTTTTCCAATAATATAGCACGACCGCGATTTTACGCAAAGCAAAATTATTCGAAAGTTTCAGGTTGACTTAAAAGCTCGCATTTGCCAGTCTTTAAGACAATGTCACCACCTAAAAAATAAAGGATCATACATGGATATATACGACTATTTTTATGCAGTAAGAAAAGAAACAGGGATAGAGCATAGAGAGATGGCAGCTAGGTTTGATATTTCCGGCTCCCACTTGTCTACTCTCATGACCGGCCGAAGAGCCCCAAGCTTTGCCCTAGCACAACATATCGAAAAGATTACTGAGGGCAAGGTTACAATGATGGAGATGATGCAGTATGCCCAGGAAAGACAACGCAAAGAGGGGATTTTCAGAGCATACAAAAGATCTCCCCCGCGAAAAGGAAATAACAAGCGCGCCGAAAATCCCACAGAGACAAAACCCGCAGTTGTAGAGTTTGCTGCGGAGCAAGTTAAAGTGCGAAGGGGAACGATGAAAAAAAGAGCTCTTAAAGAAACACAGCTAGAGCTTGCGCTTTAGGCTTATGTACGGACTCTATGTACGGACTCTATGTACGGACTCTATGTACGGACTGAATCGCTTATGTACGGAGAGAAACCGGGAGGGCATCCATACCCTCCCGCGCTTTCACTGATCGTTCTTAAGCACACGACACGATAGCTTAAGAGCGAATTTTGTGGCACTAAAATCAATAGTGGCATAACACTTAGCATATAAAAAAAAAGCCCGAGCAACGTGCCCGGGCCAGGAAAAACAACGGAATTACGTATCCTTGAGTCTCAGATGTCTACCACAAACACCCAACGACAAGTCTTTGCAATACGCCCTGAAACCAAAAACACAGCCAGCTCTTTTGGATATCTGACTCAGCTTTTGAAATACGTAAACACGCTAGAAACATTAGGATCTGAAAACAAAACTGGAGGCCTTATGACCTCCAGAGAAGTAAACCGCATACCTAACATTCTAACGAAGAGTCCTTATGCAAACTGCCTCTAAACAACAAAACCCCTGAAGGAATCATATGTTTAAAATCGAGACAAACAATCAAATGTCTAAAGTGACCGCTATGCAGAAACATAAACAATCAACAAAGGACACTCAAATGAGTAAACCCAATGTAGCAGACAATAAAGATTCCGTCAACCCTGATGTCATAGTTTTCGTAAAACCCCCTCTTCCGAACCCAGAATTTACCTATATACCTCGGTTCGTATTTAACCTTCCATTAAGCTTTGAAGTGCTTGGGGCTATACTTTTTGTGATCTCTTACCATCAGGAATGGCTTCAATATTTGGATGGCTTAATTGATTATTTTGAATCGAAACCTTCAGAGTTTTCACATGAGCAAGCGGAGATTTATCTTAAAGATCTTGAATCTAAATATGAAGCATTTATAGGGGGTGCAAAGTGACAGTAATTCGCACTCACAGATCAACAAAATATTTCTCAATATCGAACTCAAGTTCTCAGGACCCGAACTTGTCCTGGGAAGCTTTAGGGTTGCTTACTTATTGCCTATCGCAACCTCTAAGCTGGGAATTTAAACCAAAGAGCATTTGGAAGCTTAGAGATTGCGGGCGAAATAAAATCTACCACATGTTCGAAGAGCTAATTAAAACATTTCATTGCATCCGTATAAGGAAAACGAATCCAAAAGCGGTTAATCTTCCAGGCGTAATTGAATATGAAATTTATGACGACATTGATGATTGTAAATCAAGGATTAAAGAACTTGAAAAAACCGAACAATTCCTAGAACACGGCTATAATTTAAAAAAATGTTTTCGACGTCCCATTTTTGGGGATACCGAGGCTGGGGATCCCGAAAAGAGGGACTCTATAAAGAACGGTAAAAAAGAACGACAAAGGAATGAATCTATAAAAAACGATAACGTTAGCGTTCATAAGTCTAAAGCCAAAGAAACGCCTATTCCTGAAGACGCCGTTCACCGTCCTTTGCGTTCACACGCTTCTATCGTTTCTTTGCCTGCGGCAGGCTTCGTTCCTTTTGAACCTAAGAATTTCGATCCAAGGTCTTACATTATGCCTAATGGTGCCCATCTCTCCGCTCAATGTGCGGGTGCTTTTGGAAAATATAAAGGGGAAGACAGGATCAAACTCTTTGCAAATATCGAATACTTTGAAAAAACATACAAACCAACTCATCGAAATCCTGAAGCCTATTTGCAAAGTTGTATCAAGCAAAATTATGCAGCCAAGGAAATGGATAAATACAGAAATTGGATGTATTCTTCGCTGGTGATCCAAGACAATAATTTGAAGGATTTTACAGTGATGAAAACTATCGTGAAAAAGAATGGCAGGGGGGGGGATAGTCTTTCTTTGACACTGCCTAGTCACACATTCACCGATGCTTTTCATAGCTTTATCGGCATTGAAAAACCTTATGAGGCCAGAATCTAATGGCAACCTTCACCATTCCCGGCAACCCCATCGCAAAGATGCGGGCCCGGGTCAAACGCATTGGCAATCGGGTAATGTCCTACGACCCACAGGACAAGCTCAAGAAAACCGTCATCTACGAGCTTACCCGCCAAGTCCGTGAGATGTTCGACAGCGAAACTAAGTGGATCAGCCTAGAGGCCTCTAAATCGGCCTATGCTGCATTTTATTCCGTTTCCATGGAATTCCACATCCCCTACCCCAAAAGCTCAACCAAGGGCTTCCAAAGAAGAATTGACTGGGGTCTAGAGCCCGCCACTATTCACTTGGACTTGGACAACCTCGCAAAATTCTATCTCGATTGCGCTACAGAGATCCTTTACCCCGACGATAACTTCGTCGTCGAAATCACCGCTAAAAAAATATATAGCCAAAATCCAAGGACTGTGATACACGTAGAATCTATGGAAAAAATAACGCTCTCTGATACAGCCGAGGCCATTTTGCAGCTTTTAAGCCCCGACGAGTTTCGCGATATGCTGGAGGTAACTCATGTGCTATCTGTGTTTTCTACTAGCTTCCCTCCCGAAACTACTCCGTTATCTCTGGAAAAAGATCCTGAGCTCTATCAACAACGGCTTTCCCGGGCCGCCGCTTTTGTGAGCTACTTAGCAGACAATCACGGCGCAACCCTTGCAAAGATTGCCAAAAAATATCCAGGCTATCACGAAGAGTTTGCAAAAGTTGAAGATTGTAAAGCAGCTTTAAATAGAAATGGGAAACCCCTCAGCTAAAGGACACAACATGCTATTTCTCCGAGGCCTCTTTCTCATCACTTTGTTTTCCTCCTGCACTGGAAATATGTCAGATTTTGACCTCGATCTCAAAGAAAAAGGCGGCGAAGAGTTTAAGTTTAGACACATCTCCGCCGAGCAACATCACAACGACAACATAAGTTCTACTGAGGCATCAAAATGAGCTTTCAAGAAAACGAAACAGAAGTACAGGCCGAACGCATAATTAAAGCTCATCCCGCATGCTATCTATGCACCATCGGGACTCTTCTCGTTCTCGGCGCCATTGTCGCTATCATGCTCTGGATGCTCACGTCTTGCACCGTTAACCTCTCCTTTGAAAACATCTCTACTCACGGCACTGCCACCGACTTAGTCGACGAAAACCAAAAAAACGTTCAAGATATCAGTCCTAAAACAGCCCTCTCAATACCACTTAAACCTCTTTAGGAACTATCATGCCTCTAAAACCCGGGACCTCTAAAAAAGTAATCTCGAAAAATATCGCCACCGAAATGCATGCTGGAAAGCCTAAAAAGCAAAGTGTCGCAATTGCCTTATCCATGGCCGGAAAAGATAAACCAAAAACAAAACACAAAAAAACAGCTACAGGAAAACATAGAAAATGAACCATTTTCCTACTCCAAAAGGGTCTCTAATTCCTATTTCCTTCGCAGCCGTCGGATTCATTTTCACGGTCTACATAGAAAAAAAGAATGAAAGGGAATTTAGAGATCTGGTAGATGAAAACTTCGACTCTTTACGAGAGCTCATAGATCATATCGATATCTCTACTGAAGAGAGTCGCGATATAGACATAGACGATGAAATACCATACTAAACTAAGGAATACACTATGGACAAACTCATAGCAAAAGTATCGAAAGACCTCTCAAAGGGCATCAAGGACACAAAAGTCCTCCTCAAAGCGGATAAAAAACAAGACAAAAAACTTGCTAAACACAAAAAAATGAAAAAAGGGAAATGCTAGGTACTTTATGGTAGCTGCACACGGAAATAACTATGCAATTGGAAACTCAGGCCGACCTTCTCAGTATGATTTAGAGAAAGTAGGCAAAGACATGATTGTGTGGGCAACAAATAATCCCAAGGCATTAACTGTTCCACAGTTTGCCGTCTCTATTGGTGTCCATTCTTCTACTATGATAAGATGGTGCAAAGAAAATCAAGAGTTTCAAGAGTCCTATATGATTGCTAAGGAACTGATTGGTATTAATAGATTAAACAGCACAATGAATCAAGAAAAAGATAAACCAAGACTCGAAGGAAACATATATTTAAAAACTATAGGAAATTATGATGGGGATGTTCATAATTACCTACACGATGAAAAGACCTATGAGGCTGAGCTAAAGGCAGACAAAGACCAAAAAACCACTCCAATACAGATCAATCTAGTAGACTATTCCAGAGAGATAAAAGCAAAGCCTTGATCTTCCATCGCAGATATGGTATCATAACTGCATGAAAAACATTCAAATAAACAAAAAGTATGGCCGTCTTACGGTCTTTGCCCAGGTACCTAGTCTAAACAAAAGACGACGATATTCTGTCATCTGTGAGTGTGGAAACAAAAAAGAGATAGACGCTAATCGTATAGGTATTACGCAAAGCTGTGGATGTTACGCAAAGGAATTGTTAAGTGCTAGGCAAAAAGGTATATCATCACCTAAATTTATAGATTTAACAGGAAAAAGATTCGATAGAATATTAGTCTTAAGGCGTTTGCCGACTATTAAAAAGCGCACAATGTGGTTATGTCGATGTGATTGTGGGGCAGAGAAAGAAATTCAAGGAAAACACCTTACACATGGAAAGATTAAAAGTTGCGGATGTTTATGTTTAGAAATAAATAAAAAAAGGATGAGAGGAAATTCTTTTGGTTTCAAGCACGGGTTAGCCGAGCATCCTCTAACGGCAATCCGAAAAGCAATGATTCATCGATGTAAAAGCCCCACAAATAGGTTTTATAAAAACTATGGAGGCAGAGGTATTTACGTTTGCGAAGAGTGGGAAGAGTCGCTAGAAGCTTTTGTGGAATGGGCATTAAATGCAGAATGGAAAAAAGGTTTATCAATAGATAGAAAAGATAATGATGGACCATATTCTCCAAAAAATTGTCATTGGATTTCTGTGAGTGAAAACAGCAGTAAGAAAAGAAGTCCTGAGCTAACACCGAGAAGGAAAAAAGAGTGAAAGAGCTGAACATCCCATATAGGTTTGATCCGCGGGATTATCAATACACAGTCCTAAAGCATTTAGACTTAGGGTTTAAGAGGGCGGTCCTCTGCTGGCATCGGCGGTCTGGAAAGGACCTCACAATTTTCAACTGGGTGATAAAAAAGCTCCTCTCCGAGGTCTGCACTTGCTTCTATATCCTCCCGACATACAGCCAGGCCAAGAAGGTCATTTGGGACTCTATCACTATCGAGGGCTTTCGCTTCTTTGACTACATCCCCGACGAAATAGTACTTTCGAAAAACAAACAGGAACTCAAGATTAACCTCGTCAATGGGTCCACACTACAGCTTATAGGGTCTGATAATATCGACAGCTTAGTTGGAACGAACCCCAAAATTATCGTTTTCAGCGAATACGCTATTCAATCACCCGCAGCGTGGGACTATCTACGGCCGATCCTTGACGTCAACAAAGGCTATGCCATTTTTATCTCTACTCCTCGCGGAAAGAACCACTTTTACGACCTCCTTACGATGGCCAGAGCTAATAAAGACAAATGGTTTAGCGAGGTCCTCACAATAAAAGATACTGGCGTACTCAACGAAGATGATATGGAGCAGGCGAAGAAAGAGGGGATGAGTGACGAACTTATTGCCCAAGAATTCTATTGCAGCTTCAGCAGGGGAGTAGAGGGAAGCTATTACGGAAAATTGGTAGAAAAAGCGAGAGAAGAAGGTCGTATTTGTAAAGTACCATATGACACCAGGTCACTTGTACATACTGCCTGGGACGTGGGCTATGGGGATTCTACGTCTATTGTCTTTTGGCAAGATTGTGGCGGCGAGTGCAGGATTATAGATTTCTACGAAAATCAAGGAGAAGGAATTGCGCACTACATCAAACAGATCAAGGATAGGCCATATGTGTATGGCACACATTATTTACCTCACGATGCTGGGTCAGGCTCTATCCAGACAGGACGAACACTTCAAGATATAGCGTTGGAAATAGGGCTAAACACAACAATTTTGGCCAGAGAGATAGACATACAAGTTGGCATCGAAGCTGTAAGAAATCTCATCAACGTAGCTTTTATAGATGATAAAAAATGCAATCACCTATTAAAATGCCTCGAGAATTATCACAAGAAGTTTAATGAGAAGACAAACTCATACTCAGATACCCCAGTACACGATTGGACGTCGCACGCGGCCGACTGCGCAAGATATATGGCGAACGCAAGAATACAATATGGCAGAGGACCCGGGTCTATGACTCCGGAAAAGCTTATGGAAATTAAGGCAAGAGCGGGCTTCGGGGCTAAACCGCGAGGCTATAATGGCCCTCAACAACCCTTTTTAGGTAGATAAGGATATACTATGGGCGCTAAAAACTACACCCTTGACGAGCTAGAAAAGATTTTCGAATCTCATAGCAAAAAACACTGGGAAGATGAAACGAGGAGGCGCAAGCATCCGGATTATGTCCCATGGAATAAAGACGATTTTGTCATTACCGATGCACTTCTATCCATGGTGAGAGCCATAAAAGAGATTAAGGAGAAAAGATGACTCGTAAGCATAGGATTGCCTCGCCGGAACCTAGAGTTCTGCTCGAAAAAGAGGTATTTCAGTCGAGCCTGAAGGGACAACAGACGCTGCTTGAATGCAATCGGCTTGTCTGCCCGCACTGTGACTGTGATTGCAAACTTCATCTCGTGGATGAACGAGAGCCGTGGAATGAAAAGTTTTGGTTGTGCGAGAGCTGCAATTCTACATTTTTTTTTGAGGAGGGTTAATATGACAATCCATGCAATGGAAAAGCTTGTAATCCGAGCCCTAGCATTACTCGAGCAATTTGGGTCGTTGAGCGAGCCATTCTTGCAAAGAAGACTAAAGGTAACGGCAAAAGAAGCGCAAAAGATAATGGAGTATATAGGGAGTGAT
>Ga0181346_1001261_pt1 | contig 11136 bp, 8 predicted proteins | sample Su13VDMM15DN_FD_130100 | JGI IMG/M metagenome (GOLD analysis project Ga0181346, IMG submission 130100) | Freshwater viral communities from Lake Michigan, USA - Su13.VD.MM15.D.N | ecosystem: Environmental > Aquatic > Freshwater > Lake | place: USA: Michigan | collected 2013-07-15 | reverse complement strand
GCCATTTTTTTACAGTATTCTTCTGATCCAAATTTATCTCTTTGTTTTCTGTTAGGAAACTTTTCAGCCATCGTCTTTTTCATGGACTCAGATCTTTTTGCTCTTACTTCTACATCAGAAGAACGGCAGTCTCTCGTCTTTAAGCCTTCTTTAAAATTATGTTTTATTTCAGGTTTTTGCATAGCTTCTTTTGTTTTGAGAGATATTTTTTCTTGAATAGTTTTAACATTTTCTGGATAAGCTGTCCAGTGATTAAAATTTTCTATACGCAAATTGTAATATTTAATTTTTATTTCATTAGGCTTAATCATAATTAACCATCTATTTTCTTCTTCTAGCAAAGCAGATTTAGATTCATATACTTTAGATATGATTTTTCTTTTAAAATCGTGTGGTCTATTTTTATAAGCTTTTTTCATCCAAGATGAACTGCATATATAGCCATCATCTTCTGTTCCCCAATGAGAACCTATATAATATCTATTGTGTTTGCGATCTCTCCAAATATAAACAAATCCATACTTTTCCATACTAAATACTCCTATCTTTTAAATTACACAAGAGTATTTATACAAAGTTCATCCTACCCTACTAGATCCATAACAGGAAGTGAGTAACTGCTAATCATCTTATCTTCTAAGTCTGTAATTTCAGCAACAGCATCATTATAGATCTTCTCGCCATTAAACGTTAATCCGCCGGGAAGTTGCATACCAGTAAATTTAGTTAGATTAGAACCCCATTGGCGTTTAATCAAAGCGGTTGCATATCTCATCAGCCATTGATCTTTCCAGACGTCAACATATTCCGTTGGATCTATGATTTGATAAGCTTCAACAAGTAGATATTCATTTGAAAGCGAGTTCCAATCCATGTCGATGTACAGACGATTCATATGGCGATTAAAACGTAGAAGTTGCTTACCGACCAACATCTCAGAAATCAATGAAAGATGTTCCATGACCATGTAATAAGGAACCATCGATACAGATGTAAGTGTATAGAGATCGTTTAGCGCAATCTGATAGCGAATATTGAATAGGTCATCTGAGCGAATAGATGGATCGGCAATATTAAAAAGATTCACTGCACCGATTATATTATCTGGAACAGTAATATATTTGTTGGTTATATCTGTATTGGTGACTAAATGCTTATAATAGATTTTCTCAGTACCATCAAAGTGATAGTCCCAATAATATCGTAAAGCATCATCGACGCGATCTTCTACTTGATCATCGTCAACATTGATTTCAATAACTGGAGCACCTAGCCTTCTAAGACAATATGCTTTAAATTGATCTCGTGTAGTTGGAACAGCCATGTAAATCTCCAAAAAAGACTTTATTGAGTATTTATAATGATCAAAATTTTATCTATTATGAAGAGCTATATTTATTCTTTGCTTTTGAGAAGTTGTTAAATCAATAGTATTTAAAATTTGCTCTAGCCCTCTTTTGACCTCCAAAAATCTTTCATCAAGCTGAGAATGCTCGAGAAACCCCACCCCACATTCTATAAAGCTGTCTAAATCCATTGTTTTATAATAATGATTGATTAGATACCATAGCGTCCAGCAATTAGTTGGATTATTTTCATACTCCTCCTTTAGCATATTTACATATAAATCACTTCTCTCTTGCTTTTTAAAATCCTGATCATGTATTAGGTATATATCTTCATTATATATTTCTATCTCTGATCTATTGATATGTTTAAACCTCAAATGTTCATATATTGGCTGAACCCATGTGTAATGATCTTTCTTATGAATTTTGTTTGTTCCAAGAAATTTTGGAGGACCTACTCTTACACATTTACTATAAACATCTAATCTATCACATGAGATATTATCTACATTTGGATGCAGCTGCACGGTCTTTTCTATTTCTTCAAGCACATTAATTGAAAAATATTCATCTAAATCTGGAGAAAGGCACCATTCAACATCTTTAGGTATCATATCTAAATTGTAATTTCTTGCAATATCAAACCGCCACGGTAAAAAAGTTTTTTGCTCAATAATTACATTGCCCACTTTTTTAAATTCTTCATATGTACCATCAGTGGATCCTGTATCTAAAATACACCTATAATCAAAATCTTGGGTATAGAATAGCCACTTTTCAACGTATTTTATTTCATTCTTACATATAGTATATGCGCAAGTTGTACCAATCATCTATCCTCCAAAAGCTTTATTGCAATCTCTCTAGCTTGCTCAACAATATTATCCCACCTACCACATTCTGTTTGTCTAATACACCAGGCATTTTCGTACCAATCACTCTTACCAACCTGATCAACAGAGCACCATGTAAAATAATCCGACATATTGTTTAAAGCAATTACTTTTTTCCCAAGAGCCCCTGCTGCATGCGAAAGACTGGTACAAGCAGTAACAATTAGATCACATGAATCAATAATAGCAAGCGTGTCTTCCCATGTTTCAATTTTTGGGTAGGTTATATTTTCATTTGCCTCTATAACGTCCTTTTGAATATTAACTAGTTCACCTAGATCTTTTAAACTATCAACAAGCATTTTTAAAGGAATAATTCTCATATGAATTTCAGGATGGGTAATATCACCAGTATTATTAATACCAATTCGAATTTTATTTCCTACTTTCTTAAGTGATTTATTAGATGTGAGGTATGTGAGTGGTTCAGGGTCATTGCTTTTTAAAAGATAAGGAAGACTCATACAAGGTACTAGATAGTCACATTGTTGTCCATTATACTTCTCAATATTAAATACTCTACATATAACATCATCAATAAAAATTTTATGAGGATGATAAACAACTTTACCGCAATGTTTTTTAAGTTCTGGTATCCATCTTGCAAAAATTATTTCATCCCCGCATCCGCTTTCACCGCAAACTAGTAAGGTTTTATTAGTATCAATCCCGTCCCAAACAGGAAGGCTGGGTGGAGTATTATTCCACCAGTAGACACCATTTCTTGCTTTTTCTGTAACTTCAAAAGCTTCTCTAAATTTACCTGTCTTATGTAAATACCACCCATGAAAAAGATATTTCTCACTCCTTTCCGGTAAATCAGATATCATTCTCAAAAAATCATTATATCTTCCTAGTAATCGCATAAATTGAATTTTATCTCTTGTATGCTCCCAGCCAATTTCATATTTAAGTTCTTCAAGCTTTAATAAAAATTGATATGCCTTCTCAATATCAGTACTTAAAAAATAACACATTTTAGCATTATCAATCAGTTCTTTTATTATTCCTGGCTGATCTTTTGGGGCTAATTCAATACAGCAAGAAAGCAAATCTCCCGCTTCTCTATATTTTTTATTCATGTAAAGAAAGTGACTTACATTATTAATTTGTTCACCAATATTCATAATAAACCTATAATTTTATAAAGGCGGTTTGGCTCATATCCGGTATATGAACAATATTCAACTTATGCCAATTGCATTGTATAAAGGCATCAACAGCCATCTTTGGAGACATTTGTGCTGAAGTGGTTCCATTTTGATCAGTGTATTTCCAGACAGAAGCATCATCACATAAAATCACACCACCCTTAACAAGTATTTTCCAGGACAAAACAAGATCAGTTAATACTTCGCTTGCTCTATGGTCTCCATCAATATAGATAAGCTCCGCCTTGACCTCATTATTGATTAAATCCATCAAAGCAAATTCACTATGCTTTCTCATATACTCAACATTTTTATTTTTACATTCTTGTATATTGTGTATAAAATTTTTATGCACCAAATTTAAATCATCTGGAAGGTCTATACTACTGGCATGAGGATCAATAGCATAAATTTTTAAATTTTTATTATACTTGGTTAGCTCATCACTAACCCAAAACGTTGTTGACCCTTCAAAAACACCTACTTCAACAATAGTGTTAGGTACTCCATACGTGTTAATAAGATGGCTAATGTTTACACAGGCCCCTCTACCACAATTAAAATCCATCGTAAATTTATACATTACACTTCCAAATTACTATTTAATTTTGTTGAACGGCCTGTATCCGGTCTTTTGTTAATAGTGTTTTCTAATTCTGAATCATCAAAAGCATATAATCCTTGATGAGTAATATTGAATAAATCAGCTCTCATCATAATATCTAACGGAGCACAAATTCCAAATTTGATAACGTGAGCAATAAGATTTTTTGCTACCATAGGATCAATTGAATATGCATGAGCTCTACAAATAAAAAGATAATTTGGACCTTCGGATGCATGGGGAGGAATTGGATAAATTTTCCAATCTTTTTTTGCCCACTCACGACCTCCGAGATATACGATTGAGTTTAAATGTCCATGATGTTCAAATTTTCTCACCATAATAGCATCATGTTCAAGTACAACAATTGGGGAGTCTATCAGTACACATTTTACCCACAAACTTATATGACTCAGTGCGCATGCAAGTTCCGTTCTTGTCAAATAATGGTCAGTGACTTTTAACATTTTCATTATATCACTATTCTTTGAATGACCGGGTATATCTATAGTACCTTGTGTGCCATCAAAAGCATCCCAAACAGTAAAGGGCATTTCTACCTTTCTGCACGATTCTTGGCATCTTCTAGAATAGTTTTCTGAAACAGAATTATTTTTCAGTGTAATAATATAAGATTGTTCAACATTAATATTATGTGAGTAAAATAAACTATTTCTTGTTGAGGATTGACTCAACTGCTCGTCTAAATTCATCATTATCAATTCTTCCCGGTTTATGAACCTGTATTAAGATTCTTGTAGCAGAAGCAACATTATTAAGATGGTTAAGTGTGTAGACTAATTCTTCTTCACTAATTTCACCTTTCTTTATTTTTTCCTTAAATGGGTGAGTATATTCAAACTGCAAATCACAAATTTCTATATCAACATCATTTTCAAAAGATAGAAATGAATCAGGCTCACCACTCTGAATCTTTTCAATTTGAATTTTCTTATTGAACAAATTAAACATTCCAGGTGTAATTTGTTTTTTATGAGTAGGATCATCTACCGAAACATCACATCTCCAATGCGGTACTTGAATTTCCCATATTGCACCGTTATAACTTACTCTATACATCTCTTTAATTAGTTTAACAAAGTCACAATCAAGATGTTCAAGTACATCTTTAGCAATTATATGATCAAATTCATTATCAGACCAAGGAAATGGCAGCACGCTCAGATCAACTCGTTGATCAGGTTTAACATAATCAGCTTTATCAACATTAAGAAACCCATTAAACTTCTTTAATCCACAACCAATATTGAGTCTTTTTATAATTCTGTCCTCATTTGGTTGATTAATATATTTGAGATTAAACTTTTTTTCAAGATGTGTATATAAAGATTGAAAAGTATCATTCCAATTTGATGGATCTTGTTGTCTAAAAATTTTTACACAATCATAATACGGTGTTGTTGTGCTATCGGGTGATTTGTATGTCCAAGTATGATAAGGAAGAATCGGAACAATAACCCATGTTTCTTTACCCATGGCGGCTGCAAGATGGGCAATACTTGTGCATGAGGAAATAATAATGTCCATATTTGCAATTGCTGCCACTGTATCTTCCCATGACAGTAGAAAATGCTGCAAGTCTATTATACTTTCTGGAAGAGCAATAGTGTTATGATCTCTCTGTAAGCTATAAATTTGCAGCTCATCATACTTGCTCAAATTAGTAATAAACTTTTCAGGAAAACGTCTAAACTGTTGATGCTCAAACTTTGGATTACCTGCCCAACGAATACCCACTTTAACTTTATCACTTTTAATAAGCGATTTCCAAATTTCAACAGATTCTGTTTTTGGTGTTATATACGGCTTTGATAAGAAATTTTGAAAAGTATGCCCAGCAACCCATCCAGATGAAAATCCAGGAATCCAATAATCGTGGTTAACAGTATGAGCTTGATTTCTAAGAATTACACCATCAACGCCTTCTATTCTTGAAAATAGCGACATCAGTTCTGGTGCAGCTGCAATATATACATAGCTTGCACCTTGGTTCTTAAAACTAGTTGCAAATCTTGCATGAATAATTTCATCACCAAAACCACCTTCTAGTGAGAGAATGATGGATTTGCCTTTTATAGAATGAATGTCCGGATTAAAAATAGGTGCATTTGTTCTTAGTGGTGGGGAACCATAAACATTTAAAAACCTACCGTGCTCAAGTAGCTTCGCACCGGCCTGATAATCACCCTCTTGAATAAGAAACCACCCACGATTAAAACTATGACGAAACCAAATATCCTCTGTATTTGTACCTTTTGCATCTAGAATTTTTGTTGGGCCTTGTAATTCTAACTTATCTGAAATTGCTCTTGCTTCTTCATGTTTCCCATCAAGTTGTAATTTTAACATCAAATCAATATCATGCATATTATTCTCCAAAATTTTTAACTAATAAAATATGGCCACTCAATATTAAACGGATCATTTTGTTTTGTTATATCTGCAAGTGCCTGCATATAAGTATCTAGGCTCTCTAAAGTATCAGTGGATGGTACCCCTAATCTTTTTTCTCTTTCATATCTCGAATAATGCCAATCAAAATCATTCATCATTTGATTGCGCTGTATTCTTATTTCTTCCCATTTTATCATTTTTAAGTATTCAGGGTCTGGTTCCGGTGGGGGTGCGGCCGGCGGTGGTAATTCTACTATCTTAAAAGATTCATACACTTGTCCATTTTCAATATAATGGTATGGGATGTCTATTCTATGCATGTTTGAATTATAATCAGGCAGTGTCTTTATTAATTTAAACCAGCCAAGTAAATTAAGATAGTTCCAGTCATTTTCAAGAGCACGAAAATTACTAATGTTTCTCCAATTCTCAGGGAGAAAATCGTATACACTTTGAACTTCATTATTTTCTATAAAAGCGTAATTAGCCATTTAAAATTTCCAAATTACTATTATATTGTAATTGCAGCATTATGTGATATTCCTGAGCTTACTAATTGAGCTGAGAGTCCAACAGCACTGGTAATATCATGTATAAACTGGTCAGTGAATACCATTGTATAACTAACATTATTACCCCATGTGTAGAGAGCGTCTGAAGAATCAATAGCAGTGCTAAAATTTAATCCAGCGGATATTTGTTTCCATGATGAGGTACCAATCTGCGTTATATTACTATTTATTCTATTTCTTAATGAACCATAATTAACAACCACAGGTGACGATCTGGTAAAGGTATCGTTTAATCCTAATTGACCGGAGCCATTATTTCCCCATATAAATAAGGCGCTATCAGTACGTGTAGCTGTCATGTGTGAGCCGCCTGCAGCCACCTGTGACCAAGAACTAGTACCTACCTGTACTGGTGAAGATCTGCTAACTAAATCTCCTTGGCCTAATATACCGGTGGAATTATCTCCCCATGTAAATAACGCACCATCAGACCGTATAGCTGCTGTCTGCCCACTACCTGCTGCTACCTGAGACCAAGAACTAGTCCCTATTTGTACAGGAGAAGATTTGCTAATGAGTGTATTATCACCTAATCGACCATTACTACCTAATCCCCAGGTAAATAGTGCACCATCCGAACGAATGGCTGCTGTGTGTGTACCACCTGCTGCTACCTGTGACCAAGAGCTAGTACCTATTTGTACTGGTGAAGATCTGCTTGTAGAGGTACCAACACCTAATTGACCACTATCACCTGATCCCCATGTAAATAAGGCACCATCAGTTCGTATAGCGGCTGTATGCCCACCATCTGCAGATACCTGTGACCAAGAACTAGTACCTACCTGTACTGGTGATGATCTAAGAACTAAATCTCCCTGGCCTAATTGACCGGAGCCATTATTTCCCCATGTAAATAAGGCGCTATCAGTACGAATGGCTGCTGAGTGACTATCACCCACATCTACCTGTGACCAAGAACTAGTACCTACCTGTACTGGTGATGATCTATGAACTAAATCTCCTTGACCTAATTGACCAGATCCATTAATGCCCCATGTAAATAGTGCACCATCAGAACGAATGGCTACTGTGTAGCTACCTAATATTCCTGCAGCTACCTGTGACCAAGAACTAGTACCTACCTGCACCGGGGATGATCTATGAACTAAATCTCCCTGGCCTAATTGACCACTACTATTCAACCCCCATGTAAATAGTGCGCCATCAGAACGAATGGCCGCCGTGTGCGACCTGCCTATTGATACTCGTGTCCAGCTTGTGTATGATGTTAATGTTAGACTGTCACCGGCAAAATTCCCCCACCCAAATAGCAAATTGTCATTTTTTATTGCAAGACTATGTGAATATCCTGCTGATATCTGTGACCATGAACTGGTGCTTATTTGAACTGGTGAAGATCTGCTAATGAGTGTACCATCACCTACTTGTCCTGTAGCATTTTGTCCCCAAGCATATAATGTTTTATCAAAGCGGGTTGCAATATTATGAACATCCCCTGCAGCCACCTGTGACCAAGAACTAGTACCTACCTGTACAGGTGATGATCTATGAACTAAATCTCCCTGACCTAATTGTCCTTGATTATTTCTACCCCATGTAAATAATAAATTGTCACTACGAATAGCTAGAACATGGCTACTACCAGCTGATACTTGTGTCCAAGATGACGAACCAATCTGAACTGGTGAGTTAGAATATGAATTAAAAATTAATACAGGGGAAGATCTACTTGTAGTTGTATTATCACCTATTTGCCCACTGTCATTTAATCCCCATCCATATAGTGCACCATCAACTCTTACAGCAATATCTACTGCATTTACACCACCTGCTGCTACCTGTGACCAAGAGCTAATGCCTATTTGTACCGGTGAAGATCTGGTTGTAGAGGTGCCATCACCCGCTCGACCAAAAGCTCCTGCCCCCCATGTAAATAATGCACCATCAGTACGAATGGCTAGTGCGTGGTTGCCACCTGTAGCCACCTGTGACCAAGAACTAGTACCTACCTGTACAGGTGATGATCTATGAACTAAATCTCCCTGGCCTAATTGTCCGCTACTGTTGGTTCCCCATATGAATAATGCACTATCAGTTCGTATGGCTGCTGTGTTATTAGTACCAGCTGCTAACAGTGACCAAGAACCTGTGCCTATTTGTACTGGGGATGATCTATGAACCAAATCTCCTTGACCAAGTTGACCAAAGGTATTTTCCCCCCATGTAAATATCGCACCATCTGCTCGGGTGGCTGCTGTGTGATTGGTACCTGCTGCAACCTGTGACCAAGAACTAGTCCCTATTTGTATTGGTGATGAGTAACTAGTAGTTGTACCAGCACCTAATTGACCAGTCCCACCACTTCCCCATGTAAATAAGGCACCATCAGTACGAATGGCTGCTGTCTGACCACTACCTGCTGCAACCTGTGACCAAGAACTAGTCCCTATTTGTACTGGTGATGAGTAACTAGTAGTTGTACCGTCACCTAATCGACCATTAGTACCTAATCCCCAGGTAAATAGTACACCATCAGAACGAATGGCTGCTGTGTAACTGGTCCCCGCGGCTACTTGTGACCAGGAACTAGCACCTATTTGTATTGGAACAGAGCTGCTTAGTACTAAACTGTTCCCTAATTGACCACTATCTCCGTTCCCCCATATAAATAGTGCACCGTCAGTTCGTATAGCGGCTGTATGATTGGTACTCTCTGATATTTTTGACCATGATAACACAGCGCCTGATATAGTTGTACCTAATTGCCCAATAGTATTCCAGCCCCAAGCGTATAGCAACCCATCGGTTTTTATTCCAAATGATGCTCTTGAAGTTGCTGACACTTTTGACCAAGAACTGGTACCAACCTGTACAGGTGAAGATTTACTAACAACTGTATTATCACCTAACTGCCCAACAGCATTTTCACCCCATGCAAATAATGCACCATCATTGCGAATAGCAAGTGTATGATTAACACCAGCTGATATTTGAGACCAAGAACTAGTACCTACCTGTACCGGTGATGAACGCGAAATAATTGTATTGTCGCCTAATGCACCGTAGCCATTATATCCCCAAGTATATAACCGAGCGAAATTGGCGCTAGCAGCAGCACTAGCACTTTTTAATAATAGCCATTTTTCAAGTAACATTATAGGTTCTGCCCTGAAACAAATGCATACCAGTTAGTTCCTCCATCATAAGTAACCGTTGTAATAAAATCTTTCTTATTTAATGTAGATGTGAGCGTGGGTGCTGTACCTCCTGGCCATTTAAAAGATGCTGGCCAGGTTACAGATCTTGCAGTACCATCTCCAATCAAGCTGAGAACAAATGACGATGTGTTACCTGAGTTCTGAATATTGTTTATTGTTAGCGTTGTTATATTACTATTAAGAGTTACTTCGAATACAGTAGCTTGATTTAAATCAAGTGTTAAAGTGTTGGTAGAAATAGAAGAAGAAGCTTTCCCTTGTGAAGTGCTGTTAGCATATAGAGTGCTGCTTTTAATGCTATTAACAACACTGATAGCAACCGCATTCACTAATGTTGAATTAGCAGTAAAAGCAGTACCGACATTAGCACTAGTGGTTACGTAAAGAGTGGCTGTATTTGTTTGATTGACAACATTGAGAGCGACAGCATTAACCAACGAACTATTAGCTGTAAAAGCAGTTCCTACATTAGCGCTAGTGGTTACAAAAAGAGTTGCAGTATTAGTTTGATTGACAACATTGAGTGCTTGCAAATTGGCAAGAGCACTATTGACGGTCATTGATCCAATTGCAAGAGCTACCGGTGTTAGGTTTGCTGTACTGGTTGAGTTGGATGCCTGTAATAAATTAAATGAATGTGTTGCGTTGGCTGTACTATTACCAACAACAATGGACGTGTTAGTAATGTTAACACCGTTAGTGGTGCCAAAGGAGCCAACATTAAGATTAGAAGTAGCATTTACAGTTGGTGTAACTATAAATGTTGGGTTAATATTTGATGTACCGGTGCTGTTTGCTGTTCTAATTAAGTTGTATGAGAGTGTTGCGTTGGCGGTACTATTACCAACAACAATTGTTGTATTTGTTATGTTAACACCGTTAGTGGTGCCAAAGGAGCCAACATTAAGATTAGAAGTAGCATTTACAGTTGGTGTAACTATAAATGTTGGGTTAATATTTGATGTACCGG
>Ga0181346_1001259_pt1 | contig 11144 bp, 25 predicted proteins | sample Su13VDMM15DN_FD_130100 | JGI IMG/M metagenome (GOLD analysis project Ga0181346, IMG submission 130100) | Freshwater viral communities from Lake Michigan, USA - Su13.VD.MM15.D.N | ecosystem: Environmental > Aquatic > Freshwater > Lake | place: USA: Michigan | collected 2013-07-15 | reverse complement strand
TTCAAGCCGTCCTCAACAAAGCTCGCACGTTTGACGAGCAGCAGCGCGCCGATACTGCTGCGCGCGATTGGCTGGTGAGTATTGGCGCTGACGAATAACCCCGGGCCTACGGGCCCGGTAATCGAAGGAGAGAGAGATGGCAAAGAACCCGACCGGATTCGTGTTTTACGATGGCCCGAGCGCAATAGACGGCGCGCCGATTATCGGCATAGCCGTTTTGCGCAGCGAGAACAGCAAAACGGGCGATATGGTGCAGACCTATATTCTGCGCGCCGACATGTCCCCGCTGGATGCGATTGCATCGGGTGACGATTGGAGTATCTGCGGTGATTGTGGTCACCGGGGAAACCCGGAGCTCGAGATAAAGCGCACGTGCTATGTCAACGTGGGGCAGAGTGTGCAATCCGTTTTTGCTGCATGGGTCCGTGGTTCATATCCTGCCGTGTCTCCCACGGCCGGCGCGCGCATGCTTGCCGGCCGGGTTGTCCGGATTGGTTCGTATGGTGACCCTGCGGCCATCCCCGCGCGGCATTGGTTTGCGCTGGTTCGTCACGCTGCCGGCCACGCTGGGTATACGCACCAGTGGCGCCGCGCTGCAGCGCTGCGGCCGCTCGTTATGGCATCGGTCGATACCGTCCCCGAGCGTGACGTAGCGCGCGCTCTCGGGTGGCGCACGTTTCGGGTCCGTTCGGCCGATCAGCAGCTGGGCGCGCGTGAAATCGTCTGCCCCGCGTCACCCGAAGGCGGGGACCGTCGGCAGTGTGTGACCTGCCGGGCCTGCGACGGCGCCGATCGGCCTGGGAAAGCCAGCGTCGCGATTGTGGTCCATGGGACGATGGCTAAGTATTTTGCTGCGGCCTGACGTAAGCCCCACGTCAGCCTATCCCCCGACACTACCCACGCCCCGCACCGGGGCACACTGGAGAACGACGATGCACGATATCCCCCTGACCCTCGCCGATGCGCTGTTCGCCTGCGTGCTCGGCCTTGCCCTGGGCGCCCTGGTGGCGCTCGGGCTCTGACACTGACGATAGGAAAGACCATGATGACCCGAAACGAAGCAATCCGCCACTTCGGCTCCCGTAGCCGTTCCGCACTGACGGCTGCGCAACACCTAGCGGCGGCGCCTGCAGCCGTGCGCACCGGCCTGCACCCGGAGGACCTGCACTGGATTGCCCGCAATCCAGACATCACCGCCGTGGAAGCAGCGCGGCGCCTGGCCGTGCGCAGCAGGTTCGATCCTCAATCAATTTGACGCATCCGCCGAGCCCCCACCGGGGGTTCTGGGATGCGCCACAGTGGCGCAGAAAACCGAAGGAGAAGACACCATGCCGAAGACGCAAGCCCGCCAACAAGACCCCGCACCATACCGCGTGGACACCGACACCGGCCCCGATGCCGTCGAGCGCCGTGAAGATGCGATCATTGCTTCAGCGCTGCGCATCCTGGACGCTCGCATTCGCACCGGCCCCGCGATGGACTCCCCGCGCGCCGTGAAGGATTACCTGCGGCTGCATTTCGCTGCCGCGAACGCTGCCGGCCATGAGGAATTCGCGGTTATGTTCCTAGACCAGCAAAACCGCCTGATCGAAACGCGGACCCTGTTTCGCGGTACGCTGTCGCAAGCCAGCGTCTACCCGCGCGAGGTTGCCAAGGAGGCGCTCGCGCGCAACGCAGCGGCCGTGGTACTCGCTCACAATCACCCGTCAGGCACGGCCGAACCTTCGCGCGCCGATGAATACTTGACGCGGACGTTGAAGGACTCGCTGCTGCTCGTGGATGTCCGCGTTTTGGATCACGTCATCGTCGGCGACACCTGCGTGTCGTTCGCCGAGCGCGGGCTGCTGTGAACCCTTAGAAAAATTCAAAGAGTTGACCATGAACTCCGTTCGTCTCTACGAGCGCCACACGACGCCCGAGCTTGTGGCGATGGCGCAAGCCCTGCGCGATGATCCCGCCAATCGCGCCAAAGGCCTGTATCTGTACAACCCGCAGACTCGCCGCAAGCTCGACGCCATCGCGCAGGCCATCGCCTGGCACAGCGCAGACAGGCGCGCTGCGGCAGGCGAACCTGTGAACACTGACGGCTACTCAGGGCGCCAATGCAACCGCTAGCCCCTGAAACCCCGCCAGAGCCCGCAGAACGGCCCCTGTGGCCGTTTCCACCGGCTCTGCTGGACTACCCCTGCCTACCGCCTGGCGTGCGCCCTGTGCGCCCGCCTGCGGCGCCCCTGCCGGATGAACCGGCGTTGTTTTGAGGAGATGATGAGATGTACACCGGACCCTGGACCCCCGAGCCCCCGGCGCCGACGCGCCTGTATTCCTGCGCGGAATACCCGCGCCGCGTGCGCGCAGAGTCCCCCAGCGCTGCCGCTGCTATCGTGGCGCGATATCTGGCGCGCAAACACCACGGCCGAACGGCGCGGCCGTGGTCTGTCGGCCAAGCTGGCTGGGATCAGCACAACGTGACAGGCCGAACCGTGGCCTGGCACTATCAATCGACCATCGTCGGGCGCGCGTCGCGCCGTGGCGGCGGACACCCGATCCTCGGGGAACTGCGGATTGTCGTGCGGGCCTGAAGGAGCAACGAAAATGCACACACCTGGACCTTGGACCTTTGGACGCGCGATCCCTGCGGACGATACCGCCGCGCGCATTGTGCGCGCTGGTGATGATCACATCGCCGTCGTGATGGATCTAGACGGCGCCGCACAGGAGGCGGTGGACAATGCCCGCCTGATCGCCGCCGCCCCGCAGCTACTCAGCGCCCTGCAGCGCCTGACGCGTCCGGACGATGGTCGCGGGCCTGCAGATGACGACCTAGCCTATGCGCTGGACGTGATTCGCGTCGCCACGGGGAGCCAGTGATGCCCCTCGTGTTACGTAACTGCACCCCGCCCCCCGAGGCGTTAGCCCGGGGCCTTGACGCCGCGCACGCCGTCCTATCGGCTGCCGGCATTACCCCGCGCGCCGCCTGGCTGCAGTCCGGCTACCATGTGGCTTGGACGGATGCCCTAGCAATGCAGGCCTGGTATCGGGCCGAGGATGCCGCAGTACGGGCCGCATTCGGCTCTTGGCGCGGCGCGCCGCTTGCGGTGGCGATGGAATGGGAGGCAGACCCCCCGGGCGCGGAGGCCGAGCGATGATCTGGGCCGCCCTGGCTTTCCTGCTGGCGCTTGCGCTGGCCCTGCTGCTCGACCTATAATCGGCGCGCCCGCTGCGGCGGGCTTTCGCTGTTATCTCCTCCTGCCGGGCACCCTGCCGGCTTCCTCCCCGGGTCGAGCGTCACGCTCCCCGGGGATTTTTTTAGTCCGGCACCACGCGGCGCAGTTCGTGAACAGAAGCAGTGTGCAAAGTTTCTGCCGCATCGCGCGCTTCCGTTTTCGTCCCGCGCCAATCCGGTGAAAGCCAGATATGACGGCGCGTGCCATAGCGTTTTGTTTTCACTAAGCCAACGTCAACCCACCCGCATTCAGATAGCGCGTGCAGCAGCGCCGGCACGTTCAGCCTAACATTCTGCGGCGCATGATCCTGCAGCCGATCAACGACCGCCTGCCACGGTCCACACGCGAACCCGTGGCGGAATTCAAGCGCCTTTTTCTCAATTCGCTCGATAATCCACGACTCCGCCCCCGTGCGAGCGCTGCCGACCATGATCGACTTCGCATCGGTCCAAGGCGGGGTCGCTGCCGGGTTGAATTTGCTGACGTCACGCTGCCGCAGATACGCCGCACCAGCCCGCAACCCGCCGGCCTTGAAATAGCCCCACAGGGCAGCAGAATCCTCCTCTCGCATCCTGGGGGCATCGGTCCACGTCACCCACCAGCGTCGATCCTCCGATGGGATTGCAATGGCGTCCCGATAATTGGTCATGCCTATGACCAACGATTGATTGACGACCGATATCGGATGCTGGCCCTTGCGCTGCACCGTCAGCAGTTCCGGCGGCGCTGCCAGGATCGGCTTGAGCCGGTTTTCCAAGGCACGACGGTCGATGGCTTCGCTCTGCCGCAGTTCGTTGAAAATGATCACCTCGTTTTCAAGGAAATAGCCCCAGACCTGCTGCAGCTCTGCGGCCTCGACGCGAGTAGTATTGGTTTCGTTGGCGCCGCCGATCGCGTAAAGCAGCGGCGCGATCATCGAGTCTTTGCCGGACCCAGGCACGCCGCCGATGAGCAGCGCATGATTGATTTTGACGCCAGGGTTTTGCACCTTGAACGCCATCGCGTCCAACAAGTGCTGCCGCTCTGCCGGGTCCGAGATCAGCCGCTCAACGTGAGCCAGCCACGGGCCGGGGTCACCGCCCACGCAATCCGGTCTGGCGTTACGCCACTTGTTCCCGTAGACCTGCCCGACGTGCTCGCACAAGACTGCGCGCCCAGGCGCGTAGGTGATGCCCTGCAGCATCCGGCCACGCATCGCCGCGCGGTTTTCATCGTATGACGTTGCCGCCTCGACCCGGCGCGCCCCGCCTGATGCACTGGCGTGGATGCTATGGCACCGGACGTGCCGATAGAGCGCATTGAACGAATTGCGCGTGTATTCCACGCACTGCTGGATGTCGAAATACCCGTCGTCGGGCACGACGTAGGCAAAACGCTTGTGCCACTCGCCGATCTCAAGCGCAGACGGGTCGCGCTCGTCTGCCGCAGCCTGCGCCTCGGCGTGCTCTGTGGCCTGCGGCTCGGGCTTCGCTGCAGGTTCGGGTGCTGCCGGCCCCCAGAGCGTCGTCCTCGGCGCAATCCAGGCCCGCGCGTCGGACCACCGCGCCCACCCGCTGTCGGCGCAGTCCCAACCGTCAGGCTGCCCGCTGGGGTTGATGACCTTGACCTCGGCCGCCAGCGGCTGCAGGATGGCCGCCAGGCGCTGCATGGCCTCGATGCCGGCAGTGTCAGCGTCAGGCCACAGGAGGATTTTCCGGCCGCGCACCGTCTGCCAGTTCGCTCTGCTGAGAGCCTGCGCACCCCCGGGCCAGGTCACGGCGACGTAAGGCGAGCCCGCCAATGCCGCCGCCGCGTCTGCGGCTTTCTCGCCCTCCGTGACGAGCACCGGATCGTCAGGGCGGGCCTCCAGTTCCTGCAGCCGGTAGAGAGGGCGCGGGACGGGCCACTGGCCCATGCCCCAGCCGTCACTGCTGAACGTCCAGGGCACGATCTGCTTGCGCTGGCCCTCGGGGTCGTATCTGGCGACGTACCCGAGCACGTCACCGTCGCCGTTGAAGTACGTCCAGCGCGCTGACGGCGCGCCGTGGATCGGGTGGATGCAGTCGCAGTCCGCCGCCTCGCTGGGGACCGGCACGATGACCTGCCGCTGCGGTTTCGCTGGGCGTGCTGGCCGCGCTGGCGCTGCTGGCGCGTCGTCGAGCTCGCGGTAGGCCTCGGCCATGCTCAGTTCATGGATGGCAGCGTACAGGCTGATGAGATCCCCGCCGCGTTCGCTGGTGGCGAAGTCGGCCCACCGGCCGCTCAGGAGGTTGACGGAGCAGGAGTCGCCCTCGCCGCCGGCTAGGTCGCCGCACACCCACTCATGGCCCCGCCTGCGACCGCCTGCGAGCCACTGCGGGACGAGGGTTTCCGCGCTGATAAGCAGGCGCTGTGCGAGTGCGCTGAAGTCGAGTTTCGTCGTTGTCATGCATCCCCCAGCAGACGCTGCGCATCCTCAACACTGCGGCAAACGCCCGCCACGCCCCCGGCCTGCCGAATCGTGGCGAGGAATTCCTCCTGACCGGGCCGCATCCTGCCGGTGCGCGACTTCACTTCAATCGCCAGCGTCCGCCCGTCGCGCAGAACGCCCATAATGTCCGACATGCCGCGCGCGGTGTTGGCCCGGATGTACCGCGTCGAGCCGTCCCTGTTGCGCTCCGCAAAGGTGCCGGAATTGATCCGCCAGCACTGCGCCACGCGCGGATGGTGCTTCAGCAACCGCATGATCGCCTTGAGGATCTCGGCTTCTGACGGCTCGCGCTGTTCTGCCGGCGCCGGCTCGCGCTTGACGCGTTTCTTCGGCTCTGGCGGGATGTCGATCTTCCGCACCGGCTTTCCCGACAGAGCTGCGTACAGCGCCTCGGATTTCTGGTGCGCAAGCATCACCTCGCGTAGGGTTTTTCTGCCTCTCATTTCCGACCCTCCGCCTTGTCGATCTCGGCCTGCAGCGTCGCCACCGCTTCCTTCGCCATCTCCAGCACTGTGGACAGCATCACCGCATCGCCAAGACACGCGCGGATCGCAGCAGTCTCATCGCCGGGGCCGTAGTCGCCGCTATCCACCCACTCAATGTCGTGCAAGGCCTTGACCACCAGCTTCAGATGCTTGGCAAACGCCCGACGCTCTGGCGTGTCTGTGGTAAAGGTCGCCTCGTACTCAAGCCTGGAGTAGATGTAATTCATGCTTCCGCCGCTCATCGCTTTGCCTCCTGCGCGCACCGCGCGGCATACGCCCAGACACTCGCCACTTGCTCATGCGCCTTCAGCTTGTGCTGCACCAGCGGCCTGACGGCCAACTTCGGCGGCGGCGGAGCACCGGCAATCACCCACATCCAGATGTGCTCATTGATGCGGCGTTTCTGCAGCCTGCCCTGCACGCGCAGCTTCCTCAGATGCTGCGCCGCAGTGTCCTGCTTGCAGCCCAAGTGCGCCGCCACTTGCTCACGCAGCACCGGCTGATGCGCCTGCACGAAAGCCAGAATGGCCAGTTTTTCGTCGCTGAGACTCATTCGATTGGCCTCCACGGAACCATCTTCGTTCGCAGCTTCGCCTCCGCAGCACGGATCAGAAACCGCGCCTGCGTTTTCGTCACGCCAGGCAGCGCGGCCTTGAACCACAGACGGCCGATTTCGTCGTCCGTCAGGCTGACGTGCCGGCACTTGTCCAGCAGGGCGAGCGTGCCCGCGGGGGCGACTTCCCAGTCTGATGTCATTTCTTTTCCTCCATCCAAGACCACCAAATGCGCCGCTGCACGGTTGCTGGCGCCGCCATCGCGGCCACTTGGGCGGCCTCGTCGCGGTCAAACCACGGGGTCGCAGCGCGCGACCACTTCGCGCCGTCCCACCAGCGGAGAAACTGTCCCTTACGGGCCACGCTGGCCCGATACCAGCCCACCGCAGGCGGCGGGCCGGGGTTCCATTCAATCGTCATGGTGCAACCTCAAAACGTCGAGCGGCCGCGATCATAGGCCCGCACCGCCCGCCGCGTCCATATCCCGACTATTCCACGCGGGTATCCGATGCTGCTTGACGCTCCGCGACTGTCTTGTATGATGCCCATGCGTTGCGGCGCATCCCGCAAACAAAAGGAGAGAAAGCGATGAATTACTCTGCGATTCCCGGCCCCGGCGACGTGGCCACCTGGCCCACGCATTCTGCCGGTTTTGAAGGCAACCACCCGTACAAACAGGAAGCCCGTGACCACTTGCTGGCCTGCCCTGCAGACTGGCAGGAGTGGCTTGCCGAAGTGAGCCGCGCTCGCGAGGGTGCGGCGTTCTCGACGATTCTTGTGCGCGAGGAAGACATGGACAGCGTGTGTGTTGACACGCTGTTGGCCTGCCTGCTCAGCGGCACCCGTGCGCAGTCCGAAGCGGCGCGATATGAGCTGCAGAGCCGGTTTCTGCGGGACAGCGCCGACCGGCTGCGGCGGCTTGAGGATCAGTTGTGCGCTTCGCAGCAGGGCGACCCTGAGCCTGAGTTCTACGACGATTTCTGAGGAGGTTTGGATGATCCTTGAAACCGCAGACCAACGCACCGACGACTGGTACGCCGCTCGCTGCGGCAAGGCCACCGCGTCCCGGTTCAAGGATGTGCTGGCTCGCCTCAAGAACAACGCACCCGCCGCTGACCGCCAGAAATACCTGACGGAACTTGTGGTTGAGCGCCTGACCGGCCAGCCTGTGCCCAGTTATGAGAACGCTGCCATGCGCTGGGGCACGGAGCAGGAAGCCGCCTCCAGGGCGGCATACGAGCAGCGCACGGGCGTCGCGGTGGAAGAGACGGGCTTCGTCGCCCATGACACCCTGATGGCAGGCTGCAGCCCGGACGGCCTGGTGGACTGGGACGGCCTGGTCGAGATCAAGTGCCCGTGGAACACCGCAAACCACATCGAAACGCTGTTGAACGGCATGCCGGCAGAGCACATTCCGCAATTGCAGGGCCAAATGTGGATCACTGGCCGCCAGTGGTGCGATTTCGTTTCTTACGATCCCCGGATGCCTGCTGAACTGCAACTGCACGTCCAGCGCATCCAACGTGACCCCAGCTTCATTGCCGACCTGGAGGCCAAGGTTACGTCTTTTCTGCAGCAGGTCGGCACCCAAGTCGAGGCGCTGCGGCGTCTCGCGGAAAGCAGAAAATGACTCAGGAAAAGCAGAAGCGCCCCTACACGCGGAAGATGAAGGTCTTCGTCGTGACGGACATGCACGCCAACGAGCGGCTGGTGCGGGCCTACACCTCGGCCGACGCGCTGCGCCATGTCACGCCCACGTTCCTTGTGACGCCGGCCGATCAGGACGACATCATCAGCCTGATGGCCGCCGGCACGCCCGTGGAAACCGTGGGAATTCCGGAGCAGGAACTGCCGGCGGGTGAAGCCGCGGGCCTGAGCGACTAACCTACAGGGGCGGTACGCCGCCCCGGAAAGAACACCATGACAGCACTTGTCCCCGTAGACCAAATCGAGCGCATGGCGCTTGCGGTCGCCAAGTCCGGCCTGTTCGGCGTCAAGACGCCCGACCAAGCCATGGCCCTCATGCTGGTGGCGCAGGCCGAGGGCATGCACCCCGCCATCGCCGCCCGCGATTACCACGTCATCAACGGCCGCCCCACGCTGCGCGCTGACGCCATGCTGGCGCGGTTCCAGCAGGCCGGCGGCAAGGTGGAATGGGGCGAGTACACCGACCAGCGCGTGGTGGGCACGTTCTCGCACCCGCAGGGCGGCAGCGTCCGCATTGAGTGGACGACCAAGATGGCTCAGGACGCGGGCCTGACGCGCAACCCGACGTGGAAATCCTACCCACGCCAGATGCTGCGGGCGCGGTGCATCAGCGAAGGCATCCGCACCATCTACCCCGGCGTGGCCATCGGCACCTACACGCCCGAGGAGGCCGAGGACATGGCCCCGCGCCCCGCCCGCGACATGGGCGCCGTCGAAGAGGTAACCCCGCCGCCGCCCCCGCCGGCAGTGGACGTGGAGGCTCTGGTGCGCGACATCGATGGCGCCGCCACACTGGAGTTCCTGGAACTGCTGCGCCCGCAGATGCGCCAGGTGCCGAAGGGTCCGGACCGCGACCGCGTGGTGGCCGCCGTGCAGCGCCGCGCGGAGGAGATCCGCGCCGAGCAGGCGCCTTCGCTCGAGGCGGAAGGGGGTGCGTTGTGAGCGCCGCCAGCCAAACCCCCGATCAGCACCTGATCACACCCGCGCAACTTGCCATCCGCTGGGGCCTGAGCCTGCACACGCTCAGCCAGTGGCGGGTCAACAACAGCGGGCCGGCTTACCTGCGCCTCGGTGACGGCGAGCGGCCGCGCATCAGGTATCGGATGAGCGACATCTTGGCCTACGAGCGCCGGGCGAAGGAGGGCGTATGAACTGGTGGCGCCAATCACTGGCGGGAATGTTCCGCCCCGCGTCGCCTGAGGTTCTGGCGGCGCGTGAGCTGGACGAGGCCCGCCGGCAGTTGCTGGCCGCAGAGTCCGCTGCGGAATACGCGGACGCGATGTGCGCTTACCACCGCTCGCGGATTGATCGGCTGCAGCGGTATTTGAAGGGAGAAAAGGAATGACCACCGAAGACGAAATCCGCCGCGTGCCGCACCCTGAAGCGCACGAACCCATGCAGTACAACCCGCGCATTCCGCTGGGTTGCGATCAGCAGGGCCGCTATCCGCAGGCTGCAGAGCCGTGCGTGGACCTGGACGAACTGGGCGTCAAGCTGCCGCCGCAGGAGCCGTGGTGGCCGTACATCCTGGGCGCAGTGGTGGGCCTGTTGGCGCTGGTGCTGGTGTTTGCGCCGCTGGGAGTGTGAGATGAATTCCCTACGCGAAGCCGCCCAGCAGGCGCTGGAGGCGCTGGAGTTCATGGCAGACGAATGGGGCTTCGCGCACAAGGCGAACAGGCCGGAACGATGGCAGGCGATTGAAGCCCTCCGCGCCGCGCTGGCGCAGCCGTTACCTGATCCTGTGGACGAATATCGTAAGGGCTTCATTGATGGGCAGATTGACATGCGTGATCGACCGGATGAGCAGGCGGAGAAAGCGCCGCACACCATCATCAAACTGCCTCCCTTGCCAGAGCCTAACTGGAATGAGCGCGTGTACGGAGGACACGGCAACGAAATCACCCACCGTTGGTTCACCGATCATCAAATGCGCGAGTACGCTCGGCAGGCAGTCTGCGAGTCTGAAGATGCTTGGCAATCCCGCGCCACCGCCCCACACCGCCGCGAGTGGCGCTCGTTGAGTGAGGGGGAGGTCGCCTCTTGTTGGGCAAAAGGCTTTGAGGCGTGCAAAGACCAAACAGTTGGTGATCTTCGAATGCATATCGCCCGCGCCATTGAGGCCGCTTTAAGGAGCAAGAACCAATGAGCCAACCCAAAGCCCTATTTCTTGCTGATGTAATTGAGGCAGACCCCGCAAGCAAAACACATCACGACGAGGCCGCAGCCGAACTGCGCCGGTTGCATGGCCTTGACTTCGCTCTGCGTGACTGCGAACTGGCGTTGCAAAAGATGGCGACGAAATACATGGACGCCGTTGACCAGCGCGATGCGCTGCTGGAGGCGTTGAAGAACTACGTCGATGGGTGCAGCCTTGGAGTGAATGCGGCTGAGGTTGCCCGCGCCGCCATCGCCAAAGCGGAAGGAGAGAAGACATGAGCAAGCACACACCAGGGCCGTGGGCGGCAAACAAGCCAACTCAATCCAACGGGCGGGCCGAAGTTTACGCTGGACCGATGCTGGTCGCTCAGGCGTTTAACTGGATGCTTGATGCCGAGGGCGATGAGCAATGCTGGGCAGACGCCCGCTTGATCGCGTGTGCGCCGGAACTGCTGGAGGCGTTGAAAAACTTTGTTGACGTCGATCACTACACCGAACGCGAGCGTCTTGCCAAAGCCCGCGCAGCCATCGCGAAAGCGGAGGCCCAACCATGAAACTCCGCGCCTTT
>Ga0181346_1001258_pt1 | contig 11144 bp, 12 predicted proteins | sample Su13VDMM15DN_FD_130100 | JGI IMG/M metagenome (GOLD analysis project Ga0181346, IMG submission 130100) | Freshwater viral communities from Lake Michigan, USA - Su13.VD.MM15.D.N | ecosystem: Environmental > Aquatic > Freshwater > Lake | place: USA: Michigan | collected 2013-07-15 | reverse complement strand
GATGAGGGTCGCAGGGCTAGTTTTTGCGCTCGGATGGGTGGGATGCCGGGGCCGATGAAGGACGAAAAGGGTAGGCCCACTCGCAAAGCTCTCTCACTAAAAGCATGGAACTGCTGAATATGCAGCAACGACCAAAGCCAAGCGCGAAGGCAAGTCGCAAGGCAAACAGTTTGTAGCGCAACCTAAAAAGATCGCTGCGAAAACCGCGAAGTACCGTTAACTTTTAAACTGGAGAACCCTATGATGAACTCAATGCCGATGCGCGGTCAACGCACCGCCACCAACAAAGCCAGCAAAGCCAAAGCTAATCCCTTCGGTAAGGGCGAGTCCAAAATGATGGAAGCCAAAGAGAAAATGATGGCTAAAGGCAAGTCCTACGCTGCTATGGAAAAGAAGTACGAAGGCAAAAAATCAACCTCAAAAATGAAGTGAGACCACCATGAAAAAAGTTATCATGTTCAAACCCTGCAAGGGCTGCCCTACTCCAGCTAAGTGCGCCAAGATGGGCGTATGCGCTATGAAGGCCAAGTCGATGAAGTAATTACTTCATCCGGGCAATTTATGCATAGCGCGTAGGCCCGGAGCTTCGTTACTCTTTCGGTAGTTCTCTGTAGCAGGCAGCAATTGCAGATTCCATGGCGCGTGTAGACCACAAACCAGCGGATGCGCTATTGGCACTATATGGTCGACCGTTAGCTGGCGTAACTGGGCCAAATGGTACAGCTCAGCTATGTAAAGTCTATCAAGCTCTGTGAGTGACTTTGGCGTTGCTACGCGTAGCGATTTACGTCTTGCGTTTACCTGCGCTCTAGCACGCTCTGGGTTTGCTTTTCGCCACTCTTGGTGCAGCTTTCTCTCAACCTCTAGTGGCACGCTTGCGCGATACCTACGAGACGTTTCAGCGCGTTTTTCTGGGTTGGCATTAACCCATGCGCGGCACTTCTCGTTGTGACGTTCTGGGTATGCGTGTCTCCACGCGTCTTTACGCGCTTTTTCACACGCTCGGCACCAGCTTCTATACAGCTGCGCCCCAGTCTTACGGCTCTTGTTAGAAGCAGCAAGCGCTGTAAACACGCTGCATTTTGAGCAGTTACCGTCCACGCTTCGATACCTCTGCCTTCATAGAGCCGTCTTTGTTTCTAGCAAAAGACCTGTTGCCAGTTACAGACTCTACACGAAGGTTTTTTGGGTGGTTGGAGCCGCCTTTAGAAAGTGCTTTGGCGTGCCCCACGTCCTTGCCGTCACCTTTTGACACCGCACCCTTCTTCTCCATCTCAGAACGCGCAGCGTTGCGCTTAGCACGGTTGGCTATTTGCGCTGGCTGGCCTTGGTAGTTGGCGTACTCTTGCTTGTAGTTGCGTGGCATGATTATCTCCCAGTGAAGTTGTCTGACTATTTTCTCACACTGACACACCGCCGAGAACTGCCAGCGTAATTTTGCTCTGCGCCCGTGCTGATGTTCCCGTTAGGCTGTCGATGAACCTAGGGTGATTCAGGTTGACGATGAGACACTGCATCTGTCCCGGTGCATGCTTCGGGCAACCCTTAAACATCGTTACGCGGTCACGGCGGCGCAGCAGTGCGTTCTCATCTTGCAACTCGTTCTCTATACGATCCAGCCCATCGCGCTTGATCTTAAGCCATGAGCGCAGCTTCTCAGCATTGATAGCTACCTGACTACCGGGCATGATCGCAACCTTGTCGTCGTACACAATCTTGACACGGGCAACGGCTCTCTCCGGTGCTGGCAATGTGACTTGCTCTACCCCTGAACCATAGCGTTCCCTGCACTCAATAAGCTGGTCGTTGTGCTCAGCCAAGAACAGGCCAATAATGTCGAACACATCGGTCTTGCTGTCGATGGCGGTCTGCCGTGCTTTCTTGACGTGGTCAACTAGGTACTGGATCGTGCCCTGTACATCGAATGGGAACAGGCCCAGCTTAGCGCCGATAGTGCCCATGCCCCACGCAGAAATAATAGCCGTGCGGTAAAAGCGCTCTTGCGGCTCGAAGACAAAGCCGAACGTCTTAACAAACGAACGCTCTGCCCACTCCCATGCTTTTTTCTGCCCACCGTTGTCCAGCACAAACTGCACAAGCTCAGGGAAAGCCCAGCCATTGTTCTCTGCCATCAGGTCAAAGAACTCATAGCCATCGCTCTTGCCGTCAGGGCGTGTAGCGACAAACGTGCGGTCGTGCTGGGGTAGCTCTAGGCATCGTGCTTTGAGGGGCTCGTTGCCAGCTTGTGCGCTCTGGAACTTCTCCCATATAGAGATATTTGTCGTCAGTAGCGTCAAGCCGTCCCATGTCGCAGGGTCGCGCAGGTCGCGGTCTTTGGTCATGGATACCTTCTCCCGCCCCATGCTCAGCTGGTACGTAATATCGACCATTTCTTTATCGTCCGCTGCGGTCATCTCGTCAATGCAGCATGGCAAATTGTTCAGAACACCGCGCTGCTTGTACAGCGCATTCATCGTATCTTTCTGGCTCAGGAACAATTTCTTGGGTGAGCCGATTAGGCTGTTAGCAGAAATCAGGGATAGGGTTTTCCCTGTGGTGGTCTCTGTTGAGTAAATGGATACGACAAGGGTAGCGTTGCCAGCCACTGGCCCTAGGATGCCTGTAGTTGCCAGCAGCGTAGCAGCACGAATTGTTTCGGTGCCAGCGTTATTGAGCATCTCCATGCCACTTACCCAGCCCTCACGAGTCCCATGCGGAGCGATCAGATCGGCAAAGGCTTTAGCGGGCCCACGCAAACGCGTGTCTGTTTCTCCGTGCGCTGAACCAAGCAACTTAGCGCCGCACATGAATGACCCATCTTTTTGCCAGCCGAAGCTAACGAAGTCCTGCCCTGTAGGCGATTGCTGCTGCACCATCGTCAAGTAATCCATTAAGTAACCCCTAATTTTTTCCTGTTGCGGAATGCTCTTTACAAATACCTGCCTGTTGAGCAGGAAGCCGCTGAAATCTTTGCCTATCGAAGCTAGCACTGCAATGTCGTGCTCTGTCTCTAGCCAGCCCGTCATCGGGTATTTCACCAGCAGCTTGAACGCCGCCTTGCCGCTTTCGTTGTCGTTGTACACGCCTGTTATGTGCATCTCGTACCGACTGACATGGTCAAACTCAACCACTTCCTGTGCTACTTCATTGCCATTGGCATCCGTAGTTGAGACCTCGGTCTTCACCTCACGATAAATCTGCCCGTTCTGGATGACGTAACTCGGCGGCAAAGCCAGCACAATATCGTCGCCTTTTTCGTTTTCTACTGCGGTCTCTGTAACCACAGATAACTGCGCTGGGCTCGTTATATTTCCTCGACTTGGGCAACCCTCGCAGCCCTTAGCACACAGCTGCTCAAACTTTGCACAGGTTGTAGGCCCCGTGCCGTTCCACCCGTTTACCTTGTCGAGATTTGTGTTTAGGTCAAAGTCTTTGTGCTTGCCAGCGAGCTTCACTATGGCATCCGCCACGTCTGTGCAATGCTTTGCTAAGCCTAGTGATGCACGCCACAGCGGCTCTTCTACGGGCCTACCAGCAGCATCAAGCACGCCACCAGAGGCAACCAACGATCCAACTTGATTACAGCGTGATGCTACTGCGTCTATGCGTACATCGTTCGAGTTGAGCACTGCGTCCAGTATGGAGGACTTGCCGCCTTTGCGCGGTGCTGTGGCTTTGGCCGCAACTGTCGCTGCTTTGCCAAACCATGGCTTAAGGATTCCGAATAGCGATACTGCATCGTAGTCTGGGCAGTCCGCAACACACCGGACATCTTTCCATGGCTGTTGCTTTTTGTGGTGCGTACCGACTGGCCTAAGCACCATCGACGGATCATGAATTTTTGAGGTATCAATTTCTACTCCATGCTCTTCTAGAGCTACCCGCAATGCAGTTGACGCTTTGACCCAATGATCTCTGCTGATCGTCTGCACCAAGGGCCAGTACAAGTGAATGCCGTTGCCTGACGATACGACCATGGGTGATGGCATACCGATCTTCAGCAGCGCTGCTTGCATTACGCCCCAGCCCTCTTTCTGCGTAGCGTATGGTTTGTCCGCTCCAATGTCTAGATCAAGAGCGAGTGCCTTGAACCATGTAGCGTGTTCCTGTTTTCGATACCACTTCTGCTTGCCGTCATCCACATAGCTATGCCCTGCAAATGAGCCTACGCCGAAGTAGACAGTTGTGTTGGGCTCAGAGTCCCAGCGTGAAATTGAAAGTAACGCGTCGTCGATGCTAGTGAACGATCCTCTGTTCCAAAAGAAACCACGTTGGTTCTTGCCTGATTGGTCAGGCTTATGGGTGCAGATAACGAGTTCGTCTAGCTGGGCAAATACGCGAGTAAGAAAGTTTTTGGTGTCCAAGACATGCCCCTAGATGAAAAACCCCGGCATATGCCGGGGGTGTGCTTTAGAGAATTCTATTACTCGTCGAACAGGCTGTCCAGCTTTGCGGCCAGTTCATCCGACGCTTTTACTGGGACAACTGTGGGCTTAGACTTTGGTGTCGCAGCGACCACTGGGGTGGGTGCTTCTTCCTCATAGGCATCGTCCACTGCTGGCGCAGCAATCGCTGTTTTACCCACTGGAGCAGCCAATGCTGGGCCTGCGTCTTTGGGGGCTATTTGGCGAGTTGCTACTTTAACAGAGTCGCTTACGAGCAAAATGTCCACGCGGTTGATGGCTTTTTCTGGCACGTATCCCTTCTGCTTAAATGTGATCTTTGGATAGCTGGCAGCGTCGTCAAAGCCCAACTCGGTGACCACTTCCTCTGGGCCGATGTTGTAATTGCCCAAGTCTTTAAAGTACTCGCGCAGGGCTTTCATGCCACTTACTGGCACAGTAAGGCTATAGACCTTTGTTGGGTCAGCGGCTGCTACCACGGCAAGGTGGCGCTGGTCGGCGCACATCTTAGACTTCGCACCAGAGGGCAGAATCTTTGAGCCCAGCACATTGTTGGGGCAATCTGCGCATGAATTATGCACAGGAGCGTCGAGGGTTACGTCAGGCTTAAGCCCGTCATTAGACCAGCAGTCAGGGCGTACGTTCTCGGCGGAAGCGTCAAACGCCTTGCCATAGAACACTTTAGACACCCGTGGATTTGCTCCCACAATGATAGTATCCAGCGTGACACCGACTGTGGTCTCAACGCCTTCCTCGTTCAAGCGATACCGACCAGCACGGATGCTGATGCGGGGGATGCTTGGGCCGTTGTCACTGACGATAGCCGAGGCTACGCTGGACTTAGTGCCTGCCTGTTGGCGGGCTGCGATACGCGCAGCAATGTGCGCTGGGACATTTGCGATCATGTTACTCACTTATTTACTCCTTAGATTGCGCTTTGCGCATATTGAACACTTTTGCCGATGAAAAATTTACCCCCGGTGGAGGTGCCCCGTTAGCCTCGATGTAACTCTTGACTCCGGTTTTTGATGCGCGGGACTCGACCATATCCCACGCGTCATGCTCTTTGCAAAAGTTAAAGAACTCTTCACGAGAACCAACTGTTGCGGTGTGATGTACAGACCAGTAGGCCGTACCATGTGGAGTCTTGACTGTCTCCAGTCCGTCCTCTTGCGCTTTAGCTGTCATCCAGTTTTCCAGCGCTACCAGTTTTTCAGTAAGTTTGGCCTTAGCCGTTTTGTGATCGCGTTCAAGACCATCTATCTCGTTGCGAACTTGCAGATATTTCTCTGCGGCAATGTCGTAATTCATAAGTCACCTTTTTTATTCATCGTCACTGTTGATGCCTTGCACCAAGGTTAAAAATTCCGCAAGTGTGTTTCTCTTTTCGCGGAGTCTGCGGTACAACTCTGCTTCAAAGCCGGTAGCCCATATGTGCCACACAGTCGTTTTGCCGGTTGTAGTCAACCGGCGAATCCTTGCATTAGCTTGCTCGTACTGTTCAAGTGAATAAATTGGAGCAAACCAAATGATGTCCTTAGATCGTGTGAGTGTCAACCCGTGAGCAGCAACCTTTGGATGAGCCAGCAAAATCTGTGGCCTGTCCTTGTTCTGAAAGTCACTAAAAATCTCATCACGAACTTTCTTGCTAGTGTCACCATTGACCATTGCAACATCAAAACCATCTGCTGTCAGCTTATCGCGCAGCCAAACTTGCACGCCCTTGAGCGGCACGAAGATGATCGCTTTGTCGCCGATCTCTGTAAGTAATTCCGTAAGCGTATTATAACGCTCCGAAGCGTCTATGGCAATCGTAGTGCCATCCCCGTAGACAACGCCACAACTAATCTGTAGCAGTTTGCTTAGCATTACAGCAGTGTTGGCAGCTGTCACTTCACCCGCCGAGAAAATAGTTATAGCTTTGTCCTTCATGTCCTTGAAGGCTTTCTCCTGTTGCTTTGTAAGCTCTGTCTTACGCCCAACAAAATTCGTCTGTGGTAAGTCTTTGCACTCGTCCAGCGAGAACCTGATTGATGGCTGCAAAACTTTGCGGCAGGTCTCCAGCGCGTCATGTCGCGGCGTCCACTTAAACGTCGTCACCTTCTGCATCACCATGTCTTTAAACGTAGTAAAGCTCTTTGGGCACAGCGGTGCGTCGACAAGTCTAGACAGCGTCCACGCGTCTGCGGGGGTCTGCGAAATAGGCGTACCTGTCATCATCCATAGCCATGGCCTGTGCTTTTGTATCCACCTAGAAAAAATCCTGTACCGCTGTGAACTTGGAGACTTGAGCGCCGTAGCCTCGTCGTAGATGACCACGTCAAAGCCAACCAACTCGTTCTGCATCGTTGTGAATCCGTCATGATTGATGATGACGTACTGCACTCCGGGGGTCTGTAGTAACTCAATCCGTTTTTGCTTAGACCCTGTGCACATAACAAACGAGCGGTGCGGCAAATGATGTCTAAGCTCGCTACCCCATACCACCTTCACTGTTGACAGCGGAGCGACGATGAGCACCTTCCGTGCAATGCCTTCGTCTAGCAGAAAGTCCGCAGCCCACAACGAGCTAATTGACTTGCCAGTACCCGGCGCGTTTAGGCACAGGGCACGCTTATGCATCGTTAAAAATGCGGCGGTCTCTCTCTGGTGATCCATAGCTGTAAAGCGACCGGGCCAGTTGTAGTATTGCAAAATTGGTGCTGGCACGTTAAAGCCTAAGTTCTTAAGCACCATCGACTCGTCAACGCCGTAGGGCATAGCCAGCATATCTTTACCATCGTGCTTCAGCAGCTTGGCGTGTGGGATAGCTTGTGCTACGGCTGCATTCTCATTGCTGTCAATAATTATCTTGCGCTTGTCCGGTATCACAAGCATAGAGCCGCCCATGCCTTGAACTCAATTCCCCATGTGTCTACTGATGTCTCGCGAACAATCCACACCTTTGCACCGCTCTGCGTTAGTTGGTGTAGTTCCCTTTCTTGATTGGCAGTGGTAGTGCCCTTGCCGAACTTAGTCTCTACGGCAAACAAGAACCCATTCACACAGCCAACAAAGTCAGGAATACCCGAACGGCCATAACCATTGGCCGGTGGCATAAACCACCAGCACTTGGGCTCACTCATGAGCACGGTCTTCACAATTTTCTTAACGTCAGCTTCTTTATTCATCTCTTACCTTTCAGTCGTGCGTCAGGGCAGAACCCCTTCGCTGGGCACCATGGGCACAGGCCCGATGGTTTTGTTTTAAATACGCCGAGGTCAATCACTTCCTGCACCTTGTCAAAGCGTGGCTCCAGTGCCCGCCATAGCGCGTCAAGAAAGCGGCGCTCATACGTTGCGTTTGTCACCTCGTCGAACTTGAGCCAGATGAACGAGGTCTTTACCTTTGTCACCTCTGGGTAATGCCAGAACACCATGGCCGCGAACAACTGCAACTGCGTTGGGTTCTCCTTAACTTTTCCAGTCTTGTAGTCGAGGCAGTACGCTGTGTCACCATCGACGACCAGCACGTCAGCGATAGAGCGAATCCATACATCCTTGGCGAACCAGTCCACAGGTTGCAACTGGCGATTGACCGACATCTGATGCTCGAACAGCTTCTCGCCATCGCGTGATGTGATGTTCTCAACCAGCGGCCCCCAGCGTTCTAGCGACTGCTTGCCTTCTAGCGACAGTGTGGTTTCATCAAGTGAGCCGTTACCCTTGGCTTCTAACAATTTGTGTACTCTATCTCCATACTCTGATGCCTCGTTCATCGTGCTCTGCACACGTCTGGTCACATACAAGTAATCGAACTGCGCAGGGCACTGCTCGAAGGTGGACAGTCGGCTAAACGACAAAGGCATCGGTGTTGTCATACTATTTCGCATCTCCATAAGATGATCCAGTTCCTGTCTCGCACGCAACGGGAATGCTGCGACACCACTTGGGTGTCATTGCAAGGCACTCTTCCATGTACGCTTGAGCTTCAGTAAGTTCGTCGTTCGGCACCACACAGACAGCCTCGTCATGGACTGAGAGCTTCACTGGGTAGCGCTGATTGATACGTGCAGTTTGCCACATAACGATCTGCATTGCAGCATGTTGTGATAAATTTTCTACAACTTTAGCTCCGTGGATGTTTATCCGCTGCCTGCCCATCTGGTAAGTCCAGTCCTTGCCGTCATACTTCAGGTCGTTGTACATCACACCGGGTTCTCCGGGGCGACCAAAGCCGTCCCACTGGGTGATAAACCAGCCGTTGACATCCACGTTCAGCATGGTGCAGCCGTTGGCAATGTCAGGCAGGATTACGTCGTTGCAGCGCTTCCACAACTGCACCACCCTCCAGTGGACAGTTCTATACAAGTCAACGATGGAGTGCGCCCTGTTCTCGTCGATCAACTCGACGCTAGGGTCTACGCGCTTGGCTAACCGCACCATCTCTTGAAACCGCTTAGCGCCAGCACCGTACTGCAAGCCTAGCATAGCCGTCTTCCCAAGGAACCGCTCAGCCTTGTCAGCTTTCGTTATGTCTCGCCCAAACAACTTAGAGGCAAAGTCGCAGTACAAGTCAATACCAGCGCCGAGTTTGTCTAGCACATCTTCTTGCCCAGACAGCGCCATCACAGTACGCAGTTCGATGTTCGACGAGTCACCCACCAGCACAGTGTGCCCAGAGGGAGCCAGCAGTGCTTTACGCAGTCCAGCGGACGGGCCACGAGCGGGAACATTTTGCCAATTGATGCTGTTGCCGCCTGAGTAACGCCCAGTCGTTTTAGCGCCCCAGAAGTTGAGGTACACAGGCAAAGCGCCACGCTTGGCAGTCTCAAGGAACTTAAGCGCCCGTGTTTCAGCGATGGTGGTCTTGACTCCAAGACGTGCTGCTACCAACGCTTGCACATCAGGGTCGTCATGCTCTTGCAAGTCAGTAAAGTCCTTGTCACTCTTTGCAAATGCGTAGGTCTCTTTGTTTGGGTTGGCCTTGCTCTGCTTCATCGGCGGGGTAACGCCCAGCGCCAGCAACGCTTCTGCAAACTTGTCGTTGGACATAATGACGTCACGGTTGGTCTCAGCCCGTTCCAGCAGATCAGCTTTGCGCTTGATCTCGTCGTCGTACAGCTGCTTCATCTTGAACTGGTCTCCGACAAGCATAGGCTCTGTGAACATACGCACAGTCATGTCGATCAGCTTAATAGCCAACGCAGGCGTGAACGGGTCAAACTTAGCGCCCAACTCTTTGCACAGCCATGCGTCATGCTTGCAGTACTCGGCGTACTCCGTTAATTCCATGGGATTAAAGTCTTTGCGACGTTTACCCAGTGCCTTTACTACAGCAGTGCCTTTGTCTGGCAAGTTGTAGTTCTTGGCGAGGTTAGCTAGTGAATGTGATGTCAGGTATGGCAGCAACATGCGGCCTTGGCTAAGTGTGTCCATCCACAGCTTGGGCTTGATCCCACAATGCTGCGTCAGGATGTACCCGTCAAAGAGCGTGTTGTGGCAGCGGACAGCAGAGTTTTCCCAGTCGAAGTTGGTATGCAGCCAGCCTATGGTCTCCAGATCAGAGCCACTAAACCACACAGCAGGTTCTTCGTTCTTGATAACTGCAACGCCAATAAGTTCAAACTGCGCGTCGTTGATGTACGCATCCGTCTGCATCTTTGACAGGGAGAAGTCCTTGTCGTAGTAAGTCTCGAAGTCAACAGTAAGAATGTCCATCATTTACCTTCACTGAGAACTAGGCTGCTGACGACTATGGCCGTGACATGCTGTTGCAGGTCTTCCAGCGTTGTCGCTACGACGAGCGTCCCTTGAGAGCGAATGATGTACCCGTTCGACGCACGCTCGATGTTAATACCGACGTTAGGGCTAGTACGCTCATGTTCTTTCCAGACAGCCTGTGGGTTTTGCATCATGGAGTTATAGGCTCCGCGCTGCATGGCTGCGTTCTGTGCACTTGAGATGGTGCCGCTGCCAAATTTCTGATCGAGTACTGCCTGACCATATATGCTTGTATCAAGTGCCATGGGACTCTTCTTTTTGTCGACGAAGGCACTCAACGAGTTTTTCAAGGTAATGCAAGCCTTTGCTAGCCTCTTGAGTAGATTCATCTTTGCTTCCTAATCTCATAATATATTTAAGAGCGCCGCCTCGGTAGTAACCGATCTGTTGCTCGATGGGCCATGTGTCAACGACATCCCACGGCTGAACCGCAAGGCGTTTGTAGTGATCTCCGCCGACTTGGCGAAGGCCCGGTTGCGTGGCATACGCCTCTGGGAATAGTTCGAGTTGTTCCATCATTTCTCCAATTAGTAGTTAAGACATCTTTCGAGTGCCTGAGTCAAACGCTTCTCTGCCATCCATCGACGCGTGTAGGTACACGCTGTCTAGGTAATTGTCATCAAGTAATTCGGGCTGGCACCAACAGTCTACACTAGCTTCGTGTTCGCGTAAATCGTCAAGTGGCACTAGGTGTACTGTTTCTAGTAACATCTTTTAGCTTTTCGTGGTAGGTCTAGGGCAATTATCGGGCGGTATCACTGCGCACCATACGGCATGCGGCGGTTCGTGGGCGATAGGCTTCCATCGGTCAATGTAAGTGTCCGGCATATTCTTTAATGCGTTACGCACAGTGTCAGGTTTCAACTCAAGCCTTTCGGCTATCTCAATAGGGGTAAGCCCATCGTGGTATTGGTGCAGTAGTCTACGAATTTGTGGGTGCGTTGACTTACTCACTATGCCACCCCTTTATAGGTTTAGT
>Ga0181346_1001257_pt1 | contig 11144 bp, 4 predicted proteins | sample Su13VDMM15DN_FD_130100 | JGI IMG/M metagenome (GOLD analysis project Ga0181346, IMG submission 130100) | Freshwater viral communities from Lake Michigan, USA - Su13.VD.MM15.D.N | ecosystem: Environmental > Aquatic > Freshwater > Lake | place: USA: Michigan | collected 2013-07-15 | reverse complement strand
CATAAAGGTCCAGGTGGTGTACTTATTACAAGATTTATGTCAGATGCAGACATTGAAACCTATGATGATCTTACAGAACATCTTGATGAGTATTTTAAAACTAAAGAAAGAATTTTACTTTCTGAGTTAGAGATAGAAAATATTCAAGAAATTAATTCAAAAATTTCTGAGTTAAAAGAGGTAGTTGTCAATCCTAATTATCAAAAAGATTTTGACATGCGTTATGAAAAGATTGTAAGTACAGATGAAATGATTCAAAATTATGAGTCTAGAATTGCTGCAATGGAATCTCAAGGTGCACCTCAAAATGAAATTAATGATTTAAAAATTCAACAGGATAAATTAGAAATACAATTTAGCAGAGTAGAGGCTGAGTTTAAAGCATGGTATAATAAAAACCATACTAACACTTATAGGTCATATGCTTCAGGTTATAAGATTAAATCTTTTACTCAACCTAAAGCTTACAACATGATTACTAGACCATCTGCAGCAGTTGCTGATAAGTATATGGAAACTGTACCTCATCCTAAATACACTAAAAAAAGAATGAAGCAAGATGCTTATATTCTAAATAATGTAAAATTAGAAGATGAACAACGTGATGAACTTAAGAATGACAAAGAACTAGTAGCACAGCTTTTAGCAACTGGAGAACTTGTTATTGAAAAAGGTGTATACAATCCTGATTATTTAGAATCACCTGATGGTATACCAATGCCTAAGAATATTATAAAAGTTACTGATAACATATATGCACCTGCTCAGAATCAAGGTTTTGATAACATTAACCCTAAGTATTTAGAGTTATACAATGATGGTGACTTATTTGCATTTTACAATGCAATGACTACAATGTTTTTTAGATTGCAAAAACAAACTGATGGTAAATCTTTAGGTTATATTATCCCAGGAAATGTGTCAACTTTTACTGAAACTTTATACAAAGAAGGTTTAGGAAAAGCTATACAAAAACAATCTGATATTTACATAGATAAAAATCTTAAAGCATATGGTAGTGCTCAGGATCTTAATGAAAATGTTTTTGGTGATAGTACTAACATAAGATTAAAAGGTAACCAACAGTTAGATGCAATGTACCAATCTAAAGATTCTGTTAGTAGTATTATGAAATGGTGTGCTGAAGCACATTATAATGTTGCAATGCAAGATACTCAACCTTTAGTAGATGCTTTCATAAATGAATTAAAAACTAAAGCTCTTGAGTTAGATCAAAAAATTCAAAAAGGTGACAAAAGTGTTGTAAGAGATATTGATGGTAAAGTTATATCTTCAATTGATTATAAAAAACGATTAGAAGAAATAAACAAAGTTATTGAACTTTCTGAGTATGAACGTAACAAGTTTGTAAGTGGTAAATATGAAGACTCATATACTACTTCTAAAAAGGTAACAAAAAACTTAGCAAACTTTTTTAAATATACTAGTTTTATTAGAATTGGTTTTGACCTTACTAATCAATCTAAAAACTACGTGTCAGGTACTATACAGGCTTTGCTTGCTGCAGCTGAAAATGAAAATGCTCACTACAGTAAGAAAGATTTTATATGGGCAAAAGCACACATATTAGGTAAAGTGGTACCAAAATATCTTGGAGATTTAGGTAAGATTAGTGATGTTAGTAATGACACTATGATTTACAGAATGTTCAACCCTACTCAAAAAGAATTTGAAAAATATGTAACAGATACATCTGGTAAATTATCTAGAAAAGTTGTTGCTAAGATGACAAATATTAGTGAGGCAGCTTACTTCTTTCAAGATAAAGGGGATACTCTTATTGGTATGACAGTGTTATGGTCAGTTATGAATAACTATAAGTACAGAGTTATTACAGGAGTTGATACAAATGGTGAAAACATTTTTGAAAAAGATGCTGAAGGTAATGATGTTTATGTATCAGCACATGAATGTTATGAGAGAGATCCTAAAGGGACCAATCAACTTGTTATAAGATCTGATGTAGAATATACACAAGATGATGAAAACTTTATAAGAAACATTGTTTACTCAGAAATGAAACGTGCTCAAGGTAACTACGCTAAGTCTGACCAGGTAAAAATGGAGGCTACAGCTATAGGTAAAATGATGTTATTCTTTAAGAAGTATTTAATTCCTATGTTTGGTAACAGATTTGGTTACATGAAGACTAACTGGGAAGCTGGTGAAGTAGCACTAGGTTACTGGAGAGCTGTAGGTATGGCATGGAGACAATTTGGAGGAATCCAAACAGCTAAGCATATGTTAGTTGGTGGTAAAACTTTAGACAGATATAATCAAAACACCATGGGTTCTTTCATGACAAATAAAATAAACCATGCAAGAAGAGATGCTATGATGATGTTATTGTTAACAGGATTATCTATGATGGCATTAGCACATGTTAAAAAGAAACACTCTGGAGATGAAGATGATGATGACAAAGACTTAGGATTAATTGAAGGTAACTTGCTAAGATTGCTATGGTCTGTAAAAGGTGAAACTACATCTATGTTTCCTGTAGGAGAAGGTTCTACAGAATACATAAAAAACTTTACTACAGCAATTCCTTTTGTTAGAGAGTTTACAGCAGGTATCAAATTCTTTAATCATGCCTACACTTTAGCTGGAGTAAATATGGCAAATGGTGGTCAAGAACCTGATCCAGATTTAGATTCAGAATGGTACCAAGAGGCATGGAAAAATGCATATTATAACAGAAGATCTGGAGGTTATGAAAAAGGAGATGCTAAAATCATAAAAGATTTAGTAGACCTTACAGGAATCAGAAACTTCAGAGATTTGTTGGATCCTAATTATAGAATAGATATCTTAAAACGTAATCAATAATTTTGTATATTATAGTGTAACACATATTTAACATCATGTCAAGAGTAGTCGTACCAATTCATTTAGGAAATTTAGCAGCAATACCTACAGGAACAGATATAGGTTTTAAACAACTATACTTAAGAACTGACTGGGTAAAATTATACAATGGTGTATCTGAAGAAGATCTTGTGTTAGACAGACCTCTTGATAATTTTACACCAACAACAGGGTCAATTACTGCTGCTGACACTGTACTTACAGCATTAGAAAAGTTACAGTATTCTATTTCTCTTTTGGCAAATAGTGTATCTGAAGCACCTAATGATGGTTCTCAGTATGTAAGAAAAAATGAGGCATGGAACAAGTTAACTACTTATGCTACATCTGACCCTAGTATTACTGACAATGTATCTGCAGGATACCCTTTAGGAAATGACTGGTTTAATACAAATACTGGAGAAAAGTTTTATCAAAAAGCTAATGGTATATGGGTAAGTTATAATTCAAACACACCTGGAGGAGATGATTCTCCTGTTATGTTTGCAGATTATGCTACTACTACAGACTTGATTATCCCTTATGATAATGGAATAGGAGGAGTTGGTGCTACTTTAACTTCTGTAACAAATGGTACCTTATTTATAGATGGGTTTACTGTTCAGCTTGGAGAAACAGTGTTAGTAAAAGATCAACCTGTTTTTATACCTATTGAAGAAACTAATATTTCTTATCAAAATGGTGTATATGTTTTAACTCAAGCAGGAGGTCCAGGTGAACCTTTTATTTTAACTAGAGCAAATTTTGCAGATGAGTCTGCAGAATTGTATCCTTCTCAAGTAAATGTTTTAAAAGGACTTACTAATAAAGATAGATTCTTTTTACAAAAAACTGAAAATCCTGTAATAGGTGTTTCTGATATCATTTATGAAATAAATTATGTACCACCTACACAAGTAGTATTATTACCTGTAATACATGTAGATACTGCAACTAGTGATCCTTTACCTGAATGTGTACAAGAGACTTTGTATTTAACAGGAACTGTTAATGGAAACTTAGGAGTTATAAATGGAGTAGACATGGCTATTCTATTAACATCTGTAGCTAATAGAAAAATCTTAGTTAAAAATCAAGTTAATGCTAGTCAAAATGGTGATTATGACGTTGTTCAAATAGGTAGTACTTCTCAACCTTGGAAGTTAAGAAGAATAACAAATAGCTCTGGAGGATTTAATAAAAATAATAGAGAGTGGAAAGTAAACAATGAAGATAGTATTTTGTATGGTAATAGATATTACATGAACAATGTAACTTTTCCTTTTATTGTAGGTACTACTAATATTACTTTTTCTGAATTAACTCCAGGAGCAATTCAAAGTTTACAAGATGTAACAGATGTTGGAAATACTACTGATAATAATATTCAATTTGGAGCTGCAGCAGGAGTATATATGAATAATGGTTCTAGATTAAAAGAGGGTACAATTGACGCAGGTTATGGAGGCTCAAAAGGTATTGCTCAAATTTGTGCAGTAGGTTATGAATTGAAATGGGAAGCTGGTAGATTGTATGTAATGGGTGATGGTGGTACAACAATAAGAGAAGTATCACACAACTTTACAAGTATACCTACAATTTATGATGATATAAGCAAAGGTTTTGTAGTTGAAAGCAGATGGTTATTAGATGATGGTACTTTATATCTTTGTACTGATAATACAGTTGATGCTGCAGTTTGGGAATTACAAGTAATTGGAACACAAGATTTACAAAGTGTTACTGATATAGGTAATACAACTGATAACAATATAATAGTAGAAAATATTGCATACACCAGCACAATTATGCCTGGTGATATAGTTACTCAAGAATTATCAACTAATAAATATTCTTTTTTAAGTGCTGATGGTATAATTGGTATGGGGAATGGTTCTCAAGAATCTAAGTTTAAAAACACAAATGTAACAAATCCAAATGTTATACTAGAATTTCCAAATAAGTCTACAGGAAGTTATACAATAGCTACAACAGATGACATTACTTCAGGAACTGTTACAAGTGTAGGCTTAACAATGCCAAGTGCATTTACTGTTACAAATAGTCCAATTACATCAAGTGGTGATATTGCAGTAACTGGAGCAGGATTAGCATCACAATATGTTAGAGGAGATGGTTCTTTAGCATCATTTCCTGATGTAGCAGGAGGTGGTGGCGGACAAGTATTCTATTTTAATGGTGGTACTTCACAAGGTACTATTGGTGGAAATGCATTTAAACAATTAAGTGCTGCTGCAGTATTAGGTACAGGAGTTGACTTTACATCAACTTCAGTTGATGATGTAGTATTTGCCAACTTTATTACTGATGTTGGTAAACCTACCCAAGAGATTGTACCTGCAGGTGTATGGGTATTTCAATGTTATTTATCAGCCTCTTCTACATCAACATGTGAAGTTTATATTACAATTGAAGTTTATGATGGAAGTACATTTACAGTTTTAGCAACATCATTGCATGAAAGGTTGACTAATAGCAGTACAATTGATTTATATACATTTACATGTGCTGTTCCAGAATTTAATCCACTTATACCAGCTGATAGAATTGCAATAAGATTTTATGCTACTAATTTAAGTGGTTCAAGAACAATTACATTGCATACCCAGGATTCACATCTTAGTAGTGTACAAACTACTTTTACAACTGGACTTGCATCTTTAGATGGATTAACTGCTGCTGCTCAATATTTACAAGTAGGTACTACAGGAACTGATTTTAATATAAATACTAGTGGTACAGATACACATAAATTTAATTTACCAACAGCAAGTGCAACTAACAGAGGTGCACTAAGTTCTGCTGATTGGAGTACATTTAATGGTAAACAAGATGCTTTATCTTCAGGTGTTAATATTAAAACTATTAATGGCGTTAGTGTTTTAGGGTCTGGAGATATTAATACTACTGGTACTAGTGGAAATCAATTGTTAACAGGAGGAGCAAGTTGGTCAGGAACAGGAATGGTTTATAATGTAACTACATTAACTTATATTATAGATGGAGCTAATTATGGTCCCACTACTCCTGCAAATGTCACTCTTGCAAATGGTGATCCTTCTTTTTCAAGATTTGATGCTATTGTAGTAGATGTTACAGGAGTTCCTTCAGTTATTACAGGTACACCTTCTAGTAATCCTACCACACCTACAGTGAGTGAAGATTTTGTTCTTATACAGTATGTATTAGTAGGGCAAGCAGCAACTACACCAACTATAACAAATGAGTTTGTATACAGAGAAGGAAGTTCACCAGACTGGACAAGTGCAGTTCTTACAGGTACAGCACCTTTATTATCAGCATCTTTTGTTAGTACAACACCAACACCTTTTCAAGGATCTCAATGTACATTGGTTACAGCTCCTTCTTATGTTGGTAGTAAATATATTCAATATACTAAACCATCAGGAAGTATTTTAAGAAGTACATATTCTTTTTTAACATTTAGAGTTAATCTACCAGTTGCACTGCCAACTAGAAACGTATTAGTATATCTATATAATGGAACAACTTTAATTGGAGCAGCATATGCTACAAATTGGGGGTTAGATTTATCTACTGCAAATACATGGCAATTAGTTTCTATTCCAACTTCAATTTTTGGAAGTGCTAGTATAACAACTATAACAAGAGTTATATTTAGATTTACAGGTGTTGCATTAAACACTTTTTCTGCTGGATATGATCAATTTGCGTTTGATGATGTCAAATTTCAATCTGGGTATGGTCCACAAGCAAATACAGCAAACATAACTGTTGATACTAATAATGTAACAATTGGAGATACATCTAAATTAAATTTTATTGATGGTACAAATACTAATGTAGTAAGTACTTATGATACTTTAAATAATAAAATAGATGTAAGAGTAAATGCAAAAGGAATAACTCAAGTAACTTCAGTAACATTAGCAACAGCTAGTTGGTCATTAGTTAGCGGATTATGGCAATATGTATATTCAAATGCTGCAATAACTGCAACAAGTATAGTGGATGTAATACCTGCAAATGCAAGTATTGCAATAGTGAAAGCAGCAGATGTTTTACCAGCAACATCTAGTGCAAGTGGTACAGTAACTTTATATGCTACAAATGCACCATCAAGTACAATAAGTGTAACAGTAAATATTTATAACTAATGGCAGTAGGAGCATTCATAACGCCAATAGGGTCTTCATCAGGAGGTACTACAATCATTCCCAATGCTGCATACTTAAATACAGTGTCAGGGAATGATTCTACAGCTGTATTGGGAGACAGTACTAAGCCATATTTAACCATGGTTGCTCTTATAGCTGCTCTTCCTGCTACAAATATTTTTACATGGACAATTAATATTACTGGTGCTACTTTAGATATAACTATGCCAACAATGCCTGATAGATCTTTGATCTTTAATGCTGATATTAAATACATCTATAATTTTAATTTCAATAATGCCAATGTAGGTGGAAATATTATTTCAACAATATTTAATGGATTTTTTACTTGGACTTTTTTAACTGGAAACATTAATCTAAAATCAGATGCAGTTGCTGAAAGAATTTTAGGCAATGGTTATCAAAATACATCTGGTTTGCAAATTCAAGGGACTATTAATATTATTGATTGGTCTAATGCAGGTGTAAATGGTACAACAGTAGCCATGAACAACTCTAATATAACAATTAATGAATACATTAGAAGAACAGCAGGATCTGGTATTTTTATAGGTAATCCAATTTATACTAGATTTAAAAAAATAACTTACATTGGTTTTTATGGTGGAATGATAAAAAGTATAAATACATATCTATCAAAAATAATAATTGACTTAGTATTTTGTGCTAATACAGCAGATACTGAATTAGTAAGTTACTCAACTAATTTAGAAATAGAATTAAAAGAAATTCAAATAACAGGGGTTTTTGGAATTAATGCAAGTTTAGCAAAACTAACTTTGACTAATTTAATTTGTTCAGGAACTACAACTTCAATGTATTTTGGAGAAGTTATACTTATTACAGGAAAAGTTGTTTCATCAACACCTATTATTTATTCTAGATTAGCTAGTAAAACATTTCAAAATTTAGAAGCTACAATTACAGGAAATTTAAGTTTTTGGACTAGTACATTAACAGTGGACAATTGCAGATTAACTGTAACTGACTACTTAGCAAAATGTACTAATACAGATGTAAAACAAGTTATATTTAAAGGAAATAACATTATAAAACAAAATTCAGTTCAACCTTTAATTCAATCTAATTCTGGTGTAAATCACATTGTAGATATAGAAGGCACTTTAAATTTGCTTCCAGGATATCAAATTGCAGATAAATTTGGAACTGTAAATTATTTAACTAATGCTGTACCTTCTTATGTTGGTCCTGTATTAGCATCACCATTAGTAAATATAATATAACATGGCAGTAGGAGCTTTTAAAACACCAGCAGGTTCATCAGCAGCAAGTACAGCAATTATACCATATGCAGCATATTTAGATACTGTATCTGGAAATAATACTACTGCTGTATTAGGAGATATATCAAAACCTTATTTAACAATGACAGCATTAATTGCTGCACTTCCAGCTACAGTTGATCTTGCATGGACTATTAACATTACAGGAACTACAACAGCTATTTCAATGCCTGCTATAACTGTTACTAGAGATTTTATATTTAATGCAGATCTTAGATATATTTATGATTTTAATTTCAACACTGGATCTGGATATCTTATAACAGGAGTAGCTAGAAATTTTACTTGGACTTTCTTAAATGGGAATATAAATTTAAAATCAGATAACGTAATTGGAAGATCTTTAGGTACAGGAAGTCAATTAACATCTTATCTTACAATTAGAGGATGGGTTAATATAATAGACTGGTCTAATGATGGGGTTGGAAGTGTTGGCGTTATTCTTTTAAATTCAGAGTTGTTAGTTAATGAATTGGTCAAAAGAAGTGCAAACTTTAGTGTGTTTATAGGAAACCCTGTATCTTTAAGGTTTAAAAAAATTACCTTTGTTGCTTTCCATAATAATGGAGTTTTAAGAAGCAGTAGTACATATTTAACTTCTCCTGTCATAATTGACTTAATAAGTTCTACAACAGCAGCTACAGATGTGGAATTAGTAGCACCTCAAACTCCTTCAAATTTTGTTGTAGAGTTAAAATCAATACAAATCTTAGGAGCATTTAAAATTTCATACCCAACTGCAAGATTAATATTAACTGACCTTACTTGCACAGGAGTTACCAGTTTACAAGTATATTCTTTATTAGTAACAGGTAGAATTATAACTGATGTATCTTTTATTCCAACTAAAGTTTTTGCTATGACTTTACAAAATTTAGAAGCTAAAATAACAGGAAGTACTGGAAACTGGGGTACAGCATTAACAATTGACAATTGTAGGTTAACTATAACTGACTATATAGTAAGAAATGCTGTAACATCAGCTAAAGTGGTTATATTTAAAGGAAATAATATTATAACTACACTTTCAACATCTCCTGTAATTGTTGCATTAAATGCAACAGTTCCTTATAATTTAGATGTTGAAGGTTCTTTAAATTTAACATCAAATGGATTGTTAACAGATCAATATGGTACAATAAATTATATAACAAATGCTATACCTTCTTTTATAGGTAGAACATCAGCATTACAGTCAGCAAATTATTCAGTATAATAAACACAATATAAAATGGCAACAGGTTCATTCATAACACCCACAGGAGGTTCATCAGGAGGTTCAACTTTGATTCCTTATGCTGCTTATCTAGACACTGTATCAGGGAATGATAGTACAGGTACTTTAAAAGATAGTACAAAACCATACTTAACTATGACTGCTTTGATAGCAGCATTACCAGCAGGTAATGCTTTTACTTGGACTATTTACATTACAGGTTCTACAGTAGATATTAGTATGCCTATCATGCCTCCTAGAAACTTAACCTTTAATGCTGATATTAGGTACATTTATAACTTTAACTTTGATACAGGTTCTGGAAGTGTTATTACAATTACAACTAGTTACTTTACTTGGACTTTTTTAAATGGTAATATTAATTTAAAGTCTAATGCTACTGCTAATAGAGTTTTAGGTACTGGCTATCAACTTAATGGTTATTTACAAATTAGAGGTAATATAAATATAATTGATTGGTCTAATGAAGGAACTGATGGTTCTTCAGTTAGTATGATTAATTCTGATGTAACCATAAATGAATTCATAAAAAGAACTGCTGGTTCTGGATTGTATATAGGAAATGCCATATATGCAAGAATTAAAAAGGTAACTTATATAGGATTTTTTGCTGGGTTTTTAAGAAGTACAAATACATTTTTATCAAGAATAACAGTAGATCTAATATCATGCTCTACTGCTAATACAGTTACTCCAATACAAGCAACTGCAGTTAATTTAGATTTAGAATTAAAAGAACTACAACTTAATGGAGCATTAAACTTTATTTCTACATTATCAAAATTAACTTTAAGTGATTTAATTTGTTCTGCAACTACAACTGTTGTTGATGTAGGAGAGGTTCAGCTAGTTACAGGAAGAATTGTTTCTGATGTTCCAGTAGTTCAACTTTTTAGATTAGTACCTAAAATATTACAAAATTTAGAAGCTAAAATAAGTGGTTCTTTTAATTATTGGACAAACAATGCTGTAACTATAGATAATTGTAGATTAACAGTTACTGATTATATAGTAAAAAACGTATCAGGTCCAAAGGTGGTAATTTTTAAAGGTAATAACATTATAAAACAAACTTCAAAAACATTACCTTTGATTCATTCATACACATCAGCTAGTCCTTCCTCTGTTGATATATCAGGTACTTTAAATATAGAACCTGATTCAACACTAGTAGATCAGTATGCAACTGTAAATTACTTAAATGATGCAAGACCTTCTTATAGAGGAATAGCATCAGCATTACAAACACAAACTTTTTTAACTTAATAAATATAAAATAACATGCCAGCAAACATTAACCCAATTTTTACAAGATTAGGAGACATTCAATGGAACACAACTCCTATTTTAGCAGCAAACACAACAACAGATCTTACATCAGGTACATCTTATTTAGTTTTTACAGCAGATGCTACTAATGGTGGATATGTTCAAAAACTTAGATTTAGACCTTTAGGAACAAACGTAGCTACTGTAGCTAGAGTTTGGATTAACAATGGTCTTACAGTTGCAACAGCAGCTAATAATATTTTATTTGATGAAATTTCTTTAGCT
>Ga0181346_1001255_pt1 | contig 11162 bp, 14 predicted proteins | sample Su13VDMM15DN_FD_130100 | JGI IMG/M metagenome (GOLD analysis project Ga0181346, IMG submission 130100) | Freshwater viral communities from Lake Michigan, USA - Su13.VD.MM15.D.N | ecosystem: Environmental > Aquatic > Freshwater > Lake | place: USA: Michigan | collected 2013-07-15 | reverse complement strand
CAATTAATTCACTTAGTTTTTTGAACGTCTCTTCCATTCTTCTACTTTAAATACTGTTAAAAAATCTTGTATATTCATGTTTTTAATGTGGGAAGCTACCAAAATAGCATCCTCTAAATCAATGGCCTCAAATTTACCGTGAGGTTCCTTAGTTTTATCGTGTTTGTTATAGTATATATATAGGCTCATTGGGTGTGGTGTGTTAGCAGGCTTTTAAATAATTTCAAATTCAATTTCGGTATCTGCTAATCCCCAATTATCTTCATTTTTAGATTCTTGAAAATGTTCCACCCATTCATATGCGTCATTAAATTTTGGAGGAATACTTTTTGTACTTTCATGAAGAACAGTCATGTCTCCTCCTTGGGGAATGGTATTTTTAGTGTGGCTCATATGATATACAGGAACATCAAATATTGCCTCTAAGCCAAAATTATATAAAACTGCTTTCTTTTGTACATTAGTATCTACATAACAAGAATATATCATATTTTCTTCTAATCCTTTTATACTATGCCATATATCTTTATGAGCCATTTGGAAATCTCCACAACAGTTAATTAAACTATAATTATCATTAGGAGTTACTTTAGCAGGGAAATATCTTGGAGGAACAGTTTTATTAAGATATTTTCTATGGTTAACTAAATTATCTTTATTTGCTATTAATTCTTCATACGATATCTCTCTTCTACTAAATGTATAGAAGATATTTTTATTTGCTTTAAATATAAAATCATTTAATTCTTTTTTTGTAGGGGGAATTACATCAACATTTCCAATAATAATCCAATCCGCATCTGTTCTTCTTAAAGCAATATTAACAGATAAAACATTACAACATCTTTGTACATCCGGATTATTTCTAGTTAGAATTTTATGATATTTTGGTGATATTACAAAGTGTTTAAGTCTTCCTGTTTTAGGTAATTCATCTATTACTTCATAAAGAAGACTTTGAGTATCTGAATTCCAATCAATGTATATTACTTCATCAAATGTATCTAGTGCTGTTTTAAGATGAATTAAAAATCTTTCTTTTTCTTTGTAGCCATCATTTCTACTGTAAACTATAAAAGTTGTTTTTAGCATATTAATTAATTATTTGCATATTATTTGTTAATTCAGGGAATTGGAGTTTATCTATATCTTTTTTATATATTTTTACTTTTTTACTACTTTTTCTATTAAGGGATTCATCATGAATGCAGTAATTTATAATGATTAATGTTCTACTTTTGTTAGTAGGTTTTTGTCCTTTATGCAATACTTCTCCTTTTGCTATAACGGCATCTCCTATATTTCCAAAAGCTTCCCCTATACTATTATTTCCATAATAATTATTTATTTCATCTCCAGAAAAAGTATTTTGATCATAATCTAATCTATCATTATGGCTTCCCTTAATATAACAATAAGGACCTTCATCGTGTGTTTGAATATTATCTAGATAATATATAGCTTTAATCATTTTAGGACTTCCTAAATATTTAGGAGGACCATCAAAATGCCAATCATTAACAGAGCTAATTAGTTGATTTGGAAAGTGTTTAACTATTTTAACAAATGTTACAATAGGTATTGTTTTAAAATATGAAGTTACTTTACTTATTATGTTATCATTAAATACAACGGGTAATAATTCTTCAATTGTTAATAAAGGATCTTTAATAGAAACAGTAGGGGTTTTCTTTTCTAAATCTGTTAAATCATCCCAGTATTCAGGTTTTGATTGTTCTGCTGCTACTAAATAGTTATTATTTAATTTTCTTATAGGATTAAGATTAATTTGATTTTGAATAAAATACTCTACTTTATCTTTAATTTTTATTATAATATTAGGATCAATAGCATTTTTTACAGTTAAAACTCCATTAGTTTCTAACTCTCCTAAAAAAGGAGTTGATCCTTTAAAAGAACTATTAACATATTGGGCTATTCTTAATTGTTGATTAAGAGACATCCTATCGCTTAAATCTTTATTATATCTTTGTAATTCTAAAAAATATTCTCTAATAGGTTCCATACGATTTATTTTATATTATTGATACTCCTAATTTTTGGACTACTATTGTTGTACAATGTTGTGCAAATTTAATTGATAATTCTATATTTTTTGATCTAACATATTCAACTACTAATCCCGCTAAAAATGTATCTCCTGCTCCTGAAATGTCTTTTACGGGGACTTCTTGAGTTGGGTATATTTTATTTTGGTATGAACATCCGTTTTTTCCTAAAGTAGTAATAATTTTATTTTTTAATATTTTATTTTTGTGTAGGATGGATGTATTTCTTTCATGTTCGTAAAAATTAATTTTAATATATGATACATTGTGCGCCCAATCTCCTAGTAGTTTTTTAGTATCTAAAAATGTTAATGGGTGGTGTTCACTGATATATCTGATGTTATTTTTATTTAAGAATCCTTTACAATAATCACTTATAACAACTGCGTCATATTCATCCCATTTTATATTTTCTAAAATATAAGAAGAAATATTTTCACAACTATCATTTTCATCTACTCTTAAAAGTAAATGATTATATTTAGAACAAACATACCTGATTTTTTTAATAGGTGTTAAGTTTGTAATAAGATCAACTTTGCATCCTAATGATTTTATATTTCTAACTACATTTCCCGCCATTCCTGGGTTTTGTTTTTCATTTTCAGGAATTATAACAGGGACCGGGGCTTCAGGAGCTAATCTATTTACTTTTCCATAACGAAATATATCTTCACAACTATCTCCTATAACTAATATTTTCATCTTCTTAAAAATTTACGTCCTGATTTTATTTTATCTCTCCAATATGTCAATAAATCATCCATGGTTTGTTCAAATGTGTATTCTGGTTTCCATCCTGTGTGATTTCTAAATTTAGTTGTATTTGGAATTTGCAAATCAGCATCAATTGGTCTTAAACGTTCTGGGTCAATTACTATTTCAATATTAGGGGATGTTGATTTGTTAATTAAAAAATTAAGCATATCAGCTATTTTACAAGTGTATTCACCCCCAATATTATAGTATTCACCGGATGTTGGGTTAATTGTTACTAACATGTAATACGCTTTAACAGCATCTCTAACATCAGCATATGTTCTTAATGAATCTAAATTACCAACATATATTTTAGGTTCTTGTAACCCAGCCTCAATCATTGCTATTTGTTTGGCAAATGTTGATTCTGAAAATACATCTCCTCTTCTAGGGCCAGTATGAGTGAACATCCTAGTAGTCATAATAGTCATCCCATATGCTTCAGCGTAATAACGACCTACTAAATCAGTTCCTACTTTAGATATAGCGTAAGGTGAGGCGGGGTGGAAAGAGCATTCTTCATCAATTGGTAATTTTTCTTTAGGAACTCTACCAAATACTTCACTTGAAGAACAAATATGAATTATAGCATTTTTATAGTTTGAACCTCGTAATGCTTCTAATAAATTAGTAGTTCCTAAAATGTTAGTTTGTAATGTTTCAATCGGGGAATCAAAACTAGTTTGAGGGTATGATTGGGCGGCTAAATGGAAAACATAATCTGGTTTTGTTTTATTTACAGTTGATATTAATGAAGCTAAATCATTTAAATCACCATATACTAATTCAATACGTTCTTTAGCATTAATTTGTTCTGAAAGGTGTTCAATATTTTCTAATGAATCATTCCAACGGGCTAAACCATAAATTTTCCAATCTGTATTTTTTAATAAAAAGTCGGCTAGATGTGAACCAACCATTCCCGTTATTCCAGTAATTAAGACGTTATTCATATTTTATTTTTAATATACCATTCAACTGTTTCTTTGATTCCTTCTTCAAAAGTATAATCGGGTGTAAATCCTAATTCATTAGTTAGTCTTTCTGTGCTGACCATTCTAAAAGGGATTGTAGTGGGTTTTGATGCATCATAAATTACTTTTGGGTTTTTATTTGTTGCTTTTAAAATAGCATTAACAATATCCTCAACAGTAATAGCTACACCCGAACCCACATTATATGGTCTCATTGATTCACCTTTTTCTAATACTAATAAAGCTGCTTTTACTACATCTTTAACATATAAAAAATCTCTAACTACATCTGCTGTACCCCAAACAATAAATGGATCTTCTCCATCTAATACTCTTTTAATTAAAGCGGGCACCACATGGCATGTTTTAGGGTTGAAATTGTCATTTGGTCCATAAATTGCAGTTCCACGAGCTAAAGCAATTTCCATATTTGAAAATTTAGAAACATGTTCCATTAGTTTTTCTCTATATCTTCTCATCCATCCATATCCAAAATATGCTTTATAAGGCTCATCTATCCAAAATTCATCTTCAGTTAATGGTCTTCTAATATCAGGATAACCGGTTGAGCTATTTAAATCTAAAAATTTTTTAACATTAGATTTATAAGAGGCTTCTAATACATTACCTAATACCATAATATTTTGCATTGATATTTGAATATCAGTTGGTACTGTAGAAGGGTGGGCTATTTTACCTCCAGAATGAATTACATAATCTGCTCCTTCAATTAATTTAAAGCAATCTTCTAATTTAGTTAGATCAATATTTTCTAATACTTCAAGTTTATCATTTTGGATTTGAAGTGGTTTTTCATGTGTGTGAGTTTTTACAATAGCTCCTTTTTCAAGTAATTTTGTTATATAATGTGTTCCTATAAACCCAGATCCTCCGGTTACTACTATTTTTTTTCCTTTATAAAAGTTGTTTTCCATAATATTGTTTTAAATTATTTAGTGATGATTTGTTATATTTTTTATTTAATATAAAAATAGGCTTTACAAAATCCAATTTATTTTCATAAACATGGTTGCCTAATTTTGTGGTTGAGTTAAAGTATTCTTTTACATTTTTTAATTTTATTGAATCATTAGATACAAAATCAATTATATTATTATATTTTTTATAATCTTTACTAATAAAAAATTTTACTAAATCTTCCATTAATATATAATTAAAAACAGATTCTCCAGATAATCCTATAATTTTTTCATTATTTTTTAATTTATTAGTGTGGTTTGGTTTCATTGTATCTCCTAACATCATAGAACATCTTAATATTAAATCATTTGGATCTAATAATGCTTCTGAGAGTTTTTTAAATGTTGAATAGGTTGTAGGATTTTCCTGGTATATGTCTATGGTGGAAATGTAGATAAATTTAGAATAGTTTAATTTTTTAAGACGTTGGGTTAGGAGAATATTATCATCTAAATACTTTTTATGATCAGTTATGATATTTTCTTTATTAAAAGCACAGTGAATGATTGTATCAAATCTTGCTTTTTTAATAAGGTCAAAATTATCTCTATTTAATCCTAATGAATTAGGTAAATTGTTATACAAATATTTACCTAACCCGCTGTTGATTCCGGTTATTAAAAAATCTTTCATTAGTGGTTTACAAATGCATTATAACGTTTATCTAAAATATCTTTATTATTTAAAAACCACTCAGTAGTTTTTTTAATTCCTTCTTCTAATGACACTGAGATGTCAAATCCAAATGATTTAGCTCTAGTCATATCAAATAGACGAATTTTATCTCCTGCTGGTTTATCTGTTAACCATTTTACTTTTAAAGGTTTGTTAGAGTATTTAACTACCATATCTACCACTTCCTTAATTGAATAGCCTTCTCCTGATCCTAAGTTCACAGGTTGTGTAATTTTATTTTCAACAACAAATATCATTCCTAATGCTACATCATCAGCATGAATAAAATCTCTAATTGTTGAACCATCACCCCAAACTTCTAATACATCATTTTCTTGAGCTTTTCTAATTAATGAAGGAACAACCATTGCATTTGCTGGGTTGAAATTATCATATGCTCCATAAACATTAGCTGGTCTAACAATAGATACTTTATCCCATCCATATTGAATTGAATATGCTTCAGCTTGCATTTCACCCATTCGTTTAGCCCACCCCGCAAATCTATCATTTGGAGATGGAACTGTATTTAATACATCATCTTCTTTAAATACTTCAGCAGGGGCATATACTCCAACTGAACTAGTATATAAGTACCATTTTATATTTGCTCTACGAGCTGCTTCCATCATATTAGTATTAAATTGAAGCATTGGTACCATAAAATCCGCAGGTTGTTCGGCACACATTTGAGGTGAACCTTTAATACCTACTAGATTAAAAATATAATCCATTCCATTACAGATATTTTCACATTGGTCAAAGTATCTTAAATCTACTTTAATATAATTTACTCCATCAGGTAAATCAGATGGCTCAGTAAGATCGGCGATTGTGATTTTTGCTCCTCTTTCTAATAAAAATTTAACTAGTGAGCGGCCAATCATACCCCCACCTCCGGTAACTAAAACTTTTTGATTTTTAAACATTATTTAATTTTTTACAAAGGTTAATAATTTGTTCTTCTGTTAATTCTGGGTGATTGCCTATATAAAGTGAGTTTGAATGAATATAATCGACTATATACATTTTGTCATTAATTCGATAATTAAACTTCTTTAAGTATGGTTGAAGCGCTTGATTTCCACCTCCCGCTGTTCCTAATCTATACTCTACTTTTTCTTCCTCTAATATTTTACAAACATCTTTTAGTTTACTAACGTTAGACAATTGTAATATTAATGGTAAAGCAAAACTACTATTTCCTTGGGTTGTAAAACCAGTCATAAATTTGAATGGATCTAAATAATCCAACCATGTTTTAAGATTTTTAACACGTTTACTAATGTTATAATCTATACGCTTCATTTGTTCAATTCCTAACACTGCATTTAATTCAGTACTTCTCATATTAAATCCAGCTACAGCAAATGTAAATAAAGGGTTTAATTCTGGGTAGGTATCCTGGTATTGTTTTTGTAATTCAGGAGATGCTTCTCTAGTCATACCATGTGAGCGAAATAATTTAGCTAAATCATATAATTTAGGATTATTAACACAAACCATTCCACCTTCAATAGTTGTAATGTGATGACCAAAATAAAATGAAAATAATGAAATATCTCCTATTGAGCCTATTTTTTTATCTCCAAACATAGCACCATGTGATTCACAACAGTCTTCAATCAATATTAAGTTATTATCTTTAGCTATTTTAATGATTTCATCATTAATACCATTAAAACCTAAACAATGTATTAATACAATTGCTTTTGTTTTAGGAGTAATAGCTTGCTTAATATTTTCAGCTGTTATAGCTAGATTATTAAAACTTATATCTACAAACACAGGCGTCATCCCTAATTGAGCTACAGATGAAATATCTGATACCCATCCTAAAGGTGGGACTATAATTTCTCCTTCACCTAATAGTTCTTTAACCATAGCTATTGAAATATAATTAGCTGATGCTCCTGAGTTAACCATTACACTGTGTTTGGTCCCTAACCATTCAGACCATATATTTTCAAATTCTTTTACTTTAGGGCCATTTGTAAAACGCTCTCCGTTTAGACAAAAATTAGCTAATACTTCTCTATCTGATTGAGAAATATTATCATTAATAAGAGGCCAATTAAAATTATTTTGTCCCATAATACTCAGCGTGTTCAATAATTAATGTTGATTTACCATCTTCTCTTTCATAAGCAGTTTGAAATGCTTCAAATATTTGTTCAGGTTCTATTAATTCAACTACTTCTACTTCAGTAAGCATTTTTTTAATAGCCTCAGTATGATTTTGGGTATGTTGAGGACCAGCACTAAAAGGTAATTTTGAACCAACTGCTACTCGAATAATAACTTTTGGTTTCATATCTCCTTTAGACATATCCTGCATTTTATCTAAATGATTAACTAATTGATTTAATCCTAAAATAAAGAAATCAAATCTAGGATAGCAAGTAATTGGAACCCATCCTGTCATAGCCATTCCTGTAGCCATTCCTAATTGTAATTCTTCAAAAACAGGTAATTCTATTCTTTTATCTTGAGGTACATTTGCCATCGTATTTGAAATAGCATGTCCACTAAAACCTATTGCTTGACCTGTAAATACTGTATTAGGTTTAGTTCCTAACCATTCCATTGCTCTTTTTAATTCGTCAAAATATTTCATAATTTTATTTTTTAAAAGTTAACCCATTTACCTGTCCCATGATGAGGATACGCCATTTTATAAGAATAATAAATAACATTCTCAGGTGCATCCATTCTTTTACCCCAAGCTATATCCGTTGGTGTATGAACACTTAAATTATTATCTTCAACTACAAATTGTAATGGTAAATTAAAGTTCTGAGAGTATTTGTATGCTTCGTGGAATATGCCTGTTTCCATAGTCATATCACCTATAAAGCACCATACTTTACGAGGAGAGTTTTTTCTTTTTAATCCCATAGCTGCTCCTAATGATAATGGGATTATTCCTCCTACAATAGATGAAGCATAAAAATTAGGATTAGTATTGTTAATACCCATACTTCTTCCCTTAGATATCCATGAGAACAATTTTTCAGAATCAACTCCATGAAGTAAAGCATGGTAATGATTTCTCCAAGCTGAGAATACCCAGTCGTCAGGGTGAATATATTGGAACAACTCTATTAATTGTTCTTCATTATTTTTAGATAGGTGAACAGGTCCTTCTACCTGTCCGGCTTCATAAGCATCTTTTACTCTATCTTCAAAAGCAATAAGTTTATCAGATGTAATCCTTACATCTCTAACTTTAGTGTGGTGAGATTTTATTTTCATAATAGTATTATACAAAAAAATTTTTTAATTTCCAAATTATTTTAAACATTTTTTATTTATCTCTTTCAGATAATATTGGGTTAATAATAGGCCAATGAATATTAATTCTAGAATCATCCCATTTTAATGTAAATTGATCTTTAACATCAGGATATTCTCCGGAATATGACCATTTATAAAAAAATGTTGCTTCTTGGCTTAATACAAAATGTCCATTAGCAAACATTGGGGGGATTAACACTTGTTTTCTATTTTTAGCTGTTAATATAATCCAGTCCCATTTTAAATAATTAACAGATTCAGGTCTATTATCAACAACTACTAAATACACTTCACCTGATAAGCAGGTAATTAATTTCCATGCTTTAGAGTCACCATGTAATCCTCTTAAAACGTTTTGTTTTGATATAGAAACTTTATCATGGTTAAAATATAAATTACTTTTTTCTTGTTTATACAATGTAAATAATTCACCTCTAAAATCTTCAAATACATCTGGTTGGTATATTTTTACTTCTGGGAATATCATATGTTATTTAGGTTAATAAATTGATCAAAAAATTGGATGGTATTATTTTCAATTGTATCTATTTTAGCTAATTTATAATTATAATTAATATATGGTAATCTTTCATAATAATCATTTGGAGTTAAATTATTAATAATATTAATTAACTCTTCTGGAGAGTTAAATCTTATAATCCCCCTTTCATCATATCCAAAATCACTAATATTAGGACATCCCCAATATATTGGAAGGGTTTTAGTTAAGAAATTATCTCCAATTTTGTTATACCAATTATTATAATTTACATTTTCAATAACCACATTAAACATAGAATTATCAAATAAAACTCTACGCCCATACCCTATAACATCTATATTCTCAGGTATATGGGATAAGTCTTTTGAGTATTCTGAGTAACCCGGGCGGGTATTGGTAGTAAAATCATAATCTTCTAAAACATAATACCATTTTTTAGGGATTTTAATTTGGGATTTTAAATTGTAAACTTCATGTCTTAAAATATGCCCTTCAACTAATTTTTTAGTTCCACATAGAAAACTAATTTGAAATTGTTTATCTCTAGTATTTACTTCATTTATATAATCTAAATCTAAGGTACCACCATTATAAGTAAATTTAACAGCGTTATCACATTGATTTAATAACATATCATTCCATGTTAATATAGCTGTATAGTAATGATTTAATTTAAGTGTATTAGTATGGTATCCAAAAAATTCATTTGGTTCATGTAAAAATAAAAAATTATATGGATTAATATTTAATTGATTTGGGTTTTCGGGGAATTTATCATACCAAAATGTAATAGGTTTATTTCCATATTTCTGTTTTATAAAAGTTAAATAAGGATCTGTTTCTGGGTTTCTAAAGTTAGATATTATTTTCATGTATTTATTTATTAAATGAAACAATAGAGTATCTAGGATTTAAAGCAAATGGTTCAACAGAACTAACAAAATGAGGTGATCTAAATACTTTATTATTTAATAATACTACTCTATTAAATTTAGGGAAAATAGATTCACATAATTCTAAATCGTCATGTGATACTATATTTAATATTCCTCCCCAATCCCATCTCCATTCTTTATTAACATAATAAATTAAATTAATAGTCCCCGCATAATCATCAATGTGTGTTCTGTAATGATTATCTTTATCTAATTTATAACATCTAACATCAAATTCATCTACATGAAATGGAGATACAGATTTTAATAATGGTACTAATATATTATTAAATGTGTTTGTAATTAAATTAAAGTTCTCTAAATTAGATGACCTACTAAATTTTGCTGAGTATGATTCTGTCTCTTGAGGGAGATATGGATTAGGGGATTTAAAAACATGTCTATAATGATTTTCTCTTACTTGGTCAAATAAGTCCCATTTAGTTTCTTTACAATAAGCACTATATATTTCTTCTGCTAAATCTAAAGGTAAAACATTATCTATAATTGTAAAACCTTTAGTATTAAGTTGATTAATGTTTTCTAAGGTATAAAGCATTTCCATAATTATTTAATGTGTTTAAATGTTTTCTTTCAAAATTGTATGATTGGAGATATAAGTCTAAATCTTCTAAAATGCAACATTCTTTATATATTTCTTTTTCATTTACTTCAGTATAAATAATATCAAATTCATTAATTATATCTTTTAATCCTTTTAAAGCTAACATTTCAGCTCCCTGTAAATCTAATACTAACATATTAAACTTATCTTTTAATTTATTTTGTGAAAAAATTGTTTTTAATGTTTTTGTTTTAGTTACAATGGTATCTGAAACTACTACGTTAGGGTGGAGATTTTTATGTTCACCTAATTCTAAAATTGAAGAACTTAAAGTATTATTTGATATTTTAAAAGTTACTTCTTTATCATCTTCATCTCCTATACATTCATTTATGATATTTAAAT
>Ga0181346_1001251_pt1 | contig 11170 bp, 10 predicted proteins | sample Su13VDMM15DN_FD_130100 | JGI IMG/M metagenome (GOLD analysis project Ga0181346, IMG submission 130100) | Freshwater viral communities from Lake Michigan, USA - Su13.VD.MM15.D.N | ecosystem: Environmental > Aquatic > Freshwater > Lake | place: USA: Michigan | collected 2013-07-15 | reverse complement strand
AATTGCTGTTGTAAAGTTTGTTCTTGTATGTGTAGAGGCGTAACCTTTGGCCAGTTTAGCTGTTGCTGTATGGCCAGTAAGATTAAAGATACTGTCATCATCACCTGTAACTGTTACGTCGGATGAAAATGAGGCACCTTGATCGATTCTAAGGTTTGCTATTGCTGCCATTGTTTACTTCTTAATCTTTGCTACTTCTTCTTTAATTTTGTCGTTATAATAAGAAGTTAATACATCTATCTTTTCAATTTCGATTGTATGTCTAGTTCTACTTTGTTGTATCTCTTGTCTAGCCATTATTACATTTTTTAAATAAACACTTAGTTCTTCTTCTTTATATACTACACCGTCAATTGTTATATCTGCCATAATTTTCCTTTTCTATTATTTATATGTTATTTAATATCGGATAATGATAATATTCCACGACTGTCGTGTCCACCAGATTGTGGCTTATATTTATCTGGTAACCATCTTTGTTTGAAGTTAAAAGATATAGATATACGCCAACCATTTTGACCTTTTATATCTGATAAATTAGGTTCTACTTCGTGTGTTAACCAACCTGGAAACATTATAAGTCGGCCAGCCACAGGTTCATAATAAACTTCTCTCCACTGATTAAGTGGTTTTGGTTTAGTAGGATCTAAAATTGCCAAATCCATATGAGCTTGTCCTCTAGGGTCTGTAAACCATATACGACCACAATTTTTAGGAGTTTGAACATAATATACACCTGACCATAAAGCTCCTGGATGAACGTGATTACGATTGTGAGCGTGTTTATAATTTACATTGGCCCACATATTATCACAAAAAGGTTCTGTATCAGGATTATAACTCTCACTTTGATATATCTCTTGTTGCATTTTAAATAATTCTTTTGTAATATTTAAAAATTCTTTTTTGTGGTGCATATCAACACCACTATGCCAGCCTAAACTATTAGAACGAATTATACCTTTTTCGTCTTTGTTTTTCCAGGCAATAATATTTTTAACCAACGATTTATTAATTTCATCAGCATTTTCTATGTCTTTAAAAAATATAGATGTTGGATAAAATAATTCTCTAGTAGTTTTGTGAACTTTAGGAATATTAGGTTGTTCTACCTTTTTATTCTTTTTAACCATTTTACTTAAATGTTGGACCGTGTATCCATCCTACGATAGCGTGTCTAACACCTTTAGTTACCTTTGTAATTCTGTGAGGTAAAAAAGAAGGAAATATAATTGCCATTCCTTTTTGTCTAAACTCATCAGTTTTTACATTTGTTCCTAAAAATTCAATATCACCACCCTCATAATCTTTAGAGTTTGATAACTGAATTGAAAAACTTAATTTTCTATGACACACAGCATTACCTGTATCAACGTGCCAATCATAATGACTACCTTTACTATATCTCATAATCATAGGAGCATCAATATCTAAAAAACCAGATAAATCAAATTTAAATCTAGCATTATTAGATTGTTGAGAAAACTCTAATATTCTTGTTAAAGGCCATCCTTCATTATTCATAGGAAGAACTTGTTGTTCTACCGATCTAATTTTTTTATTTACACCGCCACCAACAGTCCCGCCTGTAGTCCATCATTCTTCTACTAAAGATTTAACAAGAGCATTACATTGTGTTTCATTAAAAAAACTCGAATGTAGTATAGAACAAAATTGATTGTTAGCTACCAATTTAACTTGTTGTTGCTGTTGTTGAGTGGTTTGCATTGCTTGCACATTTTGTTGTTGAACGGCCTGTTGTGCTTCAGGTTTTTTAGTAATCTTTTTGATTACTTTCTTTTTTGTTTTTACCATTATTTACTCCTTTTCAAATCAGTTATTATATTTATGTCTTTTGTACGGACTTTGGATCCATACCAGCTTGCATATTAAAATGTATAAATCTAAATGTTTCTTTTCCTTTATGATGTATATACGAATGTGGCATATAAGAATTAAAGAAAATAAATGTTCCTGGTTTTACTTTATAATGAACTTGATTCGTATTATAATTAACCTTTTTACTATCTTTAGCTAATAAGTCAGTCATTACTTTTCCTGGTCTAGGATCGTGAAATACTGGATGAGATGTTGCTTCTGAACATTTTAAAAAATAAAAACCTGATATTTGGTTATTACCGTGAATATGAATATCGTGGAAACCACCTTCTTTAGGAAATTCTTGTACCCATAATTCAGTTAACATAGGTACTCTATTTGTTAAATCGTATCCTTGCCAACTTAATATATTCCAACCTTGTTGCATTATCTCATTAGCAATAGCAGAAAATTCAGGATAGATCCATAAATTTTCACTGTGATAAGAATTAGGTACTGGTAATTTTTCTTTTTTATGTCTATCTGTAATTCTTTTAATAACAGGATCGCTGGCCTTATTTAAAGATGAAACATAATCAGGTTTTTCAGCTATGTATATAGGACAACAAAATATATTTTCAATTTTAAAATTTAAAGAATTATTGTTTGTATTTAAAGAATTGCCTTGAAAATTATTATTATTTTCGTGAGCGTTTTGTTGTGTTTTTATAAAAAGATTATTATTCATAGTCATATACTATCATACTTTCATTATTTTGTCAATATTATTACTTTGTTCTTACGTTTATAGTTTCTCTTCCTCTACCACGGCCACCTTTACCTGGCCTGCTTTTATCTAAACCGCCATATTTAGGATCTGTCCAACCTCGGCCAAAATTATTCGTTTCTTTTAAAACCCATTCCCAAACTTTACGGCCTCTTTCTTTTTTAGCTTCTTCACTAATACCTTTTTCAGTATCAGTAGGTTCTCTATTTAAAGGCATTTTATTAGGATTCATATGTAACATAACGTTACCGCTTTCGGCAGCATTTAACCAATCTTTCATCTTCATTGATTTATTTGGTTTATATTCCTGATGCCAAGATCCTGTTAATTGATTTTGTATCATTTTTCCTGAACCTACAGACTTATTAGGAACTTTCCACCACCATCGAGATATAGCACGACCCATATCTAACATTTTTTTTACAAAACCTTTAGGATTTTCTTTAAAATCTTTAAAATTTTTCATATTATCTGTATTTAATTCTTGTAATACGTGTTCACGCCTCCAACGCCATTCTCTTTGTTCAGCAGACTCTTTATACTTGTGTTCAAATTCTTGTAAATCGGCAAGTGTTTTTTTGCCTAATGCTACTTCTTTTTTTAATTCTTCGTAAGCGTTTAAATTGTGAACTTCCCAAGAGTAATTTTCTGGTACTTTTATTTTATTGAATTGTTTTGGTACGTGTTTTCTGAAATCAAATCCCATAATATTCCTTTTTATACTATTTATACTAAGCCCAAGAGAGCGAAACTCCGTGTATTTTAACTGCTTGATTTACTAATTCTAATTTCCATTTCATTGATTGTCCACTTGGTTGGCCAGAAATAGAAGCTTGGCCAGTTAATATACGTTGACCACTTGAACCTGTTACGTAACCTGAATCAGTTAGAGTTACTGTTGTAAAGTTTGTACCACCATTACGTGAAACTGATGCTATAATATCAGTGTTTAATGTTGGACTACCAACGTTTTCTTCGAACACTACTATACGTGTTGATGTAGGCACTGTTGTTGAAGCAAATGGATCTGAAATAATTGTAGTGGAAGATATTGATAATCCTGTTCCTGTCAATAAAACAAAACCATCTTCTCCTGCTGTTGAAGTGCCTGTAGGGCCTCCCTCATTTGTTCCTGGCACGTAATTTGGATTTGCTGTTCCTCCTCCAGCTACGCCAGCTCCATCTTCTGTCGAACCACTAGAAATTTGTGGATGTCCGTAATAAGATGAACCTCCTCCTCCAGCACCAAAAGAACCATTTTCAGTAGAACCTGCACCTCCTCCATAATAACCTGAACCTCCTGTACCAGCATAAAAAGGAAAAGAATCTGGTGCTGTTCCACCTGTTCTTGGTCCACTATCTCCTCCTTGAAATAACCCCCCTGGAGTTCCTGATGAATAAACTGGACTAGGAGCTCCTGCTTGGCCTCCTGCTGATTGTGAACCTCCGCCACCACTATCATTTGGTTGTGGTTGAGGACCTCTGGAAGGACCTGCAGATGTTTGTGCTGTTTGAGTTCCTCCAGCATCACCTGTTAATCCTCCACCTGCTCCACCATAAGAACCTCCTCCACCTCCTGAACCAGTAATTATAAATGCTTGAGGTGCTGTTGAAAGTGTTTCACTAGGAGTGGAAAATAATCCTGATAGTCCTCCTCCACCACCACCAAAACCACCGCCAGCAGCAAAAGACCATTCACCACCTCCAAAAAAAGCTCCTGTAATAGCAACTCCAGCTAAATTGCCTCCTTCTCCAGCACTTACATAAATTGATTGTCCTGGAGTTACTGCTAATGTTCCTGTTGAAAATCCTCCACCGCCTCCAGTAGGATCATAAGGAGAAGCAGGACCTCCTGAACCTCCTCCAGCTCCCCATACGTAAGTTGTTAAACTTGTTTGACATAAAGGCACAGTATAAACTCCAAAAGATCCTGTACCTATTGATGGATTTGTTCCTGTTACAGAAGTATCTGGTTCTGTTACTGTTGTTGTAGTAAATCCTGCTGAAAAAGAATCAGGAGTTAAATTTGAATAATAATCACTTGTTCCACAATAATTTAAATTTGTGCTGGCCGAAATATCAACACCTGATTCGTCAGCAAATTCATCCACTACACCGTCAATTAAATTAAATACAGTTAAATTTTCTGATACAGCTTTCTTAAATCCTAATAAAGCAATATTAAAATTTTGTGTATTTAAAGAACTAACAGGCAAAGTTAAAGTTTTAGAAGATAAATCCAATGTGCTTGACAACATCGCTGCCGTTACACTTGTTGTTGGTAAAGTAATTGTTTTAGAAGATAAATCTAAAGTTGATGTTAAATCTCCAGCAGCAACAGTATTATCGGATAATTTTGCTGATGTAACAGCATTACTAGCAATTGCTGGAGCCGTAACAGCAGAAGTATCTATATTACTTGAAACAATTGAAGCGTCTTTTAAAGACTTATTTGTTAATTTAGTTTTTGATCCCATACCCTATTTCCATTGTAGGGCAACACCGTGTATTTTCACAGTATTATTGGCAAGTTGTAGTTTCCACTTCATAGACTGACCACTTGGTTGTCCTGATATTGTAGCTGTACCTGTTAAAATTCTTTGGCCTGAACTTCCAGTTACGTAACCTGAATCTGTTAATGTGGCCGTTGTAAAGTTTGTGCCACCGTTTCTGGATATTGAAGCAATAATGTCCGTATTTAATGATGGTGTTCCTACATTTTCTTCAAATACGACTATACGTGAAGTAGTTGGAACAGTTGTTGAAGTAAATGGATCCGAAATAATTGTTGACGAAGTTGTTGTAGCCGGTAAAGAAGCACTAATTAAAACATATCCATCATTTCCTGATCCTCCATTAACATTAGAACCATTATTAGTTCCTGGAACGTAATCAGGATTTGTTGTGCCTCCTCCCAAATAAATTGGTGCTCTATTATTACTAGGATAAGGACCTGGACCACATCCATCAGCAGATTCGGTAGCACCGCACGTTATATTAGGATTACTAATATAAGATGAACCTCCACCACCGGCACCTCCTATAGAGTTATATGTACAACCTCCACCACCTCCGCCTCCATAAAAACCTGAGCCTCCTGCTCCCATAGCTTGTGGGCCAGGTCCAGAATCACCTCCATCATATAAACCTCCACTTTGTCCAGAAGATCCAGGACCAGGATTTGAAGTTGGACCAGCTGAACCTGAATTTGAAAAAGGAGCTCCTTGTCCTCCTGCGGCTTGACTTCCTCCACCACCTCCATAAAAACTACAATTATTTGTTTGAGCAGTACCAGTATTACCAGCTATACCTGTTGTGCCGCCACCGCCACCTCCAGAAGCATCACTACCTGCTCCACCACCTGAACCTGCAACTATAATTGCTTGAGGAGCTGATGAAATTCCTGGAATAGCAGATGAAAATATACCGGATAATCCTCCACCTCCTCCAGAATTATCTATAATACCTCCACCATATTTTCCTCCTCCAAAAAAAGCATTTACCATATTAGGAGCTGGACCCATATATGCTCCACCTTCACCAGATGAAACGTGTAAAGTTTGGCCAGGAGTAACTGCTAAAGTTCCTGATGAAAAACCACCGCCACCGCCTCTTATATTATTACAAATAGGACTAGTTCCGCCACCTCCACCTGACCCCCAAACTTTTGCAGTAACACTTGTTAATCCAGAAGGAACTGTAAAAGTTCCTGAAGTTCCTGAACCTAAAGCTGGATTTGTTCCTGTTACTGAAGTGTCTGGTTCTGTAATGGCAGATGTTGTAAAACCTGCTGAATAACAAGCAGAAACACCTGTTGGCTGAGTAGAATTTACATAAAAATCATCCGTAGAGTTATAAGTTAAACTTGTGCTGGCCGAATTATCAACACCTGATTCATCTTCAAATTCATCCACTACACCATCTACTAAATTGAATATTGTTAAACCATCCGTGATGGCCATTTTGAAACCTAAGAGAGCAATATTTTGATCTAAAGTTGCTGTAGCACTTAAAGGTAATGTAACTGTTTTAGAAGATAAATCTAATGTGCTTGATAACATAGAAGCTGTTACGCTAGCACTTGGTAAAGTAATTGTTTTAGATGAAAGATTTAATGATGAAGATAAATCATCTGCTGATACTACGCCATCTGAAATTTTAGCAGAAGTTACAGCACTGTCAGCTATTTTAGTTTCGGTAACTGAACTTGTACCTAGTTTTGATGAATCAACAATACTATCATTTAAACCTTTTCCTGTTACTTTTGTAAGAGGCATTTAGATTAACTCCATTGTAGCGAAACGCCGTGTATTTTTACCGTTTGGTTAGCTAATTCTAATTTCCATTTCATTGATTGACCACTTGGTTGGCCAGAAATAGAAGCTTGTCCAGTTAATATACGTTGGCCTGATGAACCTGTAATGTAGCCTGAATCTGATAAAGTAACAGTTGTAAAGTTTGTACCACCATTACGTGAAACTGAAGCAATAATATCTGTGTTTAATGTTGGACTGTCAACGTTTTCTTCAAACACAACCATACGAGTTGTTGTAGGCACAGTTGAAGCACTAAAAGGATCGGATATAATTGTTGATGAAGTTACGGAAGCACAAACTGCTGAATTTAACAATAATATAAAACCATCTTCACCTGCTACAGCTGTAAGTGGAGTAGCCTGTACTCCCTCATTTGTTCCTGCTGAATAATTTGGATTTGAAACTCCTCCACCTTCTCCTATGCCATCGCCTGCCGTTGTTGAAGTAGAACTTAGAGCTGGATTTCCATAATATGAAGAACCTCCACCACCACCTCTACTACCTTGTTGAGGTGCTCCTCCATAACCTCCAGCACCACCTCCATAATAACCTGAACCTCCATTACCAATGTTTACGTCATTGGCAGGTATACCTCCTCCAAATAAAAATCCTCCTGGATCTCCATTAGTATTAGTACCTGAAGCTCCTTGACCACCTGTTGTTTGACTTCCTCCGCCTCCATTTTTATGATCTAAAGTTGCAGGTATGGGTCCTAAAGGACTTTGAGGTGTAGAACCTGCTGTAGTCGAATCAGTTTGTGAAAAATTAATACCTCCAGCTTTTCCTGTAAGTCCTCCACCAGAACCACCATACATAAAACTACCACCTGTAGCAACATTATTATTAAATGCTGTAGATACTCCTGAAAGGTGTCCTCCTCCACCCCCTCCAGACCCCGCAATTATATAAATTTGTGGAGTAATGCCAGTAGGTGTTCCTGGACCATTTGTAATTGGAGTACTATTACTAAAAATACCACTAAATCCTCCTCCACCACCACTTGCTAAAGGATTAGTAGCGCCAGGATACATATTACCACCTCCACCAAAACTTCTTGTTTGGTTAGATGGTGAGAGTCCTATTCCACCTTCTCCAACTCTAATATCAAAAACTTGACCAGGAGTTACAGAAATATTACCTGTAGCAAAACCACCTCCTCCACCACCTACAACTTCTATTGATGAACCAGGGCTTCCGTGGTCTCCACCACCTCCACCTGAACCAAAAACAAAAGCAGTCAAAGATGTTATTCCACTTGGAACGGTATATTCTCCTGCTGTTCCATTTCCATATGCTGGATTTGTTCCAGCTGTTGATGTGTCTGGTTCTGTGATTGTTGTTGTTGTAAATCCAGCAGAAGTAATTCCTCCTGCTGGCGAAGTCAAACCTTGAGGTGTAGTTGAATTAATATAATAATCGTCTGTAGAATTATAGAGTAAAGTTGTGCTAGCCGAATTATCAACACCTGATTCATCTTCGAACTCATCCACAATTCCATCTATCAAATTAAATACCGTAAGGCCTTCTGTAATGGCCATTTTAAAACCTAGTAGAGCAATATTAAAATTTGCTGTATTTGCACTTGTAGCTGTTGCTACTGAAGTTGTATCTATATTTGCCGAAGTAATTTTAGTTGTCATATCTATTTCTATTTATTATGGTAATTCTCTTATTTGTATTGCTACACCACTGCCTGGTGCTGTAGTAAAAGTTAAAGTTGTGCTTGAAATTGTATAGTCAGTTGTAGGTGTTTGTAATACACCGTTTTCTGTAACTAATACATCATTCACTGTTGTACCACTTGTAACAACAAATCCTACTGTTGAACCATCACCTGTATATGTTCTTGTAACATAAGTTAAAGTTGGTGATAAATTAGATTTTTGAATTTTTTTGATTTCTGTAGCAGAAGTATCATAGATGAGTAATACATCATCATCTGCTGCTACTGTTGCTAATTCTGTCTGGCCAATTATAAGATCATCTAAATTAATTTTCTTTAATGATGTTGCTGAATCATCATAGATCAATAATGTATCAGCACCTTGAACACCTGTTGAAAGGGCCGTTTGGCCTGTTATAGCACCAGTACCTAAAGTACCTACATCAAAAGATACTCCTAAAAATACTAAAAATATAGTTTCAGCAATTTCTGGTGCTGTTGAAAATACTATTTGTGTACCACCTGATGAAATGTTATAAGCACTTTCAGGTTCTTGTATAACTCCTGATACCGATACGAGTATTGAACTTGAAGATCCAATAGTGTAATTTAATGTAAATGTTGTTGTTGAACCATCAGCTGTAAGAGTTTGTTTTTCAAATACTCCATACTCTGGTGATTTTCCGATATAGGCCATTTATTAAAATTCCTTAATTTTATAGTTATATTTATATAAAAAAATTACGCCCATGATAAAGAAACTCCGTGTATCTTTACTTGTTGATTCGCTAATTGTAATTTCCATTTCATTGACTGTCCACTTGGTTGGCCAGAGATTGTGGCTGTACCTGTTAATATACGTTGGCCTGAACTTCCAGTCACATAGCCAGAATCGGTTAATGTAACTGTTGTAAAGTTTGTACCACCATTACGTGAAACTGAAGCAATAATATCTGTGTTTAAAGTAGGCGTATCTATATTTTCTTCAAATACAACCATACGTGTTGTTGTAGGCACAGTTGAAGCACTGAAAGGATCGGATATAATTGTTGATGTTGTAGCCGTTGCTGATAAGGTTGCTATTATAAGAGCATATCCATCTTCTCCACTAGCCTGTGGAATTCCTTCATTTGTTGAAGAAAAATAATCAGGATTAGAAACTCCTCCGCCTTGACTACCTTGACCTTCTTCAGTAGAACCTGATGTTATTTGTGGATGACCAAAAAAAGATGAACCTCCTCCTCCAGAAAGAGATAAATTTTCTCCAGGAATTCTGTAAGCACCTCCACCTCCACCATAATAACCTGAACCTCCTCCACCTAAGCCAGCACTTGGAGTAGGATTACCAGCAATTCCACCATTAAATAACCCACCTGGTGCTCCGCTATAAGAAATAGGACTACCTGAACCTGCTTGACCACCTGTTGTTTGAGAACCTCCACCCCCACTTGAATTACTACTACTTCCTCCACCTGTTTGTTCAGTTGTTTGTCCTCCAGCATCACCTATTAAACCACCAGCTGCTCCTCCATTACCACAAGCTCCTCCTCCACCACCTGAACCTGAAACTATGAAAGCTTGCGGAGCAGAAAATTGAGGCCCACATAAACTAAAAATATCAGAACTAAAAACTCCAGATAAGCCACCACCTCCACCACCTTCTCCTGTAGCGTGACCGCCATTTATACATCCTTCAGCACCACCTCCATTGTAAGCTCCAGGTTGTGGACCAACAGAGCCAGCTTCGCCAGCAGAAACATATAAAGTTTGTCCTGGCGTTACTGCTAAAACACCAGAAGAAAATCCACCTCCGCCGCCAGACCAAGTAGTTGGATTACCAGGATAATAAGCATTTCCTGTAGCACCTCCACCTGCAGCCCCCCAAGATTTTATAGTAACAGAAGTTGCACCTGTAGGAACTATGTAAGTTGCCATAGTAGCAGAACCTTGTGTTGGATTTGTTCCTGTTGTTGATGTATCTGGTTCTGTAACAGAAGTCATAGAAAATCCAGCAGAAAATGATAAAGATTGTCCATCAGGTTGTGTTGAATTAATATAATAATCGTCTGTAGAATTATAAGTTAAATTTGTGCTGGCCGATCCGTCTGTTCCCGATTCATCTTCAAATTCATCTACGATACCATCAACTAAATTAAATACAGTTAATGACTCAGTAATGGCCATTTTAAATCCTAATAAAGCTACATTATAATTATTTGTGTTGTTTAAATTAGAGGCACTTGTGATAGCAGAACATACATTTGATAATGATGTAGATAAACTTGAAATTTTAGATTGAGTAATAGCAGCACAAGAAACAATATCAGCATTAACAATAGTGTTGTCAGCTATTTTTGCTGTTGTTACTACTTCAGCAGGTAACTTTGTATGTTTTGTAATTGCCATAATTTAAGACCATTGGAGTGCAACACCGTGAATTTTAACCGTGTTATTGGCAAGTTGAAGTTTCCATTTCATAGATTGCCCACTTGGTTGGCCAGAGATTGTGGCTGTACCTGTTAATATACGTTGGCCACTTGAGCCTGTTACGTAACCTGAATCAGCTAGTGTTACGTTTGTAAAGTT
>Ga0181346_1001248_pt1 | contig 11178 bp, 10 predicted proteins | sample Su13VDMM15DN_FD_130100 | JGI IMG/M metagenome (GOLD analysis project Ga0181346, IMG submission 130100) | Freshwater viral communities from Lake Michigan, USA - Su13.VD.MM15.D.N | ecosystem: Environmental > Aquatic > Freshwater > Lake | place: USA: Michigan | collected 2013-07-15 | reverse complement strand
TGATATTTCTGAAAAATTGGTAGTGGCTATTAAAATCCCATTAAATACTTCAGTAGATAATAAGGGGGTTGTTGTAGAGTTTTTATGGTCTAATAAGGATGTCATATATATAATATATAATAGATAATTTTTTTATATATTATATTAATGAGTGAAAATATACCTAAAGTTATCAATAACAAAATAAATGATTTATTGGATGAACCAATTAAAAAAGAAAGATTAAAGAAAATAGAACTGAAAAGTATGAGTGATGGAGATATTAATTATTATTTTCCAAAAGCCCGAATTCTGACTTATGAAGAATTGAAGCGATATAATACAATATTGAAACTACTACCAAAAGAAACAGATTATGCATTTTTATTATTCAGACAGACACAAAGTAGTGGTCATTGGTGCTTATTAACTCGTCATAATAATTTAATAGAATTCTTTGACTCATATGGTAATAAAGCCTCTAAAATTTTAGATTGGACTAATGATATTAATGAATCATTAGGGCAGTCTATACCATATTTAGATATATTATTTAATAAGTCGCCTTTGAAAGTTGTTTATAATCCTATTGATTACCAAAATAAAACAAATTATGATATATCAACTTGTGGGCGTCATTGTTGTTTTAGATTATATACCATTCTTAAATATGATATGAATTTAAATGATTATTATGATATGATGAAGGCATTAAAGAAGAAGACTAAAAAAAGTTTTGATGAAATAGTTAGTTTATATTTACAGAAATTATAATTTTGTCGTAAACTTTTATTTACTATAATATAGAATTAGTTTATGACAAAATATTTAAATAAATTCTTGGTTCAAAAAAATAAAGTATTTAATAATAAATTATAACTCTATTATATATATGTCATCTGAACCGACCCAAACCTATGTAGATATTAGTTTAGTTAATAATAAGATTGATAACGAACAAAGCCCTATACCCGTCATATTTTCATCAAGACGAGACCAAGACTATTTAAAAAGTCCTCGTGATTACCTTGTCACTGTGGCGAGATGGTCTTTAGATTGTAGATTGCCCTTAATTGTTCCACAATTAAAATTAAATACGCCAGTTATATCAACCCCTCCCGCAATTGACCGCTGGGAGACGGTGTATTATGTCACATTTGTAAATCCTCTTACATATGGAGCATATAATGTTAATATATTGTTTCAACCTCAAATAAATCAATATGTAATACCGCCAATAACTCAAATTACAAATTTATCTCAATTATATGACAATTCTTATTTTCATATCACTAGTGCTGACTATTGGATACAGATGCTTAATGTTAGTTTAAGTAATGGTTATTTAACTTTCCTAATTAATAATGGTCTATCAGGTAATCCCTTATATCCAAATGACCCACCAATATTTCAATATGACGGACAGGGCAACGTGTCTTTACTAGTTCCTGAGAATTTCTTATTTTTTCTACCTAACGGATTACCAAACCCAAACCCAATAGATATGTATTTTAACGGAGCATTAAATACATTGTTTAATGGTTTATCAACTTTAATAAATCCACTACCAAATCCATCCAATTATCAACATTTTCGTTTAATGTTTCCGAACAATCTACCATTAGTAAGTCCTCCATTATTAGTCCCATATTATAGATTAGCAAATGAATACCCCAGTGTTCCGTTTTGGTCGCCTCTCGCTAGTATTGTATTTACAACAAATCAAATACCAGTAGAACCTGCTAATGCTAATCCAACAGTTATAATTGGTGCGTCTGCTACTTCAAATAATAATAATATAAACCTAGCGTCCGTCATCACAGATTTTGATATAAATTTTGTTACGGGATTAGAATCAAGACAGATAAACTATTACACACCGCTTGGAGAATATCGTTTAATAGATTTGGTTTCTAATCGCCCATTATCGGATATTAATATTTCTGTATTTTGGAGAGATAAGATTCAAGGCAATCTACATACTTTATATTTACATTCCGGGGCTGGGGCTAGTATAAAATTACTTTTTAGAAGACGAAATTTTTTCAGTGAAAATTTATAAAATATCTAAAAATAAATATCTATAATAATATATATATAGAAAATGTCTTCCGCAATTTCAACCTATCAAGTTTTAGACCCTCTGCTCGCAATCGCCTCAGAAGTCAAATATGGTGTTTCAGTTGGAGCACAATCAATAAATAATCAACGTTTCACAGCACAAACTGCTACAGCAAATTCAGCCACAATTAATTGTTTAATTCCATCACTGCAGACGATAATCGATAGAGAAATTCTAGTTCGTTCTCGTTTCAATATTGTTATAACAGGTACTTCATCCACTCCAGCACCATTAGTAGATTATGCTCGAAACTGCGTTTTACAGGCTTTTCCATTTTCTCAATGTGTAGAGACATTAAGCGTTCAATTAAATAATACAACCCTAAATTCAAATTATAAACAAATTTTACCTCTAGCATTACGTCAAATGAACCCCGCAGACCTTGCAAAATATTGTGATTTCGCACCAGTGGCATTAGATTATTTTAGTCAGCCCGGAGCAAATGTTGTCGCTAATGTCGCTTCTTCACTTAGTCAATTTAATAGTATTTTAACAACACCAGATTATAATTTAAAATCGCGCGGTAGTTTCGATATTGTGAGTATCACAGGTGATGATTTGACGGTAGGACAAAAAACGGTAGTTATCTGTTGCGAAACTGTTGAACCTATCTTTTGTAGTCCATTCATTTATGGCGACCAAGTTGATAAGGATAATTGCGGTATGTCTGGTATTTCATCAATCAATTTTAATTTTAGTCTTGGTAATGTTGGTCGTGCTATTACATTAATTCCAGACCAGGCTACTATTCAAAGTGTTACTCTAGGCGGTGGTGTTGTTCCAGCATTCGTATCGTGTGAGGTTTTAATGAAATTTCTTAGTCCTAAGCCAAACACGTTAGTGCCACTCACGTGTGCTTTGCCGTATTATGAATTAAATAACTATACTACTACATTTCCCGGAGGAGCGTATGGCGTTGCATCCCGACAACTAACATCTAGTATTGTTAGCCCAAATTGTATCCCCGATAAGGTGTATATTTTTGTTCGCCCACAACCGTCCGCTCCAAACCTGCAAGTAGTAAAATCAGAGTTATACTATCCAATTACTAATGTATCAATTACTTGGAACACTCAAAGCGGATTATTAGCAACAGCAACACAACAAGAACTATATTTAATGTCTAAAAAAGCTGGTCTTAAAATGGATTGGCTCCAATTTTCAGGTTTAGCACTGAGTGCCCCCACAGCAGTCACCGCTAATAGTATAAATCGACTAACAACAACGGGTTCTATTATATGTTTGAATTTTAATGAAAATGTACCCATTATGGAATCATATTACTCTAGTGGTAGTTTAGGTCAATGGACGTTCAGCGTAACCGTTACAGCGTATAGTCAGGATGGAGATGACTGGGCTCCAAGCGAATTGAATGTCATATTTTTTCAAAGCGGTATCCTACAAAATACGAGTGGGTCCTCAAGTCAATACGTCGGCGTTTTATCAAAAGAGGAATGCTTAAAAGTAGCACAAGAGCCTTACGTGCTAAAATCAAAACATCAACGAATGGTTGGAGGAAATGATACATTTTTAGGTACTGCTTTGAAAACTTCAGTTGGAGGTCGTAAAATGGGCGCTGCTATGTCTGCTGGAAATTCTGCGGGAAATAGTGCTGGAAATAGTGGTGGAAATTCTGCGGGAAATAGCGGTGGTATGTATGGTGCTAATTCTGCGGGTAATTCTGGCGGTAATTCGGCTGGTCGTCATCGTCCTAGAGTTCATTAAATAATTGTTTCAGTATGTGTCTCATTTTTTATTTCTGGTTGGGATTCTTCTACTATTGTTTTTTTCATAGAACAATTTATGCAACTCTCCTTCGTCCAACATTGAGAGGTTTTAACATTCTTTACACAATGTGTTAAAAGGGCTAAAATGCCTGTAATAATTAAAACGGTTAAAGTTTCTTCAATCATTTTTATATATAATATAATTATATATAAAAATATTTTATTATTAAGATATAAAATATCTTATGTATATATATATATATGTTTAATACTCCAAGTAATAGAATGGTTCGGGATGATTTAACACGTGTAAATTATAATATGGTTGATAAATTGAATGACATTAATTCAGGTAAGGCTTATGGTATGGGAATGGGTCATAATAAAATTAAAGGTGGGAGGACACGCGAAAACGAATTTATGACATCATCTATGAAAGAACTACCAATAAATACTAACCTACCTCGTGGGACACAATCTACACGAAATAGTAAATTATACCTACCTATTAAACAATCAGGTGCTTATCAAACACCTTCTCAAGTGCTTCAATTCTATCATAATGGTGGAATCCAAGGTGCAGGAGCAGGACAAGCGGATTATTTGAATGTTGAAAAGGTAGGAGGACGACGACGAGGTCGTGGTGGCGAAGGTGATGCAGTGGCTAAATTAGTGCCTGTTATAAGCGCTTTAACTGGTAAAAAGAAAGCAGAAACAAAAAATTTGTTATTCAAAATGAAAGATAATATGGACGGACGGGGATTAGATGGTTCAGGAATGCTAGATGATATTTTTAATACTATCAAAACAAAAGCCCCTAGTTTTATTATGAATAATCTACCTGATATTATAAAGCACGGAACAACAATTTATAATGCTGTTAAAGGGAGCGGAAAGCCATTAAGCGATGCAGATTTAGACGACAAAGCCGACGATATGGTTGAAAATTATATTGGAGGCGGGTTTTTTGACGACCTATGGAGCACGGCAAAATCAATATTACCAATGGCGGCTAGTTTTATCCCAGGAGTTGGACCAATAGCAGGTCCGCTTTTAGGCAAAGTTTTAGGACAAGGTAAAAGAGGCGGTAGTGGTGAAGTTAATATACCTAGACCACTTGGCGTAAATCAAAAATATGAAGACCTAAGGGGGACACGACGAGAAGGGTCAGGGCTAGGCGATATTTTTCCAGTCTTAGGTATGCTTGGATTAGGTAAGAAGAAAAAGGGAGGTAAAATGATGGACTTAAATTTAGTGGATAACAATGAAATACCAGATAGAGCAGTAGGTGGAGGTATGACGAAAGCACAAATGCGAGGACAAATTATTAAACAAATTATGAAAGAGAACGGTTGCACGTTAGGCGAGGCTAGTAAATTTTTATCACAGCATATGAAAAAATAAATGTTTAAAAAACACTTTTAAAATATTATATCAATTAATATATATATGGTATTAATTGATATTAATAAATTTAGGACTGATGAAATTCTAAATGAGGATAATAGATATAGGAGAGGAGAAAATGAACTTGCCAGAAAATTTATATTAACACGCGCTAATGATGTTAATGAATTAAGAAATAGAATACCAACAGCGGGGCTATCAGTAGCATTTGAAAGGTTAGTAAATACTTTTAATACAAAGATAGTTAGTTCTTCTATAATAGAAAGTGGTTCTAGAGGAGACCCACACGATATACTAGATGAAACATTAACAATACTTTCAAATTGGAATGCGTTAATGTCATTCTATGCGAATAATCTTTATACGGTATTTACAACTTTATTAGATAAAAAAATAGCAACAACTGTTAATATAAATTATTTAAAATATATAATGAGTCTATTAATAGATTATGAGACTCATATAAGACAGGGTCAAAACTTTAAAATTATTGAAGCATTAGAAAAACTTATAACATATGTATCTTCTAAAGTATATTTACCAATTAATATAATTTCACCAGAATTTGGACCAGGAATCAGAATCGGCTCTGATTCTGATTCTGGGTCTGATTCTGGCTCTGATTCTGAGTCTGAGTCTGATTATGGGGATGACGGAGACTATCAAGAACTACCAAATATAGGGGATATTATACCGCCATTAGTACCTAAAGCAGACCAACAAGATAGTGATGATTCAGATGATCCCGATTTAATGAATAGGAGAATAGAAGATTCAGACCTAGAAGAGGAAGAAGAAGAAGAAGAAGAAGAAGAAGAAGAAGAAGAGGAAGAGGAAGAGGGAGAAGAAGAAGAAGAAGAAGAATTAGAACCCGATTTAATAGAGTTTCAAGAGGATGAAGATTTACCAGAACCAAGAATATTAGAGCCTACGGATAATGATAGTGATAAGGAAGATGATAGACAATTAGAAGACCGTATAAGAGAAATTGAAGACGAAATTAAAACTAGTAAAAAAATACTACGACAAAGTATTAAACTACTTGAAAAATATAATAAAAATATTGAGGAGAATGAATATAATAAAGATGGAATGGATGTAATTCATAGACGAATAGCAGAGCTTGAAAGTGATATAAAAAGAGATGGAGAGAATATAGCGAGGGGAAATGATGAAATTGAAAATGTACGAGAACGTTTATATGAACGTAATTTGAAGGAGATGAAAAGAGAAAAGAGAGAAAGGGATGATTTTAGCCAACTAGAAGAAAATACAAGGGGATATAGTGAAAGGATTGACCGCGAAGATGAAAATATAAGAAACCGCGAGGAAATGATAAGAAACCGCGAAGAACAAATAAGGCGACAAAAACTGGATGATAAAATTTCTAAAAGTTTAAGCGATTTTACGGGAAATGGTAAAAAACGACGAACACACAATTTACAAAAAATTATAAAAAATATTAATAAAATTTTAAAATAATCTATATTATATAATGGATGTTCTAGAGCGAAAAGGATTAGACCAAAAATTTAGATACTTGTTGAAGCAATTACAATATGGAGATAATAATATTATTCTAGCAGGGACAGGCGGTTTAAATAGTATGAATTATACAAGTGATATAGACTTAATTAGTAATATACCTTTACAAACCAGCGAAGATGTCTATAAAAATATTTTAGAAATTGTTAGTAGAAAAATTAAGGACTTATTTTTTATAGAGGGGAAAATACAACAAGAAGAGGAGAAATTTAAATTTTATAATTTGAAAGATTTAATTGATGGAGAGGCAAAATTTAAAAGTATTAAAAAACCAGATATGGTTAAACTTGATTATATTATTTTTATAGATGGACTTTTTAGAGAAGTATCAATCATATATAATTTTAAAAAAACGGATACTAAAGAAATTGAAAAGACATTAAACCAAGATTTAACTGAATTGATTAATGAGGGTAATTATTATAAGGCTTTAAAACGTGTATTTTCTTTATTAAAAAATGATGAAGCGAATAAACCCGTATTAGTTAAATTATCTAAAATATTTAATTCAAATATTGGATTTGTATATCAACGATTAAATAATTTGAAGGCGGTTAAATTATTTAATGAAACTTATAAAGATTCAGTAAGTTCAAATATGGCGTCATTAGTGCTTAAAAATTTAGGCTATAAAGATATGTCAAAATTAAACGAATATATAAAAAAAGATAATAATTTTATCAATAAGTCGGTTGAAAATTTATTTCTTTAATTTGTCGTAAACTATTTATTAACTATAATATGAAAAAGTTTACGACAAAATAAACTAAATAAATTCTTGGTTCAAAAAATAATATATATAATCTATTCTAGGTATATATATATTATAATGTCATTAAATTTTGAAAAAATTGGGGCTACAATTTGTAAAGTAGCAAATAATGAAAGCCTAAAAAATAAAATTATATCAGTATCACCGGAAACAAGCAGTAGTAATTATAAGACTTATCAAGAATTTGATTTATCTAGTGGTAATTTTCAACCTATAGCAGATTATAACAAGGAAAGGACGGTAAATTACGTCGTAGGAGCAAGTGGTTCCGGTAAGAGTTATTATATATGCGAATGGGTCAAAGATTATAAGAAGAAATATAAGAAGAATCCAATATATTTATTTTCATCATTATCAAGCGATGAAACATTAGACACTATCAAACCTCAAAGAATTATATTAGATGCTACATTTTTAAACGAAGACATAGACTTAGAAATGTATAGAGACAGTTGCTGCATTTTTGATGACTGTGACACTATTTCCGATAAGAAAATGAAAGCAAAAGTATATACACTAATGAATATGGTATTGAATACAGGGCGACATTTTAATATAACAGTATGGAGCGTAAATCATACACCAACGGGCAATAAAACGGAGACAAAGACAATTTTAAACGAGGCTCATACACTTGTATATTTTCCTATCAATATGAATAGACAGTTATTATATTTATTAGAAAATTATACTAGTCTTGATAAGAAGGCTATAAATTCTATTAGAAAATTAAATTCTAGATGGGTGTGTATTTATAAACAATACCCGCAAGTTGTTATAACAGATAAAAAAATTATTATGATGAATTTATTAGTGAATTAAATTTTCATCTCTTCTAATAAAAAGGGCTTAACCTTGTTCTTAATATTATTTAAAAAATCGTATTTATCTTTTATTGATTTAATCATCTCTTCATATTCTTCTAATGTTGGAACATTATCATAACACTCTTTACACATAACATTTTTAAAATAAAAATCCATAAAACACTCGTCGGCACTTTTAACATATTCATTACACGCCGTGCAAACGGGAGAAAAAGACTTAGTAGTTGTATTACTCATTTATATATAATACTATAGATTTTATTTTTTTAAATTTTTACTAGTAATATTTTAAAAAAATAAAATCTATAGTATTATATATGGAAGAATTAAAGGAAAAATTAAGTAAAAAGGGATTAACCGACAGTTCAATAAAATTATATTTTACACATTTAAAAAAACTTAATAATGGCGACACACCAGAAAATTTAAAAATGTTAAATAATCCTGAAGAGATAATTAAAATAATTGATAATTTTAAAGATACTACTAAAAAAAGTTATTTGACATCTATTGTATCTATTCTAGGATGTTTTCCAGATAATAAGAAATTACAGAAATTGAGGGGCGAATATTATTTACTAGTTGGTAGTATTGTTGATAAAATTAAAGAAACACCTAGTAGCGAATTATCACAGACACAGGCAGAAAATTGGATTAATTGGGATGATGTAATGAAGATTTATGAAACGAAGAAGACTGATATTTTACAATTAACTAAAGGCAAGAAAGATATAAGCGAATCTATATTTTTAAAATTATTAGATTTTATTGTTCTTTCGTGTTATACCTTAATTGCACCACGTCGTAACACTGATTTTATGAATATGAAAGTTATTAATAACGTCATTCCATCAGACAGTAAGGATTTTAATTATTTAGATTTAGACAAGAAAGTATTTATTTTTAATGTTGGAAAAACTAGTAAGCAATATCCAGAAACAGCCGTAAATATACCTGATAATTTAATGGTAAATATTAAATTATATTTGAAATATCACCCGCTATATATTCGTAATAAATTTAATAAAGATAAAAGCCCTTACACCTTTTTAGTATATCCAAATGGCGATGAATTTAAAAGTGGAAATACTATTACTAGAATTTTAAATAGAATTTTTAAAAAGAATGCAGGTGTTTCAATGCTTAGACATAGTTATTTAACATATAAATATGGGGCAGTTAATGAAGAGAAAATTCAAGATGCTAAGAATATGGGGCATAATCTTGCAACACAGAATGATTATGTTAAAAATGTATAATTTTGTCATAAACTTTTTATTACTTATAATAAAATTAGTTTATGACAAAATAAATAAAAAAATTCTTGGTAATTATAAAATATTATAATTTAAAATATATAATATTATTATATATGGCTACATTAGAAGAATATCTTAATTCATTGAATTTAACAAGCTTGAAAGCAATTATTAAACATCATAATTTACATACTAAAATTAAGATGTCCGGAAAAAGGGAAGATTTAATTAAGAGATTATTAGAGCATTATGACGGATTAACTGACGGCGAATTAAAAAGCAAAATATTTATGACGCCTAAATTTGACATACCGACACCAGCACGAAAACCACCAAAAGAGAAGAAGCCGAAAAAAGAGACAGAGGCAGAACCAATTCAACAAGATATAGAAGGGATAGAACCAGACAGCGAACCACAACCAGATACAGACGAAGAGAAACTGGATTCTAACGAACCCCATTCTAAGCGTAATCTTACACAACCTCGAGCACCGATATCAAGTTCTAAAATGTCGCAATCCTTATTTGATTTAATTATAGATTATAAAGATATTATAGAACAAATTAATAAAAACAAGGATACAAAAAAAAAAGAACGAGATGAGAGAAAGGCGCGCAATGATGAAAGAATCAGACTTAAAGAAGAAAAGGCACAACGAAAAGAAGCCAAAATGACTAGCAAGTCAGAAATTATAGAAAAGACAGAAAATTTAATAGACAATATTATTGATACAAGTTTTGATAAAAATAAAAGCATTGTTAAATATGTAAAATCTTTTGCAGAGTTGAAAAATGAGAAAAATGTTAAAGACATTACAAGTGCTATTACAAAAGAACTAGGAGCAGTTTATGAAGGTATAAATATGAACAAAGAAAGGCGTAAAATTATAGCTAAATTAATAGCAACGGATCTAGGAGACTATTTTGATAAAAAACAGTCAAGGATGGCGCGAGAACCATATCCAACAATGAGCAATCCCCCGCCTGTTCGTAAATCAAAAAGGAGAGAAGAAGCGTGGGAAAATGTTAGAAAAACTCAAGAAATAGATGATAAATATGCTGCAGCAAAGGAATTACATAAGATGAAAAAGCGTTATAGAGATGAAAAAATACAAGATGAACGGGATTCTGGGAAAGTTGAAAAGTCTTTAGAACGAACAAACAAATTATTACAAGAAAAAGAGGACGAAAAAGCCAAAATTTTATTTAGGGAAAAACAAGTTGATAAAGCAAATAGGAAAGCCCGAAATGACGAAAAAATTGCACAGAAAGAAAAAAAAGCGACCAAACCTAAACAAACAAAGAAACAAAAAGAAGATATGGACGCCGCAATGAAAAAATTGGATGATGAGTTTTTTAATAAACCAGTGTTAGCTACTAAAGATGATGATGACGAACCTCGTTATTGGAGGGACAAACGACGAGATTTAAAAAATCAGTATAAAAAAAGAATAATTTCAGAAAGTGAGTTTAGAATAAAAGAGAAGGAGATGAACAAAGCCTATATGAAAGAGTTAAAAATGTTATTAAAAATGAATGA